>Ga0098074_1000186_pt1 | contig 51569 bp, 46 predicted proteins | sample 32_taG_FD_75064 | JGI IMG/M metagenome (GOLD analysis project Ga0098074, IMG submission 75064) | Marine viral communities from the Gulf of Mexico - 32_GoM_OMZ_CsCl metaG | ecosystem: Environmental > Aquatic > Marine > Oceanic | place: Atlantic Ocean: Gulf of Mexico | collected 2015-07-12 | reverse complement strand
TGTCCCCAAATTCCAGCCGTTATCGTATAGATTTCTTCATAGTACAACGTCAAATCTTCTTCTCCCAATCCATTCGTAGAACCTTCATGTGTTAAAAACTCACCATCAAATCGCACATATGCAAAAGGAATCGGGTCCATAGTTACCGCATCTAATACAGTAACCTGAATTGAATAAGGAGGAATTGCCGTTAATTCGACATCATTGATTGTTACAACTCCATTCGTCAATGTTACATTTTCCACGACAGGATAATAGCCTACTTTTTGATAAGTCACTTGAACTGCACCACCAGCAGCAGAACCTGTTGCATAATCCCCGCTCAAATTTGTTGCGTTACCGACATTTACTCCATCAACTAACACACTTACTCCTTGAATTGGATTGCTTGTAACATCATCTGTCACTGTTCCTTCCAAATAAGCAGCTTGCATATAATTGACACCAAGAACAAATAACCCTTCTTCTCGATCCGTTGCCAAAACCAATCCTGAAGGCAAGTAAGGATAAGCACCCCAGCAACCATCATAACCAGCAGTTTGCAATGGATAAGTATCAAAATTGGCAACTTCAATTAAGTTATTGGGATGAGTCGCATCATGGACAACAATTCCATCGGAATAATAACTTGTCACTAAAAAATCTCCATAAACATGCGTGTTATGCGGAATTACCATTGCCCCAGGCGAACTTTGTACACGATCCACTTCAACAATTGCAGCAGGGTTTGTAATGTCATAAGCAGCAACGTAAGCGCCAGAGACTTCATCCGTTGTAAATACAAATTGTCCATTATCAGAAGGCCAAATATTATGCGCAAAGGTACTAGGCGTTGTTTTCGTTCCAAGCACAACAGGACTTCCTAATGTACTAATATCTACAATGCTAAAAAATCCATCATTGATGTGAGCTAAAAACATAGTATCATTTCTTATCACACCATCGTGTACATACCAATCATCAAATTCTCCAATTCTTGTTGGATTCAAAGGATCAGTGGCAAGATCTAAAATTTGCACACCACCTGTACCGATATTAGATCCAAAGATGTAAGCGCGACCAATTTCGTCAATGTATAAGTTATGAGCCGAAAGCAAGTAACCTTCAGCCAATGTCCCGGTGTAATATGTCGCCGAAATTCCAGATGTATTTGGCAAAGACGATAAATCGATAATCAACAATCCATTTTGAGCTTCAGTCGTGATATATGCATAATCGCCCCATGTTTTTAAATCACGCCAAATGGATTCCAACCCTGGCTCCCAAAAAATCTCAACAGGATTCACTGGATCTGAAATATCCACCACAGAAGTACCTTTCGTTGTACCAACCAATGCATATTCTTTTCCTGTTTCATCCACGTATCCCCAAATATCATTCAATTCAGCATTGTGCAATTGCTGGTAATCAATATTGGACAATAAATTCATGTTCAACTGTCCAGAAACAGTCAAAGTGATACATGTTAATATAAAAAAGATACAATATTTCATGAGGCATTTTTTAATAATGACGTTTGGTTAAAGGAAAAAGATAGCCGCAATGATAAAAATGACAATTATTGCCAAATATTGCCATACATCAACGAAATATGGAGCATATTCTTTTGCTTTTTTCATCCAAGACATAATTCAAAGATACTCAATGATTATGAATGGGACAATCTTCCGTTAATTTGATTCTTGTAAGTTTTATAAAACGCTTTGTGCTTAGCCAATGAATGATTATCTTTGCATACATTTAAATTAAAGGAATGGCAAAAGACACTCTACAAGAAGCGACACAAACAGTGGATTTCGAAACGTTTAAAAATTCGGTAATTGAAGACTTTAAATTGGCCTCACTTTCGAGAGAAGCCTCTTTATTGGGTCGTCGTGAAGTATTGACTGGAAAAGCAAAATTTGGTATTTTCGGTGATGGTAAAGAACTTGCACAACTTGCTCTTGCCAAACAGTTTCAAAACGGGGATTTCCGTTCAGGATATTACCGTGACCAGACCTTGATGATGGCAATTGATCAGCTGACAGTTCAACAATATTTTGCAGGATTGTATGCACACACAGACGTAACAGTTGAACCTCAATCAGCTGGTAGACAAATGGGTGGACATTTTGCTACTCGTAATTTAGATGACAACGGAGATTGGAAAAACTTGATGGAACAAAAAAACAGTTCTGCTGATATTTCTCCAACTGCGGGACAAATGCCACGATTATTAGGATTAGCGCAAGCATCCAAAATCTATAGAAATCACCCAACATTAAAAGATTTAGAAGCATTCAAAAAATTCACAAACGGTGGAAATGAGGTTGCTTTTGGAACGATTGGAGATGCTTCCACATCGGAAGGACCATTTTGGGAAACTATTAACGCTGCTGGTGTTTTACAAGTACCAATGGTAATGTCTGTTTGGGATGACGGATATGGAATTTCTGTATCACGAGAAAATCAAACGACAAAAGATAGCATTTCTGAAGCTTTGGCTGGAATGCAACGCACAAAAGACAAACCAGGTTATGAAATTTTTGTAACAAAAGGTTGGGATTATGCTCACTTGTGTGAAACATACGAGAAAGCTGTTGCACTTGCTAGAAAGGAACACATTCCAGTTTTGGTGCATGTGAAAGAAGTGAATCAACCACAAGGTCACTCAACTTCTGGTTCACACGAGCGCTACAAATCAGAAGAGCGTTTGAAATGGGAAACAGAGTTTGATTGCATTAACAAATTCCAAGAATGGATTTTAAGCTTTGAAGCTGACGGAAATAAAATTGCCACTGCGGAAGAGTTAAAAGCGATTCAAAACGAAGCTAAAAAATCTGTTCGTGATCAAAAAAATGCAGCTTGGAAAGCATTTACTGATTCATTAAAGGCAGATTTAGCAGAAGCTTTGGTGTTGATGAAAGAAGTAGCTGCAGGAAGCTCCAATGGTGTTTTCATTCAAAAAGAAATTGAAGCATTGGAAAAAGCAATGGATCCAATTCGCAAAGATATATTAACAGCTGCTAGAAAAGTTCTAAGAAAAGTTAGATCGGAAAACATTCCAGCAAAAAGTGCACTATCAGCGTGGATTCAATCAAAAATTGAAGGGAATTTTGAGCGTTATAGTTCACATTTGCATTCACAATCTAGTTCTGCCGCATTGAACATTGAAGCAGTTGCGCCTACTTATGAGTCTGAACCAGCAATGGAAGATGGACGATTGATTTTGCGTGATAACTATGATGTACTTTTAGATAAATATCCTGAAGCGCTTGTATTTGGTGAAGATGCCGGTAAAATTGGTGGAGTAAACCAAACGCTTGAAGGCATGCAAGACAAGTATGGTGAATTGCGTGTTGCAGATACAGGAATTAGAGAATGTACAATCATTGGTCAAGGAATTGGAATGGCGATGAGAGGGTTGCGCCCGATTGCTGAAATCCAATACTTAGATTACTTATTATATGCTGTTCAAGTATTGTCGGATGATTTATCAACTGTACAATACAGAACAAAAGGAGGACAAAAAGCACCATTGATTATTTCTACACGTGGTCACCGTTTGGAAGGAATTTGGCATTCAGGTTCACCAATGGGAATGATCATCAACTCATTGCGTGGAATGCATGTATGTGTTCCAAGAAACATGACGAAAGCAGCTGGTTTCTATAACTTATTGATGGAAGCTGACGAGCCAGCTTTGGTAATTGAGCCTTTGAATGGATATAGAACAAAAGAACCTCGTCCAACGAACATTGGAGCGTTCAAAGAAGCGTTAGGCGTTCCAGAAATTGTGAAAGAAGGATCTGATTTAACGATTGTGTCTTACGGTTCGACTTTCAATTTATGTGAAGTTGCTGCGAAGCAATTATTGGAATTAGGAATCAATGTTGAATTGATTGACGTTCAAACCTTACTTCCATTTGATATCAATCACATCATCGCAGACTCATTGAAAAAAACGAATCGATTATTGATTGTTGATGAAGACGTGAGCAGCGGTGCTACAGCATTTATGTTAGACAAGATTTTGGTGGAACAAAAAGGATATTACCATTTGGATTCTGCTCCTGAAACCTTGAGTGCGAAAGATCATCGTCCAGCGTATGGAACTGATGGAGATTACTTCTCAAAACCAAATATTGAAGACATTGTTGAAAAGGCATATGCTATTATGCATGAGTCAAACCCAACAGAATTTCCTTCCATTTATTAATGTGAGTTGAAACATTTATTAGTCATAGTAACAATTTCATGCATTCTTGCAAAAGATGTGTACCAATTTTCGTGGGACATTTGGTTTTCCATTCATCAAACGGAAATTGCTGAGAAATTGTGTGAAAACAAGGCTAATCCATTGTTAAACTGTAACGGTCACTGTTACCTTTCAAAACAATTAAAAAAGGCTGTGATCGATTTGGAAAAGGATTTAAAAGATTCTAGTTCTAGTCGCACTAAAATAATGAACGAAGTGAAGGTCATCGAATTTAAAACTGTTCGTCTTTCATTTCAACCAACAGCATTTTCTGATCGAGAAAAAACACTCGCTGAATATGTTCCAACACGTTGGGATTATCTGAATGATTCAGCAATAGAGCATCCGCCGAGTATTGGTTAAAAAAATTGGAAGAGTTATTTATTCAGGGAGTGAGAATTATTTAAAATTTTAAACGTTTAAAAAGCTAAAAATTTACATCACTAAACTTTTAGTGAACAGTCTATTCTCACTGACTTTGAACGCTGATATTTGTGTTTCTTTTTCGCAAAGTCAACGCAAACCAACTTCCAATTTTCATTGATTAGGATGTTAATATTATCCTAAAACGAAGTTCATTTTTAGGGACTTCAAATACTTATTTAATATTCATATTTGATGAAAAACATAGTTCTGCTATTGTTTATCGTTTGCATGTGCAATGTATTTGCATGTGAAGTTTGTGGTTGTTCGGCGACGGGAAATGCCATTGGAACGATTGGCTCTTCAAAAAGCCACATGGTTGGGTTAACATTTCAAGGACGCTACTTCAACAGTGCTCACCCAGCGTTGTTTAGCAATGAATTGGAGCGCTCAACGGAACAATTTCTGACTGCCAATGTGGTGGCCAAATTTCAAGTTCACAAGCGCATTCAAATCATAGGAGCAATTCCGTTTCACTTCAATACGCAAACAAAAGAAGGTGAAACAATTGTTATGAATGGAGTTGGCGACGCATCACTTCACACGCGATTTGCCGTTGTTTATCAAACAGACAGCATCAATGGCAAAGCATTTATTGTTCAACTTGGAACGGGAATTAAAGTCCCAACGGGTGAATACAGCAAAAATGCACATGAAACAAGCAATACGTTTCCAGGAACGGGTTCTTGGGATGTACCTTTTGATGCCAACTTGTACCTCATTCGTTCAAAATGGATGCTTCAATTTGAAAATTCATTCATCCTCAAAACGAGAAACAAGATTGGATATCATTTCGGAAACACATTTCAATCTACCCTTTTTGCGAACAAAACAATTGGCAAAGAAGTACTGAAGTTTTCTCCAGGACTTGGTATTCAATCAGAATATCTTTTCAAGGATAGAATCAATGGTTCTAGTGCCAATACATTTAACAGTGGCTATTTATTTTCTGGAGTAGTTGGGGCAAATCTCCAATGGAAACAATTATTTCTACTTGGTAGGTATTGCCTTCCTATTGCCCAAGAATTATCGAAAGGCTACACAACAATTAAAGGGCAATTTACTGCCTCATTATTTTACACATTTAAAAACAATTAACATGAAAAAGTATATTTTAAAATCAACGATTATCGCATTATCATTAGTAACTATTGTTGCTTGTAAAAAAGAAAAGGAGCATGAAGAAGAACATGAAGACGAGCACACTGTAACTCCGGCAACAATCAATGTAACAACTTTGAACAACGGTGATACCATTCAAGCAGCAGCAATGATGCACATTAGTGGAACAATCACTGCAGCGAATGAAATGCACGGATATCAATTAATTATTCACAATCATGCAACAATGACGGATGTTCATACAGTTGAAAACCACGATCATACTTCAACATATTCATTTGACGAACATTGGACAAACAACGTAACAGATACAAGTATGATGATGTTGAAAATCACGGCAGTTCTAGACCACGATGGAAATGAAACACAAAAAGTGATCAACTTCGTGTGTTTGCCTTAACAATATAGGATTTCAATAATGAAAAACGCTTCAAGAAATTGGAGCGTTTTTTTTTGTTTCTGAATGATTACTTTTGTCGTTCAAACACCTAGAAAATGACATATTCAGAATACACCGCACTTTTTGAAACCATTTTAACAAGCGACAATCCGCCTGCACCATACGACAATCCAGATTATTTGAACTATACTAAGTTGAATGAATCACGTCAACGTCGTTGGGATAAAAAAGGGGAATTGAGTGATCAAACAATTCAATTGCTTTCCAATATTGAAAATGTTCAACATTGGATCATTATTTCTGAACCTTGGTGTGGAGATGCCGCGCACAATGTTCCTTTTTTAATTAAAATGGCTGAAATCAATCCGAAAATCACCTATGATATTCAACTACGTGATACAGAACCATTTTTAATCGAAGATTATTTGACAAATGGAGGAAAGGCCATTCCGAAATTGATTGCACGCGATGAATATGGCAATGACCTCTTTGTATGGGGTCCACGTCCTGCGAATGCGCAAGAATTATTTCTATCATTAAAAGAAAAGAACGCAGATTTTGAACAACAAAAAATTGCCCTTCAAGAATGGTACAATGAAAACAAAGGATCTGATGTTCAAAAAGAACTTATTTCATTGGTAGTCAAACATTCAACATAACAACACTTAAAGATTATTATGTTAGCATAACAATAATCCCTTTGTTTTTAAATAATTCAAAGGGATTTTCCTTTTTATATGAGGTAGGATTATGTACTTTTGTACCCGCAAATTAAATTACAGGGTAAATAAAAGGTATGATTTTAGGTTTTTCAATCCAACAACAAATTTCACGGTTAGTTTTAGCACTTTCATTCACAGTTAGTTTGAGTTCAGTTTCAACTGCACAAACAATTTGTATGGTTACCGCAGATTTTCAAACTGGAGAGGATTACATTGTTTATTGGGAACCAATTACACAATCTCACGGAATTGATAGTGTTATAATTTACCGTAAACAAGGTGTTCAAAATTCATTTTCAAAAATTGGATCTGTTGAAGTTTCCAATGGTTCGCAAACATTCTTTGTTGATGAGAACGCAATGACTTATGACACAACTAAATATGCCATCACTTACCTTTATTCTGATGGAGAGCAAAGTCCGCGTTCACCGTGGCACCAAACAGTAGTGATGAATTATGTAGGTGGAGGAGATTTCGTATGGACTAAATATCGCATTGAAAATCAAACTGATGAATCATACATCGGAGGATATGAGGTATTGAAAGATAATTTAGGCCTTGGCAACTTTTTAGGATTAGGTGGATTATTGAATTCAATTTTAAATTATACCGACTTATTGTACATCCTTACTCCTAACGCAAAATACGTTGTAGAAGTAGAATTACCAACATGCAATTTTGAAGCAAAAGCGAACATTCACACCTCCCGTTCCAATATTAAAAATCAAATCAGTAATCCAGCTACTCCAACTGACACAGGATCAGAAAATGAAGCTGAAAATGAAGCGGAAAATGACAGCAATGTATCAGTCACTGGAATTTCTGGAACTGAATTTTCCATTGTGCCAAATCCAGCTTCAAGCATGCTAACGATTCATTCAGATGTATTGATCGATAATATTTGGATTTCTGGGATGAATGGATCTCTCATTGATGAATTTGACACGTCAGACAAAACATTTTATGAATTCTCCACTGAGCACTTAGAAAATGGCATTTACTTCGTTAATGTTGAAGTAAATAATGTAGTTACAACGAAAAGAGTGCTTATTGCGCATTAAGAATTAACGCATCAATCCCAAACAAATTTTAGAACGGATAACGCGCTTAGCAGCCAATTCAACTTTTTTCTTGAATACCTCATCTTTGAGATACAGGGCAAGAATTTCTTGATGTGCTTTTTCCGCATCCAAAGGCATTAGCACAATGTCGCATCCAGCCTCAATTGCCAAAACATTAGCATTGGGAACTTTCGCAACTCCGCCCATATTCATGGCATCAGTAACGATCAATCCTTTAAAATTCAGGCTGTCTCTCAATAAATCTTGAACAATTTTAGAAGACAAAGTGGCAGGCATTCCATCTGTGGAATAATGAGTATTGTTTTTTACCGCCAAATGACCAATCATAACAGATAATACACCTTCAGCAATTGGTGAAGGATAATTTGGAACTTCTAACAATTCACCATCGATGATTTGTAAGGATTTATGTGTATCGCCAGAAACCAATCCATGTCCCGGAAAATGTTTTGCTGTTGCAATGATTCCGTTTCTTTGTGTTTCAGCAATAAACGCATTCGACCATGGAATAATGTTTGCTGGGTTTGCTCCAAATCCTCTGTAACCAACTGTAGCGTTCGTCGACATGTCTAAAACAGGTGCAAAATTGTAATTGATACCAATTTCTTTCAAATCATCAGAGATTGTTTTTGCCACTGAAACAACCTCATCAACAGTTGCAATCTCATTCGCTTTTTTCACTTGAGTAGATCCTGTAATTTTTCGATTGACCAAACTTGGTTCAGCATCCGCACTGTACAAAAAAGGAAGTCCTTTGGCCGTTTTTGTCAAATTATTCATCGTTTCTACCCATGTTGACATTTGGTCTTTAGTTCCATTGAGCAACAAAACTCCACCAATTTTTTTCGCTTTTACCAAAGAATAAATCACTTCTTCACTTTGACCATACTTTCCAATCGCTGGCATTAACAATTGTGCTACACGCTCCGAATCTTCCATTTTAGCATAAATAGAGTCTACTTTTGCTTGTAAAAAAGGATTGTTCGTTAAATAATCAGCTAATTTGAAGTTTTTCTGCTTGTACTCTACTCTACTTTGTAGTTCATCTACCTGAGAATAAGCCGTGAAACTTAAGATAACAAGTGAAAAAAGGATAATTCTATTCATATTTTGCAAAGACTTTGTTCCAATAAACGCTAAAATTAAGCTTCTTAAATGAGCTTGCGCCTCTGAAACTGGTTGTTTTGTTCACAATTCCATTGTCAACAACCATGCCGTAACCCATAATTGGTCCACAATCACTTGATGTCGTAAACGCACAATTTGTCCCAAAACGCAAATCATAGAAATACATGGTTTCATCGACTGTGTCTATTGCATAGTAACCATTTGCAATAAATTTCAACTGATCTTTATAATCTTTTCCTTTAAACGTTACAGCCTCAAAAAGTGAATGATTTTTGGGTATCACTTCCAAATCGGAAGGCTGGTATTTACCAAACAAGGACTTATAACCGATGTAAAAATTCTCTTCATCTTCTCCCATGAACATCCAATAAAAACTTGTTAAGGGCATAGGACCAGCCATTGTTTTTTCACTTTGAACTTGAATATTTGAAGCTTGAAAATAGGCATCACTTTGATTTAAAATGGTCAATTTTACAATAACTCCCCAAACTAAATAGAGACAAGAATAACCGATCCCAATCCAGTTGATGCGTGAACGCCATTTGTTTTCCCTTTTTAAAATCAATGCTGTCAACAGGCAAATGGCAAATGGAATTGTGTATAAAGGATCGAGAACAAAAACCGAATTGAAAGTAATTCTCAAGCTAAAAGGCCACAAAAATTCGGTTCCATAATTGGTAAATATATCTAATAAGGGGTGTGTGACAATGGCTAAGAAAAAGAGCTTCATCCATAAATTAATGGGATATTTTTTGGTGTAGAGCTTATTGACAATCCATGCTAAAATCGGCGTCATCAATGCTGCAAAAACCAAGGAATGAGAAAATCCTCTGTGCAATAAAGCCGCATCAATCGGGTGATTGAAAATACTTAAAAAAACATCTAAATCTGGAATAGTTCCGGCAATCGCTCCCCAAAAAGCGGCTCTTCTTCCCATTTTTCTTCCAGCAACAGCCTCTGCAACTGCTGCTCCTAATACGATTTGAGTGATTGAATCCATGTAATACTTAAAGATTGTAAATCATTATTTTCTGCTTATGTTCTGTTCTTTTTTTACATTGCCAAAAAAAGAACCAAAAAAGTCTAGTCCTAATTTTAAGCCGTTCGGAGAAAACTTCTGAATGGACCGATTTAACAAAAGTAGTGCATTCGCTCTGAAAAAGAACGAATACAGAGGCAAGCCCCTTTTGAAATCAGTTTCCCATTCAAGAGTTTTCTTTATCCTCACTTTCCAAAATTAGGCCGAATCTTACATCCGAATTAAAATATTTTAAAGAATTAAAATTTAAAGCCCTTTACATTAATGAGTTTTTGAAATTCTAACAATTCTTTAAGAGAATAATTGTTAGACTGCTCTAATCATATTCTATTGATTGTAAAACTACTTTTTTATTCTTAACTTCAATAGGAATTAATACCGATACTGATTTTAATGTCGCAATTCAGATCCTTGAAATCTATTTCGGCATTAGACACTAAATACAACTAAAAAATAGAAATTAAACAAGTCTAACCTATCACAACAATTATGTATACCAACCTAACAATTAAAGCTTGGGCAGAAGATGATCGTCCGAGAGAAAAAATGCTTTTAAAAGGAAAACTGGCGTTAACTGATGCTGAACTCATTGCCATTTTAATAGGCTCTGGAACACGATCCAAATCAGCTGTACAATTGGCACAAGAAATTCTACATTCATGCAAAAACAATTTACAAGAATTCGGAAAATGGACCGTAAATGACCTCCAACAATTCAACGGAATTGGTCAAGCAAAAGCTGTCACACTATTGGCTGCTATTGAACTCGGTCGACGAAGAAAAGCGTCCGAGGGAATCGTGAAAAAGAAAATCACTTCAGCACAGCAAGTCTTTGAACACTTGAGTCCCTATTTTATGGATTTACAGCACGAAGAGTTCTACATTGTTTTACTTTCGCGAGCCAACACAATCTTAGGCACTAAACGTATTTCTGTTGGAGGCATGACAGGAACAATTGCTGATGGAAAGATTATTTTTAAGGAAGCATTGGCTATCAATGCATGTGGAATCATTTTAGCGCACAACCATCCCAGTGGTCAATTAATTGCCAGTGAACAAGACAAAAAATTGACTTCAGAATTAATAAAATTTGGAAAAATGATTGATCTCCAGATAATCGATCATTTAATACTTGCCAATAATCAATTCTTTAGCTTCGCGGAAAATGGATTGATGTAGGTTCAATCCTTTAGAATACATTTTCATCTCGTTAAATTCCTTAGTTTTGTGATACAGAATAAGTCAAAATCGAATGCGTAAAAAAATCATTACAATCATTGGTGCTAGACCGCAAATCATTAAATCTTCTGCCATGAGCAGAGCAATATCTAAGCATTTTTCCGAATCATTGGAAGAAATAATTGTGCACACAGGACAACATTACGACGCTGGCATGTCGGAAGTGTTTTTCAATGAAATGAACATTCCAAAACCACATCACAACTTACATGTGGGAAGTGGATCTCATGGAGCGCAAACTGCTAAAATGATTGAAGGGTTGGAGCTTATTTTCCAACAAGAAAAACCGGATGCCGTGTTGGTTTACGGAGATACTAATTCGACGATTGCAGGAGCATTGGCCGCAGCTAAAATTCATATTCCTGTTGTACACATTGAAGCAGGATTAAGAAGCTTCAATAAAAGTATGCCTGAAGAAATCAATCGCATTACCTGTGACCATATGAGTAGCCTATTGTTTACTCCAACAGCAACCGGATTGAATAACTTACAACGTGAAGGATTCAGTTTAGAGACAGAAACAAAAGCGACGATTGATTCTCCAAATGTGTATCACTGTGGAGATATCATGTACGATAATAGCATGTACTTTTCGAGTATTTCGGACAAGCAATCAACTATTTTGAAGGAAAATGGTTTGACCGCGAATCACTACATTTTAAGTACCATTCACCGCGATTCGAATACGGATGTTGCGGAAAATCTACATCAAATTTTAGAGGCACTGCTGGAAATCTCTGAAAATGAAAATGTGAAAATAGTCATTCCGATGCATCCACGTACGGTGAACAAGATGGCAGAATTATTATCTCCTGAGTTTGTTCTAAACTTGGAGCAATCAGAAAACATATTGATTTTACCACCTGCAGGATTCTTAGACATCATTGCGTTGGAGAAAAATGCACAAATGATCATCACCGATAGTGGAGGTTTGCAAAAAGAAGCATTTTTCTTTCAAAAACCATGTATCATTTTGCGTCCCCAGACAGAATGGATTGAAATCGTTGAAAACGGAAATGCCATTTTAGTAGATTCAGACAAAGCAAGAATTTTAGAAGCATTTGAGTATTTTTCCAATTCATCTGATCACACCTATCCAAACTTTTATGGTGATGGAAAAGCAGCCGAATTCATTTGTCAAAAACTCATTAGTGATCTTTAAAGATGATAGAAATATTTGTTGACGAAATTTCCGAGAGAGCCACTTACACCTTTGATTTTGTATTGAAGGACAATGGTATTTCGTATAAATTCAACAATGACTTCAAAACATTTGAAAACTCCACAAACATAAAATTCAATTATTCAGAGCGCTTTTTTGACAATGTCGTTCAATTGCGACCAAGTACATTGTTATTTGAAGAGTCTATTCGAACGTATCATTTAACTAAAAGTACATTTGAAGATGAAGAATGTTTGTCCCTTGATGGCATTACTGATCCTTTTGCTGCCATTTTCTTCGTCCTCTCACGCATGGAAGAATATGGAGATATTTTGTTTGATGAACACGAGCGTTTTCCAGCAAAGCAGAGTATTTTATATCAATTTGGATGGTTGCAAAAGATGGTGTGCGAACGATGGTCAAAAACATTGATTGGTTTCTTAAACAAGTATCATTTAACTGATAAGAAGTACGAAAAAAGGCCTTCCGAACTGATTCCAACATTTGATATTGACAATGCTTACGCTTATCAATTAAAAGAAGGAAGTCGAAAAATTCTTTCTGTTTTAAAAGACAATGTAAAAGGAAACAAAGCACGATTAGCAGAGCGAAAAGCGGTATTGAGTCGCGAAAAAAAAGACCCGTACGACACTTACGACAGGATACAATCCATCGCAGATCAAGGATTTGATGTTCAATTATTCTGGTTATTAGGTGATTTTGGACCATTTGATAAAAACATCCATTTCAACAACAAAGGTCAGAAAGAGTTGATACAAACTTTGGCAAAAACTTGTTCCATCGGCATTCATCCGAGTTACAAATCAAATACCAAGCCTGGACAGTTAGAAATTGAAATTGACAGATTGGCAAAAACCATTCATCAACCCATCACAAAATCGCGTCAACATTATTTAAAATTCCGACTTCCTGCAACCTACAAATCATTGATAGCTGCGAATATTCAACATGATTACACAATGGGATATGCTTCTGAAGTTGGATATAGAGCTGGAACTTGTCGACCTTTTAAATGGTTTGACTTGGAAAAGAATTGCGCTACAGAATTGACCATTCACCCGTTTGCATATATGGATGGTACATTATTGGAATACAAAAACTTCGACGTTGAAGAAGCGAAACTCATCATCAGCAGTTTGTTTGAAGAGTTTTCACAATTTGGAGGAGAGTTCATTTTCTTGTGGCACAATGAAACCATTGGTGATTATGGAAAATGGAAAGGATGGAGCGAGGTGCTTGAGCATACCTTACAATTACGGATTAGCAGATTAACGGATTAACAAATTGTGGATTCAATTGAGTTTCCGGTAATATTTTAGATAAAAAACAGTGAGGAAATGAATAAAAAAATCGTAGTAACAGGAGTAATTCTTATAGTCATTGCCATTATTCTAGGAGCATTTGGTGCTCATGGATTAAGAGAACTAGTCAGCGTGGAAAAATTAGCAACCTTTGAAGTTGGAGTACGCTATGAAATGTATGCTGGAATTATCTTGTTGATTTTCGGACTCAATGCCGATAAATTTTCATTTTCATTGAAATGGATTAGCAATCTAATCTTGGTTGGAATCATTCTTTTCAGTGGGTCAATCTACCTATTGAGTGTGCAAGAATTAACAAGCATGAATCTGAAGTTTTTAGGGCCCATTACACCAGTTGGTGGATCTTTAATGATTGCGGGATGCACCGTTTTGATCGTTCAGTTACTTAGAAAGCCGTCTTAGTCACTTCCAATGTGAAAAATTGCATCTCCCTTGTAAACAATTGGAGCTTCATTGACGCAGAACACAAATCCATCCATCACACTTTTTACTTTTTTCTCTAATTTTCCATAAGGATCAGTGAGAAAACCAATTACTTCACCTTTTTCAACACGTGAACCGTTTTTCACCGTCGGACGAAACAATCCCGACATAGCTGCACGCATCCACTTGGATTCAATTAACATGTGCGTGTTTTGTCCGGCTGGTTCATCAAATTTAAATGCTCGAATTCCGTAATGATTCAACACTCGTTTTACTCCATTCACCCCTTCTTCCACTACATTTTCTTCAATTGAATTTGATTTTCCTCCTTCAAACAAAAGCATCAATTTGCCACGTTTGTGAACCGATTCTCTGATTGTTTTTGAAATGTAAGGCGAATCCAAAATGAATGGAGGATTGAATACTTTGGCTAGTTCAACACTTTTCGCATCTTTAAAAACGCATCGAATTTGAGGGTAATTATTGCGGTTGGCTGCACCTGTGTGAAAGTCCAAAATGATATCCGCCAATGGCGTAATTTCCTTCATGAAATGATACGCAAACTGCGAAGCCAAAGAACCATTGGCACTTCCAGGGAAACTGCGATTCAAATCACGTCCATCTGGCAATTCACGCTTTAAGTTTAGGAATCCAAAAATATTGAGGATAGGAATACAAATAATTGTACCCTTCAAAGGTTTATTGATTTTCTTGCGAATAATGGTGCGAATGATTTCAACACCATTGATTTCATCACCGTGAACTCCTGCCATCAGCACAACGGTTGGACCATCTTCTCTAGCTCTTTCTACAATCACAGGTACTTGAACAGAAGTACTTGTGTGTAATTTTGCTACACTTAAATTCAACTGATATCCTTTGCCTGGAAGAATTTCTTGTCCAAGCAAGGTCATTGATTGTTTCTTATTACGATTTGACATTTCGTTCTATGTATTCTATGATTTTACCAGCGATATCTGTTCCTGTTGTTCTCTCAATTCCCTCCAAACCTGGAGAAGAATTCACTTCCAACACTAATGGTCCGCGAGCTGATTGCAACAAATCTACTCCTGCAACGCCCAAACCTAAAGTTGCCGCAGCTTTGATCGCTGTTTCTTTTTCTTCCTCCGATAATTCTATGATGCGTGATGATCCACCTCTATGAAGATTGGAACGAAATTCACCTGGTTTTCCTTGACGTTTCATAGCACCAACAACTTGTCCATCAACCACAAAAGCACGCAAGTCAGCACCTTTCGCTTCACCAATAAATTCTTGTACGATTACACGTGCTTTCAATCCATTAAATGCTTCAAGAACCGATTCAGCAGCATTGACATTTTCAGCCAAAACGACTCCCAAACCTTGTGTTCCTTCCAACAACTTTAACACAACAGGTGCACCACCAGCTGACTCAACAACGTGCTTAACATTCTTCGAATAATTCGTGAAAATTGTTTTTGGCAAACCAACACCTTCTTTAGAAAGCACTTGCAAGCAACGCAGTTTGTCGCGAGAATGAACAATACCTCTTGAACTTGCTACAGGAAAAATTCCCATCATTTCAAATTGACGTACAACAGCAGTTCCATAGAAAGTTACTGAAGCTCCAATTCTTGGAATGACAGCGTGAAACCCTTCTAAGTAGCGATCTTCATAATACAAGGTTGGCTCACCTTTTTCAATCTCTATGGTACATTTGAGGTGATCAATGACATGCACTTCATGTCCTCTCTCGTTTCCGGCCTCCACCAATCTTCTCGTTGAATACAAATTCGGATTCCGAGAAAGCAACGCAATTTTCATAAATTACCTTTGTTAAATTAAATAGCTAATGAACATCAAATTTGAAGTGAAAATATCATTAATTGTTTGAAGTTGCACTAAGTATATTCACTTTACTAGTATCAACGATAAAATTTCTATTTAACAAGCGTCTTCCCAACAAAACTGGATACTTCATTTTACTTCTATTGGTCAATGTAAACTTCGTTGTATAGGTCACATTCCCAAGTCGAATATCCCCTTCGATTGTATAGCGCTCAACAGAAATTCCGTTTGAACTTTTCACTTTTTTTGTCTCCCATAAATCAAAGAATTTTCCTTCAGGAGCATCTTTAGAGAAAACAACATGCAACTGTTCATTTTTCACAACAGCAGATTCAACGTGAATACTTGAAGTATAGGCTCCGGTATCGATTTTCACTACACTATCTTTCAATCCAAACTCTGGAATATCTGCTCGTTCTTTTCTACCAATTGTACGTTTCATCTGGGATAATAGATTGACAATTTTTTTTATCAAAAATAATGGATTATTTTTACAGTCAGAACGTGTTTATGCCGTTGATTTTTAGAAGATTTATTTTTTTTGAAAAAAGTTTAAATAGAATGCAATCATTTACAGAAATTATTTGTAATATTGCACCCCGTTTTACGGCGATAAAAGAAAAAAAGAGTCATGGATATTATTAAAGAAATTCACAACGAATTAACTGAGACAAGAGATTTTCCAAAGTTTGGAGCAGGTGATACAGTTATAGTTGCTTACAAAATTAAAGAGGGTAACAAAGAGCGTATTCAGCAGTATCAAGGTGTTGTTTTACAACGTCGTGGTAGTGGTGCTACAGAAACTTTCACAGTTCGTAAAATGTCTGGAAACGTTGGTGTTGAGCGTATCTTCCCAATTTCATCTCCATTCATCGACAGTATTACTGTAACGAAAAGAGGTAAAGTTCGTCGTGCTCGTATTTTCTACTTCAGAGAAAGAACTGGTAAATCAGCTCGTATCAAAGAAAAAAGATCTTTCACGACAACAGCAAAATAAATTTTCCGATATTTCGGTAAAAAGGGCTTTCTCTCAGAGGAAGCCCTTTTTTAGTTAGGCATGAAAAAGCGCAAAAAAGGAATTGGAAAATGGATTCAGCATGGAATCGTAGTTCTTCTATTACTAGGAGCCGCTTACTTTTTATGGTCGCAATACAAACTCAACAACCAAGATACTTTCAAGCAAAAAATACTTGAATCTAAACCTGTTTCATTCACCACATTCGGTATCGATATTTCTCATCATCAAGGAACCATCGACTGGGAAGAAGTTTTTGTAACCAATGCCTTGGATTCATCCATTTCATTTGTGTATTATAAAGTAACAGAAGGAATTGATCATACTGACACTAAATGGCTTGAACATCAATTGGGATTGAAGCAATACAATAAAATTTCTGGTGCTTATCATTTCTTTTTACCAAAACGCGATGCTTTGCTTCAAGCAAAAAATTTCTTATCACACTACACTTATCAGAAAGGAGATTTATTGCCTGTTCTCGATGCAGAATTGGAGGGATTCAATGACAAAGATTTAGTATTAAAAATGAACATTTGGTTGGATGAAGTGGAACGTCAGATTGGAAAACGACCGATCATATATACTTCTTTGCATTTCTACGAAACCAAGTTCAAGAAAGAATTCCCGAATGAAAAATTTTGGATCGCCAGCTATACTCGTCAACCTGACCTAGAAAACGATCCACGTATCGTAATGTGGCAATACTCTGAATCAGGAGAAATACCTGGAATTAAAAAACCAGTTGATTTAAACGTTTGTCACTCGATTACATCCCTTCAATAACGAAATCAGTTCTACGATTTTTAGCACGATTGGCCGCTGAATCATTGGCAACTTTCGGTTGAGTTTCACCAAATCCTTTCGCTGTGAGTTGTTTGTCTGCAATTCCCAATGAAACCAAATAACGCTTCACTCCTTGTGCTCTTTCTTCAGATAAGGTCAAATTTTGATTGTCATCACCAACGTCATCTGTATGCCCCTGAATGGAAACGACAATGGTTGGATTTTCCTTTAAGAAACGAGCAAAACCTTTCAAGATAAATTTCGAACGATCATTTAATTCAGCCGAATTTGTCGCATATAATATATCATTGATGGTATACGCTTCGCCAACTTTCAATTCTTTGACATTCAAATCATTGTTTTTAATGGAAACATTCTCTTTTGCTTTTTCAATTGTTTCCTTGGCGATTACTTTTGAATCAAATGCTGCACCTTCTTTTTTCACGGTTACCATGACATCTTTTTTCGTGTCAGTTTTTACGACAGCAGCATATTTACCATCGTTCCCATTGACCTTTACTTGAGTCACTTCGTCTGATCCTTCATAAGCAATTTCAATCGTTGCATTTTCAACTGGAGCACCGTTTTCATCTTTCAATTCCCCTTTCAAAATGGCTACTGCTTTAGGTCGAGCTTCTTCATACAATTCAAATGAATAAATGTTCCAATCACCTCCTACACGAGATGAGAAATAAGCCAATTTTCCATCCGTTGAAACAAAAATCCCCAATTCATCTTCCGCCGAGTTAATCGGATATCCGATATTTTTTGGTTTTGTCCATTTTCCGTTTTCCTTGCGAATGTAAAAAATGTCCAATCCTCCTACTCCACGACGTTGATCAGAGCACGAAGAAACGAAGTACAAAGTTTCACTATCTTGGTGTAAGAATGGACTCTTATCTTTCCCTTCAGTGTTTATTTCATCAAATGGACGAGCATCTCCCCAGTTTCCATCTGGTTTTCTTGTCACGACATAAATATCATTATCGCGAGAACCTTTACGTGTTGAAGTAAAATACATCGTATTTCCATCAGCAGACAATGTAGGCTGACCTTCCCAACCATCTTTGGTATTGATTCCAGGTCCCATGTTTTTCAATTCTGTCCAAATAAAATCATTTCCTCCAGCACCTGTGCGCTCATATGTTGTGCTATACAAATCACAATTCAGGTACTTCTGTCCGTATATTTCCTCTGTTTTACATGCACACAAAATCATTTCTTTGTTATCTACAGAAAGTGTCGCCGCTCCATAGTTATCAAACGTATTATTGTTGAATGGCAAACCCAAAGGATCTCCAGTCGAGAAAAAATCTGTCACAGAAGGTCTTGTTGAGAAGGTAAATTCTTCCACAACATTCGAAATCATATCTCCTAAGTTCTTTCTATCCAATTTTCGAGTATAGAACATTAATTCATTGTCAGGTGAAATCATTGGGAAATATTCATTGTTCTTTGAGCTCACATTTTTCACCATCACAGGATTGAAAGGAACCGTTTCTGCTAAAATTTCTTGTTCGGCAACTAAATCATTTAATACTTCTTCCACATCTGCCATTTTCTTAGAATGGTCATTGGAATACTTGCTCGCATCAGTCGATTTGAAATTTTTGAATTTTTTGAAATAAGCAATTGCTTTGTCTTTGTCTTGCTGAGAAAAATTAATGACTCCCAAATAATAATAGACATCTGCATTGTAATCCGAACACAACTCTAACGTTTGTTCAAACTGTTCTTCTGCCTTTAAAAAACTCTTATCTCCTGCTTGAGGATTTCTACCAGATTGATAGATCGTATTGCCTTGATTGAAAGCAAACATTCCGTATTCATAAGTGATTGTTGCATTGTCCGGTTGAATTTTCATTGCCTCTAAAAATCCATCAACCGCTTCACGTGCATCGGTTGCATTTACTGCTTTGATGAGTACTTTTTCTGCTTTTTTATTAGGTGGCAAACATGCTTCGTCTTCTTCTTGCGTGAATGAAACAACAGTAAAACTCAATGCCAATAAGGATAGTATATATTTTGTCATACGAATAACTTAATAATGTGTTTGGAGAAATCAAATTTCGTACCTAATAAAGTATATCGTAAAAAAGGTGAAAATGTTACATCATCTAAAAAATAAAATTGCGAAGATAAAATGAAGGAGAAATTAGTGCACCCTTTTCATTTATAAAGCTTCATTTTCAAAATGAAAATAATCAAAAATAATTGCCTATTCACTTTGTATATTTTAAACACTTTGATTGTCAGACTGTTAAATCATGTTTAAGGTGTGATTTTGATTCAGCAAATCTCTGATGGCATTCATCTTGCTCTTAGTAACACAATGAATATTAACTAAAAACTAATCACAATGAAAAATGTTTTATTACTTGGAATATTCGGTTGCATGTCGACCGCATTCTCACAGAATTTAATCAAAAACCCCGATTTAGCTACCACTGGAAAAGTAGTTTCAAAATCACAGATACATTTAGCGGATGGTTGGTCAGATGCCAATGGAGGATCTGTTGACTTGTTTAGCTCGAATGCTTGTGCTTGTCAACTAGGAGTTCCAAAAAATTTCATGGGAGAACAAGAGTTCAATGGAAATTATGCTGGTTTTACTGCATATTATGAAGACGAACGCATTTCGTTAGCTCAATCCATTCAAAATTTAGAATGGACAACGGAAAAAGGTTATACCAAATATGCAGAATACTTGCAAGGTGAATTGACTGAGGAGTTAAAGGCTGGACAAACCTATACGTTTACTATGAACGTAAATCTTGCTGAAAAATCAGGTAGAGCGGTTCAAGGACTTGGAGCCTATTTTTCAAAAGATAAAATCGAAGAAAAAAACAATGCCGCTTTAGGATATCAACCTCAGGTTTTGGCGAGTGATTTCGTAACGGACGAAAATGGTTGGACGACTATCTCAGGTGAGTTTACTGCTGAAGGAGGTGAAAAATTCATTGTCATTGGTGCTTTTGAAGGTTCATCTAAAAGTATGCACACACGAGAGGAGAAAAAAGAAAACGATAACCAACGAGCATATTATTACATCAACGGGGCGAGTTTAGCCATAGCAGATGCGCCCGATTCAGATGGAGATGGAATTGTTGATGCCGTTGATGATTGTCCGAATGAATATGGAACATTAAAAGGATGTCCAGACCGCGATGAAGATGGCGTTGCCGATAAATACGATGAATGTCCTGATATTGCAGGATTGATTGAAAAACAAGGCTGTCCATTGGAAGACAAAGATTCGGATGGTGATGGTGTAACGGATGCAAAAGACAAATGTCCAACAATCAAAGGAACATTAAATGGTTGTCCAGACCGTGATGGAGATGGAGTGATTGACAGTGAAGATGATTGTCCAGATGTTCCAGGATCTATTGCATTGAAAGGATGTGCATTATCTGCGACAGATTTGGCTCTTATTAAAAAGGCTTCAGAAAAAATCTTTTTCAATACTGGAAGTGCCATTTTAAAAGAGGAGTCGAAAGCAGAGTTGGATGAATTAGCGAAATTATTGATGGCGCATCCAGAGGTAAAAGCATCGATTGAAGGTCACACTGATAGTCAAGGAAATGACGCTTCGAATTTGAAATTGTCAAAAGACAGAGCGAAAGCAGTCAAAGATTATTTGATTGCACATGGAGTTGACGCTGATCATTTGTCTTCTGAGGGTTACGGTGAAACTCAACCAATTGATGATAATGGAACTGCAGAAGGTAGAGCACACAACCGTCGAGTGGTGATTAATACATCATCTTATACGGTGAAAGGAAAGAAATAAAAACTATCAGAAACAACAAAGGCTATCACGGAGTGTGATAGCCTTTTTTTTTTGTGAAAAACTCACAGCATTATTCAGCTAATGTAACTTTAAACATTACGTCTTCTTTTCCTTTTTTATAGAACTCAACGGCAAATTCATTTTCATTTATGTCAACTATTCTGCCAGTTGCAAACTGATATACAGCAATATCATTGACACTACGAGTGTCGAAAATGGATAACTTTTTCCATTCACCCGTTTCTTTCGAAACTTGGTAAGCAGTGAGGTATCCACCTCTCCCATCATTGTGTTTTGCCGGCACTGAATTTACATCAAGCTCTAAATTCTTAACATTATCTAAGAAAACTAAATACATGTTGTTTTCACTCGCCATGTAGTAAAAACTCATTCCACCTCTTGGCGAACCACCATATTGAAATTTAGGCAACTTTTTCATCCAAACTAATTCACCGTCTGGATTAATATTCATCAGAATCATCTCCTCATAATAATACGTGTAAGTGGTTTGGCCAGTTTTGCTATTATAGTGGCTAACTACATAATACACTTCACCAATAGAAGTAATCGACCCATCGTTATGGATGATTAATTTTCTCAATCTCAAATTATTTAAACCTAATTTTCCTTTTCTATCAGCATTATCAACTTTCGATTGAGTGCGTTGAGACTCAAACTGCTTCAACACATCTGCTGAAAACTCATTGATAGATTGTGATATAACAGAACCTTCTTTATCTAAACGATAAACATACATTCCATTATTTGCACCATACTTATCATTGCTATAATATCCAGAAATAATAATCTCAAAATCATTCCCTTCAAAAAATCCATAATTCGTTAAAAACTTATCCTTTAATGTGATATTTGATTGAGACAAATTTTGATCATCAGCATCAATTCTAATTAATTCTAAATCATAGTTTGGATTCCCTTCTTTGTCAGTACGTTTCGTAGTTTCATCTTTATATACCTCTGCAAGAATATACACGTTTGCAAAATTATCTAAACAATATCCTACATTGTTCATTTTTTTCTCTGTATAAGGCATTGTCACCACAGACTCCCATACTTCAGCTAAGTCCAAATCAAATGTATGGAAACCAATTTTATCCTTATTGAGAGCATCGCGTTTTTCTTCAGGATTGATTCTATATTGAACTAAAAACATTGTTTCGTCAAAATTCAAAGAAATATTAAATTTATCATAAACACGATATACGAATGCACCTCCAGAATAAAGGACACCCGACACCTTTCCTTTCACAGAAATCAACAACTTGTCTGCTTTAAATTTCAACGTATTGAAATCCAATTCTCGAACAAACAGTTGCTCTTTACCTGCTGGCTTGTCCCAAAGAGAATAAAAAAAATAAATACGAGAATCAACTTGAATACAACCTTCTTTCACTGCCCCTTTTGGCAACCCTTCTGATTCAGATCGCTTAGATTCTTCGAGTGATTCACCTTCAAATTTTTGAACAATAAAACCTCCTCTATTTTCCTTCAAAGCCAATACTTCATCATTAAAACTGAAATACCATTTACTTCCGTCAACCACCTCATATGGTTTACTCATCGTGTATTTAAATTCTTTTGATGTCTTAACCTGGCTAAAGCTTAGTTGAGCAATCAAAGAAAAAAATACAATTGCATACATTTTTTTCATTTTGATAGATTTTTATGGCGCAATGATACAAACAATTCTAAATAAATTAATTGTTGAAAGTGAATCCATGATGACATTCACAAGGTACACACTGAATACCAATACTTTAATTTTAAGAAAAATGAAAGACCCAATTGCTCAAATCTTTCATTATTCACTTCAATATACTTACTGCAGCAGTCAATTGCAGGAATTATTTTGGCATATAATTAGACTGTATCACCACTGGATTCGTTTCATTTTGTCGAGATTTTCTTCTCCCTCTAAACAAAAGGTACAAGTTGAAAAACAACATGATTCCAAGGTAAATTGAAAAACCACCAATTTTATATGAAAGTCGTTCAATTAACACTTGATACGTGTTGAATGTTCCATAGTCTGTTATGCGCAAAATGAGTAAGGCAAAACCAAGGTTGATTAAATAGAATCCGATTTCAAATAACTTGTTCGTTGCCAATGCAATTTCTGTTTTGCCATGAAAGATATCAATCATGAACGTTTTGGCATTTTTGAAGAGTGACTTTGCAACGAAGAAAGTCAATAAAAGAGCAATTGGTAAATAAATTGCATACGCGATTGGGATGAGTGATTGTTCCATGATATTTATGTTTTTATTTGTTTACGATTAAAAATTGCTGGATATGCATTCAACACTAACATGTTGACGTAATGTGTCAAAGCCAAGGTCAAAATGATGATTGCTAATCGAAAAGTGAGCACATCGAACAATTCAGGTAAAGAATCAATGCTCTGCCACCCTGTTACTGTTAAAATAGCATAGCCAATGTTTAGTAAATAATATCCAACAAGCAGTAAATTATTGATTGAATGCGCAATGGCGATATCTTCAACACAGTCAATGATAAAATGAATTCCGTTTTTGTGACATGCCCAGCCAACAAAAACTGTGATGAGAATCGTAATGATCAAATAAATGCAATATGCCCAAACCGTCAAATTCATACTATAACATTTCATAACTTTCAAAAAATATTGAAAGTTTGATTTAAAAAAAATGAAACTAACTCATGAGTTTCATTAAAATTTTCCAAAACCATTTTTCATCAGAGTTTGCCACTTTTGAAAACATACGGTCTGCACTCAGCGTGAAGCTTTCAATTGATTTTATTTGTTGAATAAATTTCGCTGCTTCTTCTTTATTGGTTTCGTTTGATTTCACTTCCTTTAATTCTCCCAACACATTGATCATCGGATTGATTTCTTGTCGTTGGCGCATTTGAATGACACGACGAGCAACCAACCAAATATCTTTTTCTCCTCTGAAGAATTCTTTGCGCTCTCCTTTGATGGATTCTTTGTACAGTAATCCCCATTCAATCAAGGCTCGAATGTTCATGTTGGCATTTCCACGAGAAATTTGTAACTCCTCCATGACTTCTTCCGCCGAAAGCAAATCATCTGTTATTAAAAAAAGTGCGTGAATTTGAGCCATCGTTTTGTTGACTCCCCAATTCGATCCTAAGTTTCCCCACGATTGAATAAACTTTTCTTTTGCTTCTTTCAATTCCATGAATCAAATGTAGTAAAAGATTTTTAAACTTTCAAATATTATTGAAAGTTTTATAAGTTTATTTCAAAAAAATGACTCAATTCCTTGAGTCATTTTAATTATTTCTTATTTCACTAAAATCGGATTATTCACTTTCCCTTTCATCAATGCGATATCCAACACTTCCTTCATTGTTGTTACATAATGGAATGTCAATCCTTTCAAGTAATCTGGCTTGATGTCCTCAATATCTTGTCTATTCTTCTCACACAAAATGATTTCCTTAATCTTCGCACGTTTCGCAGCAAGAATCTTTTCTTTGATTCCACCAACTGGCAACACTTCACCTCTCAATGTAATCTCTCCAGTCATCGCTAAATTTTGTTTCACCTTGCGCTGTGTAAACAAAGATGCCAAGGAAGTCAACATCGTAATTCCAGCGCTTGGTCCATCTTTAGGAGTAGCACCTTCTGGAACGTGAACATGAACGTTATAACGATCAAAAACAGATTGCTCAAAATCAAACCAATCACTGTGCGCTTTGAGGTATTCCAAGGCAATTACAGCAGATTCTTTCATTACATCGCCCAAGTTTCCAGTGAGCGTCAATTTTCCTTTTCCTTGCGTTAATGAAGATTCAATGAATAAAATATCTCCACCAACACTTGTCCAAGCCAAACCTGTTACAACACCTGCAACTTCATTGTTAGAATATTTTGTTTTACCACGACCAGAACCGATGATTGTTTTCAAGTCTTCAGCAGTAATCTTGACAGAATATTCTTCTTCCATGGCCATTTGTCGCGCTCTATTTCGAACCAACTTTGCCACCATTTTATCCAATCCACGAACACCTGATTCATTCGTGTATTCCTCCACTAATTTTTCCAGTACTTTTTTATCAATTGAAATATTGGCTTTACTGATTCCGTGCTCTTCAATTTGTTTTGGCAATAAATGTCTTTTGGCGATTTCAATTTTTTCTTCAATCGTATAACCGTTGACTTCTATTAATTCCATTCGATCGCGTAACGGACCTTGAATTTCTCCTAAATTGTTTGCTGTGGCAATGAACATCACTTTTGACAAGTCAAATTCTGTTTCAACATAATTGTCATAGAATTCACTATTCTGAGCAGGATCTAAGACTTCCAACAATGCTGAAGATGGATCTCCATGGTTACTTCGTCCTAATTTATCCACCTCATCCAACACGAACACTGGATTGGAAATCCCAGCTTTTTTAATGTTCTGAATAATTCTTCCTGGCATTGCTCCGATGTACGTCTTTCTGTGTCCACGCACTTCTGATTCGTCGTGTACGCCACCTAATGACATTCGAATGTATTCTCTACCTAATGCTTCAGCAATTGATTTTCCTAATGAAGTTTTTCCAACTCCCGGAGGTCCATAAAAACACAAAATAGGCGATTTCATGTTTCCTTTCAATTTCAATACTGCCAAGTATTCTAGAATACGCTCTTTGACTTTTTCCAAGCCATAATGATCGCGCTCCAAAATCTTTTTTGCACGGTTTAAGTCCAATTTATCTTTCGAATATTCGTTCCAAGGAAGATCTAGTAACAAATCCAAATAGTTCATTTGAACTGTGTATTCAGCTCCTTGTGGATTCATGCGTTGAAATTTATCCAATTCTTTGTAGAACAATTTCTCCACTTTCCCTGTCCACTTTTTCTTTTCGGCGCGTGCATGAAAATCGCGTACATCTTGTTCCTGAGGATTATCGCCTAACTCTTCTTGAATCGTTCGCATTTGTTGATGCAAGAAATATTCGCGTTGCTGACGATCCATGTCTTTTCTAACTTTCGACTGAATTTCGTTGCGCATTTCCAACATTTGAATCTCCAAATTCAGATGCTCCAACACTTTAATCACACGCTGCTTCATGTCCAATTCTTCCAACATCTCTTGTTTCTTTGAAACGTCAGCATTCATGTTCGAAGAAATGAAATTGACTAAAAACGTTGGTGAATCGATGTTTCCAATAGCGAATGATGCTTCCGAAGGAATGTTTGGACTTTCTTTGATGATTTGCAAGGCCAAATCTTTGACCGATTTGATCATCATTTGCATTTCCTTGCTTTTCAAATTTGCTTTCGCATCCGACAACATTTTCACTTTCGCTGTCATGTAAGGCTCGCTTTGAACAGGTGTTACCAATTCAAAGCGACGCTTTCCTTGGATGATAACCGTTGTGCTTCCATCGGGCATTTTCAACATACGCACAATTTGAGCAACCGTACCAATGGAATGTAAATCATTAAATTCAGGAGATTCTTCATCTTGATTTTTCTGAGAAACGACACCGATAATTTTAGCTCCATTGTTTGCCTCTTGAATCAACTTAATGGATTTATCTCTTCCAACTGTAATTGGAATGACAACTCCTGGAAACAATACGTTATTGCGCAAAGGTAAGATTGGCAATTCTTCAGGAAACTCCTGTTTGTTCATTGACTCCTCTTCCTCTGCTGTTATTAATGGAATAAACTCCGCATCTGCTTCAATTGAATCCGATAATTGGATCATTCCATTTTCAAAAAAATCACTCATACTTTATTTTCTATTTTTCGATACTCGAAGCGACATATTGTCAGTTGACCGCAACTTCGAGTAGATAAAATGCACTATTTCTAATTGAATCCTAAAAATTCAATTAGCATGCCATTTCAAAAAAACTGTTATTCTGTCGTATTATTTGTGCGCTTCTATTTCTTATTGTCAGCAATGTGACGAAGAATTTGAATTTCGGATTCCGTTAATTGAAGTCCACGACGTGCCATCATATTATTCGAATATTCGATTGCTTTATCGAATTGAAATGGTACAAACTCTTTTCCTCCCCAACTAAAAGAAGGAATATATTTCGCTGGAAATTCCGCTCCAAAAACATTGGAAGAAACACCAACTACGGTTGCAGTATTGAACATTGTGTTGATTCCACATTTGGAATGATCACCCATGCAAACCCCCATAAATTGTGTTTCTGTGTTTACTTCTCCATTTGTTTCATAAGAAAAAGCCGTAATTGTACCGTAATTATTCTTCAAATTGGATGAATTTGTATCGGCACCGAGATTGCACCATTCACCAATCAATGCATTTCCTAGAAAACCATCGTGACCTTTGTTTGAGTAGGATTGAAAAATGACATTGTTGACTTCGCCTCCAACTTTGCAATGAGGTCCAAGTGTTGTTGCTCCATATACTTTCGTTCCCAATTTTAAGGTTGAATGTTCCAACATTGCTAATGGTCCACGCACAATTGATCCTTCCATGATTTCTGCGTTAGCAGCAATGTAAATCGGTCCATGCAATGCATTCAAAATTGCTGCTTCAACGCGCGCACCTTCTTCCAAGAAAATGGATGAAACATCTCCAATGATCGTGTTAGATGCTGACAATTGCTGAGATGTTTTGCCAGCTGTCAACAATTCAAAATCGTTCTTCAGTGCTTTTTCATTGTACTGAAATAAATTCCAACGTTGCTCAATGAAAACAATTTCCTCATTGAGTTCTACATCGATCGATCCATCTCCTTTTTTCGCCAACCAATTGTTGCCATGAACCAATCGTTCATTTTCTTGCAAATCAACTATTCGTTGCATTTGAGTTTTTGTTGGAATCAATTGAGCATTTACCGTAATATCAGGGTTTTCAATTCCGTTAAACTTATCCTGGAGATAAACTTCCGTTTGATAAAAAACATCGATCGAACTGGAAAATCGCTGCCATCTTTCTGCATTCGTAAGAATACCGATCCGCAAGTCGCCAACTGGTCGCGTTAAAGTCAACGGTGCAAAAGCCAGATGCTTTCCATTATCATCCAATCGTATTTTCATGCTTTCTATTCAATAATTTTGCTGTTAAATATAAGCCAAAAAAGGAAATGATTGAATTGACAACAATCAATTCTGCTCCAAATTTGTACGCTCCAAAAATTCCTGTTCCATCACTATTTGCTCCTGGTCCACTTGCCGAAAAATACCACAAAGCTACTGTGATAACAATGGCCAACAATGAAACAATTGGCACATGACTATCTTTAATCGCCGTTTTAGTCAAAATTCCGAAGAAAAATAATCCGATTAATGGTCCATAAGTAAATCCTGCGAACAATAAGACCAAATCAATGGCGGATTTATCCATAGTTGCATTCACGATAATCACAACAATAATCATGGTAATAGAAACGCCAATATGCACAAGTTTACGCAACTTCTCACTTTCTTTGTTTTGACTCTCCTTGTTTGATTTTTTCCCAAGAATATCCACATAAAAGGAAGTTGTTAAAGCTGTCAATGCAGAATCAGCACTAGAATACGCCGCAGCAATTAATCCTAAGATAAACAAGACTCCAACCATGATATGCAAATCACCACTCATTGCGATGGTTGAAAACAATTGGTCAGAACTATCGAAACTCACACCAAATCGTTCCGCGTACATATACAAAAGTGCTCCTAAACTAAGAAACAAGAAATTCACAATTACAAGCACCGTTGCCATGCTCATCATGTTTTTCTTTGCTTCACCTATGGATTTACAGCTCAGGTTTTTCTGCATCATATCTTGATCCAATCCTGTCATTCCAATTGTTATGAACATTCCCCCTAAAAAGGATTTCAAGAAATGATTCTTCGACATGAAATCGTCGGTAAAAAAGACTTGTGAATAGTTACTATCGACTACGGTTGAAACAATGGATTGCTTTAGTTCCAGTGCATCTGCTACAAGTATGACAGTTAAAATCACAGATAACAACATAAATGCCGTTTGAAAAGTATCTGTCCAAACAATGGTTTTAATTCCACCTCGATTGGTGTAAATCCAAATCAACAACACAGAAACGATAGTCGTGACCCAAAATGGAATTCCATAAGCATCAAAAATGACGGATTGCAATACTTGGGCAACTAACATTAACCGAATGGCCGATCCTAAAACACGTGAAAGCAAAAAGAAAACAGCTCCCGTTTTGTAACTCCACCAACCAAATCGTTCTTCCAAGTATTCGTAAATGGAGGTCAAATTCATGCGGTAGTAAATTGGCATTAAAACATATGCAACGACGATATAACCAATGAAATACCCGAAAACTACTTGCATGTAGCTCATCTGATTTGTTGCACTTCCTACCCAACCTGGCACTGAAAGAAAAGTAACACCAGAAAGCGATGCTCCAATCATCCCGAAAGAAACCAAATACCATGGAGATTTTCGTTCACCAACAAAAAACGCATCATTTCCAGCATTTCTAGACGTGAAATAGGAAATAGCTATCAACACCAAAAAATAGGCGACAATAAGAGTTATGATTAATGTTGGCGACATGATTTTTTTTGTCAAAGATAGGGAAATAGACCGTCAGTCAGCTGACTGACTAAAAGATCGTCCCGTTTCGCTTCACGAAGTCGGGACTTAAGGACAAAATACCTCTTCGCTGAAAGACTTGATTTTGTACGGTTTTTAGTCAATTGAAAACAAATTGAACTCAGCTGAAACAAAATCAAGTCTTTTAGCGACATAGGAGCGGTCTTTTGTCTTTCAGTGAGGCAAAGCCGATCGGGTCTTTCGTCTCCATATGTTACTTTAAACAAAAAATGAATTCTATATTTGTATCAAAACTTATAAAGATGAATTGGGAAAGCGTAATATTTCAAATTGCATTAGTGTTAATTCCAGCTGGAGCTGTGTTAATGACGACTATTTATTTCTTGAGAAAGGAAGATTCAAAAGAATTGCGATCAATGCAAATTGAGTTAAAAAAACAACGTCAAGAGTTCTTCTTGCCTAATCGTGTTGAAGCTTATCAACGTGCAGTTTTGTTGTTGGAGCGCATTCATCCAAATAGTTTAGTCATGCGTTTGCACAATCCTGGCTTACCTGCCAAAGCGATGCAAGCTGAATTGTTAAAAGCCATTCGCGACGAATACGATCACAATGTGGCACAACAAATTTTTATCACTCCAGGAATTTGGGAAATGGTAAAAAACTCAAAAGAAGAAACCATTAAAATCATCAATATCGCTGGAAACCAAATGGACGCAACATCCATGGGAACAGATTTAGCAGGAAAGATATTTGAAGTTGTTGCTGAAATCGGTGAGTTGCCTTCTGAAATTACCGTGAAAGTGTTGAAAGAAGATTTGCAGAAATTATTTTAAATAATTTGATTGTCTGAGTCAGGACTTGATGTTGTTTCATTTAGTTCATTTTATTTTAACCAAAACTAAAATAATACCAAAATCAAGTCTTTTACCCGTCAGCTGACGGAGATCTTGAGTCCTTAAGCGCAGCGGTCCTAAAGTCTATCCGACGATTTATCGGAGGAGAATCTTTTCGTCTTCAATTTCAATCACATCTCCAGGAATTAATTTTGCACGTTTCCTTGTTTCCAGCTCACCATTTCGGAATACCAATTCTTCGTCGACGATGTACTTTGCATGTCCGCCAGTTGATGCCATTCCTATAGCTTTCAACAATGCTAACAATTCGATGTAATCACCTTCTATTTTAAATACAGTTTCGTTCATTGGATTTCTTTTTATTTCTTAAGAAGGACAGTTCTATATAATTCATACAATTTTTCAGCCTCGGTAAAAGAAGATTCCTTTCCTTCTCGAACATTATTCTCAGCTGCTTTCAACCGTTGCATCAACTCCTCATTCTGATAAAATCCTCTCAAAATTGTTTCCTCTAAAGTTTCTTTGAGCCAAAATTTATCTTGTGATTTACGGTTACCGTCAAAACTACCGTTCAACTTCGTGTGATTATCAAACGATTGAATGACTTCCCAAACCTTATCAATATTGTTATTTGTGTAGCTCGAACATGTCAGAGCATCTGGAATCCAACCATTTTGTTTTGGAGGAAACAAATGCATCGCATTCTTGTATTCACGTCGCGCTAAATTTGCTTTCTTCACGTTTTCACCATCGGCTTTCGTAATGACCAAAGCATCTGCCATTTCCATGATTCCACGTTTAATTCCCTGCAACTCATCACCTGCTCCGGAAAGCATTAATAATAAAAAGAAATCAACCATCGAATGAACCATCGTTTCAGATTGTCCAACACCAACAGTTTCAACTAATATGACATCAAAACCAGCTGCTTCACACAAATAAATACTTTCCCTTGTCTTTCGTGCAACTCCACCAAGCGTATCTCCAGCAGGAGAAGGTCGAATAAACACATTGCTCATTTGAGACAATTCTTGCATGCGTGTTTTGTCACCCAAAATACTTCCACCACTTGATGTTGATGAAGGGTCAATTGCTAGAATTGCTACTTTTTTTCCGCTTTGAACCAATAATTGTCCAAACGATTCTATGAATGTGCTTTTTCCAACACCTGGAACACCCGTAATACCAATTCGAATGGAATTCCCCGCATTCGACAAACTCTTTTTCACCAGTGTATTGGCAGTTTCTCTGTCTTTTTCAATGGTACTTTCCAACAAGGTAATGGCGGCGCTCAACGAAGAAACATCCCCTTTTAAAATGCCTGCATACAAATGATCAGCGGTTAGGAATTCTTTACGTTCCTTACGCTTGTTCAACCAATCATTTATGTGTTTTTGATCCATCATGACAAATATATAGAAAATAGACTCAGGACCAGTCGCAAGCTCCTTAAAAGACTCAAGACCATTCCTCCTGATTCTCGGGATACATTTAAGGACTTGATTTTGTTTCAATAATGGAGTTGTATTCAGCGGATTGTCAAAGTTCCAAAATCGAGTCTTTTATCCGTCAGCTGACGGACGGTCTATTTCCCTATCTTTGGGAAATGAAAAAAATCGGTCTTCTTTCTGACACACATGGCTACATTGATCCAAAAATCTACGATTATTTCAAAGATGTGGACGAAATTTGGCATGGAGGAGATGTTGGAGATGTCTCAGTAATTGATGAATTGCGGAAATTTAAACCATTGCGTGGAGTTTATGGAAACATTGATAATACAGATGTACGAATGGAATTTCCGGAATTCAACCGCTTTACCATTGAGAAAGTCGATGTTTTAATGACGCACATTGCGGGAAAACCAGGTAAATATTCTAAACCAGCCTTTGAAGAACTGGAAAAGCAAGCACCAAAATTATTCATTTGTGGACATTCACATATCTTATTAGTCAAAATGGATCCGAAATACAATATGTTATGGATGAATCCCGGAGCTTGTGGCTATAAAGGATTTCATCAAGTAAAAACTATCATTCGCTTTTCCATTACTGAAGAACGAATTCATGATTTAGAAGTGATTGAATTAGGAAAACGAGCCTAATTTTATGAGTTATACTATATAGTATAGTAAAGTATTGACGATAAATTTATTGCCAAACATAATTTTTACCTTTTCTTTGCGTTGAGATAAACAATGAAAACATCACTTTTACTTATTCTTCTTGTCCTTTCAAGCTTTTCACAAGCACAGATTGGTGGTACGCATACTTTTGCGCTGTTGGATTTAACATTCAATGCTCGTTCAGCAGGACTTGGCGGTGATTTTATTACTGCAAAGGATCAAGACGTAAACCTTGGAGTAGCCAATCCTTCATTACTAAATAGTAAAATGGACAATTCTATTGGAGTCAACCAAGCATTTCATGCTGGAAAGATTAACTATGGAATGGTTGTTTATGGAAAAGCTTTGAAAAAGAACCAGTTTATTACAGGTCATATCCGCTATGTATCCTATGGAAACATGCAACGAACAGAAATCAACGGCACGAATAGCGGACAGTTCAATCCTTTTGAATACATTGCAGGAGTTGGTTTTGGTCAGCAACTGAATCCTCGTATCTCAGTAGGTGGTAATTTCAATATCATTGGATCACATTTAGAAACATACAATTCGTATGGTGCTTCAGTTGACTTAGCAGGAACTTATACAAGTAGCAATGAAAATTTATTGGTGACAGCGATGGTCAAAAACGGAGGGGTGCAATTCTACGGATACAACGATGAGCGTGCTCCATTGCCAATCAACTTTCAATTGGGTACATCTTATAAATTGGACCATGCACCTTTTCGCTTTTCATTGCTAGCGCATCATTTAAATAAATGGGATTTGAGTTACAATGATACCAACCTTAAGCCAACCATTGACCCGCTATCGGGAGATACAATTCCGGTGAAACGCGCAGGATTTGGAGAAAAGCTGGCACAACATTTAATTGTCCACGTTGAAATTTTAGCTACTAAAAACATTCATTTACGTGCTGGATTCAACTACTATGCTCGTCAATCCATGAAATTAGAAAGTAAGCCAGGAGTAGCAGGACTATCATTTGGTACTGGTCTCTATTTCAAGCGTTTTGCATTGGACTATGGATTTACTGTATATTCTAAAGCTGGATTCAACCACATGCTGACCTTAACAGCTAATATTTCCAAAATAAAACTATAGCTAAATCCTTTTAATAGAGGGATTCAGGAGCATTATCAACATATAAACCGTCATTTGTTTATATTTTTTTGTAACCTTTTTCAACCAAAGTGAGTACATTTGGCTAAACCAAACAATAAAAATTTATGAAAAAGTCTATTTTAGTGTTGGCGGTTGTTTTAGGAGCAACTTCTTCATTCGCGCAAGATTTAACATCTAAAAAAGGTGAAAACTATTTACCAGAAGCAGGAGATTGGGCTATCGGAATTGATGCGGTTCCAGTATTAAATTACATTGGAAATTTCTTCGGAAAAACTGCAGACAACAATTATGCAAATAATATGTGGTTATTCAACAACCCTTCTATGGCTATTACAGGAAAGTATTTTGTTGAAGACGGATTAGCTTACAGAGCTGGTATTCGTTTAGGATTTGGATCAATGACTGAAAAAGTAATGGTTGCTGATCGTGCAAGTACAGCTGCAAACCCATGGCCAGAACAACCAGCAATGGTAGAGAACACTATGAAAGCTGGACGAACTGATATCGCTTTAAATGCTGGTTTAGAGTGGAGAAAAGGTTCTACTCGTTTGCAAGGTTTCTACGGAGCAGAGATTGGATTAGGAATTAACTCTACAAGTGAAAAATACACTTACGGAAATGAGTTGACTGCTGCAAGTGCTGCTAATCCAGTGAATGTTGCTGCTGCTGATGATTTTGGTGGAAACATCGATGCTACAGGTACTGACGGAAATGGTAACCCAATTGCTGCTCGTATGACTGAAATGAAATCTGGATTAGGATTTTCTTTAGGATTAAGAGGTTTCATTGGTGCTGAGTATTTCATCATCCCTAAATTATCTTTAGGAGGTGAATTTGGATGGGGTCTTGCATTGAACATCTCAGGTGCTTCAACTACAACTTGGGAAGCTGTTGGTGAAACAAATGGTGCAGCTGCTGGATCGGGAACACCACAAACAATTACACAAGAAGGAGACAAAAATTCTTCTTTTGGAGTTGACACACAAACTTTCAACCCATTATTCGGACCTGTAGGTCGTTTAAACTTGACTTTCCACTTCTAAGAAGTAGAAAAATAATTTGAAAAGAGGTTCTTCGGAACCTCTTTTTTTTGTCCCAATTAGCATATATTCAAAATAAGTATTTGTTTTTGTAAATATTTCAAATTATATTCGTTCTCTAAACACCAAGCTTTACAACTAATCCAGAAATAGAATTAATTTTCATTTCAGAGTAGTTGTATTGTTTGCATTAATGATCTGAAAAATGAAAACGAAACTTTTACTATTTTTTTGCGCACTCATTATCTCACCTGCCTATTCTCAAGTTGCGCCCTATCTAGACATGAGCTACGATGATTTTTTGTGTGAAGATGAGCTATACAAAACTCAAACTATTTGTTTGAATGAACGGATTGATGAAGAAACTTTTGGAACAATAAATCAATACAGTTTTAACTATTGCATTTATGAAGAAACTGTGCTTCCCGCCTATAATAACTTTTCATATAGTGTCCCTGCGAATGCATTATGCCCAGGTGTTTGCTGCGGAGATGGTACATATTCTATTGGACAAAATGGCGCATATGATCATATTATAAACCGTGCAGCCTATTATACAATTGATTTACATTGTTCTAATAATCCAAATAATATTACAATTACCAAGGTTAATAATAACTGTTGGAATGTTGAATATCTAGCATCAGGAAATTACAATTTCAATCTTGATGTAACAGTTAGACATGGGCGCGAAATTGAAGGCTATTACCACTGCGAAGACACTAACTATTTCTATAACTGCGGCCAAGATAGGACATGGAAACAATTTACTGTAAATATTGGTAGTCAATTCAATTGTAATGAATATGATAATAATTCATGTAATTTAATGTTAAATGGAGGCTTCGAGGATATGGTCAATTGCCCAACCGTAATTCCAGGCTATACTGAAATTGCACTGCGCGATTTTAATTTTGAATATCTAAATTTCTGGAATGAGATAACTAATTTTCAAGAACCATATTTCTACAGTGCATGCTCGGATTATTTTGGAGATAATGTTAATCAGGGAAATTCACAATTCACTGAGTTCCCTCCTCAACCTTTACCATCAGGAGATAATTATATCAAATTCTATACAGATTTATGGAGTATGGGGCAAGAACTTGATTTATGCCCAAATCAAAAGTATGAATTTAGCTTTTATGGAATAAAGCGTAGAACTATTAATCCAAACAAATATCTGACAATTGGTGGACTAAATACTGCTGCATTTCCAACAACTTCACCTACAACAAACCTTTCAACAATCTACATTAGTGATATATCCCTAGCTTGGAACCAATATTCATCCATTTTCACTTGCCCAGCAGCTTTCAACGCAATTTCAATATCTGGAAATCAAATCATGATTGACAACCTGTCACTTATTCCTGTTGACACACTAACTTATACCTTCACTCAAAACGCTATTGACTGTGATTCAGGAAATCTTACATTAAACATACCTGGTTGCTATGGTCCATATGACATTTCAATGATAGTCAACAACGATAGTTTGAATTTTTATCAAGTCATGGATGGTCATACTATTCAAATTCCCTTAAGCTCTGCAAACAATACAGTGACTGTTGAATCAATAACAAACTCAACCGGCTGCACTACAATCTTGGGAGTGACTGATAACATCATCATTCCTAATCCTGGAAATGCAGCATTTTCTTCTTCTAATTTTTGTTTTGGTGAATCAAATACCATTCAATTCTTTGGAGATCAAGGAGAGTTTACTTTAATCAATGATACAACAGGCGCATTTATTCATCCTTCCACTGGTATTTTATCCAACGTTACACCCAATGTCAACTATATTATAGAACATACTGTTTGCTTGGATCATCAATATGATACAATCATGGCTATTCTTCACGATGCTAGCTTTGTCTCATCCGATATTTGCGATGGAGGTATCAACTCAGTATCAATTACGGGTGAGTTGAATGGTACGTTTTCATTGCTTCCTCCAAGTTTTGGTGCACAAATTAATACTTCAACCGGAATACTTTCGGGTACTACAGTGGGAAATAGCTATGAAATTCAGTACGTAGTTGGAACACAATGTACTGATACTACATCGGTAATTATTCAAGTAAACAACATGGATGACCCGACTTTTGTTATGGCAGATTTTTGTTACAACGAAACTAATCAGGTAACAATCACAGGAACATCAGGAGGAACATTTCAACTAGTCAATTCAACAGACCAGACAGTCATTGACTCAAACACAGGTGAATTGAACAACTTCAATCCTGGAAACACTTATACTATTCAATATGTAACAAATGGTTCTTGTCCAGATTCATCCACTCAAACAGTCAATGTAATTCCACTTCCAACTGTCACACTTTCAGGAACGAGTGGTGATTTATGCGTCAACGATTCACTTCCTCTTCAATTCAATTTTACTGGAACAGCTCCGTGGAGTATTGTACTTTCAAATTCGAATAATAACTCAACTATATCAAACATTCCAAGTAATTCAATGACTCATTTTATAAACGAATTTGGAACCTACTCCATTTTGTCCGTCACAGATGCTTTCTGCACCAATATTGGTGACACAGTGAATAGTGTTGAAATGACAGGTGATTCAATTGTGTTATTTGCCAATCATCAAAATGGATGTGCGCCATTGGAAGTTTCTTTCTGGAGTAATGTTTCGAACAAACCATTTGATTGTGTTTGGAATTTTGGTGATGGAACTACATTGGTTGATTGTGATACTGTTACCCATATTTTTACAGAAAGTGGTAATTACTTCGTTCAATTAACCGTTTCATCACCACAATGCGCTATTAGTGCATTTTTACAAAATTCCATTGAAGTTTATACAGACCCAAGCGCTGCATTTAGTATTGATCCGACTAATCCATCAATCATGCACAACTCTGTTCAAACAAACAATCAATCATTGGATGCAATCAATAGCACATGGATGCTGAATCAATCAATTGTTTCACTGAATAACGAACCCTTGATAACTTTTCCAGCTATCATCCAAGAAAATGAATTGTGCTTAATCGTGGAAAGTGTAAATCACTGTTTTGATACTACGTGTAAAACCATATTTGTTCAAGATGCATCCTTGATCTATTTGCCAAATGCATTTATCCCAGACAATGATGGACTGAATGATGTCTTTAAAGCCGAAGGAAGTAATTTAGTGTATTTTGAGTTGCAGATTTTCAATCGCTGGGGAGAAAAAATATTTGAATCTAAAGATATTTCAAATGGCTGGGATGGAACCTACAATGGAAATAAAGCAGCAATTGGAGTTTACTCGTATCGTCTATTATACAGATTTACAGGAGAACAAGGAAATCATTTGATCAATGGACATGTCACATTAATTGAATAACTGGTTTATTTCTAAAAATAAGACAATATTGATATGTAATTCAATTTAGCAACTTCGAGTAGAAAGAAAAGCATGGCTCTAATTTCTTATATTTGTTTCAATGAAAAACAAAAAATTAACCATCGCAATTGACGGGTTTTCATCTTGTGGAAAAAGCACATTAGCCAAAGCACTTGCAGAGAAACTAGATTACGTATTTATCGACACAGGTGCAATGTATCGTGCCGTTACTTTGTTTGCCATTAGAAATGGATTTGTAGATGAGCATGGAATAGCGACGGATGATTTACTGGAAGCATTGCCATCTATTGACATCGATTTTGAGTTGAATTCAGATTCAAGGAAACCGCATTTGATATTGAACGGTCGCGATGTTGAAACAGAAATAAGATCTACAAAAGTTGCTTCGCATGTGTCAAAAGTTGCAGCTATCAAAGCGGTGAGAGAAAAATTGGTGGCACAACAAAGAGCATTAGGAAAAAAAGGTGGAGTTGTAATGGACGGTAGAGACATTGGTTCAGTCGTTTTTCCCAATGCTGAACTGAAATTGTTCCTCACGGCTCAACCAGCGATTAGAGCACAACGTAGGTTTCAAGAATTACAAGATAAAGGAATTGCTGTCACTTTAGAAGAAGTGGTTCATAATTTAGACGAACGAGATCGCATCGATTCAACACGGGCTGAAAGTCCACTCATTCAAACGGATGATGCCGTAGTTGTTGACAATAGCCATCTGACTCCAGAAGAACAATTGGACTTATGTTATCAACTTGCTTTAAAATTGTTGAAATAAAACAAAATACATTTTGTGAATTTTATAACGTGTATGTTATAAAAATTGTATATTTGTAGCAAACAATTTATTAAAGCATATGCAGTCAATAGGAAAAATAACTGAGGATTTAATTAACCGTAGTCCATTTTTACGGGAATCGATGACTGAAAACTTAATCAATATTTCAGCTTTAGCACGAAAGCTTCAACCTGAGATTGAGGAAGTAATGGGTAAAGAAGTGAAAGAAGGAGCAATTGTCATGGCAATTAAGCGAATGACCCCTGGACTTTACCACAAATTAAATGTAAAAATTAAAAATGTATTGGGTGATTTAGGTGACTTTTTGGTAAGAAGTAATCTGATCGATTTCACATTTGCAAATTCTGATACATTAGGAGCGAAACAAGCAGAATTAATTCGCATTCTTAACAATGATCACGATGGATTTTTTGCTCTTTGTAGAGGTGTGACTGAAACGAGTATCGTAACAAGTTTGAAGCAAAAAGAAACGATTGAAAAAGTATTTCAAGGAGAGAAGATTGTTTCTAGTGCCAACGAATTAGCGTCAATCACAGTAAAGTTACCAATGAGCAATTCTGCCATTTACGGTATTTACTATTACATTTTGAAGCAATTGGCTTGGGAAGGAATCAACATCGTTGAAGTTGTTTCTACAGCCAATGAGTTCACCGTAATCGTTGAACAAAACGATGTAGACAAAGCATTTAAAATTTTAATGCACTTGAAGAGAGGATTTTAATCAATCTTCTGATTCACTTTTGCATTGCTCATTTGGCATTGCACCACATAAACCGCATGCAACTCCCTCTTCCTGTAAAAGGGGGTTGTTACTTGCGCAAGTACCTGCAAATTTACCATCTTTCTTAGACCAAATTTTTATCGCAATTCCCGCAAATGCTAATGCCAATAAACCGATGGAAATAAGGATTAATTTCATGATTTTTCTTTTTACAAAGGTACGGTTTTATTAATTTCCATCCAAGACTTCACCTGAGCCAAATTGTTCAACCTTTAGGCTAGAAGGTATTCCAAGGTATTCAACATTTCCTTTATTCTTAATTTCAATCCTCGTTTGCGCGCTATCAACATTGAATCTTGTTAGCACTGAAGTATTTGAAATAATGTCAATTGAATCGTTTATTTGTAAGTTGCGCGTATTACAATAACCATTGCTGTTTAAATTAAAATTCCCATAATTGGTTGTGCCATGCAATGTGAAATCGCCATATCCATGACTCACACCTGCGTATACTTCAATAGAATTAATGGTCAATTCAACAGGTCCAGCACCGTCCTTTATCGTCAATGTGAAATACGGCAATGTTAAAATTCCTTCATTCCGAAGTGCTTCTGTTCCTTGAAACTCAATGTTATAAATTGACGTGAAATGAATTTTTACATGGATTCCCTTTTTCTTATAACTCCTTAAAAAATTGCATTTATTCTTGTTTTCAATGGACAGCTTATCATTTTCAATGTTAGTACTCACTAGATTCAATAAATTTTCTGCACCAACAATTTCAACATAATTCATTGAATCTTGAATGAGTGTGTATTCAATGTGCGCGCCTAAAAACAAAGTTGAAAAATCTTCCAGCTCCACAATTTTAGACGACGGTTTTCCTGCCACTTTCCAGCAACTTCTATCTTCTGCCTTTTTACAACCAAAAAGCAGTATTCCAACAACAATAAGAATTACACTTTTCATTTCTTCCAATTAAAACAGTAACCTATTCCCCACTCTACATAATCAGCTCTTGCCCAATGTGATTTCAGGACCACATTCAGGTTAATTCCATTTTTTAAATAATACCTAAATCCAACACGATGATACATCGCATCTTCTGGTTGGTATTTATCGCGCAAGTAATATCCCATTCCTAGAACAAAATGAAAACGATCCAATGGCAACAAATAACCTCCGTATATTCCTAACTGAAAAATATCTGCTTGAGTTTTTTCAATTTCCGGACGATATCCTAAAATTGCTTGTTTTGAAATAAAATCCAACGAAACCTCCCAACCTACTTTCGGTTTCAGAAAAGTACGCGCGTGAACACTCAATCCATACACAGGATATTTCTTTCCTCCGGTAGGAAAAACTTCTTTCGCTGAAACAACTGCTGTTGCACCAATCAATATTTTGCGTTGAGGCGTTTTCATTTCATCCTGTACCACATTTGAATCCGGTTGATTGACATAATGGCCAAAACCAACACTTAAATAAGGTAAATTCAATCCTAAATTCGGAACTTTGAATGCACCATTTGAGAAATGTGTCATGTCAACTCCCACTGAAACCCAGTTCCTTTTGAAATAATAGCGACCATCCAAAGCAAAACAAATCATTGCATTGATTGGGGTCGACATGGCAACATTCTTAGGGTTCGAAATTGGATCATATTGCTTTGTTCCAACACCAATTCCAGCTCCCAACTTTCCATTTAGTCGAAATGATTCTTTTGAAACAAAAGGAATGGATAAAAAACTATAGGTTCCAAAGTAGTTGCCAAGAATTTCTTTATTTCCAGCTGTTCCAAAATAAAATGTAAAACCAAACTCAGGGTATTTGTAAGCCGAGTGCCATTTTTTCTTGCCGTTTAATCGTTGTAAAACTGTTACTTCCCCAGCATACGAATGGTCTTTTGCCAAGTGCCCCATTACAGGTCGATGTCCCAATAACATTCCAGCTTTAAACCTTCCTTCAACTCCCCATTGTCCATTGGTTTGTCCAAGACATTGCAAAGAAGCAACTGAAATAAAAGCGATCAAACAGTACTTAAACATTCTGAGCATTCAATTTAGAAAAATTTGATTGCCGAAAAGTACTAATTTTACAGCAAACACAAGATTCAAAATAAACAAAGATGGACGAAAGATTGATTGCGTTTAAGCGCTTGTTGGATGTAATGGACGACTTACGTGAAAAATGTCCTTGGGATAAAAAGCAAACCTTTGAAAGTTTAAGACATTTAACCATTGAAGAAACCTATGAATTAGCAGACGCAATTTTAGATCAAGACATGCAAGAATTGAAAGGAGAAATTGGTGATTTGTTCCTTCATTTGGTTTTCTATTGCAAATTAGGACAAGAACAAAATGAGTTTGATGTCACGAGCGTTTTGAATCAAATTTGTGATAAATTAATTCATCGTCACCCACATATTTACGGCGATACTGAAGCGTCTACAGAAGAGGAAGTCAAAGCAAATTGGGAGAAACTAAAACTAAAAGAAGGAAAGAAATCTGTTCTTGAAGGAGTTCCAAAATCTTTGCCTGCAATGGTAAAAGCAGCACGTATTCAAGAAAAAGTGAAGGGAATTGGTTTTGATTGGGACACCAAAGATCAAGTCTGGGAGAAGGTTCAAGAAGAGTTGCACGAATTTAAAGTTGAAGTTGATTCCAACAGCGAAAAAATGGAAGAAGAATTTGGTGATTTATTGTTTTCACTCATCAATTATTCTCGTTTTATTGGAATTAATCCAGAAAATGCATTGGAACGAACGAATAAAAAATTCACGCATCGCTTCCAAGAAATGGAACGATTAGTAGCTGATAAAAGTGAGACGATAAGTGACTTAACCTTAACACAATTAGACGTTTATTGGGAACAAGCAAAAGCGAATTTAAAGTAAGTTCTATCACAGTTAAATAAATAAGTACACCCTTTTAAATTGTTTTTATTTTAAATGCGACAGAATATTAACAAAAATTGTATCTTCGAGCCTCTTATTCCAAAGAACTATTTAATATGAAGTTATTCCTTACTGTGCTTGTTATCTCCATCTTTAGCACAATTTCTTACAGTCAAAACTACAATATCCGCGGGTTTCTCTATGATAATGCAAACGGTGAACCAATTGCTTACGAAAAAGTAAAATTGTTAAACGCAGCAGATAGTTCAGTTGTAACTGGTGCCACGACTGACATTGATGGATTTTACTCGATTGCAAAAATTGAAAAAGGGAATTACATTCTGAAAATTGAAACCATCAATTATGACGTTATAACGGAGAACATTGAGGTAAACTCTTTTGAAGGAATTAAAACCTTAACATACAACCTTGAAAAGCGCAGTGATGTAAAAAAAATTGGAGAGGTAACAGTGACGGCTGACTCAAAGATTAAAACCTCAGAAGTACTTATTTCAAAAATATCGTTGGATAAGAAAGGAATCGAGCGAATTCCGAGTGTTGGAGCTGAAAATGACATCATTGGTGCATTCAGTGTTACGCCTGGAGTTGTAACAACTGGTGACCAAGGTGGACAATTGTATGTGCGTGGAGGAACACCTATTCAAAACAAAATATTACTGGATGGAATGACGATTTACAGTCCATTTCACTCAATCGGTTTCTTTTCTGTTTTTGAAACAGAGTTGATCAAAAACACTGACATTTATACAGGTGGATTTGACGCTGAGTACGGAGGAAGAATTTCATCCATCATCGACATTACTTATCGTGATGGAAACAAGCAAAAATTTGGTGGTAAAGTTTCAGCTTCACCGTTTATGGCGAAAGCAGTATTAGAAGGACCACTTGGAAAGAAAAATGGAGATGAGCCACGTTTAGGTTCATACATTTTCTCTGCGAAACATAGTTTATTGGATTATACTTCCAAAGGATTGTACAGAAACGTGAACAACGGACAAGGAATGCCATTTACATTTACTGATTTATACGGGAAACTTTCGTTCAACGGAGGATCTGGATCAAAATTCAGTTTGTTTGGTTTCCACAATAGAGACAGTGTGGATTATGGTTCTGCGGATTTAGATTGGAACGCATCTGGAGGAGGAATGAATTTCTTATTGGTTCCAGGAAGCTCTAAAATCATTATCAAAGGACATTTAACAGGTAGTTACTACAAAACATCCTTCCAAGAAATTGGAACAGCTCAACGTTTTAGTTCGATTGGAGGATTTGATTTAGGATTTGATTTCACATATTTCATGAAAAATGAAAGTGAATTGAATTATGGAATTAGCCTTGGTGGTTTCAATACGAATTTCAGTACATTCAATGAATTGAATCGTAAAATTGAAAACAACTCATTTACAACTGAAGTTGCTGGTTATTTGAGCTATCGATTGGTTTCAGCACGTTGGGTATTCCAACCAAGTTTGCGTCTTCAAGCATATCCATCAGTTGGAACGATTTCATTGGAACCAAGAGCAGGTGTGAAATACAATGCTACAGAGTTTTTCCGTATTAAAGCTTCTGGAGGACGTTACTCTCAAAACTTAACTTCAGCTTCTTCGGATAAGGATGTTGTCAACTTATTCAACGGATTATTAGCAGCACCAACGAACATTCAAAGTACTTTCGTTAACCAATACGGAAAAGAAAGAAATCCTAAAAACGGATTACAATTTGCTTGGCATGCCATCGCTGGATTTGAAGTTGATTTGACAAAACACTTAATGTTGAACATTGAAGGTTACTACAAAATATTTGATCAATTAAGTAACATCAACCAAAACAAAATTTACGATGATACTGAAGAGTTCTCAGACATTGATGACGTGTACAAAAAGAACTTCTTAATTGAATCTGGAGATTCTTATGGTGTTGACTTCTTATTAAAATACAGCAAAAACAGAATGTATTTGTGGGGAGTTTATTCGTTGCAAAAATCAACTCGTTGGGACGGATTTACGGAATATGCTCCAGTATTTGATAGAAGACACAACATCAACTTAGTTGGAACGTACTTATTTGGTGAAAAGAAAAATACAGAAGTAAGTTTGCGTTGGAATTTTGGTTCAGGTTTGCCATATACTCCAACAGCTAGCTACTATCAAGGAGATAACTTTGCTGGAGGTGTAACAACAGATTACACAACAACAAATCCAACAACAGTTTCGATTGCATTAGGAGATTTCAATAGTGCACGCTTACCAAGTTACCACCGTTTGGACTTAACAATCAAACAACGTTTCCCATTGAAAAACGACATGTTGATTGAGGCAATTGCAAGTGTGACAAACTTATACAATCACAAAAACATTTTCTATGTGAATCGTGTAACGAATGAAATTATTTACCAATTCCCATTCTTACCAAGTGCTGGTTTAAGCTTTAAATTCTAATTTCATTTAGAACACAAAATATAAAAGGGAGATTGTTTTTAGCAATCTCCCTTTTTTTATCTATCGATTTTTACTTTATCTCAGCTATTTCGACCAAGCAGCATAAGCATTTTGTTGCGCTTTGTTGACATCTTTCATTACTTTGATTCCATACTCGCAGTAAAAGTTCCTATTCACTTCTGGAATGATTAGTTCAAGCATTTGTCCAGCTCTTATGACAGTTAATTTCTTTACGTCATTGTCAAAATATTCCAACCATTCATCCAATTCACCATGAATCGCAATTCCATTGATAGCCAAAATATGATCGTCAATCATCATTCCACTTAAATCTGCTGGTCCACCCGGATAAAATACTTTTGCAATCATTTTTCCATGATCATTGATGCATTTCACTCCAAGTCGTGCATGACTATAAATTTTAGATGGAATAGAAGTCAATTCCAATCCCAAATACTCCATTGCATTGGTGATGATTGATTCGAATGGATTCGAACCATAAACATACTGATCAAAAAATTCATCGAATGAAATTCCAGCAACGTTTTTCAATTCATTTTTATAGTCTTCATCCGAAACACCTTTTCCTTTGAGTGCATAATTGAAGTACAAATTTTTCATCACTGTATCCAGCGATTTTTTGTTTTTCGTTGCCTCTAAAATCATCACATCAATCACAAACGCGATCAAACTTCCTTCTGTATAAATCGATACTTTGCGATTCGGAGCTCCAGCTTCATATCCGTCTAACCACGTATCAAAAGATGATTCAGCCACTGAATAATTGAAACGAGCATGATTGTCAAAATGCGTCTGCAATCGAGCAGTCAATTCTGCGAAATAGGCTTTTTGGTCAAATACTTTGCTTTTGTATAAGAACAAATCTCCCATGTAAGTTGTGACACCTTCACACAAATACCCCATTTTGGAATAATTCTCTTTGGTGAAATCGTATGGCTGCATTTCAATTGGACGAATGGCCTTAACATTCCATGTGTGATACAATTCATGAGAACTCACTCCTAACAATTCTTTGTACAAACTCTTGAATACGTCGTATGACGGCCCCAACGAAATAACAGTTGATTTACAATGCTCCACTCCATGATACGCTTTGTGTGGCAAGATGTGAATCAAATAATGATAATCCGAACAAGGAAACTCATTGAACTTTTCAATTTGTTTATCAGTGAATGCTTTGAAGTCCTTGATCAATCTTGGCCAATCAGGTTTTACTTCACCACTGAACCAAACGTGAAAAACTGTTCCTTTCGATTCGTATTGATTGTACTTCAAATCAGCTGAACAGATGAAAGGTGAATCTGCCAATTCATCAAAATTAGCAGCCAACAAATTCTTTCCGTCTTTTTTCATGGAACAAGCTACTTTCCAATCGGCTGGAATTGCCAATTGCACTTCGCAAGATTCATCCTCTGCTCCTACTTTATAAACACAGCAATTGACAGGATTTACATACAATTGTTTGGCATCAAGAAATGTTGAACCCGCATTTAATACCGATGCATAATAACTATATTCTATTGTGATCGACGTAGCACTTTCAGTATTTAGCACCCAGCGATCTTTCGTTGTTTTATGAAACTCAACTTTTTGATTTTCTTGGTTGAACACTTTAAATCCTTTGACATTCTTCGCAAAATTGCCCAACTCGTAGCGACCAGGACGCCAGCTTGGAAGTTGAATTTCAGTTTGTTTCGCTGTCACAGCAAATGTCGCTTTGATTTGTATGTATTGTTGTTGTGGATTTACTATTCCGAATTGATACAGTGCCATTTTTGAGTGTTTTGACAAAGGTAAAAAGAATTGAGAATTGAGCTACCGATTGAAGATTACGAATTGTGGATTACGGATTGGCTTTGCTGCTGCCTTCGGAGGTCGGATTGCGGATTGAATCACACCATTTAAACCTTGGAACTCTTGAACTTTTAAACTACTAACATTCTATATCTTCGCCCGAAACAATTTCTAGTTCAATCGTAGCATGTTGAACGTTCAAATGTTCCCACTTGTACTTTAAGTCTTTCTTAAGCGATTCGGTATTTTCGTATGAATTGACCAATATATGAGCTGTTAAGGCATTTTCTGTAGTACTCAAAGCCCAAATATGCACATGATTGATCGAAACAACACCTTCCGTTTCAATGGCTACTTTTTTTATTTCTTCAAAATCAACGTTTGGTGGAACACCATCTAAACTCAAGCGAATGGATTCTTTCAGTAATTTCCAAGTACTCACAAATATGACGATGACAACAATAAAACTCAAAAGGCTATCGATCCAATAATATTGAGTATAATAAATAATAATTGCTCCTACAACAACAGCCAATGAAACTGCGGCATCGGCAGCCAAATGCAAGTAAGCACCTTTCACATTGGCATCTGAATTTTTTGACTTGTAGAATAAATAAGCTGTAACACTATTGATTACAATTCCAATAAAAGCAACAAACGCCACTGTTTTACCTGGAATTTCAATGACTTGATTCAAACGAATTACTGCATCCCATGTAATAATTCCCATAGCAAAAATCAACAACAATGCATTGATGAGAGCAACTAATATTGTTGACTTTTTATATCCATAAGTATAATTGTTTGTCGCTTTGACTTTGCTCAATTTGAATGCCATTAAGGCCAGCAATAGACTAATGACATCACTGAAATTATGTCCAGCATCCGACAACAATGCCATCGAATTCGTCACAATTCCCATGATAATTTCAACAATAACGAACGCAAGATTTAAAACAATTCCAATCACAAAAGCCCGATTGACACTTGTCAATTGCTCTGAATGGTGATTGTGACTATGCGTGTGTTGGTCCATAACATAAAGCTATGGAAAAAATTGATGTGTTGATGTTCCCAAGTTGTAAATGAACAAAATTACGGCTCTGAATAATTTACCTTCAGTGCTGCCTTTGGCGGTAATAAAATTGTTAACGCGTTAATAATATTATTAACAACATTTCACTAAAAATTCAATCAAAAATTTGACCTTAAAACTTGCTTAAGCGTAAAGCTCAGCTTGCAGTTGTGCAATTTTTGGATCCTTCAAATACTCATCGTATGGCATCATTTTATCAATGATTCCTTTTGGAGTCAACTCAATGATTCTATTTGCAACTGTGTTTACCAATTCGTGGTCATGAGATGTAAACAACAAAGTACCTTGGTATTCGTTCATTCCATTGTTCAATGCAGTAATCGACTCCAAGTCCAAGTGATTCGTTGGTTCGTCCATGGATAATAAATTCGCTTTCGCAAACATCATTTTAGACAACATGCAACGTACTTTTTCACCTCCAGAAAGAACATTCGCAGTTTTCATGGCTTCTTCTCCTGTAAACAACATTCGTCCTAAGAATGTTCTCAAATACACTTCTTCACGTTCTTCGTCAGTTTGAGCAAATTGACGCAACCAATCAATCAATGGTAATTTATCCACGAAATACTTAGAGTTATCATTTGGAATATACGCAGTTGTTATTGTTGTACCAAAATTGTATTCACCAGCATCCGCTTTTTCTTCACCATTAATGATTTCAAAAAATGCGGTCAAGGCCAAAGAACTTTTCGACAAGAAGGCAATTTTATCTCCTTTGTTCACAATAAAGCTCACATCTTTGAATAGAACAGTTCCATCTTGAGATTTTGCTAATCCATCCACAGACAGCACTTGGTTTCCAGCATCACGTTCTTGATGAAAAGTAATTCCAGGATATTTTCTACTGGAAGGTTGAATTTCTTCTAAATCCAAGTTCACCAACATTTTACGTCGTGAAGTTGCTTGTTTTGATTTCGCAGCATTGGCAGAAAAGCGAGAGATGAAGTCCATCAACTCTTTTCTTTTCTCTTCAGCTTTTTTGTTTTTATCTGCTCGTTGACGCAACGCCAATTGAGAAGACTGGTACCAGAATGAATAGTTTCCAGTAAACAAATTGATTTTGCTAAAGTCAATATCACAAACGTGCGTACAAACAGTATCTAAAAAGTGACGGTCATGCGAAACAACAATCACTGTGTTTTTAAAATCCAACAAGAAATCCTCTAACCAAGAAATTGTTTGAAGGTCTAAGTCATTGGTTGGCTCATCGAGTACTAAAACATCTGGATTACCAAACAATGCTTGAGCAAGTAACACACGTACTTTCAAGTCACTTGGCATATCATCCATCACCATGTAATGGTAGGATTCTTCAATTCCTAAGTTGCTCAACAAGGTTGCAGCATCCGTTTCAGCATTCCAACCTTCTAAATCAGCAAATTCACCTTCTAATTCAGCTGTGCGCATACCATCCTCATCACTGAAATCTGGTTTTGCATACAATGCTTCTTTTTCTACCATGATTTCATGCAAACGCTTGTGACCCATGATTACAGTTTGCAACACTTGGTATTCATCGAAAGCATGATGATCTTGACTCAATACCGCCAAACGCTTACCAGGTTCTAATTCAACTCTACCAGTTGTAGGTTCCTGATCTCCTGTCAAAATTTTCAAAAACGTTGATTTACCAGCACCATTGGCACCAATAACTCCATAACAGTTTCCATTAACAAACTTGACGTTGACATCATCAAACAAAACGCGTTTACCAAACTGAAGTGATAAATTATTTACTGAAAGCATAACTTAATTTTTTTGCAAAGATAGCTTAAAGAGTCAAGACTGCAAGATTCAAGTCCAAAGACTTGGCATTTAGTCTTATTTTATTGGTTTGGATCTATGAAATAACTTGTTTAAATCTATTTCATCCACTCTACACGCGAGATTTTATACCTTCTGTCAGTGCAATTGTCTGCAGGATTAAAAAATTCGAAATCGCGCTGCATGAATTTATCTAGAATTTTTAGTGACCTTTCATTTTGGACATTGACATCCGCGGTAATTAATTCGAGCTTCAAATGATTAAAACCATGTTCGAGCAATCCTTTTGCGATTTCAGTTCCGAAACCTATGCCCCAAGCTTGTTCTCTGAGGCGGTATCCGATTTCATCTTCCTGTTTCGAATTTTTCAAATAAGCTGCTATTCCAACAAATTCGTGATTGTGTTTCGTTTCAATGGCCCATACTTTTGTATCAGAATTGAAATCCAAATGACGATGGCGATCAAACATCTTATCGCTTGATTCACGATCTAATATTTCTCGTGGAATTGGACTCATCACATTGGGATTGCTCATCATGTCATAAAACCCTTCTCGATCAGTCTCAGTTAATTGTCTTATTTTCAAACGTTCCGTTTCGAATTGTATAGAACGATTCATTACCTCATCCACTTCAAGTTTCTTGAATACAAGAAGATAAATAGTAAAGCAAAAACAATGTTGGTTACAACTAAAATTGTTGGAATCGTAGATGCTGAGACAAAGAAATACAATTGAACAACACTTAAAAGATTATAAATAATGTATAAATGAAACCCAAATTTTGAACCTTTCAGCATTTTGATAGCAGCGAATATTCCAATTCCTAAAATCACCATTGTTGATAGAACAAATGCGTAATGATTGGCATTCGTAGCTTCTTGAATACGGAATAATTTTTCATAAAACTCAGCAAAGCTAGTCATATTTGCATTTTGCATTTGTCCGGACACTTCCATCATCGCAACTTGAACATCTTTCAACTGATCGTCATTCATTGGTCCAGAAATCAAACTAAATAAATTAGATATAAGAGACAATCCTGTTGATATAAATGTCAACACGCACAAGGTTGTTAAGAACCCTGGTCTTGGTCCTCTTTCTTGTTCGAACTCGTTTTCAAAATGTTCCATTGTATTTCTTTTTGTTCTCTTTAAAAATAAGGTTTATTGCTTAACTTAATTATAAGTTTCGGACAAATGCTTCACTTTTCTTCATCAAT
>Ga0098074_1000184_pt1 | contig 52238 bp, 48 predicted proteins | sample 32_taG_FD_75064 | JGI IMG/M metagenome (GOLD analysis project Ga0098074, IMG submission 75064) | Marine viral communities from the Gulf of Mexico - 32_GoM_OMZ_CsCl metaG | ecosystem: Environmental > Aquatic > Marine > Oceanic | place: Atlantic Ocean: Gulf of Mexico | collected 2015-07-12 | reverse complement strand
GGTTGCGCGACATGATGACCATGACGGCGCTGGCGATGACCAGTGCTGCGAACAGGTAAAAGGCGATAGTCTGTATCACTTTTCCCTCAAACCTCTTGCGTCACGCCCGCAAAGGCGGGGGTCCGGATAACGTTGCATGGTGCCACTGCCGCCTGATGAATCCGCGCCTTCGCGGGGATGACGGAAATGGTGGTGAGTTGGTATGCCCCAGTCACGCGCGGCCCCTAGCGATAGGGCGCATCGGCTTCAAGGTTCGCGGCGATCGCCCGCTCCCACTTGTCCCCGTTCGCCAGCAGCTTGGCCTTGTCGTACAGCAGTTCTTCACGCGTTTCGGTGGCGTATTCGAAGTTCGGCCCCTCGACCACGGCATCCACCGGGCAGGCTTCCTGACAGAAGCCGCAATAGATGCACTTGGTCATGTCGATGTCGTAGCGCGTGGTGCGGCGGCTGCCGTCCTCGCGCGGTTCGCTCTCGATCGTGATCGCCTGCGCGGGGCAGACGGCCTCGCACAGCTTGCAGGCGATGCAGCGTTCTTCCCCGTTGGGATAGCGGCGCAGCGCATGCTCGCCGCGGAAGCGGGGCGAGATCGGGTTCTTCTCGAACGGGTAGTTGATCGTGACCTTGGGCTTGAAGAAATACTTCAGCGTGAGGGCATGCGCCTTCACGAACTCCCACAGGGTGAACGCCTTGATGGTTTGCGCGATACTCATCCGTAATGTCCCGTGGCCATCAGATAGCCCGAAATGACGACGACGAAGCCGAGGCTGATGGGAAGGAACACCTTCCAGCCCAGGCGCATCAGCTGATCGTAGCGATAGCGCGGTACGGTCGCCATCACCCAGCTGAACATGAAGAAGAAGAAGAAGGTCTTGAGCAGCAGCCAGACGATCCCGGGCACGTAATAGAGCGGCGCCCAGTCGAACGGCGGCAGCCAGCCACCCCAGAACAGCAGCGCATTGAGAATGCACATCAGCAGGATGTTGGCATATTCGCCCAGCCAGAACAGCGCGAAGCTCATCGAGCTGTATTCAGTCTGGTACCCGGCGACGAGCTCACTCTCCGCCTCGGTCAGATCGAACGGCACGCGCTGCGTTTCCGCGAGCGAGCTGATGAAGAACATCACCCACATCGGGAACAGCAGCGGATGGATGCCATAGGCGTTGATGAAGCCGAGGCCGAAGCCTTCCTGCGCGCGGACGATGTCGTTCAGATTGAACGTGCCTGCGAACAGCACGACGCACACCAGGATGAAGCCGATCGAGACTTCGTAGCTGATCATCTGCGCAGCGGCGCGCATGGCCGAGAAGAACGGGTATTTCGAGTTACTCGCCCACCCGCTCATCACCACGCCGTACACCGACAGCGAACTGATCGCGAGAATGTAGAGCAGGCCGATGTTGATGTCCGCCAGCACCGCTTCGGCGCTGAACGGCACCACCGCCCACGCGCCGAGCGCGACGGTGAAGGTGAGGATCGGCGCGAGGAGGAAGATCCCCTTGTTCGCCGCCGAGGGAATGATCGTTTCCTGCAGGAACACCTTCAACCCGTCGGCAAAGCTCTGCAGCAGGCCGAACGGGCCGACCACATTGGGACCGCGGCGCAGGTTGATCGCCGCCCACACCTTGCGGTCGACATAGATGACCATCGCGACGCTGAGCATCAGCGGCAGCGCGATCAGCAGGATCCCGGCAAAGGTCGCAAGACCCCAGGCCCATTCGTAGGTCATGCCGAGCGATTGGAAAAATTCGGTCATTCCGCGGCCTCCGCAAGCTCGCCGCTGCCGAGCAGTTCGCTCGAGCATTGCTGCATCACCGCACTGGCGCGGGCGATGGGATTGGTGAGGTAGAAGTCCTTGATCGGATAGGCGGTGATCCGCCCTTCCGCCTTGGCCGTGCTGCCACCCTTGGGCAAGTCGCCATAGCCGGCAAGGCCTTCCTCGCCCAGCGCGGGGACTTCGCGGATCATGTTAGCCTGCAATTCGGCAAAGCTGTCGAAGCCGACCTCGACCTTGAGCGCATCGGCCAGCGCGCGCAGGATCGTCCAGTCCTCGCGCGCGTCACCCGGCGCGAACACCGCGCGTTCGGCGAACTGCACGCGGCCTTCGGTGTTGACGTAGGTCCCGTCCTTCTCGGCGAAGCTCGAACCCGGCAGGATGATGTCCGCCGCATGCGCGCCCTTGTCGCCGTGATGGCCGATATAGACCTTCAGGCTGTCGGCGAAGGGTTCGAAATCCATCTCGTCGGCGCCAAGGCTGATCACCACCCTGGGCACTGCCGCGGCGATGTCCTTCATCCCGCCCTTCTGCGCGAAACCGAGCATCAATCCGCCCATCCGTGCTGCACTGAAGTGCAGCACGTTGAAGCCGTTCCAGCCCTCGCGCACCAGCTTGTGCGTTTCGGCAAAGGCGAGGCCTGCCCCCAGCGCGCCCTTGGCAAGCGCCGCGCCGCCCATGATGATGGCGGGGCGTTCGGCGCCGGCGAAGGCATCGACCACGTCCTTGGGCAATTCGCCGAGCACCGCGAGGTCCTCGCCGAGGAACTGCGCCGGATAGGTCGTGTCCCACTGCGGACCGACCACGAAGACCCTGGCGCCGCGCTTCACCGCCTTGCGGATCCGCACGTTGACCAGCGGCGCTTCCCAGCGGATGTGGCTGCCGACGATCAGGATAGCATCGGCGGTTTCAATACCCGCAAAGGTCGAATTGAAATTGACCGCGGCCAGGTTCGACACGTCGTAATCCATGCCGGTCTGGCGGCCTTCGATCAGCGACGAACCGCAGGCCTTGAGCAGCGTCTTGGCGGCGAACATGGTTTCGCAATCGACCATGTCGCCCGCGATGGCGGCAATGCTGTTGCCCGGCTTGGCCTTGGCGATCGCCTTGAACGCCTCGTCCCAGCTCGCTGGTTGCAGCTTGCCGCGCTTGCGCATGAAGACCTTGTCCAGGCGCCGCTTCGACAGGCCGTCGACCTGGTAGCGGGTCTTGTCCGAGATCCATTCCTCGTTGACGTCGTCATTGATGCGCGGGAGCGCGCGCATGACTTCGCGGCCACGGCTGTCGAGCCGGATGTTCGACCCCACCGCATCAGAGACGTCGATGCTGAGCGTCTTCTTGAGCTCCCACGGGCGCGCTTCGAAGGCATAGGGGCGGCTGGTCAGCGCGCCGACCGGGCACAGGTCGATCACATTGGCCGACAGCTCATGCTCGGCCGCCTGCTCGAGATAAGTGGTGATCTGCATGTCCTCGCCGCGATAGAGCGCGCCGATTTCGTCCACGCCGGCGATCTCTTCGGAGAAGCGCACGCAGCGGGTGCAGTGGATGCAGCGGGTCATGACCGTCTTGATCAGCGGGCCCATGTATTTCTCGGTCACCGCGCGCTTGTTCTCTTCGTAGCGCGTGGCCCCGCGGCCATAGGCGACCGACTGGTCCTGCAGGTCGCATTCGCCGCCCTGGTCGCAGATCGGGCAGTCGAGCGGATGGTTGATCAGCAGGAATTCCATCACGCCTTCGCGCGCGGTCTTGACCATTTCGCTGTCGGTGCGGATTTCCTGCCCGTCGGTAGCCGGCAGCGCACAGCTCGCCTGCGGCTTTGGCGGTCCGGGCTTCACTTCAACCAGGCACATGCGGCAGTTGCCGGCGATGCTCAGCCGCTCGTGATAGCAGAAGCGCGGGATTTCCTTGCCCGCAAGCTCGCAGGCCTGAAGGACGGTCGCGCCATCGGGGACCTCGATTTCCTGTCCGTCTACGGTGACTTTGGGCATTATTCCGCTGCCTCGGCAAATTTGGCGTTGTGTTCTTCGATCCGGCGCTCGAGCTCGGGGCGGAAGTGGCGGATCAGGCCCTGGATCGGCCAGGCAGCCGCATCGCCCAGCGCGCAGATGGTATGGCCTTCGACCTGCTTGGTGACCTGCTGCAGCATGTCGATTTCCTCGATCGCGGCATCGCCGGTGCGCAGGCGTTCCATCATCCGCCACATCCAGCCCGTGCCTTCGCGGCAGGGCGTGCACTGGCCGCAGCTCTCGTGCTTGTAGAAATAGCTGATGCGGCTGATCGCGCGGACGATGTCGGTCGACTTGTCCATCACGATGACGCCTGCAGTGCCGAGACCCGAGCCGAGCTCCTTGAGCCCGTCGAAATCCATCGGCGCATCCCAGATCTGCTCGGCCGGAACCAGCGGCACCGACGATCCGCCCGGGATCACCGCGAGCAGATTGTCCTTGCCGCCGCGGATACCGCCGCAATGCTTCTCGATCAGCTCGCTGAACGGAATGCTGAGCGCTTCCTCGACCACGCAGGGCTTGTTCACATGGCCGCTGATCTGGAAGAGCTTAGTGCCCTTGTTGTTCTCGCGCCCGAACGAGCTGAACCACGATGCGCCCCGGCGCAGGATGGTCGGCACGACGGCAATCGATTCGACATTGTTGACCGTGGTCGGGCAGCCGTAGAGGCCTGCTCCCGCGGGGAACGGGGGCTTGAGCCGCGGCTGGCCCTTCTTGCCCTCGAGGCTCTCGATCATCGCGGTCTCTTCGCCGCAGATATAGGCCCCCGCACCGCGGTGCAGGAAGACGTCGAAATCGTAGCCCGATTTGCTGGCGTTCTTGCCGATCAGCCCCGCATCATAGGCTTCGTCGATCGCGGCCTGAAGCGTCTCCGCCTCGCGGATGTATTCGCCGCGGATATAGATATAGGCCGCGCGAGCACGCATTGCATAACCGGCGATCAGGGCGCCTTCGATCAGCTTGTGCGGATCGTGGCGGATGATCTCGCGGTCCTTGCAGCTGCCGGGTTCGGATTCGTCGGCATTGATGACGAGGAAGCTGGGACGGCCGTCCTTCGATTCCTTCGGCATGAACGACCATTTCAGGCCGGTGGGGAAACCTGCCCCGCCCCGCCCACGCAGACCCGAAGCCTTCATCTCGTCGATGATGCTGTCATGGCCGCGCGCGATCAGCGACTTGGTATCGTCCCAGTCGCCGCGCTGCTGCGCCGCCTTGAGGCCCCAGTCCTGGAAGCCGTAGACATTGGTAAAGATGCGATCCTTGTCGGCAAGCATCAGAATGCGCCCCCTTGCGAGAGGAAATAGATGGCAGCGACCGCGATAAGCGCGAGAACGCCGAATTTCACGAGGCCCACCAGCACCTTCCAGGCGATCCAGGCGAGCACCAGCGCGACGAGGATAGTGACGATCTCCATCACCATTCCTTCCGGTAATCGTGATTGGCATCGACCATCTCGGTCAGCGTGGTCGGCCCACCGGCGGGTTCGCTGGTGTGGCGGCCGGGTTCCTGCGTGCCGGTCTTCGGCTGCTCGCCCCGCGCCAGTGCGTCGAGCACCGCGTCGAGGCGCTCGGGGGTCAGGTCTTCGTAATTGTCGTCGTTGATCTGGACCATCGGCGCAGTCGCGCAATTGCCCATGCATTCGACTTCGGTCAGCGTCCACAACCCGTCTTCGGAAACGTGGCCCTTCTTCATCCCGCGCTTGCTGCAGGTGGCGAGAAGGCCGTCCGAACCACGCAGCATGCACGGCGTCGTGCCGCACACCTGCACGTGGTACTTACCCACGGGCCGGAGGTTGTACATGAAGTAGAAGGTCGCAACCTCGAGTACGCGGATCACCGGCATGTCGAGGTAATCGGCGACATATTCGATCACCGGCAGCGGCAGCCAGCCCTGCGTGTTTGTTTCTTCACCCACCTGGCGCTGGGCGAGGTCGAGCAGCGGCATCACTGCCGAGCGCTGGCGCCCTTCGGGATAGCGCGCAATCGCCCTGTCGGCACGGGCCCGGTAGCTTTCGGTGAACTCGAAACCGCCCCAGCGCTCGCGCAGCTCGGGGGTATCGGGAGCGAGGGAACGGTCAGCCATTGATCAACCTGCGTTCGACATAACGGCCCACATAGAGACCGATGACGGCAGCGAAGGCCGTCGAAAGGATTTCCTTGAGCGAGCTTTCGCCATGGAAGGCGAACAGATAGGCAGCAACCGCCGAAGCGAATGCCGCAAATGCCGCGATGAAGATGAACACTTCGCGCGCGATCACCGGTCACACTCCCCGAACACGACGTCGATGGCGCCGAGAATGGCGGTGGCGTCGGGCAGCATATGGCCGCGGCTCATGAAGTCCATCGCCTGCAAATGGCTGAACGCGGTCGGCCGGATCTTGCAGCGATAGGGTTTGTTCGACCCGTCGCTGACCAGATAGACGCCGAATTCGCCCTTGGGGCTTTCGGTCGCGACATAGACTTCGCCGGCGGGGACGTGGAACCCTTCGGTGTAGAGCTTGAAGTGATGGATCAGCGCTTCCATCGACTGCTTCATCTCGGCGCGCTTGGGCGGCGAGACCTTGCGGTCGTCGGAGCAGATCGGCCCGCCGGGCATCTGCGCCAGGCACTGCTTGATGATCTTCGCGCTTTCGTAGACTTCCTTCACGCGCACCACGAAACGGTCGTAGCAATCGGAATTGGTGCCCACGGGAATGTCGAATTCCATCCGCTCGTAGACGTCGTAGGGCTGCGACTTGCGCAGGTCCCACGGGATGCCCGCAGCGCGGATCATCGGGCCGGAGAAACCCCAGGCGACCGCATCGTCCTTGCTGACCACGGCGATATCGACATTGCGCTGCTTGAAGATGCGGTTGTCGAGCACGAGGCTCATCGCATCGCCGAACAGTTCCTGGAGCCGGCCATCGACCCAGTTGCCGATGTCGACCAGCAGCTTTTCGGGCACGTCCTGATGGACGCCGCCGGGGCGGAACCAGGCGCTGTGCATGCGCGCACCCGAGGCCCGCTCGAAGAAGTTCATGCAGTCTTCGCGCAGCTCGAACACCCACAGGTTCGGCGTCATCGCGCCGACATCCATGACATGGGCGCCGATGTTGAGCATGTGATTGCAGATGCGGGTCAGCTCGGCGAACAGCACACGCAGGTATTGCGCGCGTTCAGGCACCTCTACATTGAGCAGCTTCTCGATCGCGAGGACGTAGCTGTATTCCTGCGCCAGCGGCGAACAGTAGTCGAGCCGGTCGAAATAGGGCAGCGCCTGCAGATAGGTCTTGTGCTCGATCAGCTTTTCGGTGCCGCGGTGCAGCAGGCCGACATGCGGATCGATCCGTTCGATGATCTCGCCGTCGAGCTCCATCACCATGCGCAGCACGCCGTGCGCCGCGGGGTGCTGGGGCCCGAAGTTGATCGTGTAATTGGTGATCACTTCGTCGCCGGTGGTCGGCGACTCTTCCAGATGCATGGCGTGGCTCATGAACAGATCCAGTTACCGCTGTAGCTTTGCGTCTTGCCCGCCGCGTCGGTCACGGTGACATTCGCGGTACGGCGTTGCTCGGTGCCCGCAGCGGGGGCGACCGAGACGGTGAAGCCTTCGCCCGCGAAGCTGGTTCCATCGCGGATGGCGTCGAGACCACCCGCCGCGGCATCGGTCAGCACCAGGCTGTCGCCCACGCGCACGACCGCCTTGCCGGGGACCGAGGCGTCATCGGGCGCACCGGCGATCAGAATTTCGTCCTTGCCGACCATCAGCGTGCAGCCGCCGTCGCGCGCACCCAGGTCGACGCCGCCGATATCCCCCAGCTTCTGGAGCTGGGTCAGATCGGCACCGCCGGGCGCCGTAACGCTTGCAGTGTTGGGCAGGTCGGGATCGGCCTGCGGTCCGCCAGCGACATTACCGTCCTGGCCGATACGGCTGGCGAAATCGTCGGCGCTTTCCTGCTCGGCGAGTTCCGAAGAACACCCGGCGAGCGCCAGCGGGAGGGCAATCAGGAGCAGCCGCTTCATGGCTTGCGCTTCCCGGCCGCAGGCGCGGGGCCGCCGGCATCGTTATCCGGCGTATCCGGCTCGGTCGCTTCGGCGGTGTCGGTGGTCTTGCCCTCGCGCTCGGCGCGGGCGGGCTGGTCCTCGGTCGGTTCGGGAGCCGGGGCGTTCTCGCCGCCGTCTTCCTCCGCCGGGGCACCGGCGCTGACCTTGTCGGCCGCATGTTCGTCGGTTTTCTTGCCCGCACCCGTGTCCTTGGGCGTTTCGGTGGTCTTGGGTTCGTCGACCGGCGGGACATCCGCCTTCTCGTCACCCGGCAGCACGTAATCGGCCCCTTCCCAGGGGCTCATGAAGTCGAACTGGCGCAGGTCCTGCGCGAGCTCGACCGGTTCATAGATCACGCGCTTCTCGTCTTCCGAATAGCGCAGCTCGTGATAGCCGGTAAGCGGGAAATCCTTGCGGAAGGGGTGCCCTTCGAAACCGTAATCGGTTAGGATCCGGCGCAGGTCGGTATTGCCTGCGAAGAGCACGCCGTACATGTCGAACACTTCGCGCTCGAGCCAGCCCGCATTGGGCCACAGCGTCGTTGCCGTCGGGACCGGCGTGTCCTCGCTCGCCGAACACTTGACCATGATGCGGTTGTTCGTGGTCAGCGACAGCAGCATGTAGACGACTTCGAACCGCTCCGCGCGGCTCGGATAGTCGACCCCGGCGATTTCCATCAGCTGCTGGTACTTGTGGTCGTCGCGCAGGATGCGCAGCACGTCCTCGATGCTGTCGCGCTTCACGGTGAACAGCAGTTCGCCGTGCTCTTCATGCACATCGAGCAAATGCGCGCCGAGCGCCTTGCCCAGCGTGTCCTTCAGCCCGTTGATCTGCGTGAAGCGGGGTGCGGAATGTAGCGTAGCCATTGCGCCCTACCTCTCGATCGTGCCCGCGCGGCGGATTTTCCGCTGCAGCTGCATCACGCCGTAAAGCAGCGCTTCGGCGGTCGGCGGGCACCCGGGAACATAGATGTCGACGGGGACGATACGGTCGCAGCCGCGCACCACCGAATAGCTGTAATGGTAATAGCCGCCGCCATTGGCGCAGCTGCCCATCGAGATGACGTATTTGGGCTCCGACATCTGGTCGTAGACCTTGCGCAGCGCGGGCGCCATCTTGTTGCACAGCGTACCGGCGACGATCATCACGTCGCTCTGCCGCGGCGAGGCGCGCGGAGCCACGCCGAAGCGCTCCATGTCGTAGCGCGGCATGTTGACGTGGATCATCTCGACCGCACAGCAGGCGAGGCCGAAGGTCATCCACCACAGGGACCCGGTGCGCGCCCACTGGAACAGGTCCTCGGTGCTGGTGACGAGGAACCCCTTGTCGTTCACCTCGGTCTGGAGCGCGTTGAAATAGTCCGCGTCGGGCTGGCGGGTTTCGCCGCCCTGCGCGGCGGGCACGGTCTGCGGCGGGGTGATGATGGTCGAATTGCTCATGTCATTCCCAGTCCAGTGCGCCCATCTTCCATTCATAGGCCAGGCCGACCGCCAGAATGCCGAGGAAGATGATCATCGCGATCCACCCGGTCCAGCCGGTGTATTCGAGGCTTACCGCCCAGGGAAACAGGAACGAGGCCTCGAGATCGAACAGCAGGAAGCTGATCGCCACGAGGTAGAACTTGACGTCGAACTGGCTGCGCGGGTCTTCGAAGGCGGGGAAACCGCACTCATATTCGCTGAGCTTCTCGGCATCCGGCTTGTGCGCTCCGGTCAGCCGCGACACGCCCATCGGCAGGAAGACGAACAGCGCCGAAAGCCCTGCGGCGAATATCAGGAAGATCAGGATGGGCAGGTATTGTTCGAGGTCGACCACGAATGATTCCTAGGCGTAAAGCTTGGTTCGCGCCCGCCTCTAGGCCCCTCACCCAGATGGCGCAAGGGTGCAGAAATGCGAACAATTCGCAACAATTCCGCACCCCGCGCACACCCCCTGCCCCGGGGTGTTACTTCATCATCGTTTTGACCGCTTTTTCAGTCGCGGGCCCATAGGGCGGCTTGAATCCGCCCAGCTTGGCGACGTCGATCTTGGGCTGGGTATAGATGCTGCGTGCGTGGCTGAATTCGCGGAAGCCCTCGACCCCGTGATAGCTGCCCATCCCGCTCGGTCCGACTCCGCCGAACGGCAGGTCTTCCATCGACACGTGGAAGATAACGTCGTTAATCGTCACACCGCCGCTGATCGTCCGCGACAGCACCTTCTCGCGCTCGTCGCTGTCCTGGCCGAAGAAATACAGGCCCAGCGGGCGATCGTGGTCGTTCACGTAATCGATTGCCTCGTCGATGTGGCGATAGGTCTTCACCGGCAGGACCGGGCCGAAGATTTCCTCCTGCATCGCGCGCATGTCGTCATTGACGTTCTTGAGGATCGTCAGCGGCATCTTGCGCGCATTGGTGTTGGAGAAATCCTCGTTCCCGGGATTGACCTCGATCACCTCGGCACCCTTGTCGCGCGCATCGGCAACCAGCTCCTGCAGGCGGTCAAAATGGTGGTCGGTGACGACGCTGGCGTAGTCCTCGTTATCGAGCAGCGTGGGGTACATGTTGGCCGTGCCCTGCCACACGCCGTGGATTGCCTCGTCCTGCTTGCTTTCGGGGACATAGAGGTAATCGGGCGCGAGGCAGATCTGGCCTGCATTGAGCATCTTGCCCAATGCCACCCGCTCGCCCGCCTTGGCGAAATCGGCGCTCTCGCCGAGGAACACCGGGCTCTTGCCGCCCAGTTCGAGCGTGACGGGGACGAGGTTCTTGGCCGCCGATTCCATCACCTTGCGCCCGGTCGCGGTCGATCCGGTGAAGATCAGGTGGTCGAACGGCAGTTCGCTGAACGCCGCGGCGACTTCGGGACCACCGGTGAACACCGCGCATTCGTCGGGGGTGAAGTATTCCTCGACCAGTTCCTTGGTCAGCAGGCTGGTCTTCTCGGTGAACTCGCTCGGCTTGATCATCGCGCGATTGCCCGCAGCGAAGATCTGCATCAGCGGGCCGAAGCTGAGATTGACGGGGAAGTTCCACGGGCTGAGGATGCCCACCACGCCCTTGGGCTCGTAGCGCACCTCGGCCTTCGCACCCAGCAGGCCGAGCGGGAACTGGACATGGCGCTTTTCGGGGCGCGACCATTTGTCCATGTGCTTGAGGCAGTACTTGCCGAAGTTCACCGTGCCCGCGATGTCGGTGATCATCGACTGGTGCGGCGAGCGATTGCCGAAATCGGCGGCCATCACCTTGCACAGGTCGTCGGCATGATCGGTGAGCAGCTTCATCGCGCGCTGGATGCGGTCCTTGCGCAGCGCCAGCGGTTCGGGGCGCATCTGGTGGTGCGCGGCGCGCTGCTTGCGCAATACGGCTTCCATTTCGGTTTTCCGGTCGTCCGCCATTGCTCTCTCCGTTTGATATTGCTGCATCGCAGCACTAGGTTGTGGGCCACCAGATAGGTCGCCATTGGCAACCGATATTCCAGAACCGAAGGACATACACAAGCATGACCCAGTTCAGCGCATCCGATCCCGTCGTCATCCTGTCTTACGCCCGCACTCCGATGGGCGGCATGCAGGGCGCGCTCGCCGATGTCTCGGCCACCGATCTCGGGGCCACGGCAGTAAAGGCCGCGGTCGAGCGCTCGGGGGTGCCGGTCGAGAGTTTCGACCGCACCTACATGGGCTGCGTGCTGCCCGCCGGGCTCGGCCAGGCGCCCGCGCGGCAGGCATCGATCAAGGCAGGCCTGCCCAAGTCGGTGCAGGCGACCACCGTCAACAAGGTCTGCGGCAGCGGCATGCAGACGGTGATCATGGGCGCCGAAGCGCTCGCCAGCGGCACGGTGGACTATGTCGTCGCGGGCGGGATGGAGAGCATGACCAATGCCCCCTACCTGCTCAAGAAGCACCGCAGCGGCGCGCGCCTCGGACACGACACCACCTATGACCACATGTTCCTCGACGGGCTCGAGGACGCGTACGAAGAAGGCCGCGCGATGGGCACTTTCGCGCAGGAAACCGCCAATGACTACCAGATGACGCGCGAGGAAATGGACGAATACTCGATCGAATCGCTGCGCCGCGCGAATGCCGCGATCGACAGCGGTGCCTTTGCCGATGAGGTCGTCCCGGTCACCTTCTCGACCCGCAAGGGCGAAGTCACGGTCGAGCATGACGAGCAGCCCGGCAAGGGCCGTCCCGACAAGATCCCGCAGCTGCGCCCCGCCTTCGCCAAGGACGGCACGATCACCGCAGCGACCTCCTCCTCGATCTCCGACGGCGCAGCCGCCGTGGTTCTGAGCCGCGATAGCGTCGCCAAGGCCAATGGCCAGCAGCCGGTGGCGAAAATCGTCGCCATGGCCGCGCATGCGCAGGAACCCGCGCAGTTCACCGTCGCCCCGATCGGCGCGATCGAGAAGGTCCTCGACAAGGCCGGCTGGAGCGCGGACGAAGTCGAACTGTGGGAAGTCAACGAGGCGTTCGCCTGCGTCGCCATGTTCGCGATGCGCGACATCGGCATCCCGCACGACAAGATCAACGTGAACGGCGGCGGCACGGCTCTCGGCCACCCGATCGGCGCCAGCGGCACACGCATCATCGTGACGCTGCTCAACGCCCTCAAGCAACAGGGCAAGAAGCGGGGTGTCGCCTCGTTGTGCATCGGCGGCGGCGAAGCCACGGCGGTCGCAGTCGAACTGGTCTGATATTCGGGCACTTACCCCTTTCGCGCGCGTTGAGGCGGGCGAAAGGGGAAGTATCCATGAAGAAGTTTCTGGTCGCCGCATCCTGTGTGGCGCTTGCCGCCTGCGGTTCCAACGAGGCAGAGGCTCCGGTCGAGCCGATCGAAACCGCTGACACGACGCTCGACAGCACCGCCACCGGTAATGTCGCCGGCACCTATGAGGTGAAGCTCGCCGACGGCAGCGTCACGATGCAGACCATCAATGCCGATGGTACCTACGTCGACACGACTCCCGATGGCACCCGCATCGGCGGCGGCACCTGGCGCACCGGCGACAATGGCAGGATGTGCTTCGATCCGGAAGGCAACGATCCCGAGGAATGCTATACCGGCGGTGCGCCGGCAGAAGATGGTGCTTTCGAAATGCGCGGCGAAGACGGCACGGTCCAGTCCTCCGTCCGCAAGGTCGAAGCCCAAGCGATGGCCGCCCCGTCGGAATGACAAACGATCAGGGCGGCGCTACGCTAGCCGCCCTTATCGTTCGCAAGGGAGGATTTCATGACGTTCAAGCTTTTGCCGATCGTTGTGCTTGGGGCGCTGATTGCCGGATGCAGCAACGAGACCAACGCCGACACGGAAACGCCGATCGAAGGGAGCGAACGTGCCTCTCCTGCCGCCTATGTGATGGGACCGGGCAGATATGCCATCGAGGGCGGTGACGGAACGGTCTATTCGCAGACTGTCGTCAAGCCTGACGGAACCTATGCGGATCTCGATGGCGAAGGCAATGAAGTCGGACGCGGAACCTGGCGGGACGAGTGCGGCCTCGCCTGCTTCGATCCGGATGGAGACGGGCCCGATCAGCAGGAACGCTGCTGGACGAATTCCGCCTTGGCCGAAGACGGGAGTTTCACAAGCACGCGCGACGACGGAAGCGAGAGCTACACGATCCGCCCGATCGGCGGATAACCTTCAGGGTTCGCCCGCGCCCCACAGCCGGTTCTGCGCAATATAACCCCGATAATCGTCGATGCGAAGTTCGCACCAGCCATCGTCGCAGCCGCCGAGCGCGCCGACCACGCCAGGTTCGACCCGCCATTTCAGCATCGCGTCGTGCGACGGGCCATCGCGCAGTTCGGCCAGGCCGGCCCCGATGACGATGGCCCCGCGATCGGGACTGAGCAGCCGGGCCACGACCCAACCCTGCGCGCCGTCGGGATCCTCGATCAGCCGCCAGCCTTCCATCAGCCGCAGGACCTTCACCGGCAGGCCGGGAAGCCGGTAGACCCAGTCGATCTTGTAATCCGCGCTCGGGCCGACACGCATGTTGAGCACGCTTGCACGGATCGTCGCCCAATAGGGGGTTTCGCGGTCCTGCGCCTGCAGGGGAGCGGCGAGGCCGGCCAGCAGCAGGAAAGGCATGAATAGGCGTGCAAACATCGCGGTGGTGAATCGGGCATCGCGCGCTTCCAGTCAACGCCCTTCATGCGCGATATCGCAGGCGAATCCTTGACCACGGCGCCGCCGCCGTCCTAGCGCTGCTGCACACATGGAAAGCCCCGACACCCGCCCCGCCAAGCGTCTCGAACGCACGCCGCGCGTCTTCGTCACGCGTCACCTGATGCCTTCGGTCGAAAGCCGCATGCGCGAGCTGTTCGACGTCAGCCTCAACACCGAGGACCAGCCGCTCGCGCGCGAACAGCTGGTCGCCGCAATGCAGGAATACGACGTGCTGGTGCCGACGGTGACCGACCGGATCGATGCCGACATGATCGCCGCTGCCGGCCGGCAATTGGGTCTGATCGCCAATTTCGGCGCGGGCACCGAACACATCGACCTCGCAGCGGCTTCCGCGCGCAACATCCTGGTCACGAACACCCCGGGCGTCTTTACCGACGACACCGCCGATCTCGCCATGTCGGGGATTATCGGCGTGCCCCGCCGTATCCGTGAAGGGGTCGAACTGATCCGCAGCGGCCGGTGGACCGGCTGGACGCCTACCGCGCTGCTCGGGACCAAGCTGGCGGGCAAGGTGCTGGGGATCGTCGGCATGGGCCGGATCGGCCAGGCGGTGGCACACCGGGCGCATGCTTTCGGGCTCGAGATCGCCTATCACAACCGCAAGCGGCTGCCCGAAGCGGTGGAACGCATGTTCAAGGCGCGCTGGGTCGAACAGCTCGACGATCTAATGAGCGAAGCCGATATCCTGTCGCTGCACTGTCCCGCCGGCCCCGATACGCACCACATGATCGATGCGCGGCGGATCGGCCTGATGAAGGACGGCGCCTGCCTCATCAACACCGCCCGCGGTGATCTGGTCGACCAGGAAGCGCTGATCGCCGCGCTGGAAAGCGGCAAACTGGCGGGTGCGGGGCTCGACGTCTATCCCGACGAACCCGATGTCGATACGCGCCTGATCGCCCACCCCAACGTGATGACACTGCCGCATATCGGCAGCGCCACGCGCGAGGGGCGCGAGGACAGCGGTCTGAAGGTGATCGCCAATATCCGCATGTGGGCCGACGGCCACCGCCCGCCCGATCAGGTGCTTACGGGGTTCTGACCCGAGACCGCCCCGCCCCGGCCCGAAGGCCGGGGTGAAGCGGATCCGGTATTGTAGGGCCTAGTCGCCGGTCAGGATACGCTCGACCAGTTCCTGCACCGTCGGGGTGTAGTTGTTCGAGTAGAACGGGTCCTGCTTGAAGCGGTAGGCCGCGTGGCCGGCGAAAGCGAGGTTCTCGTCCGGGTCGCCGCCATGCGCGATGTCCTGCAGCGTTTTCTGGATGCAGAAGCTGCGCGGATCGGCAAGCCGCCCGGTGGTGTGGTTGTCGTGATCCTTCCAGCTCGAGAACTGGCAGTGCGACAGGCAGCCCATGCAGGCCTGCTGGTCGGCACGGATCTGTTCGGCGCTTTCGGGAGTGGTGAACACCACCGTGTCGTCGGGCGTCTTGAGCGCTTCGGTAAAGCCCTCGTGCATCCAGGCCTGCGCCTTGCGCTGGTCGCCGGGGTGAACGAAGAAATATTTCGCCTTGCCGTGATCGGCCAGCGGAATGGTCCCTTCCTCCTCGTCACGCTTGAAGATCGGGATCTGCCGCTCGCTGCGATGCATCAGATCGTAGAGGAACGGCGTCTTCACCGCGCTGGAATAGAAACCGGTCGGGCTGAACTTGTGCAGCAATACGTCGCCCGGCTCGACCGTGCGCAGCATGTCCTTCCACACATTGGGGATCGGGCTTTCCTGCGTCAGCAGCGGACGCGTGCCGAACTGGAACATGATCTTGCCCAGCTCGGGATTGTCGATCCAGTCGTTCCATTCGCGCAGGAACCACACGCCGCCCGCCATGACAATGGCAGTGTCTTCGGACACGCCTTCCTTGCGCATCGTGTCGCGCAGCGCGGCAACGCGCGGATAGGGATCCTCGGGCTTGGTCGGATCCTCGGCGTTGGACAGGCCGTTGTGCCCGCCCGCCAGCCAGGGGTCTTCATAGACCACTGCCGCCATCAGGTCGGGGACCTTGGAATAGCTGCGCTTCCACAGCGCACGGAACGCGCGCGCCGAGCTGACGATGGGCAGGTAGTGGACATTGTGCTTCGCGGCGATTTCCGCGAGCTTGTAGGGCATGCCCGCGCCGCAGGTGACGCCGGTGACGAGGCCGGGGCAGTTCTCGAGGATGCCTTCGAGGACCTGCTGCGCGCCGCCCATTTCCCACAGCACGTTGATGTTGATCGCGCCCTTGCCGCCCGAGATTTCGTGCGCACGCTTGACCTGTTCGGTGCCGCCTTCGATGCCGTAGCGCACCAGCTGTTCGAAGCGTTCGACGCGGGTCGCCTGCGGATAGACCTGCGGGATCGGGTTGCCGTCCTCGTCATAGCTGTCGGCATTGACCGCGCTGACGGTGCCGATGCCGCCCGCGGCGGCCCAGGCACCCGAACTCAGGTGATTGGTGGCGGACACGCCCTTGCCGCCTTCGACCAGCGGCCAGACTTCCTTGCCGCCATAGCTGATCGGCTCGAGACCCTTGAAACTCATAAACTCAACGCTTTCTCTGCTTTTGTCTTATGCCGGCCGTTCGGCCCTGGCGCCTAGCGCGGCACGATCGCCGCGGCAGCGCTCTATCTCTCCGGGAGCGGGTCTCGTAGCGGCTGCCTTGAACTGTGCATAGTACCCCGCCAGTTCGGGCGCGTCCTTGAACGCCACCAGCTCGTAACCGACCGCTTCGAATTCGCAGCTCAGCAGCAGCGGGTCGATCCCGTGCTGGTCGGTCGGCCGGTCGATATCGACGACGACCACCTGCCCGCCGTCGCGCAGCGCGGGCCACATCCGCCAGAGGAATTCATAGGGGCTTTCGATCTCGTGGTACATGTGGACCATGAAAATGCGATCGAAACTGTCGGCGGGCAGCATCGGATCGGCCAGTTCGCCGTGGCGGATCGAGACGTTTTCGAGCCGGTAGCGCTCGATCCGGCGGGCTAGCCGGGTCAGCGCGGCGCCGTCGATATCCTGCGCCAGCACGCGGCCGTCATCGCCGACGCGTTCGGCCAGGCGAACGGTGTAATAGCCATTGCCCGCGCCGATGTCGGCCACGGTCATGCCCTCGGCGATCTCGGCAAGCTCCATCACCGTGCTCGCCTCGCCGCGGCTGTCGCGCTGGTCTTCGGTCGAGAACTGGTTCGATCCCACTTCGGACACCGGGCGGTCGGGTTCGGGAAAGCGCGGGCCGTCATCGGCCAATCGCGCATTGCCCTCGCAGCCGGCCAATGCCGCCGCGACCAGCAGGGTCGAGAGGAGTCGGTGCCTCACTCGGTATCCTCTACCTCGACCTTCTCGCCGGTCACCCGCTGCGCCAACGCGGCCGAGATGAACGGGTCGAGCGCGCCGTCGAGCACGTCGTCGGGCGTGGGCGACTGAACGCCGGTGCGCAGGTCCTTCACCATCTGATACGGCTGCAGCACATAGGACCGGATCTGGTGCCCCCACCCGATGTCGCTCTTTTCCTGGTACTCGCCCGAAGCCGCCGCCTCGCGTTCGGCCATCTCGCGTTCGAACAGCCGCGCTTTCAGCATGTTCATCGCGGTGGCGCGGTTCTTGTGCTGGCTGCGGTCGTTCTGGCTGGCGACGACGATGCCGGTGGGCTGGTGGGTGATACGGACGGCGGAATCGGTCGTGTTGACGTGCTGCCCGCCCGCGCCGCTGGCGCGGTAAGTGTCGATCTTGAGGTCGGCGGGATTGATCTCGATGTCGATGTCGTCGTCGATCACCGGATAGACCCACACCGAGCTGAAGCTGGTGTGGCGCCGCGCCGAGCTGTCGTAGGGGCTGATCCGCACGAGCCGGTGAACGCCGCTCTCGGTCTTGGCATAGCCATAGGCGTTCTCGCCCTTGATCAGCAGCGTCGCGCTCTTGATCCCGGCCTGATCGCCCGCGGCATATTCGACCGTTTCGACCTTGAAGCCGCGCCGTTCCGCCCAGCGCGCATACATGCGCAGCAGCATGTCCGCCCAGTCCTGGCTTTCGGTGCCGCCCGCGCCGGCGTTGATCTGCAGATAGGTATCGGAGCCGTCGGCTTCGCCCGAAAGCAGCGCCTGGACCTTGTCGCGGTCGGCGCGGTCGGCCAGCCCGGCGAGCGAATCGAGCCCTTCACGCTCGACCTCGGCATCGCCTTCGGCTTCGCCCATCTCGACGAATTCGATCGCATCGGCCATCTCGCTCTCGATTTCGCGCACCGTGTTGATCGCTGTTTCGAGGCGTTTCTGTTCCTGCGTGATCGCCTGCGCCTGCTTGGGATCGTCCCACAGGGTGGGGTCCTGGACGCGCGCGTCGAGTTCGTCGAGCCGGCGCAGCGCCTGCTCCCAGTCGAGCGACTGGCGCACCAGCGACAGCGCGGCTTGGATACGGTCGATATGGGCCTGCCCTTCGGCACGCATAGGAAATTCCTTCGGATCTGCTTGGACCTGCCCCTAATATGCGCAGGGCGATTGTAAAGTGCAGCGGCGGCGGGACGCGTGCGTCAGTAGATGCCGCCCTGGTCCTCGACGAAATCGTTGGGCTGGTCGCCGCCATCGCGCGCGCGCGCCGATAGCGCTCCCTGCCGGCCGCGCCGGATCAGCTCGAGAATCTCGTTGCGCTTGGCGGCGATCGCATCGCTGCGCGTCGCCCGCGGCGGTTCGGTGTCGGGCTTGAAGGCTTCCCAGATGATCGAAGCGGTGGGCTCGTTCGACGGGGTTCCTTCGAACACGCGCTTGCCGCTGCGGCGGTCGATCTTGACCATCCGCACGCCCGGCGGGGCTACGAAATCCTCGGCCTGCCAGCGATCCGGAGTGGCTTCGACGAAGCGTTTCATGATGGTTGCGGCGGTATTGCCGCCCTGCACCCAGCCGCCCAGATTGCGCGGCTGGTCGAAGCCGACGTACATGCCGGCGATGATTTCGGGCGAGCCGCCGACGAACCAGGCATTGGTCGGGCCATTGGTGGTGCCGGTCTTGCCGAACAGCGGCAGGTCGAGGCTGCGCAGGCGGACCGCGGTACCGCGGGTGACCACGCCCTGCAGCATGTGGACCATCTGGAACGCGGTGCGCGGGTCGAGCACCTGCTTGCCCGACACGTCGAAGCGCGGCATCGGCTGCCCGTCCCATTCGGCCATGTTGCATCCCGAACAGTTGCGCGTGTCGGTGCGGAAGATCACCTTGCCGTCGCGGTCCTGGACGTAATCGATCACCGAGCCCGGGTTCTGCCGGCCCCAGTTGGCCAGCGCGGCATAGGCGTTGACCATCCGCGCCACCGTGGTGTCGCCCGCGCCCAGCGCGAAGGAATAATAGGGTTCGTAGGACCCGATGCCGAGCCGGTCGATCGTCTTGATCACATTGTCCATTCCGGCATCGTCGGCGATGTGGACCGTCATCAGGTTGCGGCTCTGTTCGAGGCCCCAGCGCAGCGTATGAACACCGCCCCCGCCGCCGCCGAAGTTGCGGAAGCATTTCTCGCCCAGATTGGCGCCCTGCCAGACACAGAACGTCTGGTCGGGCACCTGCGTCGCCGGGGTCATTCCCTGGTCCAGCGCGGCGGCATAGACGAAGGGCTTGATCGTCGACCCCGGCTGTCTCAGCGCCTGCGTCGCGCGGTTGAAACTGCCGAGCCGGCTGTCGAAGCCGCCCTGCATGGCGAGGACCCGGCCGGTTTGCGGCGCTTCGGCAAGGAACGCGCCCGAGACCTCGGGAACGCCGCGGATCGCATAGCCCGCGCCCGACCTTGCCGCGGCGACCACATCGCCTGGCTTCAGCGACGAGGGCCCGCCCGACAGCGCGAATTCCTCTCCATCGGAAAAGCCGATCCGCCCCGGCGCTGTCACCACGCCGACGCGCCAGTCGCGATAGTTGATCCCTATGTTGGACGAAGCGAGCTGCGCGGTAAGATCGCCATTGTCGGGATTGAGCGTGGCAATCGGCCCGGTAAACCCGCGATTGCCGTGATAGCTGATAAGCTGCGCCCGCAGCGCGTCGCGCGCGGCATCCTGCAGTTCGACATCGAGCGAGGTGCGCACCCACAGCCCGCCCGAATAGACGCTGTTGCGGCCATCGTCGGCGGTTTCGCCGAACTGGTCGATCAACTGGCGGCGGACTTCCTCGAGGAAATACCCCGCATCGGCCGAACGCGTCCGTTGCTGTTCGACCAGCCCCAGGCCCTTCCGCTTGGCCGCTTCGGCCTCGCCCGCCGCGACGAAATCGTTCGCCACCATCTGGTCGAGCACGAAATTGCGCCGCACGATCGCCAAGTCGCGATACCGTTCGCGGCCATAGCGCTCGGGGGCCTTGGGCAGGATGGCAAGGAAGGCCATCTCATGCAGGTCGAGATCGCCGACATCCTTGTCGAAATAGGCGCGCGCTGCCGCCTGCACGCCGAAACTGCGCCGCCCCAGCGGAATCTCGTTGAGATAGAGTTCGAGGATTTCCTCCTTCGTCAGCACGCTTTCGATGCGCGTGGCGAGGATCATTTCCTTCAGCTTGCGGGTCACCGAATATTCGTCGCCCAGCAGCAGGTTCTTGGCGACCTGCTGGGTGATCGTCGACCCTCCGACCGCACGTTCGCCCGACCCGAACTTGGTCGCATAGTCGATCACTGCATTCGCCGTGCCGGTGACATCCACCCCGCCATGGCTGAAGAACGTCTTGTCCTCGGCCGACAGGAACGCCTGCGTCAGCCGCTCGGGGAAATCCACATACTGCAGCTGAACGCGCCGCTCGCGCGCATAGGTGCTGACGATTTCGCCGTCGATCCCGCGCACTACCGTGGGCAGCGGCGTTTCATATTCCAGCAGCGATTCGGCATCGGGCAGGTTGCGACCCAGCGTCGCCCAGGCGAGCAGGATGGCCACCACCGCGAAGCCGCCGAGATAGCTGAGCACGCGCAGTTTGCGATTGTGCGACCAATTGTCACCGAACCACGCGATCAGCCGCTTGGGATCGCGGCTGATACGGTAGCGATAATATTGCAGGGCGGCTTGTTCTGGCATGATGGTGGAAGGGCCTCTAGCATGGTCATTCTGCAAATCGCCAGAACGAACAGCGTGACGGGATCAGCTTTCTTGCTGGCGGGCGAAATAGCTGCGGATCGCCCGCGCCATGACTTCGGCGAAACGCGCCCGCCCCTCGGGCGACGCCAGGCGGCGCGCGTCGTCTTCATTGGTGATGAAGCCGCTTTCGAACAGCACCGATGGCACATCGGGTGCGCGCAGCACCTTGAGCGCGGCCGATTTGCGCGCTTGCGGATGGAACCGGATCGCCCCTTCGGCCTCGCGCCGGATCAGCCGGGCGAAGGCGTCCGACTGCTCCTGCGTACGGCGCTGCGAGAGTTCGACCAGGATCATGCTGACGACGTCGCTTTGCGCGCCGACATCGGTCCCGTTTATCCGGTCGGACGCGTTCTCGCGTTCGGCGAACAGCGCGGCGGCCTCGCTCGATGCCTTGTTCGACAGCGTGTAGATGCTCGCCCCGGTCACTTCCGCCGCCTCGCCCGCGCTGTCGGCATGGATCGACAGGAACAGGTCGGCATCGAGCCGGCGGGCGATATCGACGCGTTCGGCATGCACGAGATAGCGATCGTCATCGCGCGTCAGCGCGACCCGCACCCGGCCCTCTTCCTCCAACCGGTCGCGCAGCGCGCGGGCGAGACCCAGCACGATCGTCTTTTCGCGGTACCCCTGCCCCGAGGCCCCGGGATCGTGTCCGCCGTGACCGGCATCGATCACCACCAGCGGCAGCCCCGCGCGGCCCGCGACCTCGGGCAGGTCCGCCGGCCTGTCGACGCGCGGCAATTCCACCCGCAGGACATAGCCACGCCCCATTTCAGGCACGGGTATGCGCTGCGCCGAAACGACCAGCAGCGCCACTGCGGCGAGCGGCAAGAGGATGAGCAGGAGGATTTGCGCCCGTATCGACATTGGCCGCATGGTTACGGCCTTGTTGCCGAATGACGCAATATGGTTGCCGTGTGAAACCCACGGTGCTAGCGACATGTCATCGGTTTCCCGGTGCCTCCGATCGGCGCGAACAATGCGCGACGAAGAGGGTCACATGGAAAAACCGTGGTTTTTCAGGCCGCAGCGGCAGTCCCGCTCAGGCCCAAGTCAATACAGGTTGATGCCGGACATGGCCCGTTACTCCCCGACATTCGCAGCACTGGCGCAAGCCCGTGCAGCCGTGTCGGGTCGGACAGCGCAGAAACAGCGCGCGGCCACTCCCGCAGTCACGAATACCCGGCCTCCTGCACCAGCAGGGCGCGGCCGGTTCGCAAACACCGCGATGCCCCAGGAGGGCCGCGGATTTTCCAACATAAATCGCCGCGCTTTTGCAGGGTCCTCCCTGCCCCGACGCGGCTGGAGACAGATACATGGCAACGCGCATGCTTATCGATGCGCGCCACCAGGAAGAAACCCGGGTGGCGGTGCTCAAGGGCAACCGGATTGAAGAATTCGATTTCGAATCTGCCGATCACAAGCAGATCAAAGGCAATATCTACCTAGCCAAGGTTACACGGGTCGAACCGTCGCTGCAGGCGGCCTTCGTGGATTTCGGTGGCAACCGCCACGGCTTCCTCGCCTTCAGCGAGATCCACCCCGACTACTACCAGATCCCCAAGGAAGATCGCGAAGCGCTGCTCGAAGCCGAGGCCGAAGCTGCCGAGGAAGAAGCGCGGCTGCGTGAAGAGGAAGAAGACCGCGGCGAAATGCCCGGCGACGAATACGACGCCGACGACGAAAGCTCGGAAGCGCTCGCCGAAGACCTCGCCGAAGACGGGCTCGAGGAAGTCGACACCTCCGACAAGGACGATGTCGCCACGATCGAGGAAGGCCATCTCGACGGCAATGAGGACGACGACGATTCGGATGACGAGGGTTCGGACGATGACGACGACAAGTCGCGCGGACGCGGCCGTGGTCGCCGCCCGCGTGGCCGCCGCCAGAATGGCAAGGGCCGCGCGCGAACCAAGGAAGTCGACGAAGCGCGTGCCAAGCGCATGGCGCTGCGCCGCCGCTACAAGATTCAGGACGTCATCCAGCGCCGCCAGGTGCTGCTCGTCCAGGTCGTCAAGGAAGAACGCGGCAACAAGGGCGCCGCGCTGACCACCTATCTCAGCCTGGCCGGTCGCTACACCGTGTTGATGCCCAACAGCAGCCACGGCGGCGGCATTTCGCGCAAGATTTCCAGCGCATCGGACCGCAAGCGGCTCAAGCAGGTCGTCAGCTCGCTGAGCCTGCCGCGCGCCATGGGCCTGATCGTGCGCACCGCCGGGCTCAGCCGCACCAAGACCGAGATCAAGCGCGATTTCGACTATCTCGCACGGCTGTGGGACGAAATCCGCGAACGCACGCTGTCCTCCAGCGCGCCCGCGCTGATCCATTCGGACAGCGACCTGATCAAGCGCGCGATCCGCGACATCTACAATCGCGAGATCGAGGAAGTCGTTGTCGAGGGCGAGGAAGGCTACAAGCTGGCCAAGCAGTTCATGAAACTGCTGATGCCCAGCCACGCCCGGCGCGTGAAGCAATATTCCGACCCGGTGCCGATGTTCCAGCGCTATGGCGCCGAGGATCAGCTCAAGGCGATGTACGACCCGATGGTCCAGCTCAAGTCTGGCGGCTATCTGGTCATCAACCCGACCGAAGCGCTGGTTTCGATCGACATCAACTCGGGCCGCTCCACCAAGGAGCACAATATCGAGCAGACCGCGCTGCACACCAATCTCGAAGCCGCGCGTGAAATCGCTCGCCAGCTGCGGCTGCGCGACATGGCCGGGCTCGTGGTCATCGACTTCATCGACCAGGAACACCATTCGAACACGCGCAAGGTCGAACGCGCGATGAAGGATGCGCTCAAAAACGATCGCGCGCGGATCCAGGTCGGCCGGATTTCCAGCTTCGGCCTGATGGAAATGAGCCGCCAGCGCCTGCGCACCGGCGTGCTCGAGGCGACCACGCGCGAATGCCCGCACTGCGATGGCACCGGGCTGGTCCGCACCGCGTCGAGCGCGGGTCTTTCGGCGCTGCGCCTGATCGAGGACGAAGCTGCCAAGGGCAAGGGATCGGTCATTCGCCTGGCCGCCAGCACCGAAGCCGCGGTCTATCTCCTCAACGAGAAGCGCGCCGATCTGATGGAGATCGAACAGCGCTACCACGTGACCGTCGAAGTCGTGCCCGAGGGCGAGGACGAAGGCGCCAAGATGGTGGTGTCGAGCCACGGTCCCAAGCCGAAGGACGCGCCGCGTTTCGATCCGATCGTCCATGAGCAGGACGAGGACGACGACGAAGAAGAAACCGCCGAGGAAACTGCCGAAAACGACGGCGACGGCGAGAACGACGATGATCGTCCGCGGAAGAAGCGTCGTCGGCGCCGGGGCGGCCGTGGTCGCAACAAGAACCGTTCGCAGGATGACGACCGGGACGACAATGTCGATGACAATGGCGGCGACGGCAATGACGACGCCTCATCGGACAATGACAATGACGATGGCGACGACGGAGACGACAACGGCAAGAAGCGCCGCCGTCGGGGTGGACGCCGTCGGGGTGGACGCGGCCGTGGCCGGAACGCTGACGAGGTGAACGCCGAAGACGCGCAGAACCTCGAACAGGTGTCGGAAGCCGTGGTCGACGACATGGCAGTCGTCGCCGGTCCGAGCGATTCCCCCGAAACGGCCGAAGCCGCCGCGGAAGAGGAAGAAAAGCCCAAGCCCAGGAAGCGGGCACCGCGCAAGAAGAAGGCCGACACCGAAGCGGCTGATCCGGCGACCGGCGAGGCCGAGGCCGAAGCCAAGCCCGCACCGAAAAAGCGCGCCCCGCGCAAGAAGAAGGCAGATGCCGAAGCTGGTGATCCGGCAACGGGCGAAAGCGAGGCCGAGGCCGAAGCCAAGCCCGCGCCCAAGAAGCGGGCTCCGCGCAGGAAGAAGGCGGAAGCCGAACCTGCCGCCGATGCCGCGGTGGAACCGGCCGCCGAGGCCCCCGCGGAACCGGCGCCCCAGTCCGCCCCTGCTCCGGCGCCTGCGCCCGAAGCTACGGAACAGCCGGCCCCGGCCGCTGAAGCCCCCAAGCCCAAGCGGGGCTGGTGGCAGCGGACTTTCGGCGACGAATAAGGACCTCGAGGGTCGGCGAGCCGCTGCGCTTGCCGGCCCTCAGGCCTTGCGCGCCACGCCCCATTCCATCCACCCCAGCACGCGCGGGGCCTTGTCGAGATAGGCCTGGCCCAGCGGTTCGACCGCGAAACCGGCACCGCGCAGCGCCGCCCCCACGGGGCGCGTCAGATTGCAGCCACCCGCCAGCGGTTTCCACAGTGGTTCGAGCCGCTCCTGCCACAGCGCCACGCCCGCATCGGGGGCACGGCCGTGTTCGAGGAACAGCAGCCGGCCGCCCGGTGCCAGCACGCGGCGCATTTCGGCCATGACCCGCGCCGGATCATCGACCGAACATAGCGTATAGGTGCACACCACCGTATCGAACGAGCCATCGGGAAACGGGATGTCTTCCCCCGCGCCCTGGCGGATATCGACCGGCCATCCGCGCGCTTCGGCGCGCTGGCGCGCCCGGGCGAGCAATTTTCCATGCGGATCGATCCCGGAAAAGGCGGTAACCCTGTCGTGATCGTAAAGCGCCTGGTTCAATCCGCCGCCGCAGCCCAGTTCGAACACCCTGCCGCGGGCGAGCGGGACGATGGCACGGCGGCGGTCTTCGATCCCCGGCTGGCCGCAGGCGCGCGTAATGAGCCGCGGCATCACATGCGCATCGTACCAGCGCTTAAACCCCATCGCGCGCTCCTCAGCCGCTTTTCCTGCCGTAAGGCTATCGCTTAACGATAATCCGGCAAGCACAAAATTCGTGACCGGCCCCGGGCCTGCGCCTAAAGCGCGGCGCATGAGCAACAAGATCGACCTGTTCCGCATCCCCGCCGCCGACAAGGAGCGGCTGCGCGTCCTGTTTCTGGCAAAGCACGCCGAATCCGGCGGATCGCTGCATGGCGAGGACGGCAACCATGCGGTCTATCACCATGAAGTGCTGACGACGCTGCGCGCCATCGGCCTCGATGTGACTCCCGCGAGCGACTTCACGGCACTGTTCGGTCCGACCGATCACGACTACCTGTTCACACTGCTCAACCGGGCCGGCTATCCGATGAGCGAGATGCTCGGCCCGCTGCTTGCGCAGCGCATCGGCCTGCCCGCGCTCGGTGCCTCCCCGATCCTGCGCGGCCTGTCGGATGACAAGCATCTGATGAAGACGGTGGCAGTGGCGCGCGGCGTGCCGGTGGCACCGTGGCTGATCGCGCGGCGGGGATGCCAGTGGATCCCCTATCCCGACTTCGCTTTCGAACGGCTGGTGGTCAAACCCAATGCGTCTTCCGCCAGCTGGGGGGTCAGCATGCCAACCGACTGGGAAACCGCCAAGAACGACATCGCCAAGCTGCATGCCGAGGGGCATGACGTGATCGTCGAACGCTACGAGGGTGCCTATGACGTGGTGGTCCCCGTCCTTGGCGGAGCCGAACCGATCCTGCTGTCGACCATGCGCTTCGAAATGCCGGGCGATGAAGGCAATTTTCGCTCCTACGAGGAAAAGCGCGGGCTGTCCGAAGGTCCGAAGGAACGGCTGGTGGCGATGAAGAACCCGGTCATGACGCGCAAGATCCGCGAATACACACGCGCCATGCTGCCCGAACTGTGGCCGTTGGATTACGGACGTTTCGAGTTCCGTTATACCCCGACGACCGGCGAAGTGCTGTTCATGGAAGTCAATCTGTCGTGCAACCTGTGGTCGAAGAAGACCGTCTCGGGCGCGGCGCAACTGGCCGGGCTGACGCATGCCCAGCTGATCGAGCATATCGCGGCCTACAGCATGGACCGGCAGGGAGTGATCACCGCCGAACGGGTGCCGTTCGACTTGGCGATGATGCCCGAGGATGTCGGCGGCGAAACCATCGAAGTCTGACCCGCCATGCATCCCGCCGAACTCGCCTATTACGCCAAGAAGGCGTTCGCGCTGTTCCCCGGCGGGGCCGAAGCCGCCAGCGCCCCGGCCTTCGCTGCGCATTACGAGCGCCGCCGCCGCAGCCGGTCACCGGCGCGCGCAATGCTCGACCGGGGCATCGCGCGGGGCTTTGCTGCATGGCTGCCATCACGAACCCGCGCTGTCGCGTGCAAGTACGGCATGGATGCGCAGTGGGAACGGCAGGCGCTGGCAATCGCGCGCGAACGCTTCGTCGATCCCAACGACATTGCGCTGTTCCGGATCGAGCGGCCCGAGGAGCTCGATCACTATATCCGGCGGTTCGAGGATGCGGGTTTCAACAAGATCATCAACTCGCAGGGATGGAGCCGCGCCTGCGTGCTGGTCGACAAGGCGGCGTTCTATCGCCGCTGCGCCGCGCACGGCCTGCCCCACCCCGCCGTGCACGCGGTCTACGATCGCGGATTGCGCGATTTTCGCCCCGCCCGCGGACACCCGCTGATTGCCAAGCCTACCCATGGCGAAGGCGGCCGCGGTGTCGCGCTGCTCCCCCATGCCGTGTCCGATATCACCGACCAGGCCGCCTTCGCCCAGGCGATCGCGCCCTATGTCGATGACCGGCAAGTGTGGGTGATCCAGCGCGCACTGGGCAACCACGCAGCGCTGGCGGACTATGCGATGGATGCGCTGGCGACTGCGCGGCTCACCACGATGCGCAATGAGACCGGAGAATCCGAACTGGTCAGCACCGTGCTTCGCGTGGCTTCGCTGCGCGGCCCGGTGATCGATAACATGAAGGCGGGCGGGCTGATCATGCCGGTCGATTTCGAAACCGGGCGCGCGGGTACCGCCTGCAAAGGCTATGGCGGCGGCGATTACGAATGCCATCCGGTCAGCGGCGCGGCCTTTGGCGATCTGCAGCTGTCCGATTGGGAAAAGGCCGTGGCGCTCGCCTGCCGCGCGCATGCCGCGGCGTTCCCCGAATATACGCTTATCGGCTGGGATATTGCGTTCACGCCCGACGGGCCGATGGTGGTCGAAGGCAATGCCAAGCCGGGGGTGCTGATGCCGCAGCGCAGCGGCCGCAAGGGTCTGGCAGGCCAGCGCTATGGCGAATTGCTCGCCTTCAATCTCGAGCGTGCCGAAACCGGGCGGGCGGGCGCGTTGGCCGCCTAGGCCGGAACGGCTTCGCCCTTCCAGTCGAACACGCCGCCGCTGTCCGCCACCGTCAGCCCGTCGATGACATTCAGCAGGTTGTCCGCCGCATCGGCGGGCCGGGTCAGCTGGCCCGCGGGCAGATTGGCCTGGAAGGGTTCGGACAGCGCCGAATCCACCGTGCCCGGATGCAGGCCTGCCACGATCGCCTGCTTGTGCGTCCGGCCCAGCTCGATCGCAAAATTCTTGAGCAGCATGTTGAGCGCAGCCTTGCTGGCACGGTAGCTGTGCCACCCGCCGATGCGGTTGTCGCCGATCGATCCGACCCGCGCCGACAGCGCGGCGAAGACGCTGCGGCGGTCGCGCGGCAAGAGGGGCAGCACGTGCTTGGCCACCAGCGCGGGGCCGATGGTGTTGAGCCGGAACACCTCGTCCATCGCCGCGCCGTCGATCTGCTTGTAGCTGCGTTCGGGGCCCGAGCCATCGGCCAGTGTCAGCACACCGCTCGCGACCACCACCAGATCGGGGGGCGCGTCGGCCATCGCGCCAGCGGCAGCGGCGATCGAGGCTTCGTCGGACAGATCGAAGCGAAAGGCGCGCAGGGCGGGGTCGGCTGCCGTGCCCGAACGGCTTCCTGCCCATACCTCGACGCCGCTTTCCGCCAGCCTCGTGGCCAGTGCGGCGCCGATACCGCCGCTGGCGCCGAAGATCGCGGCACGCCGAAAGGGGTTTCCTACAATCATCATACCGATCTAGACCTCCGGCAACCGCTCGTGGTTCCCTCGAATTCACCCGATTACCGGGCTTTTGGCGCGAGAAAGTGTTTTCGCCCTGGACCGTGTAACACCCGGTCCATGTTGTAGGACACCCGTTGCAGGATTTGCGTCATACATGGCCTTGCACCAAGCGCCCGAACCGCTAGATGGGTTTCGCAAAGCAACAGGACTGACAGCGTAATGGCGACCTTCACCCTTCCCAAGAATTCGAAGATCACCGGCAAGAGCCGCACTCACAAGGCAGAAGGCGGCGCGCGCATTCGCAAGTTCAAGGTCTATCGCTACGATCCCGACAGCGGCGAGAACCCCCGCTACGACACCTTCGAGCTCGACCTCGACGATTGCGGCCCGATGGTCCTCGATGCCCTGTTCAAGATCAAGAACGAGATCGACCCGACGCTGACCTTCCGCCGGTCGTGCCGCGAAGGCATCTGCGGTTCTTGCTCGATGAACCTCAACGGCAAGAACGGTCTCGCCTGCACCACCGCGATCGAGGATCTCAAGGGCGAAATCCGCATCACCCCGCTGCCGAGCATGGACGTGATCAAGGACCTCGTGCCCGATTTCACGCATTTCTATGCGCAATACGCCAGCATCCGTCCCTGGCTGCAGACCGTCTCGACCACGCCCAGCGGCAAGGAACGGCTGCAGTCGCCCGAACAGCGCGAGAAGCTCGACGGGCTCTACGAGTGCATCCTGTGTGCCTGCTGCTCGACCGCCTGCCCCAGCTACTGGTGGAATTCGGACAAGTTCCTCGGCCCGGCGATCCTGCTGCAGGCCTATCGCTGGCTCGCCGACAGCCGCGACGAGATGACCGGTGAACGGCTCGACCAGCTGGAAGACCCCTTCCGCCTCTATCGCTGCCACACGATCATGAACTGCGCGAATGTCTGCCCCAAGGGCCTGAGCCCCGCCAAGGCAATCGCCGAAACCAAGAAGATGATCGCCGAACGCGCGATCTGATGGCTCTGCGCGACGAGGTATTCGACCATGGCCCCGACCCGGAAAACCCCGGCTGGCGGCACTGGAACCTGAAGGACGAAACGCTGTTCAACGGCGCGGTGATGGGCAAGCTCATCACCCGGGTGGACGATGACGGCAAGGCGCGGCTGCGCATGTTCCCCGAACGGCGCCACCAGAACCTGCAGGGCATCATCCACGGCGCGGTGACGCTGTCGCTGATCGACATTTCGCTGTTCACCACCATGCACAATATCGGCAGCGGCAATGCCGGACCCTCGGTGACGGTCGAGCTGTCGACCCAGTTCGTAGGCGGCGGCAAGCCCGACATGCCGCTCGACGCGGTGTGCGAGATCGTCCGCGAGACGGGCAGCATGGTGTTCGTACGCGGCACGGTGGTCCAGGAAGACCACGCGGTCGCCAGCTTTTCGGGCATCGTCAAGAAGATCAAGCCCCGCGCCGCCGCGTGACCGGAATGCTCGCCCGCTACGAGCGGCTCGTCTCGGCGGGCGAATTGCAGGCCGATCCCGACCAGCGCCGTGCCGCCCAGCGGCTCGACCGGCTGCAGAAGGACCTCGAGGCGGATAGCTCGGGCGGGCTGCTCGCACAGCTGTTCAAGCCGAAGAAGGCGCGGCCCGAGGGCGTCTATATGTGGGGCGGTGTCGGGCGCGGCAAGTCGATGCTGATGGACCTGTTCGTCGAGACGCTGGGGATCGCCGAGAAACGCCGTGCACATTTCCACGAGTTCATGCTCGAGGTCGACCGGCGCATGCGCGAACGGCGGACCAGCGATCCCGGCGATCCGACCGGCAAGGTCGCGCGCGATATCGCGGCCGATGTGCGCTGCCTCGCCTTCGACGAGATGGTGGTGAACAACACCGCCGACGCGGCGATCATGGCGCGGCTGTTCACCGCGCTGATCCGCGACGAGGGCGTGACCGTGGTCACCACCAGCAACCGCCCGCCGCGCGATCTCTACAAGGACGGGCTCAACCGCTCGCTGTTCCTCCCCTTCATCGATCTCGTCGAGGACGAAATGGACGTGCTCCCGCTCAACGGTCCGACCGATTACCGGCTCGACCGGCTGGGCGATATCGCGACGTGGCACGCCCCGCTGGGTGACAAGGCGACCGCGCAGGTGCGCGAGGCCTTTTTCCGCCTCACAGATTACGCGCCCGAGGATGCCGAACACGTTCCCAGCGCCGAACTGGACCTGGGCGGCGGGCGGACGATCCACGTGCCCAAGAGCCTCAAGGGCGTGGGCGTGTTCAGCTTCAAGCGGTTGTGCGGCGAGAACCGCGGGGCGGCGGACTATCTCGCGATCGCGCATGCCTATCACACCGTGATCGTGGTCGGCGTCCCCGCCATGTCACCCGACAATCGTAACGAGGCGATCCGCTTCACCAAGCTGATCGACGCACTCTACGAGAACGGCGTCAAGCTGTTCGTCACCGCGGCGGCCGAACCCGAAGACCTCTACACCGCCGGCGACGGCGCGTTCGAGTTCGAGCGCACGGTCAGCCGCCTCAAGGAAATGCAGAGCGCGGATTACATGGCGCGCGGCCACGGGGCAGCCTGACCTCCGGCACCGGGCAGTAACATGGGTGTTTCTTGACGGCTTTCGTGCCGCCCCCACATCGCCCGCATACCGGCGTCAACACCCCGCCGATGTGAGACTGAACCATGATCGATATCCGCCCCTTCGCCACGCTTGGCCACGCCGACCACGGCTGGCTCGACGCGCGGCACCATTTCAGCTTCGCCAATTACCACGACCCCGACCGGATGGGCTGGGGCAGCATCCGCGTGTGGAACGACGACACCATCGCGGCGCAGAGCGGCTTTCCCCCGCACCCGCACCGAGACATGGAAATCGTCACCTTCGTGCGCAGCGGCGCGATCACGCACCGCGACAGCCTCGGCCATGAAGGCCGCACCGCCGCCGGCGATGTGCAGGTGATGAGCGCGGGCACCGGCATCACCCATGCCGAGATGAATCTCGAGGACGAAGCGACGACGCTGTTCCAGATCTGGATCATTCCCGATCGGCAGGGTGAGCAGCCCGGCTGGGGCCAGCGCGAGTTTCCCAAGGCCACGCGCGAAGGCGGCTTCGAAGTGCTCGCCAGCGGCGATGCCGAAGCGGATGACGCGCTGCCGATCCGGACGGATGCGAAGGTCGCCGCGGCGACGCTGGCGAAAGGCCAGAGCGCTGTCTGGAACACTTCGGGCGAACGCCACCAGTATCTGGTCGCGCCCAAGGGTCGGGTCACGGTCAATGGCCGGGAAGCGCAGCCGCGCGACGGGATTGCCGTGACCGGCGAGAGCGAAATCGTGGTCGAGGCGATCGACGACGCCGAAATCGTGCTGGTCGACGCGCGCTAGGCGCTGGGGGCGAGATGGCGGAGCGATCGCTCCAGCATCAACAGCTGCCACAGCACCCGGCCATGGTCGCTGCGTCCGGAAATATGGTCGTCCGCGAGGCGTGACAGCGCCTTGCGGGCGAACCATCCGCTCCCGGTAAGCAGTTCGCTCGCGGCGACCGCCCTCGCCTCTCCCGCCAGCGGGCCGCGGAACCACTCCGCCAGCGGGGTCACGAAGCCCTGTTTGCGGCGATAGAGGATGTCTTCGGGCAGATAGCGTTCCATCGTGTGCTTCAGCAGCCATTTGCCGGTGGTGCCGCGCAGGCGCTGGCGCTGCGGCAGCCGCGCCGCGAACTCGATCAAGCGATGATCCAGCAGCGGCTCGCGCGCCTCCAGTCCCGCCGCCATGCTCGTCCGATCGGTCTTGGTCAGGATGTCGCCCGGCAACCAGAACTTGAGATCGGCATATTGCGCCCGGTCGAGCCCGCTGCGCGCGGGAGCATCGCGCATCGTTTCCTCGAACGGCTGTTCGGCGCGGTACTCCCCGCGTTCGCGGAGCATGGTATCACCATACAGCGTCTTGCGTTGCTCGGGCGCCAGAATGGCGAGCGCGCGCGCGTAGCCGGCCTCGCCCCCCGCCGAAAGCGCCAGCAAAGTGGACTTGGCGCGCAGCGGTCGCGGGGCCCAGTCGGCCTTGGGCCACACCTTCCCCAGCGAACCGAACAGCGGCTGGCGCAAGGTGCGGGGCAGAACCGAGCGTGCCTGTTCCTCGCGCGCATGGAACATCTGCCGGCGGTACCCGGCAAACGCCTCGTCGGCCCCGTCGCCCGACAGTGCCACGGTGACATGCTCCCGCGCCAGTTGGCATACGCGCAAGGTCGGCAGCGCGCTGGCGTCGGCGAAGGGTTCGTCGAAGATTGCCGCGATGCTGTCGATCGCATCGAACTGGTCGGCCGATACGATGCGTTCGTGGTGATCGGTGGCGAACAGCTCGGCCACCTGCCGCGCGTATCGGGTCTCATCCACGCTTTCGACATCGAAACCGATCGAGCAGGTGGTCACGGGGCTGTTGCTGGCCTCGCTCATCAGCGCGACGACCGACGAGCTGTCGACACCGCCCGACAGGAATGCCCCCAACGGCACGTCGGCGACCATCCGGCTGCCCACGCCTTCGCGCATGCGGTGCAGCAGCTGCGCCGACAGGTCGCGCGTGCCGCCCTTTTCACGCTCGGCGAAGGACACGTCCCACCACTGCCGCTGAGGCTCCGGCGTACGCCCATGTTCGAGCAGCAGGAAATGGCCCGCAGCGAGCTTCTCGACGCCTTTCAGGACGCTGCGGTGATCGGGGACATAGCCCCAGGTCATGTAATCCTCGATCGCCAGCGGATCGATCGTGCGGCGCAGCAGCGGATGGGCAAGCAGGCCCTTGAGCTCGCTCGCGAAGGCCAGTGCCCCGCCTTCGAGCCGCGCGAGATAAAGCGGTTTGACCCCCAGCCGGTCGCGCGCGAGGAACAGCTGGCGCCGGTCGCAGTCATAGAGCGCGAAGACGAACATTCCCTCGAGGCGGTGGAGGCAATCGGGGCCCCATTTCCGCCAAGCGGCAAGAATGACCTCGGTATCGCCATCGGTATGGAACTGCGCGCCGTCCTGGATCAGTTCGCGCCGCAGTTCGCGGTAATTGTAGATCTCGCCATTGAAGACGATAATCGCGCGCCTGTCGGAGGAATGCATCGGCTGCGGCGAACCTTCGAGGTCGATGACCGACAGCCGGCGATGTCCCAGCCCCACTCCGGGCGCGGTCCATACCCCGCTGCCGTCGGGTCCGCGATGCGCAAGCGCATCGGCCATCCGTTCGACCCGCCTGGGATCGACCGGCTTGACCGTTTCGTAATGGAAAATCCCCGCGATGCCGCACATGCGGGGCTGCCTAGACCAGCCGCGCGGCGACGGCAAAGCATCCTGCGGCAAGCAGGATCGCGGCAAAGACGAGATTGCGGTCTGCGCCCGGCCCTTCCCACCGCGCGACATGCGGCAGTGCGGCGATCCCGGCGGCGGTCCAGCCAGCCTCTTCCGGTTCGCGCTCGAACCAGCGCCAGGCCACCCCGAGCACCAGCGCCAGCACCAGCGCGAAGAAGAACCAGCCGTAGACGATATGGTCGAACCCGCCAGCGGCTTCGGCGCCGACATATTGCGCAAGGAAGATCGTCGCCCAGGCGCGGATGCCATTTGCGATGATCGGAACGACGACACAGGCGATCAGGAACCACGCCCTGCGGTTCCAGCTGGCGAAACAGGTATGCGCGACCAGCAGCCCCAATGCGAGCATGGCGACGAGGAACTTCACGCCCGAGCATTCCTCGGCGACGATGAACAAGCCCGCGGGCGTATCGATGAGAATGCCGCTCGCCACCGTTTCGATACCGCTCCACCGGGTCAGCGCGGTGGCGATTTCCGCAGTGACCATCTGCAACGGGGGAATGATCTCGTCGCCGAACGGCACCAGCACGAAGGCATAGGCAAGCGGAAAGGCCAGCACGAGCCCGGCGCGCAGGCCCCACAGCGCCAGCACGGCGCCTTGCAATGCCATCACCGCCCCGCCCTGCGCGATGGTGTTGATCGCAATCTCGCGGCCCACGAACCAGACGGCGAGGCCCAGCACCAGCCATGCGAGACCGGGCCACCAACCCTGCAGCCCGGCCCGCGCCAGTTCGTCGCGCCGGATCCACCCGAGCCACGCAATGATCGGCGGGACCAGCAGGATATGGCTGTAGGTGTCGATGTTCCACCACTGATGCGCCATCGCGCGCCATTCCGCGAATGTCAGCGCCACCAGCACGAGCGCGGCGAGCGCCAGCAGGGCCCCGGGTATGGTGAACGCGCCCTTGCGCGTGGCAGCTGCGGCCGGACTACGGAGCATCGTGCGGCGCGCCCGCGCAGGCCAGGATTTCGCTCAATACCCGTTCCACGCTTTCCCAGCTCATCTCGTCGATCACGAACTTGCGGGCCGCCTGTCCCATCGCCTCGGCCCGGGGCGGATCGCCCAGCAGGCCCGTGATCCGGGCGAGCATCGCTGCGCCCTCGGCAGGAGCAATTGCGAAATGGCATCCGTCCCGTGCCTCTATGCCGGTCGCGGCCCCCGGCGTCAGCACCACCGGGCGCGCCATTGCCATCGCCTCGAGCACCTTGTTCTGTACCCCCCGCGCGATCAGCAGCGGCGCGACGACGAGGTCGGCCGATTTGAGGAAGGGTCGCACGTCGGGAACTTCGCCCCAGACCCGGACGCCGTTTTCGCCATGCCGTCTGGTCAGCGCGGGCACCGGGGCGCGGCCGACGACATGCAACCGCGCACGGCTGTAGACACGGCGCAGATTGGGCATGACGTTATCAATCAGCCACTGGGCCGCCGCGACATTGGGAGCGTAGTCCATCTGCCCGGTGAACACGAGCTGCGGATCCTCGCCCTCGTCGAGATCCTGCTGCCGGGCGACGGTTTGCGGATCGAATATCTGCGCGTCGATCCCGTTGCCAAGGGCCAGGCAGGTGGCTGCACCGGGATCGACCAGCCGCGACGTGAACAGTTCCACCTCGTGCCCGCTGATGAGCAGCACCCGGTCGGCGCGCGCGGCAATGCGTTCCTCTTCGCGCGCGAGCAGCCGGCCCTCGCGCCGGTTGAGCCAGACGCGCCGCCCGGCATCGGCATAGGCTTCGAACTTCGCGCTATCGACATCGCAGAGGTCGACGATCACCCGTCCGGTGAAGCTGTCGGGCACATATTGGGCCATCTGTCCCGAAAAGACGAAGATCGTCTCGATCCGGTGATTGCCCAGCGTCTTGGCGACATAGCGGTGCATCGCGGCATCGTCGAATGCGGTGAGGCTGACCGGCTTGCGTTTCAGCACTGCCTCGGCCCCGGCGAGCGCCAGCGGCTTTTTGCGTTCGATCAGCGCATGGGTGCGCGCCAGCGCGGCGAGCGCCGATTTCTGCGCAAGGTCCGTCTCGGTCTCGCCGAAGGTGCCGACATGGACCGGCCCGCGCTTAACCAATGCCCGCAGCAAATGGTGCGAACGGATCTTGTCCCCGCGGTCGGGCGGGAACGGCACGCGGTGCGCCAGGAACAGTGTTTCGCCCATGCTAGCCGAGCCCGCGGGCGATCCACGGCCCCAGGCGGTTCGCCACCGGCAAGGGGAGCCGCTTCCACAGCGCAATCTTCGCCGAATAGCCGGCATCGGTCGGATCGATATTGCGCGGCGCGGTGCCCGGCGGCGACCATTCGTGATAGGTCAGCGGCGCGGGCGTAAAGCCCCAGTTCTTCTTGAACGCATAGGGCCCGCTGCCGGTTTTCGAGCGGCCGAAATCGAACCTCGTGCACCCACGCCGCCGGGCGTGGGTCATCAGTTCGTAATACATGCGCTCGTTTGCCCTCAGTCCGCGCGCGCTCCATGTGCCGCCGCCCCAGAAGGGCATCACTGTTTCCCGGTGATAGAGCGAGAGCACACTGGCCACGGGAAGTTCCCCCTGACGGACGGTAAGGATATCGGCGTCGTCGCCAAACCGGTCGAGCACGGCATCGAACAGTGTCCGCGGAAACACGGGCGTGCCGAGGTTGCGGACGCTCTGTGCATAGACCGCATAATGCGCGGCGCGGTCGGTCTCGGCGGTGCCGGTGGTAACCGTCAGATCGTGCTTGAGGCCCTTGCGAACCTCGGCGCGCGCCTTGCGCGGGATGGCCAGCAGCTGCGCCTCGTCATCGGCCGCCAGCTCGGCGGCGAAATTGGCGTGCTTGCCGCATATCGTGGTCCAGTTCGCCGGCGCGCTTCCCCCGCGCAGTTCGACGCTGGCCGCGCTAAGGCGGCCGGCCAGTTCCTCGGCCGCGCGGCACAAGCGTCGTGCATCGTCGTCCCGCGCTGCCAGCACGCCGCCACCGACCCCGAAGCCACTGGAAACGAGCGCGCGGCCGAACAGCGGTGAATGCACGTCGCTGAGTGGAAGCCAGCCCGCCAGGCGGCCTCCGCGTTCGGCGATCAGGCCGCGCGCGCTGTTGCCCGTGCCGTGCGCGATGGCCTGCAGCCACAACGGACGATGGAAGACGTCCCCCTCATTCGCCGCGACGAATGCCTCGATCGCTTCCGCTTCGCCCCGATCGGCAAGGTCTGCCTCGCGTATGACGGGAGTGTGCACCATCGGGGCGTTCATGCCGCCCAGTCCAGGCTCCGCGGCTGTTCGCGCGCGGCCAGCGCGTCCATCCGCCCCCATTCGAAATCGTCCAGCAGGCCGGACAGCTTGCCCGCCATTTTGGACAGATTGGTATAGTGCCGCAGTCGCGATCGCAGCGGCGCGCCCGCTACGCGCGGTTGCCCGGGATCGATTTCCCACGGGTGGAAATAGAACACCGCGGGATGTCCTTCGCGGTTCACCTGCCGGATCGCCCAGCGGCTGAATCCATAGGGCAGGACACGGAAAAAGCCGCCGCCGCCCGCCGCCAAACGTTTCCCGCGCAGCATTGCGGTCGTCACCGGGATTTCGACGAGATCGCTTTTGGAAACCGGCGCGAAGGCAAAGCGCGGCGCCTCGGGCCAGCCATAATGGTCGTGCACCACCGGCGCGACCGATGACGAATAGGCATAGCCGTGTTCCGCCAGCACGTCATGCGCCCACGCATTGCGCGAATCGATCGAGAAGCTCGGCGCCCGGTATCCGGTGATCGCCTGCCCGCCCGCATCCTCCAGAATGGCGCGGGCGCGCATGAGGTCGGCGGCGAATTCATCACGGCTCAGCGTGAAGACGCGCGTGTGGTCATAGCCATGGCTGGCAAGTTCGTGCCCGCGATCGACGATGGCGCGCATTGCGGCGGGGTTGCGTTCGGCGACCCAGCCCAACGTGAAGAACGTCGCCTTGACCCCTGCTTCATCGAACAGGTCGAGGATGCGTGCGACATTGTCGCCCACGCGCAGTTCGAGCGCGTCCCAGTCGCTGCGCGCGATGGTGTTCTCGAACGCGCCGACCTGGAACCAGTCTTCCACATCGACCGACAGGCCGTTGACGACGGTAGTCTCGTTCAACGCACCCTCCCCGGCATCACGCTGCGGCGCGCGAACCCTGCGATTCGAAATAGTCGATCATCATCGCGAGCACATGGCGCAGCGAGCGTTCCTGCTCGTCGAGGCGCGCCTCGATGGCGGACAGGCGCTCGCCGGTGTCACCAGACGCTTCGCCTGCCGCAGGCGCCTTGGCGAGCTTGTCCACTTCCTCGCGCATGGCACGCAGATGCTTGTCGCGTTCGGCGAAGGCAGCTTCGATCGCCTGGATCTGGTGATCGAGCAAGCCGGTCTGCTGCGGATCCGCACCGGTGGCCGCATCCGTCGCAGGCTTGCCGCCCTTCGCGCCGGTTGTCGCCGCGGTGGCTTCGGCCTGCCGCGCTTCCTGCCTGGCCCGGGCGATCGCTTCGAGCGCGCGGCCATCGCGGTCGGGCCGCGGCTTCGCGACATGGTCTTCGGCCGGTGCCGCATCGCCGGACATCTCCTCGACCACCGTGTCGAGCATCTCGACATCAAGCCGGGACTTTTCCTCGACCGAACCCAGCAGCAGCAACCGGGTCATGACCTGGTTGATCTTGCGCGGAATACCGCCGGTCGCCTTGTGCAGCTTGACCCACATGCTCCCGTCGAGTTCGGGATGCTCGTCCCAGCCGACATGGCGCAGGCGATGCTCGACATAGGGTTCGATCTCGCCCGGCTGCATCGGTTCGAGATGGTGTGCGGCGATGACGCGCTGGCGGAGCTGCTCGAGCTCGTCCGAATGCGCCAGCAGCTGCTTGAACTCGGGCTGGCCGAGCAACAGCGTCTGCAGCAGCGGGTGCGAACCGAGCTGGAAGTTCGACAGCATCCGCAGTTCTTCGAGCGCGCCGATCGACAGGTTCTGCGCCTCGTCGACGATCAGCAGCGCCCGGCGGCCATTGCGCGCCTCTTCGTGCAGGAACATCTCGATCGCTGCGAGGTCGGCGGCCTTGTCGCCGCCCGCGTCGAGCCCGAAGCTGCGCGCTGCGACATGGATCATTTCCTCGCCATCGAGCGCGCTGGTCACCACTTCGCCCACGGTCATGCGGTCGCTGTCGAGCTTCTGCTTGAGATGGGCCACCAGCGTCGACTTGCCCGAGCCGACCTCGCCGGTGATGACGACGAAGCCTTCGCCCTGGTTGAGGCCGTACCCGAGATAGCTCAGCGCCTTCTTGTGCGTGACGCTTTCGTAATAGAACGCCGGGTCGGGCGTGAGCTGGAAAGGACGCTCGCTGAAACCGTAATATTCTTCGTACATCTGCGCAGTCCTATCAGAAATCGTACCGCAGGCCGAGCAGGGCCGATGCAGTGGTGAAATTGTCGGGCGCGATATCGCTGTCGAGCATCGAGATCGCCACCGCCGCGCGCGCCGAGAGATTGCGGATGACCTCTTCGCTGTAGCTGGCCGATCCGCCAATCGCGGTCACGTCTTCGGCGCCCGCCGTTCCGCTTTCGAAACGGTTGGCATAGCTGTTGACCGAGAAGCGGCCGCGCTGGCCGACCGGGCCGGACAAGCCGGCCGTCACGTAATAGCTTTCATCCACGAGGCCGTCGGCCAGTTCGAGCACCGTGCCGGGCGCACCGATGAAGGTGCGGCGATCGTAGCCCGCGCCGATGCTGGCGGTCATGCGGCCGATCTGGCGGCTGTAGCTGCCGACCACGCCGCGGCCCCGGAAGACCGAAGAGCGGAGCGAGCCGAGCAGGCCGTCGAGGCAGCCGCTGCCGTCGATCGAGCTGACGCAGCCGGTCAGCTCGCCCGTGACCGGATCGCGCGAGACGGTGAAATCGGTGGGCAATGCAGCGAGCGAATTGTTGAGCCGGCCGCCGAAGCCCTGAATGCCGTCATAGACACCGATCTGCAAACTGCTGCGGCTGCTCGGCCGCCAGCTGAAGCTGCCGTAGAAGGTTTCGCTGTCATAGCGATGGCCGAACCGCGCTTCGAGCTGCGTCCGGCTGCTGGGCGACCATACGACCCCGACATCCCAGATGAGGCCGCTGGCTTCATAGGCGATGATCCGCGGGCTGGCCTCATCGGTAATGAAACGGCCATTGTCGCCGATGACCGGGTTGCCCGCAGCATCGCGCACCGCATCGCGGCTCGACACTTCGACGTCCTCGATGCCCGCACCCGCGACGATTGCCAGCGTCGGCGTAACGGGAACGGTCACGTCGCCGCGGACATAGGCATCGCGCACGCGCTGATCGAGGTTGGAGACATCTTCCTGGTAGTAGCCGGCACCAACTCCGAGACCGACCGGGAGCGGCTGGCCGGGACGCGTGCCCGCGCGCACGCTGGCGCTGTGCGAAACGCTTTCGTCGAACAGGTCGGCAGCGGTGCCTGTGGCGGTGATGAAATCGGGGCTGTCGACGCGCGTATAGCCGATACGGTAGTTCGCGTTCACTTCGACATCGCCCGCGCGCGTCTGCAGCGTGGGTCCGGCATAGGCGGAGTATGTCTGGGTCGAAAGCGTATCGTCGACGATCGGATTGATCACCGAACGGCCCTGCGCATCCACGCGCGTGCTGCTGGCCAGCGCGCCCGCTTCCACCGTCAGGACGCGCGGGATGATCGAGGCATAGCCGCGCGCCACGCCGGTGATCGTGTCCGAATCGGCGCCGTTGGACTGGTGCGCGAAATTGCGTTCGTAACGCACCGACACGCTGCCGCCGTTGTTGCGCCCGGCGATCGAGGCGTCGACCCCTGCGGCAAGCTGCGTGTAGGTAACCACATCGCTGCCCGGCGATATCTGCCAGCTCGCCAGTGAATTGGCCTCGATATAGGGATCGATGCTGGTGCGCCCGCCGCCAGTGGACACGCCTTCGGCCGCGCTGCCTGCCGAACCGCTGTCAGCCCCCTGGTAGGACTGGGCCTGCAGCGGCGCGGCGCCAAACAGCGCGACGGCCGTCGCGGCGCTTGCCAGATAGGGTGTTTTCATTCGGTAGATCATGGGCTTACTCGCCATATCCATAATAGGTTCCAAACCTGCGCCCGCTGGGGCTGAAGGTCGCATCGTTGAGCAGCAGCTTGATGTCGGGACAGGCCGAAAGCAGGTCGACCGCATCTTCCAGCGCCGCGCGCCCGGTCAGATCGGCGCGGGCGACCAGCAATGCCTGGCCCACCTGCTTGGCAAGCTCGGCAGCCGGCGTCGCGGCGAGTGCCGGAGGGCTGTCGAACACGATGATCCGGTTGCGCGCGCCGCGCGTGAGCTGGTCGAGCACATCGCGGGTGCGTTCGCTCGAAAGATATTCGCTGTCACGTCCGGTGCGCTTGCCTGCAGGCAGGACGAACAGCCCGGGAATATCGGTACCGACGACGAAATCCGCGACCTGCGCAGCAGGGTCGGACAGCACGTCCATGAAGCCCGCGGATTCCTGCAGGCCGAGTTTCTCCATGACCGACGGATTGCCGAAATCGGCATCCACCAGCAGCACTTCCATGTCGCGTTCGCCCGCCAGCGCGATGGCGAGATTGAGCGCACAGAAGGTCTTGCCCTCGTTGGGGTGCGGCGAACAGACCAGCACGCGGCGCGCCAGCTGGCTGCCCTCGGTCTTGGTGGTGGCCAGCACCTGGCGCTTCACAATGCGGAATTCCTCGAGCAGCGTCGATGCCCCGCCATCGGGATCGATCAGGCCTTGCTCGCGCAACATGGCTCGCACGATTTCACGTTTTGGCCCGGTAAAGGCGACCACCGGGCGGTCGGGTTCCACATCGGCGGGTGGAACAACCGCCGGCTCGGGAACGGTGGACGTATGCGCATCGCTCGCGCGGCGCTGCGGTACGGGTGCCGGCGCGGGCGTCGGCGTCACCTCGATGGTCCGCCGCGGGGCGAATTTCTTCGCCTTGTCGCTGTCGAGCTTGGCCGGAACCGCGGCGGGAATCAGCCGGTCGAAGCCGAAGGTGCCGCTGGCGCGTTCGAGAAGCGATGCCCGCTTGGGCTTGCCATCGTCATCGTTCGACGGCTCTATCTGCGTGGGTTTGTTCACTGCCATGTTCCCTCAGGCCACCGATCCGACCTGGACGATTTCGACGACCAGCAGCAGGAAGCATACCGCCCCCAGCGCACCGACACCGGCGAAGAATTGCTTCAGACGGAGTTTCTGGTGCTTGCGCGCCGCTTCGGTGACCGAACGCGAAATCGTCCCGATCACCGGCAGGTCGAGCGAGCGCTCGAGCTTGTCCGCGGTGGTGAAGCTCGAACGGAGCTGGCCGAGGACGAATGCGGCCCCCGCGCCCGCGCCGAGGCCGACGATCAGCACGCCCAGCAGCAGCAGCGGCCGGTTGGGAGCCGCGGGATTGCGCGGCGCGGTGGGCGGGTCGATCACCTCGAACTGGAACGCGCTGCGTTCGGTTTCGACCTGCCCGCGCAGCCGCATTTCCTCGCGGTCGTTGAGCAGGTCGTCATACTTGTCCTTCAGCACTTCGTAGTCGCGGCTGATGCGATTGGCTTCGGCCGCCACGGCAGGCTCGTTGGCCTGCGCGGCGATCAGCGCGGAAATGTCCGATTGCACTGCCGCCTTGCGGGCCTGCAGCGCCTGCACATTGGCCTGGCGTTCGGCGCGGATCGACATCAGCGAAGTGTAGGCCGGGTTGGGCGAACCGCCCGAACCCGCCGGTTCGCTGGCTGCCTGTTCGCGCAGCGAGGCGATCTGGCGCTGCTGCGCCTGCACGTCGGGATGGCTGTCGGTCAGGCCGCGCGCACGCATGGCCGAGAGGTTCGATTGCGCCTGCATCAAGGCCCCGCGTGCGCCACCGCCCCCGGCGGTCACGATGCTGCGCGGCGTGCTGGCGATCTGGCCGTTGATGGCCGCCAGCGCGCTTTGCGCCGCGGCGATATCGGCATCGATCCCGCGCATTTCGGTGCGCATCGTCTGCAGGCGACCGGTCACGGTGCCAGTGCCGCCGATCAGGTCTGGGTGTTCCGCCTCGAAGGCCAGGCGCCGCTGTTCGGCAGCTTCGAGCTCGGCCTTGCGGTCGTCGAGCTGCTGGTCGAGAAACGCGATCGTATCGGCGACATCGCCGCGGTTGCCCGCAATGTTCGATTCGCGGAAGATATCGATCAGCTTCTGGACCACGTCTTTCGCCAGCGCGGCGTTCTCGGCATCGCTCAGGCTCGACTTGCCGACCGTCGCGGTGATCGTGAACAGATTGTCCTGCTCGCTCTCGACCACGATGTTCTCGGTCAGGCTCTGCACCGCGCTCTGCATCTCATTGTCGGTGGCGACCTTTTCGCCCAGCTTGGTGCTGCGTACCACGCGCTCGAGATTGACCGCGCTGACCAGCGTCTGGCGGACCTTTGTGATCGCCTGCTTGCCGTCGCCGGAAATCTCCAGCTGCTCGGACAGGACATCCTCGAGCTCGACATAGATCCGCGCCCGGCTTTCATAGCTGTTGGGGATGAACGCAACCGCCAGCCAGCCGAGGATGCACACGGCCCAGGCCACCGCGAGCGCAAGCCAGCGGCGGTTCCACACCGTATGCAGCGCGCTGCGAAGTTCTTCGACGACTTCCTGCATGCCCCCGCAGTCCCCTAGAAGGTGCTTTCGGGGATGATGATCACATCACCCGGCTGCAGCAGTACATTGGCCTTGCTGTCGCCCCGCTTGAGCAGATCGGTCAGGCGCAGCGCATATTCGCGCTGGCGGCCGAGCTGCTTGTCGAAACGGATCAGCTTGGCGCGATTGCCGGCGGCGAACTCGGACAGGCCGCCGACCGCGATCATCGCGTCGAGCACGGTCATGTTCGCGCGATAGGGCAGCGAGGCCGGCTGCGCCGTGGCGCCGACAATGCGGATCTGCTGGCTGAAGGTCCCGGCAAATTCGTTGACGATGACCGAGACCAGCGGATCCTCGATATACTGGCTGAGCTGGAGGCGGATATCCTCCTCGAGCATCGATGGTGTCTTGCCCACCGCCGGCATGTCCTTGACCAGCGGGATGGTGATGCGGCCATCGGGGCGCACCTGGATCTTTTCCGCACCCAGTTCGGGATTGCGCCAGACATGGATGGTCAGCTGGTCGAGCGGACCGATCACATATTCCTCGCCCGGGCCTTCCTGCATGGCGACGAAAGTCGCGGGGGGAAGCTCGGTGTTGCCGCCGGCGGCACAGCCCGCCAGCATCAGCATGGGTGCGGCGCATCCGGCAAAAAGCAAGCTTGGTCGGTTCAAACGCATGTATCTATCCCGGCATCTGTCCACGGCCGTTTCGGACGCCGATTGCGCCCGTTGGCCCCTGTTTGGGAAGACTATTGCCCAAGAAAGGTGAACATACAGTTAGCCATAGCGCCCGGGAACCGCAGAAACCGCAGGATTCGCGGGCCTTACCCCGCCACGTTCACACCAGCATTTCGGCCGCCGGCCCCTGTCCGAGGAAGGCGCTGGGTGACGCGCTCGCGCCATAGGCACCCGCGCAGAACACCGCGACCAGATCGCCCACCTCGGCGCGGGGCAGATGTGCCTTGTCCGCAAGCCGGTCGAGCGGGGTGCACAGGCAGCCGACCACATTCGCGGTTTCTTCCGGTTCGGCGGCGAAGCGGCTGGCGATCGCCACCGGATAATTGCGCCGGACCACCGTGCCGAAATTGCCCGATGCCGCCAGCTGGTGATGCAGGCCGCCATCGGTAATCAGATAGGTTTCGCCGTAGCTGTCCTTGCGATCGACGATACGTGTGAGATAAACCCCAGCTTCGCCAACAAGATAGCGGCCGAGTTCAAGAAAGAGTTCAGCATCGGCCAGCGTCTCGGGCAGGTGCGCGAAGCGGTCGTGCAGCGCGGCCCCTACGGCAGCTATGTCCAGCGGCTCGTCACCCGGGAAATAGGGAATGCCGAAGCCGCCCCCCATGTTGAGCTTGGGCAGCTTGACCCCCGCCTCGCCCGCCAGGCGATCGGCGCAGTCGAGCACTTTCGCCTGCATGTCGATCACCGCTTCGGCCGACAGTGCCTGGCTGCCGGTAAAGATATGCAATCCGCGAAATTCGCAGCCTGCCGCAATGATCCGCGCGATCAGTGCCGGCACCCGTTCGGCATCGATCCCGAATGGCTTGGGGCCGCCGCCCATCTTCATCCCCGATCCCTTGAGTTCGAAATCGGGATTGACGCGGATCGCCATCCGCGGCGTCTTGCCGAGCCGCGCTGCGATACCCAGCGCGCGGTCGGCCTCGGCCTCGCTTTCGAGGTTGAGCGTGACGCCTGCGGCAATAGCCGCTTCCAGTTCGCTGTCGCGCTTGCCCGGCCCGGCGAAACTCACCCGCGTCAGGTCGAAACCCATTGCCCGGACCATTTCGAGCTCGCCGCCCGATGCGATATCGAGCCCGTCCGCTAGCGTCGAGACATGGTCAAGAACCGGCGCGAAACTGTTGGCCTTGATTGCATAATTGATCTTGATCCGGTCGGGCATCGCCGCGCGCAGATCGGCAAGGCGGTGCGTTATCAAATCCTTCGAATAGACGAACAGCGGGGTCCGCCCCGCTGCCTCCACCCAATGACTGGCGGGCTTGCCGCCGATGGCCAGCTCGCCGCCGATCGCGGTATAGCCCGCGGGAATGGGTCCCAGCGGCTTCATGCGCCGATCTCCGCGGCGATCGCGGTCCGGTCGAGTTTGCCGTTGGGATTGAGCGGCAGCGTGTCGCGCCAATGGATCACGTGCGGTTGCATGAAATTGGGCAGTTCCTTCTGCAGGGCCTTGCGAAGGCCGCTTTCGGGGTCGTCCGAGCCTCCGGCAGGACGTACGACGAGATGGATCGCGTGACCGAGGCGTTCGTCCTGGACCCCGAGCGCGACCGCTTCGGCCACCAGGCCGCTCGCCACGGCGGCGCTCTCGATTTCCTGCGGGCTGATACGGTTCCCCGCGCTCTTGATCATCGCATCGCGCCGTCCGACGAAATGGAGCAGCCCGTCCGCATCGCGCAAGACCCGGTCGCCCGACCAGACGGCCGTGCCGCCATATTCGGACATCGCCGGGGCCGGCTTGAAGCGTTCGGCTGTACGCTCGGCATCCTGCCAGTACCCCTGCGCCACCAGCGGTCCGCAGTGCACCAGTTCGCCTTCCTGACCCGGTCCGGCCAGCGAACCATCGTCGGCCATCACCAGTATCTCGGCGAAGGGAATGGCCCGGCCCATAGATGTCGGATGGGTATCGACCAGCACCGGATCGAGATAGGTCGAACGGAATGCCTCGGTCAGGCCATACATCGGAAAAAGTTGTGATTGCGGGAACATGCCGCGCAAATCTCGCACGAGGTCGAGCGTCAGCGCGCCGCCGGAATTGGTCAGCCGCCGCATGCTCCCGATCGCCTCCGCAGACCATTCGACGTCGGTCAGTTGCAGCCACAGGGGCGGCACCGCAGCGAGCGTCGTCACCGCATGCCGGGCGCAGGCTTTCGCCACATCGCGCGGGAAGAGATAATCGAGCGGGACCACGCAGCCCCCCGCATACCAGGTCGATAGCAGCTGGCTCTGGCCGTAATCGAAACTCAGCGGGAGCACCGCCAGCGTCACATCGTCCTCCGCCATGCCGAGGTAATGCGCCACGCTGACCGCGCCCAGCCACATATTCGCATGGCTCAGCATGACGCCCTTGGGCCGGCCGGTCGAACCGCTGGTGTAGAGGATGGCCGCCAAGGCGTCCGGATCGTGCGCGGATGGCCCTGCATGGTCGCCCTGCGCTTCGGCCAGCGCGAAGACATCGGCTTCGTCGATCGGCGAACACGCCGGTGGCAGGTCCGCGTCCTCCAGCGTGGCCAACCGGGCCCTGGTCCCCATCAGCAACACAGCGCCGCTGTCGGCAAGGATATGCGCGACCTGCGCGCGCTTGAGCAGCGGATTGATCGGCACGTGCACCACGCCTGCGCGGGCCGCGGCGAGCGGCAGCAGACAGGTCAATTCCCCCTTCGCCGCCCAGCTGGCGACACGCGCGCCCGCCGGCACACGGCCCGCGAGCCAGCCTGCAAGCAGGCCCACTCGCTTTCTCAGCTCGGCATGGGTAAGCGTACGCTCGCGCAGAACGAGCGCAGGCGCATCGTCTCGCCCGCGCCCGGCCAGTCGATCGAGCGGCTGCGGCGTGGAATCAGGCATTAACGCTCCTGAGTGAGGGAAATCCGGTGGACATCGCGGTCAGCTATCACGAGAGCCTTACCAAACTGCAAGCGCTGGATTGGCCGCAGGACGGTCCTTTCGACAGGCTGGAGTGGTTCGGCCTGCTCGGCCCCGTGCTGGCCGCCATGGCCGAGCGCGGGGATGAGCGCGTGCTGCTGCCGCTGCGGCGCGAACATGACCATCTCGCCAGCCTGACCTACTGGTTCAGCTTCAGCTGGCGCCCGCTGGGCCGTTCGCAAGCCCTGCTCACCGCCCTCGCCCGCGACCTGCGGCGACAGGCCGGCCGGATCGTGCTTGCCCCCGTTCCCGGCGAGGACGGTAGTGCGAACGTGCTCGAACAGGCGTTCCGCAAGGCCGGCTGGCTGGTCTTTCGCAGCACCTGCGATGAAAACCACGTGCTCCCGGTCGAAGGCCGCAGCTTTGCCGAGTACTGGGCCGCGCGCCCGGGCAAGATGCGGACCACGCTCAAGCGCAAGGCGCGCAAGGTCGAGGTGAAAATCCTCACCCGGTTCGACGAGGCCGCCTGGGCCGACTATCAGGCGGTCTATGCACAAAGCTGGAAGCCGCGGGAGGAACGCGCGGATATCCTCGAGGCGTTTGCCCGCGCGGAAGGCGCTGCCGGGCGGATCCGGCTGGGGCTCGCCTATGCCGCTGGCGAGCCGGTCGCGGCGCAGTTCTGGACGGTGGAAGGCGGTACCGCCTATATCCACAAGCTGGCGCATATCGAGGCGGCCAAACCGCTTTCGGCGGGGACGACGCTGAGCGCGGCGCTGTTCGAGCGGGTTATCGATACGGATGGCGTGTCGCTGGTCGATTTCGGTACCGGAGCCGATGCCTACAAGCGCGACTGGATGGAAGCGAACCGGCCGCGCTACCGGCTCGATTGTCTCGACTGGCGCCAACCGCGGGCCTGGCCGGCCATCGCCAGGGCGTGGGTCCGCCACCTTGCACCGCACAATAGGCCCAGCTAAGGGCAGCGCCTCCAATCCAGGGCCAAAGGCAGGGGAAGCCGAGGAAATGAACGCCGAAACCGCACACGCCGCACCGACCGGGCCGAGCCGCAGCGACATCGACCAGACGCTGCGCGCGATCCTGCGCGACGTCCTCGGCCTCGACCAGGCTCAGGTCGACGGCTTCGATGGCGATACCGGGCTGTTCGGCCACCTTCCCGAACTCGACTCGATGGCCGTCGCGGGCCTGCTTACCGAAATGGAAGACCGGCTCGACATCGTCATCGAAGACGAGGACGTCGATGGCGAAATGCTCGAAACCTACAGCGGCCTGCTGGCTTTCGCCGAAGCCAAGGTCGTCGAAAGCTGACCGCGCACATGTATGTCACATGGCCTTGCCCGCTGCCGGACGGCACGTCGGGCGAGGAAATGGCGCTGTGCTTCGAACAACGGCGGTCCCGGCGCTTGTTGGTGATTCCCCCGCTGTTCGATGAAGCCAACAAGTTCCGTCATCAACTCTCTGAAATCATGCGCCGACTCGATGAAGGCGGCGTGGATTGTTTCCTCCCCGACCTGCCCGGCTGCAACGAAAGCATGGCGCCGCTACAGACGCAGACGCTCGCCGGCTGGCGGCAGGCGGTCGGAGCAGCTGCCGCGCATTTCGGTGCCGCGCACGTCCTTGCGGTGCGGTCGGGCTGCTGGCTGGTGCCCGATGACGTGCCCGCCGCGCTCTATGCTCCTGCAAAGCCTGCACAGGTCCTTCGCAACATGCTGCGCGCACGGGTGCTGGCCGCAAAGGAAGCCGGGCATCCGGAAACCGCCGAGGCACTACTCGACGATGCGCGCTCGAACGGCATCGTGCTCGCGGGCTGGCAGCTCGGCGCCGAGCTGGTCGGCGAACTGGAAACGGCAGTTTACGATCCTTCGCCGCGGCACCGGGTCGTCGAACAGGCCGAGCTTGGCGGGCGGCCGCTGTGGCTGCGCGCCGAAAACGATTTCGATGCCGCGCAGGCCGACACGCTGGCGGCGATCGTAATGGCAGAAATGGCCGACCGATGAGCAGGTTGCATCTTACCTTCGAATGCCGCGAGCAGCGCTGCGGTGCCACGCTGGACAGCGCCCCGGGTACCACCGGGCTGCTGATCGTCAGCGGGGGCAACGAGATACGCGCGGGCGCGTTCAACGGCCAGTCGCAGCTTGCCGCCTCGATCGCGCGCGCCGGTTTCCCGGTGTTCCGCTTCGACCGGCGCGGGATCGGCGACAGTGAGGGCATCAATCGCGGGTTCCGCCGCTCGGGCCGCGATATCGCGGCCGCGCTGCTCGCCTTCCGCGCAATCGCTCCGCAGGTCCAGCGCGTGGTGGCATTCGGCAATTGCGATGCTGCCAGCGCCCTCATGCTGGCCGGGGGCGCGGAATGCGATGCACTGGTCCTCAGCAACCCGTGGACGATCGACGAAAGTGAAGACAGCACCCCGCCGCCCGCGGCCATCCGTTCGCGCTATGCACAAAAACTGAAGAATCCGCAGGAACTTGCCCGGCTCCTTTCAGGTGGTGTCGACCTGAAGAAACTCTCGCGCGGGATGGTCAAGGCGATGCGCCCGCGCAGCACCCCCTCGTCGCTCGCCGACCAGATGAAGAGCGGGCTCGACGGCTTTGGCGGGCCGGTCCGCTTCCTGCTCGCCGAAGCCGATCGCACCGCGCAAGTCTTTGCCGAGCGCTGGGATGCAGACGATGACCGGATCGCGCAGTGCCCGGGGGCGGATCACGCCTTTTCGGATGGCGAAGCGCGCGCCTGGCTGCGCGCCCGCCTGCTCGAAACGCTGCGTGCCTACCGGGTGAAGTAGCTCGACAGCTCGACATGCGTCGACCAGCGGAACTGGCCCACGGGACGTAGCTTTTCGAGCCTGAACCCCGCCTCGACCAACGTCCTCGCATCGCGCGCCCAGCTGGCAGGGTTGCAGCTGACATATGCCACGCGCGCGGCATCGCTGGCAGCAATCTGCGCCACCTGGTCGCGCGCACCCGCGCGCGGCGGATCGAGCAGGATCGCGCCGAAGCGCCCGGCTTCCTCGGGCTGCAAGGGGTTGCGGAACAGGTCGCGGTGCAGCGCAAGCACGGGCACACCGCGCATGTTGGCTGCGGCCTTGCACGCCAGATGCGCGTCGCGCGCGGCCTCGACCGCCAGCACTTTGCGCGGCCCCGCCAGCGCGAACGCAAAGGTCCCGAGACCCGAAAACAGATCCGCAATCGTCGTCGCCCCGTCGAGGAAGGCGCGTGCATCGCCGACCAGCACGCCCTCCCCATCCTCGGTGGGCTGCAGGAAACTGCCCTGCGGGAAGGGTACCGGGAACGAGCCGAGCGTGATCGTCAGCGGCTGCGGTTCCCACACGGTCTCGGGGCCGAAGCCGCGATCGAGCGAGAGCCGGGCGAGCGCATTGTCGCGCGCGAAATCGAGCAGCGCCTCGGTCGCCGCGAGGCCATCCGCCTCGATCCCCTTGAGCGTGCAGTCCACGCCTTCGTCGACCAGCGTGAGTTCGATATCGACCGGCTGGCGTGCCCCATGTTCGGCAACCAGCGAACGCAGCGGCCCCACCAGTGCGAATAGCTCGGGCACGAGGATGTGGCATTCGCGCATGTCGACGATGCGATGCGCCCCGCCTTCGCGAAAACCGAGCACTGCACCCCGGGCCGTGCGCAGCGCGTGCAGCGTCGCGCGGCGCCGCGAATTGGCTGGCGAGAGATGCGTCGGCAGCACCTCGCCGATGGCAATGCCCTGCCCTTCGGCGGCATGGACGACCCGGTCGGTAACGAACTGGCGCAGCGCGGTTTCATCGGCCTGCTGCAACTGGCAGCCGCCGCATTCCGGGAAATGGCGGCACGGGGGCGTGACATGATGCGGCCCGGCAACCAGCGTCCCATCGGCGGCAACCGCGTCGCCGGGTACAGCGCCCGCGACGTGGCGGCCCGATGCCGTGATGCCGTCACCGCGGGCGGCGATCCGTTCGATGATCTCGCTGTCGCTCACAGGAATGTCTCCATTGCGGTCCGGACCGCCCGGGCCAGCTCGCCGGCAGTAAAGGCAGGGCCCGCGCGCCGCGCCGCTTCGTGATGCAACCACACCGCTTCTTCGCCAGCGCGGCGCGTATTGCCGTGTACCGCGAGCCGCGAAGCGAAGATGCCGGCAAGGACGTCGCCGGTGCCCGCAACCGAAAGCCAGCTGGACCCGCGCGGGAAGAATGACGTCATGCCGCCAGCCACGAGTATCGTGTCTGCGCCCTTGGCCAGCACGGTCATCCCGGTGACGTCATGAAGCCGCCGCGCGCGGTCGAGCTTGCACTCCGCCGTGACGCCGAACGCCTCGCACAGCGCCGCCAGTTCGCCTTCATGCGGGGTAACGCACAGCTTCGAAGCATCGGCCTCCGCGAGCAGCTCCGCATCGAAAAGATGCAGCGCGTCGGCGTCGAGCACCGCCGGCAACCCCCGGCCGAGGACCACCGCGAGCCGTGAACGGGCAGCGCCGTCGCGTCCCAGCCCGGGGCCGAGCAGGAGCGCCGCGATCCTCTCATCCGCAATGGCCTCGGCGAAATCACCCTGCTCGATCACCAGTTCGGCGGGGGCATCGGGATGCGCGTGTTCGCTGAGCAATTTCACATAGCCCGCCCCCGCGCGCATTGCCGCCTCGGACGACAGCAGCGGTGCGCCGGGCATCGCGCCCGCGACGATCGCAAGCAGGCCCCGCCGGTACTTGTGGGCATCGGCGGCCGGAGCGCCGAGCCGCGGCGGCGCGGCAAACGCCGCGGTTCCGCCCCCGGTCTGGATCCCGATCGGAACACGTCGCAGGGCCCCCATCCGGGCAACCGCCGGCATCAACGCATGCGCCTGTTTCCATGCCCCGAGCGCCAGCGTGAGATCGTAGCGGGGGAGCGGTCCGAGCACCCGGCCGCTGTCGCTT
>Ga0098074_1000183_pt1 | contig 52449 bp, 46 predicted proteins | sample 32_taG_FD_75064 | JGI IMG/M metagenome (GOLD analysis project Ga0098074, IMG submission 75064) | Marine viral communities from the Gulf of Mexico - 32_GoM_OMZ_CsCl metaG | ecosystem: Environmental > Aquatic > Marine > Oceanic | place: Atlantic Ocean: Gulf of Mexico | collected 2015-07-12 | reverse complement strand
CGGCAGCGCCCGAGCAGGCGGCCAGCGAGAGCATCGCACCCGAGAGGGCGGAAGCGAGAACGAGTTTACGCATAAATTGATTCCTCCATTTGAGAAGCGCTCGCAATAAACACACTGGCGGCGAATGGGAAGCGAAGCGTGGCGATTTTCCTACGCCCGCAAAATCTGCTCCACGCTGGAGGATGCCGCAGCCCTCTCGCCCCTTGCGATCCTCCCGTTCGGCAGATGCGGTCACCTGCCGCCGTTTTTTCCGTCTGGACCGTGTAACATGCGGTCCATGTGACAGGACTTGGGGGCGGCAGTCCTACATTCGTCCTACATCAGCCCAGCGGCCCGCCGGTGAAAGCTTCGCGGTCGATCTCGTACACCAGATGGATCACCCGCTTGCCCTGGTACTTCTCCAGTTCGTAGCGGGTGGTGCGCTGCGCGCCGATCGCCTCCAGCGCATTGCGCGAGCGGTAGTTGGTGTCGCCGACGCGGAATTCGACCAGTGCGACGCTTGCGAACGCATGAGCCAGCATGGCACGCTTCATCTCGGGGTTGTAGCCCTTGCCCCAGCAGCGCGGCGCCAGGAAGGTCCAGCCGATTTCGACCACCCCGCCCTCGTCGGGATCGAACCGGTCGAAGCGCGTCATGCCAAGCATGCGCTCGTCGCGCCGGTCGAGCACGGCCAGCGCGCCCCCGCTGGCCAGGCAGGTGTCGAAGAAGGCGTCGAACACCTCGCGCCGCCAGCGGTCGTGGATCGGGTGCTGTTCCCACACCGCCGGGTCCGACGCGATGGCATAAAGCGCTTCGCGATCGGTCTCGGTCAGCGGGCGCAGGACCAGCCGCTCGGCCTCGAGGATCGGCTGGCGATCCATCGCCGTTCAGTTCCCGGTGACGTCTGCCAGCGCGGCGATGAACTTGGCGGTGTTGCCTTCATGCAGGCCGGCCACGTTGATCCGGCCCGACCCGGCCATGTAGATGCCGTGGTCCTCGCGCAGGCTGACGATCTGGTCCTTCGACAGCGGCAGCACTGCAAACAGGCCGTTCTGGTGAGCCAGCGTCGCGAGATTGAGCCCGGGCACGTCGTTGTCCGCCGCGGCCAGCCGCTCGCGCACGCGGCGCATGCGTTCGCGCATCTCGGCCAGCTCGTCGAGCCAGGTCGCGGTCAGCGCGTCGTCGCGCAGCACGGTGCGTACCGCCGCGCCGCCGTGATCGGGCGGCATCGACCAGTTGGCCCGCGCCAGCGCATTGGCGTTCGAGGTGATCGCGGGCAAATCGTCCGCGCTCTTCGCGATCATGTAGAAGGCACCCACGCGGTCGCGGTAGAGACCGAAGTTCTTGTCGCAGCTGTAGGCCACCAGCGCTTCGGGCACCTTGGCCAGCACCTTGCGGACGCCCGCGACATCCTCTTCCAGCCCCAGGCCGAGGCCGTGATAGGCGACATCGAGGATCGGCAGCACGCCGCTGTCGGCCAGCGCGTCGGCGATCCGGTCCCATTGCTCGGGAGTGTAATCGACCCCGGTCGGATTGTGGCAGCAACCGTGCAGCAGCACCGCATCGCTGGCGTGCGCATTGGCGATCACGTCGAGCAGCGCGTCGATATCGGCCGTGCCGTCCGGGGCTGCATGGCGGAAGGTGCCGGTTTCGACGCCCACGTCCTCGAGGATCTGCGCGTGATTGGGCCAGCTCGGCGTGCCGAGATAGACGCGCTGCACGCCCGCCGCCTTCGACAGCGCGACTGCGAGCCGCACCGCGCCGGTGCCGCCCGGCGTCTGCATCCCTTCCAGGCGGCCACCCATCGCGGCGTCCTTGCCGAAGATGTAAGGCTTGAGCGCATCGACGAAGCCGGTGTCGCCTTCGGGCCCGAGATAGCTCTTGGAATCCTGCGTATCGACCAGCTTCTGCTCGGCCGCCTTGATCGCGCGGAAGACCGGCGTCGCGCCGTCATTGGTGCGATAGACGCCGACGCCGAGGTCGATCTTGTCCTCGCGCGGGTCCTGTGCGTGCATCTTGATGAGCGCGAGCAGCGCGTCGGGAGACTGGGCGTCGAGTTGGTCAAGCATGCCCGCCTCATCGCCCGATATGCCAAGGGCCGCAACAGGAAATCCCGCTGCGGCCCCGTGCCCGTGCGAATTATGGTTGGGCGGTCCGAAGGGCGTCTTGTGCGCCGTGGTTCAGAAGGGCAGCCAGCGATGCTTCTTGGAGAACTTCATGTAACCCGCATTGACCCCGAGCCGCAGCCCGGCGCCCATCCGGATCGGGATCAGCACGATGTCGCCCTTGCGCAGATAGCTGGCGGTGAGCCCGCCGATGACATAGGCCTGCCCCTCGCCCGCGGGATAGCGCTCGTACAGCTCCTCGCTGTCGTAGAGGTTGTAGACCAGCACGAAGGTGCTGCCGGCATTCGCCCCGGCGTCGAAACCGATCGACGGGCCCGTCCAGTAGACCGGCTGTTCGCCCTCGACCTTGTGATAGAGCGTGCCCGATCCGTACCGCGCACCGACGATGAACGCCCCGCCCGCCTCGCGACCGACGATATAGGCATTGGGCTCGCCCTGGTCGGCCAGCAGGTTGCGGATCATCTTGGCGACCCCTTCGGCGCCCTTGCCGAACACGCCCTCCGCCGCGCCGATCAAATCGTCCTCGCGGTAAGTGGTCGCGGGATCGTCGACACCGGCGCCGTCAACCGCTTCGCCCGCGGCCTGTTCGGCCGATTGCTCGGACCATTGCGGCTGGTCGGCATAGGTTTCTGCCGGGCCCTCGGCGGGCGCGGCCGCCTGCGGCGCGGGTGTGTAGCTCGGCGTCGGCGCCGGCTCGCCATAGACCGGCTGGTCGCCCGGCTGTTCGACGAGGTCGCCATCGATCGCATTGTTCGGATCGATCGTCTCGACCTGTGCGGCCAGCGGGGCGGCGGCGAGGCCGAAAGCGGCAAGCGCAAGGCCAAGGCGCGGCCAGTTGCGTGTGAATGTGGTCATCGATCCCTCCGTGTCGGCGGCGCTGGCGCAGACAGCTGCGCCGTGAGAAGAATCCCCTTTGAGCGCCCCGGCAATGAAACGGCGATGAACCGAATCGGAAATGCGGCGAAGCGAGTCGTTTCGGGGGTCGGGCGGTGTCCGCAGCCTTGCCGCAAAACTCCCCTTGATGGGCCGGGATACCGTGGCTATAGCGCGCCCCTCGCAACCGGCAGCGCCGGACCATGCGACATGCGGAGACGTGGGTGAGTGGCTGAAACCAGCTCCCTGCTAAGGAGCCATACCTGGTAACGGGTATCGAGGGTTCGAATCCCTCCGTCTCCGCCACCGGCACTTTCAGGCTAATCCAATCCTGGCCGAAATTGCCCGGAAAGGTTTACAATTCCGCCATTTCCGACTCCTATGCTGTCCGAACCGATCTGCCCCTAGCCGAACGCAAATGGGGGTAAGTTGGGGGTAACGAACTTGCCAGATTGGGGGTATCGGATGCTGACGGACAAGGCGGTGCGCGCGGCAGGTGCGAGGATTAAGGCCTATAAACTAACCGACAGCCGTGGCCTGCATCTGCATATAGCCGCAAGCGGGCATAAGAGCTGGCGTTACAAATACCGCTTCGAGAAGAAGGAGCGGCTGCTGACGCTGGGCGCATACCCCGAGGTATCGCTGGCGGATGCCCGCGAGAAACGGGACGAGGCGAAGAAGATCCTGCGCGAGGGCCGCGATCCCCGGCACGCCGCAAGGCGAGGCCGCTTGGTGAGGACAAGCGATTCGGTTAAATCGTTCGAAGAGGTGGCGCGCGAGTGGCACGCTCTCCAGATCGAACGCTGGAAGCCTGTCCATGCCAGCGATGTCATCATTAGCCTTGAACGTGATATCTTCCCGCATTTCGGATCGATGCCGCTGGCCGAGATAGACAAGCCCCTGCTGCTATCGATCCTGCGCAAGATCGAGGGACGCGGCGCCATAGAGACAGCCCGCCGGATCAAGCAGCGCGTGGCCGCGATCTATCGCTACGCCAATGCCGAGGGCGCCAAGCTCGAAAATCCCGCAGCAGACATCAACGATGCATTGAAGCCCTTGCCGCCACCGAAGCGTTATCCTGCCCTGCTCGATGTGGGATCCATCCGTACCATGATCGGCGACGTCGATCGAGCAGGTGCCTCCCCGGTCAATCGTCTCGCTGCCCGTCTGCTGGCCCTGACTGCGCAAAGGCCCGGCATGGTACGTTTCATGGAGTGGGACGATATCACCGGCATCGATTGGGCAAATCCCAATACGGACAGCAGCGATGCGCTCTGGAAAGTGCCAGCGGACAAAATCAAGCAGGAACTTCACCTTCGCAGCGATGAAGCATTCGATCATCCCGTCCCCCTCTCATCCCAAGCGGTGGAAGCGCTACGCGCTGTACGTTGGCTGACAGGGCGCTCGCCATTCGTTTTTCCAGGCGCGCGTTCAGGCCTGAAACCGATCAGCGAGAATGCGATCGGCTATCTCTACAATCGCGAAGGATACAAAGGACGCCATGTGCCCCATGGCTGGCGCTCAAGCTTCTCGACCATAATGAACGAACAGGCTGAGCGCGAACTGGGGACGGATGTGCGCCTTTTGGCCGACCGAATGATAATCGACCTGATGCTTGCCCACACACCCAAGGGCATGAGCGCCAGCGAGCTTCGCTACAACCGCGCCGCTTACATGCCGCGTAGGCGCGAACTTGCTCAACGCTGGGCTGACATGATCATGGAAGGGGCCATTTCCGCAGACGAGATCATCGACAGCCCTCGCCGGAAGCGGCGTTAGTTTCCGCCTCTTTTAGCAGCCTGTTCCGCGATCCAGGCAAGAACTTCGGTTTTCACCCATCTGCTACTCGCCCCGAGTTTAACCGGTTCGGGGAAAATGCCCTTCCCCATGTCGGCATAGATTGTGGAGGGGCTCCTCCGGGTCAAATCGCAGACTTCGTTGAGCGTCATGAGAACCGGTCCAACGCCAGGCGGATCTCGGGACGGCTGCCTTTGATCTTGGTCTAGCGTTGCGCGACTGGATTCGTCGACTATAGCCTCATTGGTCAAAGCCCGGGCTGCTCGTTTCTGCGGATCGACAATCGCCTCCACCTGACGGTTTGTCAGAGGCCCGAGCGGCTGCAGCGACACAAGCCAACGATCAAACTGCTTTGTATCGACAAAAATACGATGAGTGGGATCCGCAGACGCCTCCCACCATCGCTCGAGATTGAATGCTCCGGTTGCGAAGCGAGGTAGCGGATCGTCGAGTTCCCAATGCCCCGCTGGAATCCTCATTACCTCGCCACCACCCAGCGGCCGCCCGAAGGTATCGAGCCTACCGATCGCAAACGCGCGAGCCATATGCTCTGCATCGAGTTGTACAAGATCGCGTGCCGCATCGTTCTCGCCGTCGTCTTCTGGTGCTGCGAAGATCTCCGGAAGCTCCTGAGGCAGAAAACCTGCGCGCGTCCGAACCACATCCGCAAAAGCCGCGGTCAGCGCTTTGCGACCCGTCGAGAAAATCGAGTTGCGCCCCTCGTAGGGCGACCAGGGTAGAATGATGTCGATCATGCAGTCACGTAGCTATCGGCAGCGCTTTTCATCAGGGCGCAAGAACCATAGCGGGACGTCGGTTCGCTGGCGAATTCTATCGAACGCAAAGTCTGCGCCATGTGCCCCCTGGAGGTCGCGGCGAGTAGCTCCCCACGGCCGAAAGAAAAATCGCGGCCTGTTTGGATGTATCCGATCCGCATCCTAAAAACCCGAAAATGGCAGCAACCCGAGCCCGGATCCGCAGGTCGGGAATAGCTGCTAGGATAAGAATGAAGGGTTTGCACAATGACCAATATGGAAAACGTTGAGGCTGCTGAAACTGGCGATATCGAGTTCATCAGGCCGTTTACATACCGGGAAAATCAGAAAGCGGAGCTCGCGGCTCTGGAAGGACTGGTGAACGAGATTCTTAAGAGGCAAGGAAAGCAAGACATCGGCACGATGTCGCTGGTCCGCGACGCCCGTATCGCCGATGCGTTAAGCGGGCCGAAATTTCGGTCCGCGCCCCTGCCTGCATATGGAGGAATGGAATTCTGGCATGCGACCGGATCGTGCGACACGAACCTGCCAGCATCCGTTCTCATCTCCGGTCTTGCCAACGAAGCCGAAGCATTCCGCGCCAATCGCGAAGCGATCGCTCGCATCGGGCCCGAAGTCAGGTCCTTGATCGACGATGCCATCGGGAAATTCATGTTCGACAAATTTGCAGCACCTAGCGCTGCAATGGGCGTCAGCTTCTATTGCTACACCGACAAGGCGACCATCCATGTACTGGTCGAATGCCTGAGCGATGATCTAACGATCGGTTGCGAGGCCATTCGAACCTCGGCCGACAAGCTCGATATGCTCGGCGAGCAGCTGGAGACTGTTCTCGACAAGCACCTGAGGCGAGCGGAACTCCGCGAACAATACCAGGCCAACGGACTGCGGGGAGAGATCGACGAAACGGCCTCGTGTCTGCTAAAGGCTGCTGGCCTTGGTCTCTCTGTTGCAATCGACGAACTGGGAAAGCAGAAACACGTGCGGTTCACCTTCGGGGACTCGTCTCATACGGGCAGTCTCACTTGGGAGGATGGCGTGATCAAAGGCAGCGTCTTCGAGAGAGGGAATGTCACTTACCTTGCCGAGGGGGCTTTCACCTTCTGGCAGCGCCTGCCGGAAACGATGCGAGCCGCACTGATTGGTCGTCCGCTGACTGCCGTAATTGAGCGCCCCTACTACCCTGCCGGTGCCATCATAACAGCTGTTCACGATTTCTCGACCGACGGGACGCGAGTAGACCTCAAGGTGCCGACCCTCCCCCTCCCCACGGCTCTGATACCGTGGTGACGGTTTCGATAGGATCATTAGCCGATATTGACGCAATCCTGTGTGTATTCTGTATCACGCGCAACTTCCGCTTCGCGCCCTAATTCGGGACGTTCAGGCTTCCCCTGCGGATGCCTGAAAGAGGCCCGGCAGCTTTCAGGCGCTCAGACAGCACGCGGAAAGGTCTGAAGCGGGGGGAACGGAATGTCTAGTCTGTTGTCTATTTTGGTCAAAGTAGACATAAAAACACCTACCAGTCAGTTTTGAGGACCTACAGTGAACATCGAGATCGAGCGGAATCCTTCGAAAGCTGAGGCGGACCTGCTCAGTCGCGGGATAAAGTCATTCAACGAAGAAACCGTTCGCGATCTCGAGCCGATCGAGGAAGAGAAGCGATTTCACGTGATGGCTCGAGATGGCGAGGGATCATTACAAGGTGGCATCCGTGCAACATGCTATTGGAATACCCTTCACATCGAACTTCTTTGGATTTCCGAGACTGCGCGCGGCAGTGGAATCGGGCGTAAGCTGATACAGAAAGCCGAGGCTTTTGCCCGCGACAATGGTTGCGAAAATGCTTTAGTCGAAACGACCAGCTGGCAGGCAAGGCCATTCTACGAAAAGAACGGCTACAACCACATGGCGACCCTTTCCAACCGACCCAAGGGACACTCTTCGCACTATCTCAAGAAGGTGCTGATTTGATTTGGGGACGTCCGCTTTCGAGGTAGTTTTCGCTCAAGTTAAACGACAGAGCTTAGGGTCGTTAGCCGAACGGCAGCTTTCAGCATTCAGCCACCTAAAAGCGGACCGTCTTCAACCGGCCCAAAACCAGCCGTGTGCAGATCCAGCTACAAGCTCGTCCCGGCTTTCCGCGGATGAAAATGTCCCGCTCAAACAGGACAGGATACCATCGCCTATTTGCGGCCGTCAGAAGCGGACGCCGAAACCGTCCAACACTTGATGCCGACCCAAATCTATCACGGCGCACGATCTATGTTTATATAGTGGTAACAGCCCGCCTTTGTACGGCCGACCTTTGATAAGCGCGTTCGAGGACAACTGCGCCGCAATGCAAATATGCGATGATGTTGGGGACTGCCTCCTGACGGGCCCTTGGGCGCTGATTTGGTGCGCTTTGCGTCTCGCGAACTCCATCCTAAAACCCATAAGCACAAGTATAGAAAGGAATTGGGTATGTTCGCTTCTGATGTTTGGAACACCGTTTACGTCGAGGGTCCGCAGGAAGAGATCGTTCGAATGAGAAAGCTCTGCTGCCTTCCGAAAATACAAATACCGACCAACGATCCCGTCGTGGATTTCACGGACCTGCCGGGTTCCCACCCAGGCGGACAATACTGGACATATAATTTGGTGACCCATGGGCCTCACGATCTTGGCACCTTTAGCTTCTGCTTCGACTGTGATGGAGATGCGCCAGTCGAAATTTTCGAGGCACTGGCTGATGAGTTTCCAACCTTGAAGTTTAAAGTAAGCTGCATAAGCAGCACGGACGAATTTTTGGCTTCAGGCTCATACAATTATCCGAATGATAACGGATTTAAATACGAGGCCGTGCCAGCAAATTATTGGGGCTAGGAAAGTAGTCGCGAAATTGCGAAGATCCCCCCTCAATCGGTCAACAAAGTTTGCGGCGCCGGCTTTGCTCCTGATGCTATGTCGTAGAACGCTGGTTGGCGCGGGTGTCAGAGACGAATTCTCCAGCAGATGTTTCTTCCGTCTAGGAACGGCGAGCACTGTACCCTCGCTGCGTCTATTCTCACTGGGCGCTACCCGTCCCACAGCCGCCGCCGCAACCACGCATAGTTGCAGGCACTGATATAATTACCTCGCTGTCTCCAACGGCGTTTCCCTATGCGCGACTGTAAGCGACTGTCAGACTCAGGATCTCAGCTCAGCGCTGCGCGCCGGTCGCCTCCGGGAGATGCTTACTCTTGAGGGTGTGGCGGAAAGGACGGGGCTTTCGCCCTCACAACTTTCGCGGATCGAGCAGTCGCAGAGCATATATAGCGGTCTGCTGGAGATGATCGATCCAGGGCTTCCATTCGCCGCGGACGAGGAGCCCGATCCTGCGTTTCAGTTTATCCACCCGGAGCTCGCGCGCCTAGCGAAAAACGGCTAGGCGATTTCGACGGATGAGCGGACTTAGAGGTTAGACACTCAAGGCCGTACAGAACCGCCGCGCGCTCCTAGGACGCTCAGCACCCAGCTTCGTCGGTCGAGGACGACGATTTTTTTATAGTTTAAGGCTTGGATGGCTGCGGCGCCATCCGATTCATTGAATTGACCGACCCGTAGGTCTTGCTCTTCCACGAGCGCTGCCGTTTCATCCGGTTGCGCCGTGGCTTGCCTACGAATTTCCAGGCGTTTTTCTTGCGCTGGCTGTTAGCGACGGTGAACGGATGGATGCCGTGCTGCGCCTTGTATTTCCTCATCGCCGCATCGCCCAAGCGGTTGGAGATGGCGATGCGCTTGAACGGCACGTAGCCCTGTGGCCGGTGCTGGAGATGATAGTGCTTGGCGTAAGGCGGATCGATCCCTTTGCACATATACATTGCATAGCCGACCGGATTGTAGAGCGGGGTGATGTCGACGCAGTTGTGCGGGATGCCAGAGCTGTATTTCCTGAGCACCCGGTTGGTGATCTGCTCGATCAGCTTGGTGGGCACACCATACCAGTGGATCATCCAGTGAACGTGCAGCGGACCGTAGACGGTCCTGCCGAACCGGCGCCCGTAAGGCGGGTTCTCGAAGACGGCGAGGTAGTAGAGCGGATCGTTCACTCTCTCCTTCTTGCGCCGGTAGTTCCATGCGCGCTGGACCTTGTTGCGGATCTCCACGAACACGTCGCGGGCACTCACGCCCTGCTTCAGGGGCCGGGTGAAGGTGATGGTAACCGCGTGCGTCATGGGGCGCCGGAGTGAGCGCGCAAAGCGTTCGGCATGCAGGAGTTGCAATGCGCTCGTCCAAGGGAGGCGGTAGCCGCGTGACAGGGACAGCACGCCGGGTTGCAACTTGGTGTATTTCGACATGCATGACTACTTGCCGCAATACCGGTTACCAGCGCCTTATCGGGACCGGTTGCATGACGTCGCAACTAGCAGCCCCGTTATACATCTACCTACGCGCGCGTATGGCTTTCGTAGGTGCTGTCGTGTTCGACCTATCCTTAGCCCAACCCGGGCGAATGTGGATACAAAAAAGGGGGACGCGTGAAGCCCCCCTGTTAGCAACCCTCTCAAACTGGATGCTTCCTCGCCCGTTCGATGGCCTGCCAAGCTGAGTGACCTGCGAGCAAGCTGCGCCGAAGGTTCGGCGAGCAAGACTTGAACAGCCAGTAGACCCACGCGGCTTGTGCTTCGATGCCCAGCTGACCGACCCGTTGTAAAGGCGACGGGTTTGCGCCTGAGAGGCTCAAGCCAGCGATGCCTGCCGAATGCGCAAGGATATCGTCCGGCAATACCGCGAATACGTTCGACAACAGGCCGACGCGCGGCACGAGATCGAAGAACGACGACGGGAATTGCGATTTGGCGATCCGGCGCCCGCGGACGTGGGGCGGCACGGGTATGTAGATCAGGGCCTGAGTCTCGGGCGTAAACACAGCGCGGATGTCGTCTCGTATGCGCCGCGGATCGTAACCCGCGCCATAGCCTTGCGCATGAAGCGCAAACCTCGCGTCGGTCTGGCTATGGCGGGCAATGATGAAAGCCCCGAACCCGAACGGGCGCAAAGGTTCAAACGCGTGCGGAGGCCGAAGCAAGGTTAGGACGACCATGTGCTCTGGCAGAATCTTGATGATGCGATTGGGCATGATGATGGGTTCCGAACACGACAGTGGGCGGCATTCCGATCGAATGCCGCCCGCTAAAGTTGATGGTCAGGTGCTGAAGACGAGCCGGTCCTCTAGGGATCGGTGAATGCTGGTCGGTCCGCAAAGGCCAACTCCAGCAGGAGCTCGCTCAACTCTCGCGCACCTTTGCGCGCTGCAAGGTCACCCCATTCTTGCCAGCGATCGAGGCGGCGCGCGAGCCAGGCGAACAGCCGGTCGCGTGCATGATCGTCGGGGAAAGACATCGACCACAAGACGCGGGTCAGAGGGACATTGCTGCCGATCTGAACGCCCATGAGCTTGATGCCGGCCCGATCCGCAATAGTTTCGCGCACAAAGCGGTAGGGCAGATCGCGCGCGAACGCTTCCAGCGAAGCCAGTACGCGTTCGCGCTTCGCCTTTGTCTCACCTTGGTCGAGACCCATCCACGGAGTCAGGGTAGGTAGGCCGATCGGCAACGGAGCCGATCCTGCGCTGCGTGTCGATGCGAGCATGACGAGCACGGCTCGTCCCTCTGGGGTCAGATCCTCGACGCGATTGGTGGACGTTAGCCCGATGCCTTCGAGCCAATGGGCGTAGAATGCTTGCAGATGCCACAGACCATCGAAGAGGTCGCGCACTCGCTCCTCGGTCTTCACCACCCGGCGGTCGATCGCGACGAGGACCGCAAGCAGGAACTCCAATTGAGCATCGACTGCATTGGCAGGGTGAGGGCCCATACGAAGGCGGTGGGTCCACAGGTAGTCTCGCACGCTGTCCCAAGCATTGCCATTTTCGTCGTAAAGCGCTTCGCCGTCTTCGCCGGCGACGAGCCAATATCCCCATGGCAGGTTCGGGTTGCGCTTCGTGGTGTAGGGAATGTCGTCCATGATCGCCTCCTTCACGCCTCATCCGGTTTGGTGTCGGGGGCGCCCAGCATCAGCGGCACACCATTGGAGGATGCAGATCCATCCTCGATTGCCTTCAGCGAGCGCGCCAGCGAGCGGGTTTCCTCGTAGACGTAGGCCATCGAACGATAGACTTCGCCCTCCTCGCGATGGAGGGGCGGCTTATACCCGTCGGGAACGAGATCGCCGGGCTTGTCGCACCCGAACCCGAACCACCACGTTTCGTCCGAAGTGTTCCGTTCTCGGCCGGCCGGGTGCGCACGACCGCTGCGGCGCCTCTCGGTCACGTGGCAGATGGCGATCGATTCACGCTCGTATTGGCGGCAGGATTCGGAATAGTCGAGACCGCGATGCGCCGAGATGTCGAGCTCGCTAGGGATCGCATCATAGGCAAAGCCCCAGAGTGGATGGTTTGGTGCGACAGCTACATAACCGCCCAGCGTCCCGTTGGCTTGGCGCAGGATGATGCAGGACAGACCCGTCGCGGCATCGATCCAGGCCAGCTTGTCGGGCTCGCCCGTCCATGGGCCTGCGCCGCGCGGATGGCGTTCGGGGTTGCGGTACAGCTGAAGGGGGTGGATCTCGGTATCGCCGATGGCGAAGCGCTGGGCTGGCCTGGCGAGGTTGGTGTTCGACTTGACCGGCGCTTCGGCGCGGCCGGGGTTCTTTTTGGGCATTGGCAATTCCTCTTAGGCATAAAAAACGCCGCGTGTCCTTTGCTGGACAGGCGGCGGGTGGGATGGCCTCCTCGAGAGGCCGATACTTGCTGGAGGGCGCTGAGGGGTTGGGCCGCGCGGTTCGCCCATTGATGCAATCGTTAGGTCATCGTCTTCTCCTCCCTGTCATTGCCGTCCGAAGACATTCATCGATCAAACCAATTCGGGCGCGCGAAAGACCGTCCCTCGAAGACCCGATGCGGCGTGGCGCGCACGCGCCCAAGGCGCAAATGTTCGCTTGCAGAACTGCGAGTTCGGAAAGGCATCCCTTAGCGACTCCGCGAACGCCAGCAGCGAGGCAGGGCGATTGATCTGGATGCGTCCTGCGGCACTCAGCTGCATCATCGCGATAACGCTGGTCGTGATGACATCGGCGAGAACCTGGTCCTCGACATCTGGCCATGCGCCTGCTTCGACCAGCGGGCCGATGCTCTTGCTCGGGCTGGGCTTTGCCGGGATCCCCATTGCCGTTGCAATTTCGGGCAGGTGGACGCTCTTCGCCGCGACCGAGGTGGCAAGACACAGATCGAGCCGGCGGTCGCTGTGCAGACGGAGATCGGCAAGCTGGGCGGGGAGCGCCAGGTCCTGCATCATCGCGACCTGGCGCAGCACTGCAAAATCCTTGGTTTCGCCGCCCCATGTGACGAGCTGGGCATCGGGCTCTGCCCGAAGCGCGTCGAAGAATGCGGAGGCAATGGCGGCCTCGCTCTTGGTCTCGGCGGTCAGGACAATCGGTTCTCCGATTTCCGGGAGCGGCTCGCCTGCAACGAAGCGCAGCGCGATCCAGCTTGCCGCAGCGATCCGATGGAAGGGCCAGCGAATAGTCGGCTCCGCGCTTGCTCCTTCGGCAACCCGGTAGGCGTGATGCCGATCACGGTCGTAAGCGTATTCGAAGTCGGCAACGATAATGGTTTGTGCACCGTCCATCTGATTACTGGCGTTGGCGCTGAACAGGCGCGCATCCTCGGCCCATTGGTCGAGGCAATTGGGTGTAGTCTTGGTCATGGAAATCTCCATTGGAAAGCGCCTCCGTCCCCGCGCATGGTGCGCGGAGGTGAGACGGTGATTGGGATGTCGGTGGAGACGAGCGCTTAGCGGTGCCGCTCATGCGCGGTGATCTGCCGGGTGGTCATCGCCGGAAGACCGTTGCGATAACCCCAGGCCTGCTCGTGCTCGACGCGTCCTGGGGCGAGCTCAATCTCCCAAAATCTCTTCGGGGCATTCCAGCGGTAGCCTCGTTCGCGCAGGGCCTCCTTCTTAGAGAACGGCGCGCGCTCGGCCTGGACCATCACCGTGGGCTGCCCAGAGGCTTCGATCAGGCGTGAAAGATATGTGCGAGATTTGCTCTCACCCGGCCCGCGCTGGCGGTGCTGCAGGAGCCAGTGCAGGGCCCATACATCCGCCGCTGCACGGTGTGCGTTGGAGAACCATCCGACATGTGCAAGGAGCGCGGATTGCGACCGACCCTCGAAGCCCAGTTTCAGCCAGTCGATCTCGCTGCACGAACAGGCCCAGGCCTTGCCTGCGAGTTCGGGATAGCGGCGCTCGATAAAGCCCGCATCGAAGCTCGCATTATGCGCGACGATCAGGTCCGCCCGGTCGAGCAGTCCGCGCGCAAAATCATTGTCGATTTTGTAGCCCCGAAGGTGCTGAGCACCGAGGCCTGTCACCATGGTGATCCGGGGGGCCAATTCGCGCTCGGGATCTTCGAGCCAGCTGTGGGGCATCGTGTGCCCGATCACCTCGCCGTCATCGTCGACGAAGACGAGCTGGATCGCGAGCTCAATGATGACATCGTTCTCGCTGTCGAGGCCGGTGGTTTCGCAGTCGAGGATCGCGACGCATCTGCCATCGGGCGCAGGTCCCATGTGCGGCAGCGATGTGTAGGGCCTGGGCACGCGCCGCAGCACGCGATATTCCTCTTGCGCTTCAAGCTCTGCCGCCAGCGCTTCGGCGTCTGGCGACAGGTGTTCGGTATTCAGCATTTTGGTTTCTCCTATTGGCGAAACCGGCGAGGCGGGAGCCGAGCGCTATTGCTCTTTTCCTCTCAACCTGCCGGCTTCAACCGGCAGGTCATCCTCAAGTGCTCCAAAACATCCCCGGCCCGAAGCTGTCAGCGCAAGGGTCCGCTTCCCAAGGTGCCGCTGGCACCGCCCCAGGAGCTCAGCCGCGATCCGCACTCAAGGGCCGAATTCGGCCCGTGCGAACGCTTGCGTTCGCAAGAACCGGAAGGACCGGCGGTCCGGACGAGCGCAGCAGTTGGGTCTGAAACGGAGTGCATACCTAACTGCGGTATTGCGCCTAAAAAAACGAGTTCGAACCCAAGTTGGTAAAGTTGTTCGGACAGGCTATATTACCTGTCATTCGAACGAGAAGGAGCAGAGCGTTCGAGAAATCTGGTTACGGAAATGCCGTAAGTCCCGATCTCGAAATGACAGAGTAAGTGAGATGGTTGCATCGGTGCTGGATGCCTTTTCCGCCTGCGGCGGCAAAATTTTTTGGGCAGGCGTTAGGAAATAGCGAATGCGCGTCCTAGAACCCGATTACCATGACTTACGATCCGCTAGAAAATCTGCTCGTCTCCGCTTGGAAAGAGCTCGCCCAATACCTGCCTGAAGAGGCCTCGCATACAGCACTCTACCTCGAACTCGAGCGCATGTCCGAGGAGACCGACGAGAAGGGTAACCCTACACCGCTGGCCCATCGTGCGAGGGCACGAACGCGCAATGCCTTTCTCGTCGAAGAAACCAACGCGAAGTCCAAAGGCAAGGTTATAAAGCATCAGGCCAAGCTCGAAAAAGAGCTTGCCGACGCAGTCTCCAACACTCTCAAACTGATGGTCGCTGCGCGTGCCAACGCAGCCAAGATCGCCCATATCGAGAGCGTCGAAGAGCGCCAGATGGCGATCTCCGAGAACCGCGAGCAGCACGATCCAGAGAGCAAGTTCGCGCTTGCCAGCCCGTTCATCGATAAGCTTGCGCAAGCCGGGACCTCACCCTCCGCGATGGGCCGAATGCCGGCTCTCATGGTGTCCTTTATCGCTTTGCTGATCAGGGAACATGCCGCCGATCCGAAGTTACAGAACCCCGACAACGCCTGGAACCGGATCGTGCGATCGGGGATCATCGAGGCCTATCTCGGGAACCTCGACGAAGAGCATCTGAAGGTCATCGCACGGGCTGTTTGCGAGCGCGAGGAGCAGACCAATGAATGGGCGAAACGGGCACGAGAAGAGCTCGATCTGCCTACCGGCATGGAGGATCGATTCCTGGAAGCTGCAGCGCGTATTCGCGATGCAGCGCGGTCGCTGACCGACGGCGAGGTGCGCGCCTACGAGGATGCGTACAAGCTCCAGGACGATTGGGATATCGATCACCTGGCGAAGATGCTGGACATGGAATCCCACGAAGACCGCATCCGGCTGCGAGCGTTATACGATTTCATTCATCGCGCGATCGCTCCGCTCAAGCGCGACTGGAAAATGGAGATGCATCTCGGCATCCTCAAGCGCGAGATCGATGGTATCGGCCCGCAGGCCAAATGGCACAAGGACTGGAAGGCAGAGCTTCGCGAAAGACTCGAGATTACCTTCGAGCGCCTGGAAACGATGGGCAGTATCGAGGCGTTCAACGCGCTTCTCAGGAGTGGTCTTGCGGTCTCTGATGCCGATTGGGAATTTACCAAGCGGCTTGAGCGCGATGTACTCGACGGGCACTTCATAGCGTTCGAGAACGAGGTCCGCGCTGCCTGTAAATCAGATCGCTATTTCAAGCTCTACGACAACCGCGTCGTCTATTCCCACGAACCGGATTACGAATCGCTCGAGGCCGCAGAATGGACCGGATATGATTGGCTGCAGGAGTACGGCGCGTGGCCAGGCGAGGCCGCCAAAGAGAGCGAACCCGGCGATGACATATCTGGTTATTTGGTAGCGGATACGACCGCGCACCGGGACGACGAGGAAGATCTGGCCGATGACGGTGTCGGCCCGGTTATGCCGCTGCCGGCTTCTGCCGCCGAAGACCCGGCAAACACGGGATTTTCATCCTCGGAGACGGCTGATCCCGATCGTCTCGATGATCCTTCGCAGCAGTCGGCCAAGTTCGAATCCACACCGGCCCCCAGACCGGCCCCGGACGCCAGCCACGCCCCTCCAACGCTGCCGAATAACCGCCCTCACGAAATTGATGAACCGGTCGACGACGATTTGGAGGATGCCGAAATCGATAACTATGACTGGCAGGACGAGAACCCCGGTTCCGGGTCGTTGGGTCACGAGCACGATCGCGATTTGAATGGCGATCGGGCCCTGCCTGCTGAGCCCCCAGACGAAGATCAATCGGATCGATCAGACGGACCTGCGCAGGTCCGTCGGCCAGGCGGTAATGCGCCGCACGAGGCCCCGCCCGTGTCTGGCCGACCTTCGACGCAGCCGGTGCGGCCGAAGCCCTTCAAGCCGCAACATGACCATGAAGAGGATGACTGGAATGAGTAACGAGCTGACCATTCAGGATCCCAATGCACTCGCATTGCGCGAGGAGATGAACCGCCGGGTGGACGATCGTGTGAGGCAGCTCGAGCTGGCGGACAGGTCCGGCGCCAGCGTGGGTAATACGATCCTGACCGTACGGCGCCGGGGTGGAATCGGAGCGAGTACGCTGAACCTTTCCCTTGAATATCTGCTCAAGCGGCCACTGCTGCACATCGAGATCGGAGGAGCGCCATGCTCGGCTTTGAAGGGACGCGGAGCGGATGATTATCTACATTTTCCGTCGAGCGATCCCAACCGGATTGATGATGCATTAAATGCCCGCCTGCAATACGCGAGCCGGCTCGCAATCCTCGAATTCGAACCTGCGCTCTATCAAAGAACGCTCGAGATCGCCGCTGCCTTGAAGCTGCAGGTGAGCCCCTCGAACGTGGTCATTTTCTACATTGCCGGCAAGCATGATCCCTATCCCAAATACGCAGCTAATGCGCACAATCGGGGAATGAACCAGGTCTATCTCTGCCGGCAGGCTACCCAGTCTTACGAGGAAGATCCTGATGGTCTCATAAAGCTTCCGTGGATCGATGACGACACCGTCTCGAACATGATGAGGAATGGCCTGTCACTGGAAGATGCGCTCAAGCAAAGCGACGCCTTGTGGACTGCCAATATGACCAAGGTCAGCCTGGAGGCCTTTGGCTCGGCCCTGTGGAGGGCAGAGCAATGAACGGTCAGCTTGAGGCATTGTGGCTCGAATTGTTCGGCCAGAAAATTACGCCGATCGAGGCGTCGCTGCTTACAGCCGTTGAGCGCAAGGTCGATAGCGACAGTCCCATCCTGATGCTCGCATCGGTGATGGTCCGGATGCTTTATCTCGTGTTGGTGGAGAGAAGGGACAGCCCCTTTCGGACGCTCGCGTCTGTCAGGCGCACGATGGAAGAACACCGACACAGCGTCGAGCAGATTAGTGAAACCTACCGCATTCTCGAGCTGAACATTTCCGAGTGGAACGGCATCCTCGCGCGCACTGAAAAGGACATTGTCGAACTACGCAAAGTTGCGCGAGCAACCGCGATCCGTGAAGTTCTTGTCGGCAACAAGGAGCACGGCGGTCAGCCATCCCGGCTCATCGGGCGGTTACTATTCCTCGTCTGGGGTGGCTGTTTCCTCAGTGCCGGCGCAGGCGCGCTTATCGTCGCCCTCGTTCTAAAATGAGCTGTCTCGACGACGATATGCAGTCTTGCAAGAAGAGGTCATTCCCATGACATATCAACGCATCAGTGACAGCGTTGGCACCCATGATCGGTTCCTTCGGGCGATATCCGCATCGCTTGACGCGGCGCTTGAAAGCCTGGGCGATCCCGCCGTCCGGCTCGTGTCGATCAGAAGTCATTCCGACTCCCTCTTGGTTTACGACGACGTAGTCGTGAAACTCGTGCTTCCCGGCGGCATCCCGATGACCGTCGATTGCTGGAGTGATCTGGAAGCGGAACTCGGTCTCAACATCGTGGAGGGATTCGACGAAAACGTTGCCGCAGCCACCGCGATGGTGATGGATTTCGTAGAGGACTGCTACGAATATGGGTTCGACAAGATCGCGGCTCTCTTCGAGGATGCGCGTCGCATTGCCTCAGTTCAACCCGCAAAAGATTCCAGCGGGAACGGCCATTCATTCAGCCTAGACGCTCTTGAATTATCCTTTCGGCCGTTCTGGCGCAATAATGGGATGCTTATATTCAAGGCTGAATACTCGTCGCTTAACGAGTGGCTTCGCGCGGCCTCGTTCACCGAAGAAGAGATCTACGATAAGCAAAAGCTGCGGAAGGTTCTTCGTGAAGCCGGTGACGAATTCGCCAAACGAGCAGCGGCCAAAAGGCGATTGTCAGCATATGGAGCGACCGGCGAAATCGACCTTCTTGCGATCAACCTACTAAAGCAAAAGGGCGATCCGCAAGACCAGCTGCGAGATCTGCCGAAAAAGTATCCTTGGGAAGGAGATATTGGAGTGAGATGCGGACGTGCGTTCGCGCGGAAGACAATTTACGGCTCCCCAACCGTATCGATCGTTGAAAACGAGATACGCGTTTGTTGCATTGAGTTGCCGGAAGCTGGACTGGTGAATGCGCATGGCAAACCGATAACTGACATTGTCGATTGTCCATTGTTCTCACCTGAGATGATTATAGTCGACGCACGCCACGAGCGCCGGAACGACAGCACGGACGTCCTATTCGAAATCCGGCAGCCGCGATACTTTTATTGCGGTTCATCCGGCCTCATCTGGGAACCACACACTGTTGGTTGACCGATAGTCTCAATTTCGGATGCTGGTAGGACAGGGTCTATCTTATAGCCCCAAACTCGCGGTTCTAAATCCGCTCGATGTGTACCCTTTACCGATACACTGCCAACCGGGAATTGCTGGAATCCTCTTTCAAGGCCCGCGACCGAATAGGCGGGGTCAATTTCGGTACGGAGCTTTATCCCGGCCTTCCGGGTGTGGTGGTCGCGCAGAGCGAACTGCGATCAATGATCTGGGGCTTCCCGCCTGCCCTGAAGAGTGTCCCCCATCAGCGCCTATGGCACAGATTTGAGGTTGTGATTTAAAGAAAATTTGGGCTTCGTCGTGTTGACGAAGGAACGAAGACGATGCCCAAATCCTCATCCCATGCAGCTTCCGCTGCGTACGGTGTGCACGAAGTTGTTCCCCATATGTACATGGCTTGATCCACCACTACCCCGACCGCTGACTGACGGCAAAGGCACTGGTTTCACTCGGATTTCCTAGCCCAAACCGGGCTCGAGGGGAAGAGGCGGGAAAGCGAGTTTGTTCTCATTGAACGCAGGTTTGGTAACAAATAGCCATTTCCGAAAGCCGAACTGCGCTCGATTTCTCAGTGGCCAGTGTCGCCCGAACGGAGTGGGATCCCGCGGACTTATCTTCACGTAAATCCGATCCCTGCGAGCAAGAGAAAAGGGCAGGAGCCATTACCGGCCCCTGCCCTGGTTGAGCTGTTAGAACTCATCGAGCATTGCGCCATGCACCGTATGCACCACCCGCGCTGCAAGGTGCGCCGGAAGTGCATTGTAGTCGCCCTCGTCCAGAGCAAGATATCCAAGCTCTTTGTCCTCGACGATGTGCTGATCGAAGAAGCTGTGCAGCGCCCGTCGCTCTGCCACAGCCAGTGCAGCAAAGTAGCGATCCGAAGTCGAAGTGCGTTGAAACTGTGTAGCCATAATATCCTCCTGATGTCTGCCGTTGACGGCAGGACCAGGACGGATGGGCGTGCGGCCGGCGGGTCATGGATCGCCCCAATGGGCGACCGCGAAGCGGCGGTAGGGGTAACGATTTTGTCGGACCGTAGCGCAGCGAAGCGGAGGCAAAATGGTGGGACCCTGCCGTCCTTGACGCGGCGGTTGCGCGTCCATCAGAATGGTACAACCGTGAGCCAGGTCCCCTTCCCCCTGCGGTATTGAACAACGCAAGAAGGGACGCCGTCCGGGCTGGACAGCGCCCCTCTGAGTGGGATCGATGATGTTGGGTGTCAGTCGATTTCGGGAGCATCCTGGTTGTCGGTCTCGTCGCCCGAGCCGTTGCCGCAGGAGAGGAAGTCGACCTTGTCGGCGAGGATTTCGGTACCGTAGCGGGTGACCCCGTCCTTGTCCTCCCACTGGGTGTAGTGGATGCGGCCCTGTACGGAAACCAGCTGACCCTTGGAGCAGTACTGGCCGACTGTCTTTGCGAGGCCGTTGAAGCAGGTCACCCGGTGGAACTCGCTTTCCTTGGCGGTGTAGCCGTTCTCGGCCTTGTAGGTCTTGCCATCCTTGTCGCGCGCGGGGCGATCGGTGACGACGGTGATCCCGGTGACGTTGGTGCCGCCCTTGGTCTCGCGGGTTTCCGGATCGCGGGCGATGCGGCCAGTGAGGATTGCGATATTGGTCATGATGTAAGTCCTTCAGTTCCTCAAACCGGAGACCATCTCCGGTTTGCGAACATCCAGAAGAAGCAGGGCATGGGAGGACTGCACCGCCGCCCAGCAGACATCGTCTGGGGGGCAAGGGGGACCTGTTCATGACGGGTGGTGCGGGCAGGCAGCGCAGCTGCCAACACGGCCGGAAAGGAACGGGTTGTCGTCCTCAGCTGACCTGATTCAGGACTGTTCGCGAAGAAAGCCGGATGGGTATCGGGTGTGGGTTTGAAGGCTCGCGTGACCGAGGCTTGGAGCTTCTAGGATGTCCGCTTCGCGCCCCAATTCCGGACATTTGAAGTGGTGCGCGAATTGACCGAAAGCAGACCTCTGCATGCGGCCCTAAGCGCTTGCTACGAGCAGCGGCATTCAGATGGTGACCTCGAGATTCGGAGCTTCTCGGACAGCATCGAAATGGGACACTTGGCGTTTCAAGGTCATTGCCGTAAGGCCTCAGCTAGCAGGCCCGTGTCTCTCTTGAGTAAGGCAGGATGGCAAGTTGATCGCAAGAATTTGAAGGTCGTCGATCTGGAGGCTCGTGGGGGAGGCATCGTCCCCATTCATCGATGAAAACATGAGCTTCGGCCTAAACGGACGAGTTCTATTCTTGTCCTGTGCTAGCGTGAAGTGAAAAGCAAAATCCTGCCAATGGCCATCGCCCTGGATGACTTCATTGCCATGTATTGTGAATGGAGCTTTCTCCAATGCTTCGATCCGCCCCATGCCGAGCGGGCGGCTCTGGCTTAGTGCGGTAACGCGAATATCGGTGTCAGCCCTGATCCGCCCCACGACCGAGAATTGATTCGATGGCAGCACGCGCAGGAAAGTGGAGGTGGTCAGAGAAATCGTACCGTTGGCTTCATGTGCGGTCAGGTCGAGAAAATTACCCCCTACACCGCTGAATACATGCTCGAGCTCCCCACCGACCACTTTCAGCGACCGATCTATAGCATCGCCGAAGACCGCATTTTCGAAATCACCCGCTCTCAGGAGATCACGAGTATCGTCACATGATCTCGGCCATGGCGTGGGTGCCGAGCTGCTAGCATGACGCAAGTTGATAACCCCGTGACCGCCATTGCGAGAAATTCTGGATCCTCGTTCTCTTGATAGCCGGGCGATCCGGTTCAGAACGTTTTCGCGCATTGAGCCGACCGCAGGCACCGGCCGGTAGTCCAGCACACGGATGGGGATCACTTCCGCACGGATCACAACCCCATCCTCTAACCATGCACGGAGGGCGAAACTGCCATGCGTTTCGAGAAAATACTGGTCGAACAGGAAGTTGCCGGTCGAATAGGCAATCAGGGCCCCGTTATAGATCTCCAGCCCGTGGGCGACATGTGGATGGTGCGAGGCGATCAGGGTTGCACCGCTATCGACGGCTAGCTTCATGCGTCGCTCGCTCTCTTCGGTCGGACCTTCGCTATACTCGCGGCTGCCGTGGTACTGAGCGATCACCGTGCATCCCGTTTTCGCCTCGCGCGACACGCTAGCATTTATGTTCGCATCGCTCCCATAGGCAGCGCCGCCTTTCCCGGGCTCAGCAATTTGATTGGGTTCGACGCGGCCCTTCCAGCCGACATAGCCCAGCAAACAAAAATCCTGCTCGCCTGCCTTCAGGCGCGAAGCCCGAAGCGCCTGTTCCTCATCCAAACCAGCGCCCGACCATGCGAGCCCTGCCGCTTCCACCGCCTCGATCGTGGTGATGAGACCATCTTCGAGATAGTCATAGCTGTGGTTATTGCCGAGTGAGACATGATCGAAACCCGCGTCCTTCAACGCCTGAGCCAGCTCGGGCGGAGCATAAAATACGACACTTTTAGGCGGGGAATTGCCGAAGTCGCGCGACGAGAGCACGATTTCCAGATTGACCGAAGCAAGGTCCGCACTTTCGATATAGGGTCGCATCGGTTCGAGTAGCGCCTTGATATCCGTCAGGGCATCGCTCGGATCGACTAGTGTCTTTTCACCCCAGATCGGCTCGATGTAACGTCGTCCGGCCATTGCATCGCCTGCGAAGAACAGCTCTGTCCGGCCGTCCTTGCGGGCCACCACTTCGATGCTTGGTATGCGCAGGCATTCGCACTGAGCATCGTAGATCTCCGCGATCCCGAAGGTCTGGATTGCGGTGTGAATGGTCTGGCCCTCTATCCGGACCTCGAAATATGAATGCGGTTCAAGTTCGGTGCGATAGCGTCCTTCATCATCGACCAGTGCAGGCTGCCCGTTGATGCTGGCCGTGATGCCGGTGACATCGATTCCATCGAAAGATGTATCGATTTGGCCGGAAACCGCCATGCCGACGGCAGTGCCCGTGTCGGTCACGGAATGCGCGCATGCGGTGGCCAGTAGCGCCGCTGCGAAAGCCAACCATTTTCCCACCGACCCGTCTCCCCAAAGTGTCAATCCTTGCATGGATTATCATTCGCCCCAACAACCATGCCAAGCGGGGATCGCAATCTGCGCCATAGCTCCAAGCTATGGTCCCATTGCGGAAATGTCATGTCGCGGGGCGGCTCGTCGGCGCAGACTTATCTCATGGGACGGCCACGGACAGCCCTTGTGATAGGGGGAGGAATTATCGGAGTTACAAGTGCTTATGCACTAGCTCGTGATGGCTGGCGCGTACAGCTGGTGGAGCGCAACCATGATGTCGCGCTCGGCGCCTCGCTCGGCAATGGAAAACAGCTAAGTTACAGCCACACCAATGCGCTGGGGAGTCCCAAGATAATTCCCCAGATTCCGGGTCTGCTGCTGGGATTGAACGATTCCTTCCGGCTCAGTCTGCGCCCGGAATTGCGGTTCGTTGAATGGCTCCTGCGATTCCTCATCAATTCGACCGGCCCCGCCTATCACCGGAACACGCTGCAAACGCTCGCGCTGGCATATGAATCGCGCAGGGCGATGGATCGATTGCTGGAACGGCACGTAATCGAGTTCGACCGGCGGAAGGTGGGCAAGCTGGTACTGCTGCGCGGGAAAAAGGAAGTCCAGGCGGCGCGCGCAAGCATGGAACTCAAGCAAAAGGCCGGGCTTCGTCAGAATCTGCTGAGTGCCGGAGAAGCGGCCAAGATCGAGCCGGCGCTGGAGCAAAGCCCCGACCCCTTGACGGCCGCACTATACGCACCGGATGACGAAACCGGCGATTGCAACCTTTTCGCCAGTGAACTGGCTGCATTGATTAGTTGCGAATATGATGTCCAGATCCTGACCGGATGCGAGGCCGTCTCGCTGGAACGTAAAGCCGGTGATACGCGGGTCAGGCTGGACACCGGCGAGATACTGTCTGCTGACCAAGTGGTGATAGCCAGCGGATATTGCGCAAGCCAGCTGCTCGCACCCCTGGGCCACAACCTGCCGATTACACCGATGAAGGGCTATTCCTTTACCGCGCCTATCGGGAATGCTCCTCCGCAGGTGTCAATTACCGACAGCAAACGCAGGATCGTCTTCACCCGGGCCGGTGACAGACTCTTGGTGGCCGGCATTGCCGAGATCGGGCGGCTGAATGCCTCGGTGGATCCCGCCCGTCTGGAATCGATGAAGCGATCTGCCCGACAATCGTTGCCCGAAGCCGCCGACTATTCAAAGGTAGATGCCGGATGGGCAGGTTTTCGGCCGATGACACCGAATTCGCAGCCTATCATTCGCCAACTGGAAACCGGAATAGCAGTGAATGCAGGGCATGGAATGCTCGGCTGGACGCTGGCGATGGGGTCCGCGGACCGCCTTTCACAGGCCGTCGCCCAGCACTAGTTTTCGGGACAGGTGCCCTCCTCCCAGGTGCCTGTCCCGATCGGTCAGCTAGACATCGTCCGCAGAGACATATTCCTCGACATCGATCTCGCCTGCCATACGTCCCACAGCAACCGCCACAACCGCGTCGCCTGTCACATTTGTCATCGTCCGCATCATGTCCAGCAGGTGGTTGATACCGGCGACAAAGGCGATCGTTTCGAGCGGAACACCGATTGCGGAAAGCACCAGGCTCATCATTATCAGACCCGCGCCGGGCACGCCCGCAGTGCCGATCGCACCGAGCGTCGCAGTCAAGCCGATCAGCAGGTAGGAAATCCACGTCAGTTCCACGCCGAAAGCCTGCGCGCCGAAGATCGCGATCACGCCAAGGTACATGGCCGTGCCATTCATATTGACCGTCGCCCCCAGCGCCACTGCGAAGCTGGAGATGCTCTTTGACACGCCCAGGTTTCGCTGAACGCAGCGCAGCGTGATAGGCAGGGTTGCGTTGGAGGATGCGGTCGAAAATGCGACCGCCTGAGCGTCCACGATCCCGCGATAGAAATCGAGCGTGGGCAGCCTGGCAATGAAACGCAGGATCGCGGGGTAGACAAGCAGCAGGATAATCCCGCAGCCGACATAATTCAGGATCACCAGCTTCGACAGCGGCACCAGCGCCTCGAAACCGAAGGTGCCCGCCACCCATGCCATGAGCGCAAAGACGCCGAAGGGAGTGAACTCCATCACAATGATGGTCAGGCGCTGCATAACTGCCGAAGCAGCCTCGATCCCGCGTGTTAGTGGCTTGGCCTCGTCACCCGTCATCAATAGCGCCATACCGAACATAATCGCGAAGATGATCACCGGCAGGATCTGGCCCTGTGCCATCGACATGACCGGGTTTTCCGGGACGATCGCGATGATCATCTCCACTAGCGACTGCTCCGGAGGAGGGGGTGGAGCAGTCCCATTGGGAAGCTCGATAACCAGTCCCGAACCAGGCTTCACCAGAGTGGCGAGCACCATGCCTGTCGTCACCGCAATGATCGCGGTCGAAAAGAACAGTGCCATAGCGCGTCCACCGACCGAGCCGAGCCTGCGGATATCGCCAATCGCCGCAACCCCGCCGACTAGGCTGAAGAAGATCAGCGGTACCACCAGCATCTTGATCAGCCGGATGAACAGGTCGCCAATCCATTTGATAGCGACGATGTCCTCGCCCACCGCGAACCCCGTCGCGACGCCGAGCACGAGCGCTAGCAGCACCCGCTTCCACAGCGAGGTCGCAAACCACTTTCTCAGCATGACGTGTCCTTCAGCAAGGGTTCGCCAGGAAGCGCGCCGGTATAGTCGCCGTCAGCTATCAGTTGCTTGCCGTTGACGATCAGGTGGCGGACTCCAGCCGAATATCGCGTCGGCTCCTGGTAGGTCGCACGCGGCGCAAATTTTGCGGGGTCGAAGACCACCAAATCTGCCGCATATCCGTTTTTTAGATAACCGCGATCAGGGAGGCCGATAAGGTCGGCACTGGCACCCGACGAACGACGGATAAAGCGGGCAAGAGGCATTGTGCCATCGACCACGAGATCGCGATAAGCCTTGGGAAAGCTTGCATATTTGCGCGGGTGCCCGGTCGAACCGTCGGACCCGGTGACCACCCAGTCTTGCCGGGCGAAAGCGGCGATGTCGCTTGCGCTCATGTTGAAGGAGGCGACCCGCGCATCGCCCTGGCGCAGGATTGCGATGGCGGCATCGACCGGCTCCAGCTGCATGGCCTCTGCCGCTTGCGCCAGCGTCTGCCCCGGGGTGACTGGCGCATCTTCGAGGATACCGGTGACGAGCAGCTTGTCGGCACCGCCCCTGCGTGCGAGGCCTTCGATCATGCCATCGCGGATACGGGTCGCCTCGGCCGGATCGGCAAGGCGCTCGCGCAGACTGCCCAACCCGCCTTCCAGCGCCCAGCGCGGAACCAGCGCATTGCTGATCCGCGTTCCCGATGCTGCCCAGGGGTACTGGTCGGCAGTGACCCGCTGGCCATTCGCCCGTGCCGCCTCGACCAGGGCGATCATTTCCGAACTCTTGCCCCAAACCGCCGGGCCGAGAGCCTTTATATGAGAAATATGCACCGGGATCTGCGCCCGCCGCCCGATATCGAGCGATTCCTCGACCGCACCGGTCACGGTAATGTTATAGGTGCTTTCGTCGCGCATATGGGTGTCGAAATAGCCGCCCATCGAGCCCGCGACCCGCGCGATCTCGACTACTTCATCGGTCGCAGCATAGTTCTGCGGAACGTAGTAGAGTCCTGCCGACAACCCCCATGCACCTTCGCACATCGCGGAACGAGCTAGCGCCGTCATCTGCGCCACTTCGGCAGCGCTTGGTGCGCGATTTTCCCTACCTAGCGCCGCCTCCCGGATCGGACCGAAGCCGGCAAGATAAGCGACATTGGTGCCCACCCCGCCTGAGCGTGCGGCATCGGCGTGCGCAGCGATATCGGGCTTGCCGTAGCCGTCGTTACCGACAACGACCGTCGTGATGCCTTGGAAAGCGAAAGCAAGGTTCGCCCTGTCCATCGCATCCTCCGAGGCGAGTTCCTCGTCCGCATGGGTGTGGGGATCGATGAAGCCCGGAGCGACAACGAGACCTCTGGCATCGATGCTGCTTTCGGCGCGATAGGCGTCTTTCGTGTCCGCACCGATGTACAGGATACGGCCATCGTCAATGATTACATCAGCGGTTCGGCCTGTGGTGCCCGTTCCGTCGAACACCGTTCCGCCAGTGACGATCAGTTCGACGTCGGTCTTTCCGCTGTCTTCCGGAATTGTCTGGCAGGCCCCAAGCAAGGCGAGGCAAAGGCCCGAACCGATAATGCGAGAGACCGGCCGGAAGATCATTCGCTTTCGATTTCCAGCAAGGTCTTCATCATGGCCCGCGCTGCGGCGGTTCCGAGAGTCTTGACGAGCTCCCGATCGGTTTCGTCGCCCAATTCGAATGTCGCCGTCGGAACGCCATACTCGTCATAAATCCAGTTCTTGGAAACGCCCCGTCCCGCGCTGTAGCCGGGTTCCTCGACCACTTCGTAGCCCGGGACCCGTGCCTGGTATTCGGCCAGCCAGGCATCGGTAAAGCCGGGAGGATCGGTCTCGATGTCCTTCGAAAGCGTGTAGACCACGTCCTTCTGGGTCGAATGGAAATCCAGGAAAAACGTAAGATTGCGTGCAGGATCGGCATCGATTGCGGCAATCATGTCTCCCATCAGCCGGGTTTCAGGTTGGGAGAACTTACCCCAGTCCCGGTTGAGATCGACCCCGCCCGTCGCATGGCGCCAGTGTCCGCGTACGACACCGTCGGGATTGAGCATCGGGACAACCACGGTCTGGAACCGCGCGCGGAAACGACGGGCCAGATCATCATCGGCGAGCAGTTCTTCGACGAAGGGAAACATGGCCAGCGCGCCGGATACCTCGGGCGGGTGCTGTCGCCCGACCAGGACAATGGTTTCGCGCTGCTGCGATAAAGGATCAGCGATCGTTAGGAGTGGAATGTCGCGTCCCTCTGCGGACTGGCCGAGCACACTGCGGCGGGCATCGGCATGTCTTTCCAGTTTGCCAAGCCACTCGTCGTAGGTAGCAGGGACGACGATTTCCTGCGCTGAGATAAAGAACGGGTGACCATCGCTCTCCAGCGCGATCCTAGCCATCTTGCTGCCCGCAAATTCACTCACCCTGACCTGCCTCTGTTCGAGATAAGTCCAGGTGACGCCGTCATGACTGATCTTCGGCCAATACCGGTGGCCATGCTCGGTATAGGAAATCGACAGCTCGATGTCCGTCGGTGCAGCCGGAGTTACGCGGAAGGCGTACCAGGGGCTGGGATTGATCGGCGGCTCGTCTTCGGGCGCGATCGTGATAGCGATATTCGTACCATCGTCGACCGTGCAACTGGCAAGTGCACCAGCGGGGAACTCCGTATCGACCGCCAGAAGGGTGCTTGCACAGCGCGCGCTCTTGAGGGCGCTTGCGGGTAACGAGGCGACGCTCGTTGCATCGTGTGGCGTCGCGCAGGATGCAAGCAGCAAGCTGCCGGCAAGAGATGCCAGGTAGAGTCTACGCATTCCAGCGGCTCCCTTGCCGGTAACAGCTTTCAGTTCAATCACTCTGGACGAAGCTCGTCAGAATTCCTTCCTGAGCGAAACGGAGAACTGGCGTCCCCGGGCCGAGTGCAGATTGCTGAAGAAACCGAAGCTCTGGTCAGCAAGCGGCGGGTCTTCGTTGAAGATGTTGTTGAAGCCCACCCGCAGGCGCGTGCCGTCGAGCGCGGTGTCGTTCTCGATGGTGTAGCTCACTGCTGCATTGAGCGTGAACCAGTCGTCAACGGTGTAGAATTCGCCCGTATCGTCCTGGGTGACGCTTGTGTCTTGAACCTTGCCGACATAGCGACCGAAGAGGCTTGCAGTTACCGGACCGGAATCCCAGCGCAGAGCAGCAGTCCAGCGCCATTTCGGGCGGCCATTCTGCAGGCGGAGTTGGCCGATGTTGTCGATCGTGATCTCGTCCGGCAGCGTGCCGTCGTTGACCGCATCGAGCAACAACTGACCGTCAGGACCGGGCGTCTGGAAGAAGCTGTCCAGATAGGCCGCATTCACCTTGATGTCGAAGTCGCCTGCACCGAAGTCCGGCAGTGCGTAGAAGAGGCCGAAGTCCCAGCCCTTCGACACGCGGCTGTCGAGGTTGCGATAGGGATCGAGCACGCGGATCACGGTGCCGGCAGGGGCAAGACCGCTGCCCGCGAACAGATCGATCTGGTCCTGGTCCGGATCGGCGCGGATGACGTTCGGGTTGCTCGAACCTTGCAGGCGCAGCAGCAGGTCGAGAGCCAGCGCGTTTTCGTCGCCGAACACGCCCACGATGCCATCCTGTTCGACGCGCCAGTAATCTGCAGTCAGCGTGAGGCCCGGAACGAAGTTCGGTTGGAAGACTACGCCGAGATTGATGCTCTCGGTATCTTCCGGCTGCAGCTCATTTGTGCCGGTACGCAGGCTGATCGTGCCCTGGCCCGAACAATCGCCGAAGTCGGTGATATCGCCGGCCTCAATCTGTGCGAAACACTGGACGAAATCGTCCCGGGTGTTCGAACGGGTCGTGCCCAGGTCGTTGACCTGTACGAGGTTCGGCGCCCGGAAGCCCTGCGACCATGCACCTCGGAACAGCAGCCCGTCGAACACGGTCCACGAAGCCGCGATGCGCGGAACGATGGTCGTCTCTTCAATGTCACTGAAGCGTTCGAGGCGGCCAGCCAGCTGGAGGTTGAGTTCCTCCATCAATGGGATTCCCATGTCGGGCGAGACAACCGGGACCAGCGCTTCGGCAAAGGCCGAGTAGACCTCGCGATTACCACTCGTATCGGGCGAGGGGCTCGATCCCATCACATCGCTTCCGAAGAAGTCGCCGGAGAAGGAGTTGGTATAGGTGATCGTACCGTCGAGGCGCGGATCGCGATCGTCGATAAAGGTCTCGCGGCGGAATTCGACCCCGGTCGCGAGACCCACAGGACCACCGGGTAGCTCGAAGACGTCCGGACGCGAGAGCTTGAAGTCGGCCAAGGCAAGGCTGGTTTCACCCTTGCGAAAAACATCGACCGTGAAGCTGTCGATCACCGATTGCGGGTTGGGTGTGCAATCACCCTGGTCGGGATCGTCCACGCAAGCCCCGTTGAAGGGGTTGTAAGCGGTCGCATCGCTACGGTTGATCGCAGCTTCGAAGAGAGTGTTCGAAATGCGGTTGCTGGTGAAGTCGGTGCTGTTTGCCTGTGAATAGAGGAAGCCGGTGTCGAAATCCCAACCCCACAGATCGCCGCGAAGTCCGGCCACGATGCGATAAACATTCTTGTCGACGCGCACATTGCGCGGGCCTGCATCGATCGGACGATAGTCTTCGATGATGATCGTCGCGCCGTCTGGACCGATCCCGTCGATGCCGCTGTTAAGACGGTTGGGGTTGGGTGATCCATCGGGCAGCGTCGCAGCGCCCAGCGGGTTCCAGTAGGCTGTCGGCAAGACCGCGATTGGCACAGCAGTCAGGTTCGAACGCTGCTCGAGGTTGCGGTTGGAATCCGAGCGGTAAAAAGATCCTTCGGCATAGAATTCGACCGAAGGGCTCAGCTCGTAGCTGAAGAGCCCGGCAAAGCTGTAGCGGTCCTTTTCGGAGAAGAGATCGCGATCTCCTTCGATATTATAGCGTTGTGCACGATTGACCGTAGTGCCGTTATCGGCACACAGGCCGTTCCCTAGATCGAGGAATCGGCTGTCGGAAATCGCACTGACATCCTCGAAGGCTCCGCAGGGGCGTACGAAGAAATCATCGTCGTTGAGGTCGGTTGCGCTTCGCGATGCCTGGATGTCGAATTCACCCCACGGCGTGTCGTTCGAACTGTTGTCGAAGCTGAGATCGCCTTCGAACTCGGTTCCCTCGACGAACGGGCGTCGGTCGCTATCCGCAGCGTAGTCGCGGATCGAGGACGGGGCGCCATTTTCGTGGAAGTAGTAGCCGTAGAGGCTTACATTGCCGCGCCCGTCGGCGAAGTCGAATCCATAGCCACCTCGCAATGAATAGCTGTACAGGCTGGTGCCCATCGATGCGCGATAGCCGCCTTCGAGATATCCGCCATCGAGATCGGGGCGCAGGATCGTGTTGACTACGCCGGCCACAGCGTCGGCGCCATATACTGCCGATGCGCCGTCACGCAGCACTTCGACGCGGCGGACACTGCCGGGGACGATTTGGTTGGTGTCGGGCGAAACGACAGGTACCAGAAGCTCGGTCTGGAAGCCCGGGTTGAGGACCATGCGGCGACCGTTCAACAGCAGCAGCGTGTTGCCGGTGCCGAGCGCGCGAAGGTTGATCGAGGCAATGTCACCGCGCGCGCCATTGACGCCGCCAACCGTGCTCTGATCGTTGAAGGCAACCGAGCCAGCCTGCGGGATCGCGCGGAACAGCTCGTCGCCCGACGCGGGGTCGATCGTCTCGACATCGGCCTCCGAGACCACGGTAACCGGAAGGACGTCGTCGACCTTGGCACCCTGGATCTGCGAACCCGTGACGATGATCAGGGCATCGGTATCTGCATCGTCATCGTCGACGGCAGGGGCGGGGGCTTCTGCCTCAGCGTCGGTCTCGGCAACATCCTGCGCTAAGGCGGGCTGAGCGGCTAGCGCTGCGAAAGCCGTACCGCACATCAGTGCGACTACCGACCTGGTTGACTTGATCATGTGATCCTCCCTTAATTCTTCTCACCCGCATCAAGTTCGGGCTATCGGACCAATGCTGCCCCAACTGGGATGCGCCGACAATCGCAACGGGCCAAGCATTTGGGAGCGTGGGTATAGAGAAAGGTTATGGGCGGGGCGTCACGAGGGAGGAAATCGTTTCGTCAAACTCGCTCAATATGCCGCGCAGCGTCGCTACAGTGTGATCGACCAGCTCGCCATCGGCATGGTCGGCAAGGACATTGGCGTAGATCTGAAAGTTTGGGAAATCATCCAGCATGTATCGGTGCAGTCCCGCGCCGAGATGCGAAAAGGCAGTATACTGGTCTGCAATCGCATAGCCGACACGTTTGCGCACCAGCGACAGGGCCATGTGATAGGTGTGAGTGGTTACAACCTCCAGGGGTTCGACTTCCTGCGTCGCAAGCACGTCCCCGATCAAGGCGCCTAGCGGCCCTGTTTCGCGCATCCCGATAAATTCAGTTTCGTGCAGGATCGATGAATCGATGCGCCTCTTGTCCTGTTTGATCGCATCGCCCGAGACCAGAACGAACCTGCCTTCTCCAAGGTGAAAGGACCTGAGCCGCGGATCCTCGAATTCTTCATATCCAATGCATAGGTCGCTGCGTCGCTCGTAAATATCCTTGGCGATCTCGGCCGAATGGAGAGTCGTGAGTTCAAAACTGAATAATGGGTCGCTTTGGCGCATGCGCGCAATAAGCTCTGGCGCCACGGACAGGCTGAGCGCCGGAAGGACGCCAAGTCGCAAATGCCCGCCACGGCGATTGCGGATATTGGAGGCCGAGCGCCTGAGCATCCTGATTTGGTCGTAGATGTGTTCGACGTCGGAGTAGAGTTCTTGCGCTTCGGGGGTTGCAATCAAACGCCCCTTTTCGCGGCTGAACAAGTCGAACCCCAATTGATCCTCAAGGTGGCGCAGAACCTTGCTTACAGAAGGCTGCGAGACATTAAGGTTACGCGCGGCCCCACTGATCGAGCCCGCGCGATAGACATGGTAGAAGATTTCGATCTGTCGCAAGCGCATATGTGCTTGTGTGCCGTGCCATAAAGGAAGGCAAGCCTCAGGCGCTAATGTGTGTGATAAGACACGCTGTCGAATATGGTGCTTTGGAGCAATTCGCCCATAGAGAGGGTTGAGAAACGGGGTCGACCATGTGCGGCGTGAGGAGGGACTCGTCAGCTGGATTGGAATTTGGGGTTCATCGCTCGAAAATCGATTTGAATTCTGCGATGCCAAGCCGGTGCTGACGTCGCTAGTCATCATGTCGGAATTGCGCGCGATGGTCAGGGTCGACATCTACAGGGAGATTGTCCGCAATAGGGGGCGATTATTAACCGGCAGCTTTTCTGGCTATAGCTTCTAAGAGCGGACTGACTGCATCCGGCCCAAAGTTAGGCCACCGCATCAAGACCATTGCGTTGAATAATCGACAGCAACCGCAGCGCCGGACCGCCCGGTTTCTTCGTCCCACGCTCCCAGTCGGACACAAGGTTCTTCGACACGTTTAGATAGCGCGCGAACACCGGCTGCGAGACATGCTCTGCCTCACGGATCGCCTTGATCTCATCCGGCGACAGAACTGGCGCAGGCGCGAGGCAGGCTTCATCGAACTCGCGCATGGTGCGCTTATCGATGCTGCCTGCGTCGTGAAGTCCTTCCATCATCTCGTGGACGGCGGCCATTGCCTCGCTCTTGTAGGTCTTTGCCTTAACCTTACTCATCGTCTTTAACCTCGACCAATCGGCCTGCTTCAACTTCCGTTTCCATCTCGCCTTCGCCCAGCTCCAGCATGATGCTGGCTGCCTTGCGATAGACCTTCAGTTCCGCCGCACTCAGGTTCGCCTTGTCGCTCTTGGCAAAAGCAAACACGAATATGGCCCACTCGCCCGAGCGGAAAATCAGGATCGAGCGATAGCCGCCCGATTTGCCTCCACCCTGGCGCGCGATGCGCTGCTTGATAAGGCCGCTGCCGAGGTCGGCATCGATCAGGCCGGATTCGGCCCGATGAACGGCATCAGCAAGCGTTGCATCGTTGATCATTTCCTTCGCTGCAAACTTGGCGAACCAGCGGTTTGCGTAAATGCGTGTGCGCCGATCTCTAGTCATACAGCAACGCTGATCTATCACACATAGTATTATGCTTCAATGAACGGTTCGAACCCATCATTTCTTCTATCAGGTCACCAATCCGTTGCCCGGCATCGATCACCGGCCCATCATCCAGATGGGCGTAGCGTGCGGTGGTGGTCACATGTCTGTGTCCCAATAGCTTGCCGATCATCGGAAGCGTTTCCGAGCGAGCTGCGGCGTGGCTGGCGAAGCTATGGCGAAGATCGTGCAGTCGCACGTCATGCAATCCCACCTCATCGCGCACATCTTTCCATAGACAATCGATATCCACATTTCTGCCGGTTCTCGGGTTGAAGAACACTTCGGGTCGACGCCTGTGACGTGGAAGGCATTTGATGATGGTCCACGCGGCTTCACCTAGCCAGACGGTGCGCGGTCCGGTTTTGCTGTCGGTCAAGAGCAAGCGGCGGCTTTTGACCTCGCTCCATGTCAGTCCAGTGATTTCCGATCGTCGGCATCCGGTCAGGATCAAAATTTGTAACGCAGCACAATGGACTGGGCGCGATTTGCGGTGTTTGTCGATAGCCGCACCGAGACGCCGAAACTCCTGATCGGACAGAAACCGTTCACACTTGCGCCGCTTGTTCATCCTGATCGAGGTGCACGGGTTCGATCCTTCTGATTTGATGCCCCACTCCTCGGCCTTGTTGAACATCGCCCGCAGGATCTCACAAGACCGGTTTGCTGCACCCGGCCCTCCAATCTCTGTCACACGGTTGAACCACTCCTGCACATGGGACTGCTCGATCTCGTCGAGAAACATCCCCGCAAAGGCCGATTGAAGATAGTTCTGCCGATACAGTCCATGCGTGTGCAGCGTCGATGTCTTCCAGCTTGGCGAGACCTTGCGCCAGTAGGTATCGAGGAAACCAGTAAAGAGCGGCACCTTGCGGCGCTTCTTCCGCCTCTCTGCCGGGTTCTGGCCGACCTGAGCGCGCAGAAGTACGCGCCGCGCAACATCCATCGCCTGTGCTTCGCTCAATATCTTGGCGTTGCCAATCGTGACGGTCCGCGTGCGTCCCTGCATCGCCGCCTGGACAATGTAGATGGTGCGTCCACTCGCGTAGTAGCGCGTCCCGAAACCCGGCAAGCGCCTCGACCAGACTATTCGGCGTAGCTTGCTGTCGCCCTTGGTCTTGCCCACGACGCCGATACGCGCTGTGCCGAGTTCTTCGGTGACGATGGTCTGGAGGCTCAGCGCGTTCATTGGCCTATTCCGATCAGGCTAGCGATCGATCCCGAGACACGCTCGGCGGCGTCTGCGATGACCTCGTCGGACAAATGCGCATAGCGCGAAGTCGTCTCGGCCAATGCGTGGCCGAGCAGCTTGCCGATCACCATCAGCGAGAGATTATCGCTGATGGCAGTCGAAGCGAACCTGTGGCGAAGATCGTGGAGGCGAACATCAGGCAGCGCAGCACGGTTGCGGATTCCCGGCCAATACATGCTCAACTTGGTAAGCTTGCTTGCGTTGCGGACCGATGGAAAAACCAACCCCTTGGTCCTCCGATCCGGGATCGATGCGATCACTTCGATAGCTTGTCGGTTGAGATAGATGATTTTCGCGCCAGTCTTGCTGTCCGGCAGCATCAGACGCGGCTCTTGCACCCATTCCCAGCGCAGGCTTTCAATCTCCCCGCAGCGCGCACCTGTGTAGATGAGTAGGCGTATCGCGGCGACAACAGCCGGACGCTCGTCCACAAAGTGGTTCAACGCGATCCCAAGCTGACCGTATTCACGAGCCGAAAGGAAGCGTTCCATCCGCTTGCGCTTGTAGCGTGGCGTCCCTCTGCAAGGGTTCGACCCACGGCTCCGATATCCGAGCTTCTCGGCATAGCCCATCATCACCGAAAGGATCGGGATGGTCCGATTGAAGGCGCCAGTGCGGTCGGCGAAGCCGTCGCGCCAGAAGGCAATATCGGCCTTGGTGATTTCATCGACGCGGCGATCACCGAAGGTTGGAAGGATGTCCCGATCAATCCCGGTCCGGTTCCGCTGGCGCGTGCTCGGTTTCCAATGGTGCGCATAGTCAGCCCAGAAACGCTCAGCGTATTCGCGCATTAGCGACGCTTGCTTTGCGCGAGACCTATTTGTCTTGCGCGAAGGCAGGCCATCGAGCGCCACTTCCGCCAGCTTATCGCGCGCAAGTCGCCGCGCTTCACTTGCGGTGTTTTGCCTGGTCGTTCCAAGCGAGACGCGGCGCTGTTTGCCTCGCTGGCGGAACATCACGAACCAGGTCCGGCGCCCCGAGGGATGCACCCGCAGCCCAAAACCGGGCAGCTCGCTATCCCAATATTCAATCATCCGTTTGCCAGGTCTGCGCCGAACGATATTGCCGTTCAGCCTTGCATGCTGGATGCTCTGCTCACCCTTATCCTCGCGCTCGCGTGGCTCTGCGGAAAGCGCATGATTCGGGTTTGATTGTTGCGGTAACACATGGCCATTTCGGTCCATCGATCTGCTCCTCGTTCTTGAGGATCAAATTCGAGCAAGATACTGGTAAACAATATCTTTCTGCATCAGCGATGCGTACGGTGTGCTGGGTCAAGCCCATTCTCAAGTGCGCGTCCGTGACCAGGAAGTTCGCCCGACTTCACCTGCGAGAAATGCTTTTTGTTTCAACCGGATCGCGAAGCGTGGCGCGGCAATTGAGCGCCGAATGGGTCTGCAGAATGAGACAACTTCGGGTCAGATTTTTCCTGATTTGTTCCGAAATGGGGACCAAATAGCCATCACCATCAGGACGACCGCTGCCTGCTGATCCACCCACCATTTGCGGTGTTGCTTTGGAGAAAGAAGGACGTATATGTTCCCTTTCTGTTCCTACCTATTGCAAAGTGCCTCAGTGTGCTGCAAGGTGCTGCAAAAGGAGAACGGCGATGGCAGCCAAGAATCGAGTCACGGTCAATCTTGAGGACGAGGATTACGAAGCTCTCGTTGACGTTGCCACGAGAGCCGACCGCTCAATTGCATGGGTCGGAAGGCAAGCAATCGTGGAGTTCCTAGCGTCTCAAGAGCGGAAAGAAGTGCCCCTTCTCGCGACCGCGGGAACGGGCGGTTCGTTTCATGGAAAACCCAAAGGATGAAGTATCTCGGCGGCGACATATACCAAGGTGACTGCCTTAAGGTGATGGCTGACTTGCCCGATCAGTCAGTCGATCTAATCCTTTGCGATCTGCCTTACGGAACCACGCAGAATAAGTGGGACAGCGTCATTCCGTTGGACGAGCTTTGGTCTCAATATCGAAGGATCATCAAGCCGAAAGGCGTGATCGCGTTGTCATCCCAGGGTATCTTCACAGCGCGACTGATGCTGAGCAACGAGGCGTGGTTCAAGTACAAATTCGTGTGGGTGAAAAGCAAGCCGACCAACTTTCTCAATGCTCGTCGGCAGCCCCTTCGGCAGCACGAGGACATCTGCATTTTCTACGGCAGGCAACCTAATTACAGGCCTGTCATGTCGAAGGGTGAACCGTACGATAAGGGGACCCGCAAAGCGCAGTATACCGGAAGCTATGGGGACTTTAAGCCTGTCCAGGTGAAGAGTGATGGCGAGCGGTTTCCGACCGATACGCTCTACTGCAAGACAGCTGAAAGCGAAGCGGGCGGCCGAGTGTGGCACCCCACGCAAAAGCCCGTTGCGTTGGGTCGATACCTTATACGAATGTTCACTGGGCCGGGTGACGTTGTCTTGGACAACGCGTTCGGAAGCGGAAGCTTTTTGGTTGCCGCAGCGCTTGAGGGGCGGCGTTTCATCGGAATCGAAAAGAACGAGGAGGTCCATCTCTTCAAGGAAAAGCAAATTGACTACATCAAGGTCGCCAAGGAGCGGCTTGCTGAGGTTGAAGCAGCCATCAAAGCCAAGACCCCCGCACCGCCCTTATATTCGGCACTTCAACCTGCGGCGCGAGCTGGTCAACCAAACCGTCGAGGTATGGTTGATGTCGATGCCGTCATTAGAGACTCAGAGAAGCTAACCGCGTGAGTGGTCCCTCAGCCAACTACAACGAGCGGTCATGGGCGATTGATTTGATCGGCCATATGAAATTGCTCGCCGCCCGCGATAATCGTTCGATCAAAGACGCAGGCGGTGAGCAAACCGTCAAGGCGGACGGAGGTAGCCTCTTCCCGGATGTCTTGCTTTTCGGCGATCGTTCAACCGCGCGGATAATGCAGGGTTGGGAATTGAAGATGCCCGATACGAGCATCGATGATTTTGAGTTCCGCGATAACGCGGAGACCAAGGCGCGAGCTCTCGGCCTCGATAGCTTTTTGCTTTGGAACGTGTCGCATGCGCGGCTTTACACCCGCAACGATGAAACCGACGAGTTTGAAACAGCGGAGCGTTGGGATGAACTTTCGGACATCAAGACCCGCGCTAGCGTGGCAAGCAACCGAGGACGGTGGGAAGCCCTAGCTGAGAAAATTTTCGGGCATCTGAATGACCTCTTTGACCGTGGGTCGCTCGAAGGTCGACAGTTCATCGACGCTTATCGCAGCGGTGGCGTAACATCTCTCATTATGGAAAATGCGGGGTTGGTAGCGCAGGCGCTGACGGATGCCGCGCGCCGAGATTCTCGGCTCCGAGCCGAGATGACATTGTGGTGGGACCGATATCGGGCCGAATATGGCGAGGGCTCCAAAGAGCAGGTCTTAGCGCAAGCGATCATATCCAATTGGATTGGGAAAATTCTATTCGGACACATTCTCAGAGAGAAGGATGTGCGCGCTCGGCGAGTTGCTGCAATTGACGAAGATACCACTCCTAGCGAAGCTCTCGACCTATTCCGGCAATTGTCTGAGGACTGCAATTTTTGGACGATATTCTCGGATAGCCTGGGGCTAAATCTAGTGCCCACGCCGGTCTGGGACCAACTCTTACAGTTCCACAAACTGCTGTCTGACCTACGGGTTGGTTCGGTCGACCAGGGTCAGCTCTCCGGAGTGCTGGAAGCCACCGTCGAGGTGGCCGTTCGCAAACTTCGCGGGCAATATCCCACACCAATCGAGCTCGCGCGCCTCCTCACAAGCCTCTGTATTCGGAACACGGTGGAGGACCGGGTTCTCGATCCGTGCTGTGGAAGCGGGACGATTGCGCGCGCAGCAATCGAACAAAAGTTATCGGCGGGGGTCGATCCTGACGAGGTGGCTTCAACGGTTTTCGCAGGCGACCAAGATCCACAAGCGGTGCAAATCGCGACCTTCGCGTTGGCAAAAGCAAGCCTGATGCATCAGCCGCTACGCATATTCCAAAGGGACGCCTTTTCCCTGGAACGCGAAACCGATCTCGACTTCCGGAATCCCACAAACGGCAATGTCTTTGCCGAACGCGTTGGCCAGTTTGACGCCATTACCAGCAATTTGCCTTTCGTGGCGCAGGCCGGACGAAAGCAATATGGGAATGCCCTTGACCGCGTGGCTGCAAACCTCGGCGAAGGTGGCGAACGGTTCACTCGACGCGCCGACGTTTCAGCATATTTGCCGTTCGCATTGCATCCGCTTTTGAATGACAAAGGGCGCCTTGGAATCATCATTACCAATGCATGGCTTGGTACGGATTGGGGCGATGATTTCTACTCGCTACTGGGCCGCTATTATGATCTGAAATGCGTAATCACGTCTGGAGCTGGGCGTTGGTTTCAGAACAGCGAGGTTGTTACCAACATCCTGATTCTCGACAAGAAGACTGATCCATCAACGCCCAGCGGCAATGTTAAATACGTGGTTTTGACCCGACCGCTAGAAGAGCTTGCTGATGAGGAAGCGGTTGAGATCGCAGCGGCTCAGATTGAGCTCGGCCAGACGCAGAATGACACGATGACCATTCGCGAAGTCAGCCACGCTGACCTTGCCCGGTATCGGCAATTCGGATTAGCCGGGAACGCGCAATTCGTCGATTGTGATTGGGTTCTAAGCCTACCACTGAGCCCACTGACCGATCACTTCGCTATCCGGCGTGGAGAGCGTCGGGGAATGAATGCGCTTTTCTACCCTGATGCTGGGCACGGCATCGAGGCGGAGTACATCAAGCCGCTAGCGAAAGGACCGAGCGACTTTGCCCGACTGACAAGTCCCGCCGCAAAGGTGGCCTTCTCTTGTTCCCGATCCAAAGCGGAACTTGAAGCTTTGGGGCACAAGGGAGCACTGGCTTGGATCAAGCGATTTGAGACGCCTGAGAATATTGCCAAGTTGAGCCGGAATGGCATGCATTGGTATGAGATGCGCGCGGACACGCTGACCGATTTGGTGATGTTTATTGCTTATGGCGACCGTCTGTTTGTCGGTCGTGTCGATCCGCCGGCATTCGCAGATCAGCGTTTGGTTCGACTTGATCCAATTCGCGAGATCGACATCGATCTGATGCATGCGTTGCTCAACAGCACGATATCAATGTTCCTAATCGAAGGTATGGGGTTTGGAAGAGGCTTGGGTGCCTTGGACTTGAACAAGGATCGCATTGAGAATTACATGCACTGCCTCGATCCGGGGAAACTCGACATGGCAGGCATTGAAGCGATCAAAGCGGCGTTCGCGCCTCTTACTTCGCGCGATATTCTTGAGATTGCGGATGAGCTGGAGCAGCAAGATCGTCGCGAATTCGACCAAGCGGTGCTGAATGCCTTCCGGTTAGAGATTGATCTGGAACGGATTTATGATGCCCTGCTTTCACTTGCCGAAATCCGCCGCACCGCGAACGAATAGTGTGGCTCAAATATAACCGAATCTTCGCCCGCCGGGCCCATTCCTCGTCACAAACTGGGCATCAATGCTTTTTGATTGTTTGACGATACTCTTGAATTCTGGGCCCGTGATTTTAAGCAGCTGTATTTTGAACTTCTTGGTTCCAGGGAGTTTCCGGAACACAACTGCAAGATCGGACCGGCTCGCTCCTGACACAGGCCTCATGGTTGTGCGGTTCGCGGCGGATTGAATGGACGCGGAATTGAACATGAGACGCCACATGTCGTTCTGCTCTCGTTTCGTGAAAACGAGGGCGTGCTCCTGTCCATCGACAGTGACGAATTTTCTCTTTTCCTTTGATGCACTCAAGGCGAAGTAGGGCATCATTGCCTTCGGGAATTCGAGGTCTCGCCCGCCAGCATTTGCGCTTCCGACTTCAAGCCAAGCGATAGTCGCGCTTTTCGGGCTGCCATCAAACGTGGGTTCTTCGCCAACAACTTCACTCGCATCGGGCTCAGGTGGAGCGGCACCAATCTCCGCAACTTTCTTCCGTTGCTTCTTCGCCTTTTTGTACAGCTCCTTATAGTCTGCAAGCTCCTGAACGGTAGGAGAGTGACCCAAGTTCCACATCTCCCGCCACTGCTTCTTAAGGGCGTCGGCTTCCTTTGCTGCCTCGGCGGTCAGTATCACGGCAACTTCACCATTCTTGCGAAGACCGTTTACCGTCATGTTTCCCGAGCCAATGGCGGCAGCAGCATTGCCCTTTTCGCTCGAAGACCAGAGCAGATACATCTTGGGGTGGAATCTGCGTGATGGTGTAAGCTTCACAACACGCAGTTTGCTACCAGACAACTTCTCGATGTACTCCAGCGCTTCTGGCTGGCTGATCGCGTCGTCTAGACCGACTACCCATCTCGATACTTGCGGGATGCCACCCACCGCCAAGGCGAGCGCTTTCACGCCGGGTAAGGTGGCGTACGCAACGGCGACATCCAGACGGTCGAATTTTCCTGCCGCACTGGAAGCGGATAAGGCCTTACCCAGCGTTTGGTCTGCCGCTCCACCCTGCGAGATCAGCGTCCACTTCAACGCAGACCGCCAAAAATGTGTATGGTCGAATACCCAGTCATTGATGCACCCCCTCGAAACGCAGGATGCACATGAAAATCGAGAAGTCTACAGCACGATGCTTATTCGTGCGTCACGAAGTCATTGAAGAACCCGAGCAATAGCATCACCAATCTGCTGAACCGCTTCGAGCAAGTGGCCGTCATCAAGGTGAGCATACCGGGCCGTGGTCTGCACATTGGCATGGCCAAGCAGACGCCCGATCATCGGCAATGTTTCTTTGTTCATCGCTGCGTGGCTGGCGAAAGTGTGGCGCAGGTCGTGAATGCGAACGCCGGGTAGGCCTGCTTCGTCCCTGACCCTACGCCAAAAGCCGTCCACGCATCGGAGCGGCTTGCGGTAGCTGTAATTCCAAAACGGGTATGGAATTCTCTCGAAGCGCGGAAGCGCGGCGATCACCTCACGGGCTGCCGAGCCGAGCCAAACCGTTCGCGGCCCGGTCTTGCTGTCGCGCAAGTGCAGCCGGTTGCCCTTGATGTCGCTCCATTCGAGCGTGAGGATTTCGCTCTTGCGACAACCCGTCAGCAACAAGAGAGTGATGGCCGCACCCGCGCACTGCCTCGTGCGGTCGTCCGATGATCGAAGCTTCGCCAGCTCGGCACCCAGGCGGACAAGTTCCTCGTTCGTGAGGAAGCGCTCGCACTGGCGCTTGCGATTGGGCCGGACGGAACGGCATGGATTCGTGTTTTCGAGCCGGTAGCCCCATTCCTCCGCCTTGTTCAGCATGTGCTTGAGGATTTCGAAGGTCCGGTTCGATGCTCCCGGTCCAGTTCGATTGTTGAGGTCCGCAAACCAACTCGTCACATGGCCCTCGTTTAGTTCGTCGATGTAGACGCCAGCGAAGGCGTCATCGAGATAGCGGCGGCGGTAGCCGGTGTGCGTTTCGAACGTCGATGCTTTCCAGCGTGATGCCCAGCGATCCCAATACTCCGTCACGAAGTCAGCGAAGCTAGGCGCGGACCGGATGCGCTGCCGCTCGGTCGCTGGATCGCGACCGACCTGCGCGTAGGCGATGACGCGGCGCGCGACCATCTGGGCCTGGTAACGAGTGAGGACCGATGCAGGGCCGATTGTGACCGTGCGCATACGGCCTGTCATGCGGGTCTGGACGATATAGACGTTCCGACCGCTCGGATAGTGGCGGATGCCAAAACCGTGCTCGACACCAAGCCAAGTCGTAGTCCGCGCCTTTCCCTTCGGGACAAGCTTGAAGTTGACCGTCGCCCCGACCTCGGCAAGCGCCTCCTCGACGATCTTCTTGAGACTGGCGGCGGTCATGGCCTGAGGCCAATCGCTTGCGCCAGCGAGCCGGAAACTCGCTCGGCGGCTTCGCCGATCACGTCATCGGACAGGTGGGCATATTTCGCGGTCGTCTCGACAAGCTTGTGGCCAAGCAGCTTGCCGATGGTCGATAGTGGTACGTTGTCCATGATCGCGGTTGATGCGAAGCTGTGGCGCAGATCGTGGATGCGAACGTCAGGCAGCGCGCATCGCCGCCGGAAGCTATACCACCACATCTCGAAATTGACCGGGCGCTTGCCGGTCTGGTTTGGAAACACCAGCTCGCTGTCTTCGCGCCGCTCGATCCGGGCGAGGGCATCCTGCGCTTGTGTATTGAGCCAGATCACCTTGGGACCAGTCTTACTGTCTGGCAGCATCAGTCGAGGCGGCTTCACCCAGCCCCAGCGGAGATTTGTAATCTCACCGACACGCGCGCCGGTGAACAAAAGCAGGCGAGCGATGGCGACTTGCGCAGGCTTATCGACTTCGACCTCGCGCAACGCAACTCCGATCCTGCGATACTCGGCTAGCGTCAGATAGCGTTCCATGTTCGGTCGCTTGTATCGCGGCATCCCTCGGCAGGGGTTCGAACCTGGCCGACGCATCTTGAGCGCTTCGGCATACTTGAATAGCGCGGACAGCACTGGCACGGCGCGGTTGAACTTCACTTCGCTCTCTCCCGCGCATCCATCGCGCCAGCGGTGGATGTCTGGTGGGAGGATGTCCGCCACGCGCGTGTCACCAAATGTGGGCTTGATGGTGAGCCGCCATGCGGCCCAGTTCCGCTTTGTAGTTGATGGCTTCCATACGCGCGCGAGATCGTCCCAATAGGCCTCGACAAAATCGGTCATCGTCGGCGTGGCCTTGACCACTGCGCGTTTGGGCAAACCATCGAGCGCGGCTTCGGCAAGGATGCGGCGAGCCTGCGCCCTTGCCAACCCCGCCTCAAGCTCGTCGGTCCGTCCAAGCGTAATGCGCCGATGCTTGCCCCGATGCCGCAAGCGAACGAACCAGAAGTAGTTTCCGCTCGGCCTTACGCGCAGGCCGAAGCCCGCAAGCTCGGTATCCCAGATGCAGTATTCGCCGTCTCGGAGCGGCAGTTTGCGACGGGCAAAATTGTCATCGAGAAGCGCTCTGCGCGCAGACTTTCGACGTTTGGGGACCATAAGGCATTCGCCCTCATGCAAACTGCCCCCGGAACCCTTGGAAATACTGTCATTTGCGGGGACCGGGCGGCATTCAACAGCGCCCTCTCTGCCGAGCACCTTGAGCGTTTCACGCACTGATTTTATTGCACTTTTCCCCAAAACACAGCAGTGCTACTGCGTACGGTGTGCTGCGAAGTTCCAAAGTGCGTGGGCGTTTTCGGCAACTCAGATGATAAACTTCATCCTATAAAACGGGGTATGAATGGGGGTACCATGCATAAGCTCGATACTTTTTATCGTTTATTTAAAGGATTATGGATTGTTAGATCGAATCCCTCCGTCTCCGCCACTGGCTTCTCGGGCCGCCATCCGAATCCTCTCTTGAGAAAGGCGAACGTCCGTCCGGTGCGAACGCCGAGCCGGTCGGTCAACCGGCGAGGATACGGCTGTGGGGAAGAGGGATGCGGTGCGCAGGCACTGGTATCGCGCCGCCTTCGTTCAGCAAGACTGTCTGGCAATCGCGTCCCGGTGCCCCTCCCGCGCGGCGGCGGGCCGGGGACCGGGACACGCCCTGGCGCCTACGGCTGGTCGAAGAAGTCGACCTTGCCGGTGTCGAGGTCGTAATGCGCGCCGACGACCTTGAGCTTGCCCGCCGCCTGCGGGTCGAGCAGCAGCGGGTCGGTCGTGGTGCGCAATTGCTTGACCACGCGCGACACATTCGCGCGGATGGCGTTGTCCAGCATGTCGCCCTCGCTGCCCCGGACTTCGAGAACCGCGGGAATGATCGGTTCGATCATGCGGCCGATGCTGCCCGGGAAGGTGGCGTTGTCGTCGACGACTGCCTTGGCCGCCTTGACCGCGCCGCAGGATTCGTGGCCCATGACCACGATCAGGGGCACGCCCAGCTCTGCCACGGCATATTCGATCGAGCCCAGCGCCACCGTATCGACGGTGTTGCCCGCATTGCGGATGATGAACAGTTCGCCCAGCCCGCGGCCGAACAGGATTTCGGGCGAGACACGGCTGTCGGAACAGGTGACATAGGCCGCGAACGGCGCCTGTCCCTGTGCGATCTCGAGGCGGCGCTCGCGTCCGACAGGAGCGGCCGTCGGCACGTCGTTAAGGAAGTTGCGATTGCCCTCGATCAGCAGTTCGAGCGCCTGATCGGGAGAGAGCGCGGTCTTGCCGTCGACCACGGGGGCCAGCCGGGCGGGCTGCGGGGCCTGGGCCGCGGCCATGCCGGTACCGGCAGCCATCGCGCCGCCGGCCACTGCGGCACCGGCGAGTACATTGCGTCGAGACATCATGTTATGCTCCTTTGGTTCATGCGGTGAGGACGAGGAAACCGAGATAGCCGGCATACGCCGCCAGCAGGGCGAAAGCGGGCAGGCGCGACACTCCGCGGGCTGCGGTGAGGAAAAGGATGACCACCGCGCTGGCTACGACAAGGCCGATATCGAGCGGCAGCAGCCCTGCCGGGACCGCATCGGGGGCCATCAGCATGGTGGCGCCGCCGATGCCCAGAAGGTTGTAGATGTTCGAGCCGACGACATTGCCGAACGCGACTTCGGGCTGTCCCTTGCGCGCAGCGACGACCGAGGTGACCAGTTCGGGCAGCGACGTGCCGATTGCGACGATGGTCAGACCGATGAGGGTCTCGCTCAGCCCCGCGATCCGCGCGAGATCGATCGCCCCGTCGACCAGCAGGCGCCCACCACCGACCAGCACGGCCAGCCCGATAAGCGTCAACATCACCGGCCGCGTCCAGCCATTGCGGGTGCCGTGCAGACCTGTATCGGTCAATTCGAGTGCCTGCGCCCGATCGTAAGGCGCATTGTGAACCACTGCAGGGTCGGCAAGGCGTTCCTCGCGGTAGCACCAGGCGATATAGCCGGCGAGGGCCGCCAGCAGCAGCACTCCGATGACCAGGCTGCCCACTCCGGTCAGCGCGAGCAGGAATAGTACCACGCTGCCGGCAAGCGCCACTACCGGATCGCGCCAGCGGTTGGTCGAGGCAATCGCCATCGGGGCCACCAGCGCGGCGGCGCCCAGTATCAACAGACTGTTGGCGATATTGGAGCCGACGATGTTGCCCCAGGCGATCGCGGGCGATCCCATGAGGGCAGCTTCGATACTGGTCACCAGTTCGGGCATGGACGTGCCGAGACCGACGATCACCACCCCGATGACCAGCGCGCTGACGCCCGCCTTCTCAGCCAGCGCGACCGCGCCGCGCACCAGCAATTCGCCGCCGAAAACAAGCGCGACCAGACCGAAGACGGTGAATAAAAGAGCAGATATCATATAGTAACGGTACCATCGGCCCGGCGCACAGCAAACCGGAGGACCAGGATGCCTGCCAGCGCCGAGACCAGCGATCCGCCCAGCACGCCGAACTTGACCGCGGCGATCTGTCCGGGATCGACGAAGGCGAGATTGCCGATGAACAGGCTCATCGTAAAACCGATGCCGGCAAGGCAGGACAGGCCATAGACGTGGCGCAGGCCCACACCCGCGGGCAGCGTCGCCAATCCGCTTTTCACCGCCAGCCAGCAGGCCCCGAATATCCCGAGTTGCTTACCGACGACCAGCCCTGCGGCGATGCCGAGCGACAGCGGTGCGAGCAACGCGTCGATCCCGGCCCCGGCGAACGACACGCCGGCATTGGCAAAGGCGAAGATCGGCAGGATCAGGAAGGCCACCCATGGGTGCAACGCATGTTCGAGCCGCTCGAGCGGACGTTCGTCGCCGACCGCGATGGGCACGAACATCGCGGTGGCCACACCGGCCAGCGTGGCGTGCACGCCGGACTTGAGAACGCAGATCCACAGGAATGCAGCGAGCAGGAAATAAGGAATCGACCGGGCAACACCCGCGCGGTTGAGCAGCAGCAACCCTGCAGCTGGCACCAAGGCAAGGGCGAGCGCGCCAAGGTTCATGTTCTCGGTGTAGAACAGCGCGATGATCGCGATCGCGCCGATATCGTCGATGATTGCAATCGCCAGCAGCAGCGCCTTCAGCGCGACGGGAACGCGCGATCCGAGCAGCGCGAGCAAGCCCAGCGCGAAGGCGATATCGGTCGCCGCGGGGATTGCCCAGCCCCGCAGGTTTTCCGGTGCACCGAGATTGAGGCCCACGAAGGCCAGCGCCGGCACGACCATGCCGCCGATCGCGGCGTAGACCGGGAGCGACGCCTGTTTCCAGCTGCGCAACTGGCCGGTCACGATCTCGCGCTTCACCTCGAGGCCGATCAGGAAGAAGAACAGCGCCATCAGCCCGTCGTTGATCCACAGCAACAGCGGCTTGTCGATTGCGACCAGACTGCCCGCGCTGAATACCACCGGGGTGGCAAGGAAGGCCTCATAGGCGGGCAGCAGCGCGGAATTGGCGATGGCCAGCGCCACCGCGGCGGCGACGATCAGAACGATGCCGCCCGCGCTCTCGCTGGCGATGAAGGCGCGCAAGCGCTCGGTGGAAGTGAGTAGGGTCATGGGAGAAGAGGCGACGGCCGGCTCCTGAGCTTGGTTGGGGAGGGGGAGTTCGGCCGCCGCCTGCGGGTCAGCTTGGGAAGCTGCGCCCGTAATAGTGGTTCTGGAGCGAGGCGATCTTGTCCTTGAGACGCAGCCTGAGGCGTTTCATTGCCTTGACGTCCTCGGTCGCGCCGATCGCCTTGGTGGTATCGATCAGCCGATTGAGCGCGCGATGTTCGCGCAGCATGCGGCGCAGATAGGGCTTCATGATCTTTTCATCGGGTGACCTCTTGGTCATGTCGCTCTCCATCGTTGTGTCGAGCCGATATGCGCGGTGCCCGCACTATAATCCAATTCGAATTCTTGCGCCGCACCCATAAGAAAAGCTAATGGGAGAGTATGGCTACTCTCAAGCAGATCGCGATCTTCGCGAAGCTCGCCGACACCGGCAATATGAGCGAGGCGGCGAACGCCCTTGCGCTGACCCAGCCGGCTTTGAGCCAACAGTTGCGCACGCTCGAGACCAGCCTGGGGCTCAAGCTGTTCGAACGCGTCCCCAAGGGCATGCAATTGACCCCGGCAGGACGCGACCTGTTGAGCGCGGCGCGCAATGTACAGAATGCGGTGCGCGACTTTGATGATGCCGCCGACCGCGCGGCCGAACGCTTCGTGGGATCGATCCGTTTTGGAGTGACGCCAACGCTCGGCCCCTACCTCATGCCCAGCGTGATCAAGACGCTGCATCGGCGCTACCCGGGGCTGCGGCTGTACATCCGCGAAGGCATTCCCGACCAGCAGCACGCGGAACTGGCGGCCGGCGAACTCGACATGGTGCTTTCCCCCTTGCCCATAGCGGGCCGGGGTCTCGCCATCGAACCGCTGTTCCGCGAGCCGCTGCGCATCGTGGTCCCGCCCGACGATCCGCTGAACGAACGACCGCGACTGGCCGCTGCCGACTTCGCTGGCCGGACATTCCTCACGCTCGACCACCGTCACCACTACCACCGCCAGCTGGAGACTATCTGCGGACATCTGGATGCCACCGTGCTGGCCGATTACGAAGGCACCAGCCTCGACGCGGTGCAGCAGATGGTCGGCTCGGGCGTCGGGCTGGCGATACTGCCCGAACTCTACATCCGCTCCGATGCAGGCGGGCTCGATGTCGTCCGCATCGCCGAACCGGAAGGATGGCAGGAATATCGCAGCGTGGGCGTTGCCTGGCGGTCCTCCGCGGCCTTTGCCGAACTCTACACCGAAATCGGTGAAACCATCGCCGAAGAAGCGCGGATCCGCCTGTCGGGTGCCGGCCCCAGGGGCTAACCGGCCGGCGGATCGCAGGCGCCGCCCGCCCCGCCCTCGTCCGCGTGGCGGGCGCGCTTCGGGACAGGATAGGGCAGGTCGAGGACGGTTTCGGCGCGCGATCCGCGATGGCGCACGGTCAGCCGCAAACCGTCCTCAGCAATCGCGAAGCCGATCGTCGCGCTGCTCGTCACCAGCGTTCCCTGCGGCGCTGCACCGGCATCGCTGCAATAGCTTTCCGCGCAGCTTTCGCAGCCGGCACCCCCCGCACCTGGCCCGGCCACAACCAATCCTGCGACAGCGAGCCAGAGGCTAGTCTGCATGACGGGATTCTCCGCCGTTCTGCACCACGGTGAAACCGCCCCCGCCCTCAGACGGACCGGAATAGGTGATCCGCAGACTGTTGTTGTCGCCGTTCTGCGTGATGCTGACATCGTAACCGCTGCCCGACTGAGTCACTTCGACCGCGTTCCCCGAACCTTGCTGCGTGACGGTGGCCCCCAGTTCGCTGCCGCGCTGGTCCCAGGTGATCGAGTTCCCGTCGCCCTGCTGCTTGAGTTCGGCCTGGAGGTTGCCATTGCCCTGGGCGTCCTGGGTTAGCTGCACCGTATTGAGATCTCCCGCCATCTGGACGTTCGCGGTCATGCCGTTCGCCGCGCCCGACTGGTCGATCGCGCCATCATTTTCGCGGCCCGACTGCGCCAGCGAAGCGCTGCGGACGGTGCCCCCACCCGTTTGCACGATCGAAGCGATATTCTGCACATTCGCGCTCTGGTCGATATCGGCTTCGACCGTCCCCGCCGCAGGCTGCGCATTGGCCTGTTCGATCGTCGCCTCGTTGTTGGGCGAAGTCTGGTCGATGGAAGCGATCGTCCCGCCCGTTTCCTGGAAAATGCGGGCCATGTTGTTGTCGGTCCCACTGCCCGCCTTGATCGATGCTTCGCCGGCGGTGCCCGTGCCCTTCTGGCTGATCTCGCCCTCGTTGGCGCTGCCGTTCTGGTCGATCTGGGCTTTCAGCGCGGGCCCTTCCTGGGCCACGGTTGCGCGGCCGCGGCCACCGGGCTGGGTGACGCTCGCATTGCTGCCCGTGTCGCCGCCCCCGCGTCGCTGCTCGATCGTCGCGCGGTTCGCGCTGCCGCCCTGATCGATGTCGACCGTGTCGGTACCCGAAGCGGCATCTACGACCTGGTCGACCGTCGCCTCGTTCTCGTCGGTGTTGTCGGTCGACTGGTCGATCCCCGCGACGCTGCCGCCACCCGCGCCGCGCTGGCGGACGACCGCGGTGTGCGTGCTGCCGGTCTGGTCGATATCGGCCGAATTGTTGCCGCCCGCGCCGCTCTGCTCGATCAGCCCTTCAAGGCTTACCGAACCCGCGCCCGCCTGATCGATCTGCGCCTTGTTGTCCGGCGAATTTTCCTGCCGCACCACCGCGCTGCCATCGGTCCCGTTCTGGTCGATCGTGGTGACATTGCCTGCCCGGCCCTCCTGCACGATGGCAACTTCCGATTTCTCGCCCGCCTGCGCCACGCTGGCTTCGTGCGCTCCATCCTCGCCGCGCTGCGAGATATCGGTGGTGTTCTCGCCGCCATCCACATCTACGTCGGCCACGTTGCTCCGGCCCGAACCGGTCTGCACCAGTCGCGCGCGGCTTGAGGGGCCATTCTTGATCGCGATCGACGCCTTGGCGCCGATCTGGGTCTGGCGCACCTGGCCCGTGCTGCCCCCGCCCTGCGACAGCGTGACATCGGCCAGCGTACCGCTTGCTTCCTGGACGATTTCGCTGCGATGGTCGTGGCCCGCAAGCGTATGCGTCTGTTCCGCACCGCTGGCGCCACCCGCGGGATTGGCGTGCTGGATGCCGACCGAGAAATTGGCATCGCCCTGCTGGCGGATATCGACCACGCCCTTGTCGCCGCGCTGATCGATATAGGCCGTGCTGTCGGTGCCCGCAGCGCTGTCATTGCCAAGGCGGATCGTCGCGGACGAACCGTCGGCTCCATCACCCGCGTCGTCGCTCTGGTAGATGGCCGCGGCATTATCGACCCCGAGATAGGTGATCCGAGCCGTCGCCCCGCGCGCCTTCTGGAAAATGCCGCGGGCCGGGTCGGGCTGTAGCTGCCGGCCGGTGAACAGCTCGATCGCCGTTACTTCTTCCAACGTACCCGACTGGTCGGAGCGCTGGACGATTTCGGCGGTGCTGGTCTCCCGGGTCACCGCGTCGGCCTGTTCGACCAGCGCCCCGGTGCCGCTTGCGCCGCCATCCTGCGCAGCTGCGGCTGATGGTACACAGGCCGCATATCCTGCGCTTAACGCCGATACGGCTGTCGCCGCGGCCAGGGTGTTGAGCTTCTTCATGGTTTCCTCCTTTGCAGTGGGAATCGCGGGCGGAGCCCTAATCCGCGTCGGATCGGTCGGCTGAGCCCGTGTCCTCGTGCTGGGCCCCAGTTCGCGGTGCCTTTTCGTCCGTGCCCGGATCCTCGTTCTCACCGCCGTCATCGGCGAACAGATGGGCGTTGAACGGCTGGTCGACCTGCCGCTCCCAGAATTCGAGGCAGAAGGTTTCGAAACGTCGGCCCAGCTCGAGATGCGCGCGCTCGTCCTCCCAGCCCTGCTTGCGGCCGAACAGCTCGTCGACGCGGTCGAATTTCGCGAGCCGCTCGGTGCATTTGGCTGCCTGTTCGCGCGCCAGGGCGACCACATCGGCCGGCCCGACAATGCCTGCGAAATACAGCCGCAGTAGGCCCGGCTCGTTCATCGGCTCGCGCATCCAGTTGCGCAGCACGGCTTCGCCTGCGGGGGTCACGATAAACGAATGGCGCTGCCGCCCTATGCTGCGTTCCTCTTCCTCGTAAAGCAGCCCGGCCGCCGCGAGCCGCGCCATTTCGCTGTAGAAAGGGTCGCGCTCGCGATCGGCATAGGCGTTCCGGTCGTGCCGCCTGACGGTGACCACCAGATAGGCAAGCAGGACGAGGATGCAGGCGATGATCAGGATGATGAGCAGCATGGGGTTACTCCGCTTCGCTCTGGTCGCGACCCTCGGCCGAATTCTCGTTCGCGACATCGTTCCAGAAGGTCAGGCAGGCACGTTCGAAGCGTATGCCCAGCCGGCTGGCGGCGAGCGCGTAGCGCCACTCGGGCCGGTTCACGAGCAACTGCTCGAGGCGTTCGTATTCGGCCTTGCGGGCGGCATGGATGGGGCGCCGGCTGCGGGCCACCTCGAGCGGGTCGTGCCGTTCGACGATCCCGGCGTAATTGCGCATCAGGAAGCCGGGATCGTTGGTCGGCTCGCGCAGCCACGCCCGCAGCCCGGCCTCCCCCGCCGGGGTTACCGTATAGGTGTGCGCCTCTTTGCCTTCGTAGTCCTTCTGCGAATACAGCAGGCCGCAATCGACCAGCTCGTCGGGCTCGGCGTAAAACGGCTGGCGATCCTGATCGAAATAGTTGTTGCTGTCGTGGCGCCGCAGGGCGGCGACGATCAGGCTGGCCAGGATGACCACGATGACCAGGATGAGGATGATCGTAAGCATGGCTGGGCCTTTCTCGCCTAGT
>Ga0098074_1000181_pt1 | contig 52626 bp, 44 predicted proteins | sample 32_taG_FD_75064 | JGI IMG/M metagenome (GOLD analysis project Ga0098074, IMG submission 75064) | Marine viral communities from the Gulf of Mexico - 32_GoM_OMZ_CsCl metaG | ecosystem: Environmental > Aquatic > Marine > Oceanic | place: Atlantic Ocean: Gulf of Mexico | collected 2015-07-12 | reverse complement strand
TGAGTAATCAGCTTTCTCAAGGTCTGTTCCAGGGTATGGGTACCGTTGGTCAGGGTTATCTCCAGAATATGGATACTATTGGGGGTAGTGCTCTTGCCTCTAAAATGGCGGCACGTAACCAGACAACCAGTGCGCTCAATAACATCAGTCAAACTTATGCTGATACTGCGAGTAGGGCTTTTCAGGGTATTGGAAATATTTATTCCGGAATTAAAGGTGTAAGTTCGCAGAATTCTCAAGCTGGGAATATTGATTTTGATCCAAATAGTTCTAGTTGGGGTGGAAATAATGTACCTCCTAATTTTGAAGTCAATACTGGTTCCTATCCTGGATGGTGGTGGAACCCAAGAGGAGGATCACAAGGAAAAGGAGGATACGAACCTATATAATAATGAAGAAGAAGATACCACTACATGTAATGCAACAGGGTGGGGCCCTTCCGATTCAGGCTCCCATGGCCAATCTTGGACAGACAAGTCCCATGATCTTTCAAGCGGCGTCCCAACCTATAGACAGTGGGGTGAATGCTGCAGTGCAATTCTCACAGCTGGCTCAGCGTAGAACCCAGCATCATTGGCAGAAGTATGCCTTTGAAGTCCAAAGAGAGGCTCAGGAAAGGGGGATGGATCTTGCCCGTGACAAATTTGAGTGGGCGAAAGCCACCTGGGCCAAAGAGTTTGACTTTAAAACCAGACAGCTGGAGAACCAGGAGAATCTGGCGGTGATCGGTGCTATGCTCCAGATGGACTCAGGTATTAAATCAATCTTTGGTGAGCAGGGGATAATGGGCGCCATTTCTACCGCAAAGACCGGTCCCCAGGTAAAAGCGATTACTGATTTTACCCAGAAGTTCTTTAACAGTAGACAGAATCTCGGCAAAGCGATGGGTGAGAGAGACAAGGGCGCTATAACTGCCGCCTTTGGTGAACTCAACAACGCTATGCAGGAAGTCATTCCTGCAAACATACAGATAGCCCAAATGGTAAATCAATCCAAAACCTATTGGGAGAAGAATGGAGAAGGGAATCTGTTCTTCAATACCTACCTGTTTAATCACAATATGGCCAAAAGCAGCGAAAGCGTTAATGAAGAAGTAGATCTTCTCCATGAAGGATATGGTCCGGTCATTGATAGTTTCATTAAAGAAACAAAGGATAGGTATGGATTCCCTGAGATATCTATGGACAGCTCGGGAGTGATTACGCAATTTCAGAAAAGCCAGGATGCCCGGGAACATCTGATTGAATATTTGAAGATGGATCCTAATGGGTCTTTCCGTAAGGAATATGCTGCAAGGGTAGAAAAAGGTCATCTTCCTTTTGAAGGAATGGACTATGATGCCTGGGTTGACTTTTCAGCAAGGAACCTTGTTAACTCAAAATATGTAGAGGATTATAAATATCTCGATACCAGTTATGACTATTTGGAGGCTCAGATCAAGGCCAATCAGGAAGCTTCTACAAGTCGGGCAAGTTTAGGATTTAATGAGGCAGGTAATGTGGGTAGTCTTGATATCTCATATGATGCCCTGCAAGATACGGATTTTGATTGGGATTGGGATTTTGGTCTTTCTGCAGAGAGTAGGGGGTACTTTGACTATAAGGCCGGGGCTGGTCCAGGAGGACTTGTTCCCACCAATACGAAAACACAACCGTTGACTGAAGAAATAGTTATGTCCAGACCGTTAACCGATGATCCAAAACAGGATCAGCTATTAAAAACAGCAGCCCTGTTGCATGATGGGATAGATGTCACAGATTATGACCCCTCTAATTATAGAAACGAGGACAGGACTCTTACACCCCGAGGTGTTAAAGCTGTCATGGGTCTGGAAAATATGAAAAAAGAAGTAGTGAAGTTTGTTCCTACTGTTCGGGCATTTTCAGAGGAAGATAAAGAAAGAATAGCCAAGGCTCTCAATATTAAAGAAAAGAGTTCAAACCTCAATGATTTGTTCATTATGGGAGGTAAGAATGATCCGGTAATTATGGAAATTACTCCCACCAGAAAACTTGGTAAGATGTATAGTCTTGAAGAGTTGAGAAAGGATTATGGTGGTAATGAAGACGGGGCTGGTGATGTCCGGATTGTAATTGAAGGTTACATGGAGAAAAAGAACCCGTTACCCTTACTGGCAATGAATTCTAAAAAAGGTGGAGTTGCTGATCCGTGGAGATGGGGGATTGACCCCTTGGTCGTAAGAATGGTTGATACAGGTGCTGGTAGAAGGGAAAGTGGGGACCGTACTTTCATAATCCCAAGAGATGCCGCATACGCTGCTGAACATCCTGAAAAGCGAGCAATGAATCAGATATACTTGCGTGCTGCTTCTGGTGGTGGAAGACAAGTACCGTTTGCCAATGATGAGGATCATGCAGATATGATAGCGAGAGGTATTATGAATCCTGCAAGAAAATGGATGACAACTGACAGTGAAGGAAACGTCGTACCCACTTTTACACCACAAGCGCATGAGGCTCTCATAAGGGATATATCTGAGAATGTGAAGTCTGTTGAATTACTGGGAGAGGATACCTACGGGAAAGGTCCACACTCTTACAGTAAAGAAGGGGATATCGGGTTTGTTTATGAGAGGGGTGGAGTTGAGGGCTCAGTCAGTGTATCTGATTTTGCGGGGGCTCCAAAAGTGTTGGCCCAGGTGGCCAGGAATATTGTTCCTAATCTGGATTCGGATGATACGTTCATGCTTCATTATGAGATCAGGCCAGATATACCTGAAGGGGTATATAGCCTATCCATCAACGGTGGAGAACCCATGCAGTTTGAAGGCGGCATTCAGGGATCCTATAAATTGCACCAGGCTCTTATTGACAGGACACAGGCCTTGCAGACATTGACACCGGATACTAAAAATCTGGAAGGACCATATGGTGAGCTAAATGCCATGAAGGGTTTGGCTAATACAAAGATAATCATGAAGTTCAATGATGTCTTTATGGATCCGGACAAGGGATTCAGAAAGTTTGATTATCAGCTTGACGCCTATAACAAGGCAAATGGTAAGAACATCCAATACACCGTTACCAGCGGGCTAAGACCTAACGACGCAGACAGTGCTCACTCTAAAGGAAGAGCCATAGACCTGAGACATACTCCGGACCTACAAAGATATTTTGAAGACATTATACCTGAATTCAGGAGATCTCCGGATGGGGAAGTGAAATGGTATGGTATTCCCGGAACAAGCCTTATGGTGGCTCTTCATAATAACATGGATCCCGCTACAAACGAGATTCAGCCCGGTTATCATTTTGATATCAGGTATAACATTGCTAAAATGAAATGAGCAAACCTCCAGTCATAGAACAGGGAATCTTTGGGCCCACTCTTGTCAAACCGGAAAAGAGGATACCCAGCCCTATGCCCACTTTTGGGAACCAGCGCCTAAGCAGGCATTACAAGGGGTATATTCCTGGTAAACACCACCCTGAATATTTTCCTGCAAGAAACCAGGGGGATCTTGAACTGCTTGTAAATGCTTTTGGGCAGATAGGCTCAGAGGCTGTTTTTGGTCTTACTGAGGCTATAGGTTATACGGCCGACATAACTTCCTGGATGGAACCTTGGGTCAAGCCAGGTACGGTCTTGGGAGATCTGATTGGAGAAGGATTTTTCAGGGATCTGGTAGATCAAGGTATTGAATTTCTTGATGATACTATGATAGATCAGATAGGGGAGTTCGTCCATGGAGCCAGCCGGGATATAAAAAACTGGGTAAGAGAAGATGGATTAAAGATTTATGATACTCCCCGTAGCGGAAATATAGGAAATGGTAGGTGGCTGGCTCAGAATATTGGCAGTCTTGGTAGTTTTATCGGGTTGCTTATTCCTGCGGGTTTTGTGGGGAGAATTGGAGGCTTGGCTGCAAAAACTATGGGTGCCGGTGCAAATATGCAAAGACTCATAGGTGGTATTGCCGGAGCAACGGTATCCCGGCACTCAGAGGGTATGATGGAGAGTTATGGGCTCTACGATGATCTTATAAGGCAAGGGCATAGTCATGAGGAGGCAGCTGCAGCAGCGGCAAAGAACTACAGGGATAACGCCGCATTGTTCTTTGTGGATGTACTCCAGTTTGGTCATTTGCTGAGACCAGGCGCTTCCGGTTTAAAGAAACTTTTTTCAAGGGCTGCCGATAAGCCCTCAAAATGGAGAAGAGCCGGAGACGTTGCCTTTCAGATGGTTACAGAAGGCGGGGAAGAGGGTTTCCAAACCCTTGCCCAGAAGGAGGCAGAGTATGCTACTTATAAAGGTGAGGGTCCCGGCCCTCTTGGATTTTTTGGTAAGAACTTTTTGAACAGGGTTGATAACTATTTAAAGGATTCTGAACTCTGGACGAGTGTGATTCTTGGTGCGCTTGGTGGAGCAGTGGCTCCTGTTGTGGTAAATACACTTAGTAGAGCTGTCAAGTCTCCCCCAAAATACAGCCAGGAGTATGAGGAAAGACTAAGATCTCAAACCCACGAGATGTTGTCTGAAGGAGAAAACCAGTACCTAGATGGTAAAAGATTCATGGGTAATGCTATCCATTTTGCCGGTCAAGGCAGAATGGGGGATATGGAAACTATCCTCAATGCTTATATTGAGGAATATGAAGATAATCCTGAGCATGAGGGTCCTGTTTCAAGAGCCAAGGAAGCTTTGGAGATAATTCCCGAGTTTGAGGAAATCTACAATGAAGAACAAGTAAGGCCTGACTACACCCGTGGGGAGAAGTTTGAGAACATTAAGGATCCCGCTTCTTTCCTGAGAGCTGTTAAGGTGGGGAACCGATTTATGCTGAAGATGGATGAGAGGCTTCAGCAGCATTATAATGAGCAGTTTGAAAAAATTATAGAGGATGCTCCCGGATTTGACAGGAGGTATGAGGAGCTTTATCGCCGCAAAACCATAATGGATGCTGTCAATGAAAATATAAGTGATCTTGCAACGGCAGCTGGAACCATTGAGGGAGTTTCTACAGAGACACGTAACTGGCAACAGCAAAAGATAAAAGAGTATGAACAGGAACTGAAACGCCTGGAAGATGAAGGTGTGGACGTCTCCAACATAGAGGACAAGCTAAAAACCACTCAGGATGAGAAATTGCAGGAGCTTGTTCTTAGGCAAGAGGATCTTAGACTAGACAAAGAAGAAAAGATAGATCTTCTTAAAGATCTTTCTACAGAGAAAGGTATCAGGCAATATTTGAGAAATCAGAATGAGCTTGTAGGAAAAGAAAGAGAAGGTTGGCTTTCTGCTGCTGGGGGTTATATTGGTCCGGGGGTAAAGGTTGGGAACGAGTTTAACCAGTTTGAGGTGAAAGCTGCCCGGGATCCGGACAGGTTTATACTTGAGCGTACAGACCAGCTGACTGTTGAGGATAAGCCTGTTTCTCATGATGAGGCTGATATGTTCCGTGGTGATGGGAGTATTTCTCCGGAAAGAAGAGTGAATATTGCCCGAAAAGTTGCAACCAAGCAAAAACTAAGCAAGGTTGAGCAGGAAATGTATGAGAAGCATAAGGATGCTATCAATAATATCCGTGAAACAAATATGGTGGATAATGATGGCGAGGGTTTTTCTCAGGCCCAGCTGCTTGACTATCTGTGGAACAACAGTATGGATACGCTTGATACCACACAGCATGAGATACTCATGGACCAGGTATTCAAGGGTGCGGAACTAAAACGCCTGTCTGGTGAGAGAGAGACCGCTATTTCAGAAATAGCAAAACTTGAGCGGGAGATTGAGATTGAGCAGAAGAAGCTTACTGAAAATCCTGGAGAGAGTGATGATAAACTGAAAGATCTTCAGAACAGGCTTGCAGAACAGGAGGCCAGATTATCAGATACTGAAGAGGAAATTGCGGCTATAGATGATCATCCTCTTTTGTTCAAGAACATGAACAAGACCTCACGCGCAGAAGGTGAGTCAGACGTTCTGATGCCTACTGTGGACAATCCTATAAACGGTAAGACTACTTTTGACAAGGAATCCGGGTGGGCCAAATATGCAGTCCATGTTTTCAGAACACTATATGGTTCCCACAGGAAAGTTGATCCGGTAACCAAAAAGCATGTTGAACAGCTTACGGAAAATCCTGCACAAAAGAGGTTCTTCAAGTTTGTAGATTCAAACAAGATCTATGGGCAAAAGCTTTACCTGAAGCTTTTTTCAGTAGTGGATAATAATGGTGAGATCATAAGAGACCACCTGGACATGTTTGTGCCCCAGAATGAGCGCGAACGGATGACTGAAGGTGCTAAAAAGAAACCGGCAGATATCATAAATTTGGACACCATACATAATCTTGTAAAGAATCTTGATTATGACCGGAGGGTAGAACAGCTTGAACATTTTGGGATCATCAGGAAAAAGACCACAATGCATGTCAATGGCAGATACCCTATTGTTATTGATGTTGACGGCAAGCCTATACCCTTTTATAGGAGCAGCAAAGGCACCAGTGGTAAACAGACCGGCAAATGGTATCCTTTTTTTGGAATGGGTAAGGACGGGTGGTTTGTGAAAGGCACTCTTGATGAGATCAACAATAATTATGGGAGTGGCCGGCTAAAGAGATATGTAGATTTTCTGGATAGAACTCTGGATTGGGATCACGCTATTGACAAAAAGAATGAACCAGTAGATGAGCATCCTTATTTAGGGTCTCTAAATGAGGTTGAGTCCATTGACCAGTTCAACAAAGAAGTATTTGGGTATGATAGTGATTTGTCTGCCTTCACACCTGACCCCACCAGCGGCGCTTCTGAATGGATAAAACAGCAAGTACAGCGTGCGGAGTTTGATCTTGACGCCCCCTTAAGACAGGTCCTCAGAGATAGTCTTTATGCTGTTGTTGTGAATGAGAAGGGGCAGTATGTAGATCCCGAGCTAAATACCATAAAAAAAGAACAAGTACCGTCTCTTGGGTTGTTTTCTTCAATGATGGAGCCTGATGGGGACAAGGCCCGTAAGAGGGTAATGCATGATAAAAACCAGCTGGATCAAATAAAAGGAGAAACCCAAAGGTATGAGTATTATCATGATGAGATTACAAAAAAATTAAGGGGTATTGGGGGAAAGCCGGTGGATGTGTTTATACCGGTTATCTCAAAATCATTTGGGGTTACTATTGACTCAGGTACCGTCATACCGATAGGGAGTGCCGCCAAAAACCGCAAACAGGCACGCATTATTGTAGGTCTACCTTTCCATGTAAACCTTCAGGGGAGGCAGATACTCTTCAACCAGGGCTTTACCTACATGATAGATGAGGCCTCTGGTAAAGTGTTCCAGGCAGACAAAAGAGCTATAAACAGGGATAATGAGATAGAAACCGTCTACCAGCTTCTCATGCAGGGAGCTAGGGCCCCAAAAGGGTATGACAGCAAGATTGGGGGCAAACTCAACAGAACATATGAAGAGGCTCTTAAACACTATATTCACTGGAGAGAGGCTGATGGGACTAACAGGGGTGGAGTAGCCTATGCCAAAAGAATCAACAAGAAGATGCATCTCTATCTTGAAGCCTTGGACGGGAATAAGGATGGGGAGAACACGTATGACATAGACACTCTTACTGAAGAACAGGTCAAGGACTGGATCCGTGCCCAGAAGTATAATATCAATTCGGAGTTCCTGGCATCAAAAGCCACTAAAAACTACAACTATATAACCTACTATCCTGACAGAGGCGCATTTGATTATGTAAACACAAGGCAAAAGTATAGCGACTGGTTGCTTGATCCCAACCGGGATATTCTGACTACCAATGCCCCGGCCTATGATCCCAGTGTGGAGCTTCCGCAGGTGTGGAACGCAAACCTGATGTTTGAATATAGTGATTACAGTACGGGTAAGCCTGAGCCTCCAAGTGAAAAAATTCCCAAGGTGGAACCCACTACTTCTAAAGAAGGTTCACGTCAAAAAGGAAAATGGAAGAAGATAAAAGAGAAGGCAACAAATGCTGTCAATAAGACCGTAGATGTTGGTAAGCAGGTTACAAACAAAAAGAGTAACAAGGGTAAGGGGGGAAATCCGGTAGATAGTGGTTCTGTTTTCAGGAACCAGGGGGAAAAACATGAGTGGCCCCCTGAGTTTTTAGAGTGGTTTAATCAGAAGCTTAAAGAAAATAATGAAGAGTACACTGAGCTGAATGTGCTGCTCTATCACGCTGAATGGGAGAAGCTTGGAAAACCTTCTGTAAAGAAAGCTCCGGTGGAGCAGCCGGTAGAAACTTCTGGAAAAATTCCTCCAGAATTTTATGACTGGTATTACAAACAAATACCCAAAGGCAGTGAGGAGGATACAGAAAGGAATACGTTAATTTATTTTGAACAGTGGCGGACAGAGGTTGCCGGGTCTAATCAGGACAGCAAAACCTCACCCAAAACTGATGATGATCTGCTTAGTGATTTTCTTGGTAAAGAGGGAGTCCCTCCGGGGTTATCCCGCAGTGTAGAGTTGCTATCATCTTCTAACTATATACCGGAGAACATAGAGCAGACTGTTGCCTGGTTTAAGATAAGATTCCCTGAGGTTGATATTGAGGTTGTTCATGACTTGATGAAGCAGGGTGCCATGGGGAGGTTTACCGAGTTTGGCAGGGTTCTCCTTGATAGTGCCGCTGAAGAGGGGACCCTATACCATGAGGCCTATCACGCTACTTCATATCTATTCATGACAGAGCCCGAGGCCAGAAGAATGTACAATGAGTACAGAAAGAGGTATGGGAACAAGAACATGACTGACCGGCAAGCTGAAGAGGGTCTGGCTGAACTATTTAGGATGTACGTGCTGACTGGCCAGCTTCCTGAAGCCAAGCCAATCCGTAACTGGTTCACCAGACTCCTTGATTTTATCAGGACATATTTTGGTCTGGATACAAGAATCAAAAGAACTTTTGAGCGCATCAGTAATGGATATTATGCTCACATGACTCCAGACTATTCCCGGCTTCATGAGCTTACAGAACCCCTCAACAGGGACATTTCAATGAGACTCCCTGACAGGACGGTACAGTACACCAAAGAAGCTGTAACCCATCTACATCTGCATTTTCTGGATGCTGTACGTGAGTCCGGATTACGTAACGTGATTACTACAGATGGTCTTACTCCAAGACAGTTCAAACAGATATATGACAGGGTTTATGATAAGATAGGTCAGGACATTGCTGAGTATTACTCCAAGGCGGACCAGATGGCAAAAGCTCTTGAAAGAAGAGTGAAGAAGAGGGACATTCCGGAAAGAACCGTAAAGGTTGTCAACAATCATATTGCGGAGATGATGAACTATGCGGAAAGCTTTGAGAAAGACCTGGAAAGCTTTTATAGTTCAGAGACAAATAAATCCTGGGTAAGGCTTCATAGTGAATATATGCGGACCCTCAAAATTGATGTTGAGGAAGAGACTATAGATGAGCTGGAGACTCTCACTGACCCCGACAATAAGTGGGCTGAAGAAACAACCAGGAAAAGTCTTTTCATGAGTGCACCAAACTCTGTCAGGTTCTGGCTTAGCGGGGTGATAGATCGCGGTAAAGCAACCGGAAGAAGTGAGACTACTTCTAATGGATTTAGAAAAGGTCTGCCAAATGCTTTTGGAATTGTAGCAAAAACGCTGGCAAATACTACCGATATTGAGGATCAGATTGTGAAGTTTCAGGAAATCATAGTCCACCATCCCGGATTGAATGAGGCTTTCAAGGATTTTGCTCTTGACGGGGTTGCCCTGAAAAAGCCTATTGATGAGCTTGATGCGGCCCAGTACATGAGAAGGGCTGCTTTTTTCCAGACCTTTGCCAAGTATTATGAAAACTACAACATAGATGTTGCTCAGGGATCTAAGATCTACCGGGCCCGTACCAATGATGCTAATCTTAAAAGACAGATCAGAAATGCCTGGGAAGGTAACTATCAGCCCAAGCTCCCAAAAGATGTAAGGAGTACTATAGCCAACAATGAAGGTTTTTCCTTTGAGGATGCGATTAAGACCGCAGAGGCTATAGGTATGGAGATCCCGAGTATAAAGATGAAAGAGGGGGATGTCTATATGCTTCCGGATTCTCTTAAAAATATTGTGACTAAAAAAATGAGTCACATTGCAAACAATCTCTATAAAAGCAAAAAGTATAATCCCTATACAGATCTGAGAGGCCAGGGAGACGTAAATTCCATGGTTAATATTGAGTTTATAAGAAGTCCTGAATATAGTGAAGGATCTCATTATAATCCCGAAGGGAACAGCGTATATGATATTCTTGAGTATAGCTACTACTATTACACCGTAGCCGGCCTTAATACTGTAGCTGATGAAATCAGAAGGGTAAACAACGAGGATACTGGTTATACGCTTGAGCAGGGGAGAGAAAAGATTTATGAGAAGTTTCCTCACTACAGGCATCCATATTACAGAACTTCAAAGATTCTTGATCATATTGCGGGAGGTAACAGAATTGTTACCGGGATTGAAGAAGGTATCAATAGTAACAACAATAATACTGAGTTCAAAAAGCTCCGGGAACCTGACAGGTTTATAAAGGAGATCCTTGATCTTACGCGGGGCGTGTACCACATCTTGCGGCCTGCAGACAACTCTATTGAAAGAACATTCACCCTGGCTAATTCAGCCGATGTGGGAGCTGCTACAGATGAAGAAGGCAATATAATTGAGGATATGAGCGTATCTACGGATTACCTTGAATATCCTACAGAGGTTGCCACGCCGGAGGCTGTAATCAGTAAGCTCCAGGAATACCTGAAAGATGAGCTGGCCTTCCTTGATGATGCCATAAGCAAGAGGCCACAAATGACTGAGAACTGGAAAAACTATACGGAGAACATAAAGAACTATTCCGGGATTGTGATGTCCATGGTTACTTCCGGTACGGAAATGGCGGAGAACAGGATTCTGAACTTTTTGACAAGCAGTGGTGATCTTGCAACCCGCCAGGGAATATTCATCAACGATAGTGAGGTAATCAAGGCTCTTCAGTATTCTTTCAACGGTATCATATACTCTGACGTGATACCTACGCTACGCAAGTACCGGGTCCAGGAATTGGGTTTTCTTGGCAAGAACACTTTGTGGAGTGACATGAGTGAAGAGGAACTGGCCAGCTTCATTACAATAAGCTATCTAAAAAGTTCCATAGAGCAGACTAAGATATTCACAGGTCATCCGGCCCAATACAAGAATCTGGATGATATGGTCAAGCGTTTAAGTGGAGCAGTGGGTCCCAAAACTCTCAGCATGGTTGATCCCAGAAGCAATGAGTATCTGGAGAAGAAATTCAAAACTGATGGTGATCCTTACTTAGGGGTAGCCTATGTTGAAGACCCTATTGTAGCAAGCTCAAGGTTTCTTAAACCGGTACACGATTATTTGTTTATGCTTCCAAGCCAAGGCAAGGATTACGGAATCATCTCTGAAAGCCCGTACTTGGGTAAGGGTGAACATGACCGGGTGTTTATGATGGGTTATAAGGGAAAAGAGGCTGGAACAGTGCTCTATAATTCTAAAAAGAAATCTATAAAAATTGAGTCTGCCAAAAATCCCAGAAAGGCTATAGTCCTGGTTGGTGAGTATTTGGGAAGAGAGGGTGTATCCATAAAGGCTGAAGATAACCAAAAGATCTGGGAGGCTCTGGCTAAAGAAGACCGTGTAACTGTTGGCAAGAATGATTACGTATACAAGCCGCAGGGTGTAGAGATGTTCACATCTGCAGACGTATATAATACTCTTGAAGAGGCTCTGATTGAGAGATTTGGTGAGGAATATGGAAAGAGGAAGGCCAAGCTTTATGAGAGTATAGTTGAGTCTGATGCTCATGGATATTGGACTATGGAGGCTTACAGGATACTCCACATCCGTTCAGGGGACTGGGACTATAAAAGAGAAGCCTCGTGGCAATGGCAAATGCAAGGGGGTTGGAAAGGAGAAAAGGTAACAATTGGAAAAGACAATCCCTTTGTTGAGCTTCAAGGGAAAACCATTACCCGTAAAATGGTAGAACAGCCCGGTTATTTATTGCCACCTACAAAGCCTCAGGCCTTTGGCCCCAATGTGTCTGCAAATATGATCAACATGCTCAAGTTTGCTGCTACACCGCTTATACCGGAGCTTATCCAGGGTACGGCACTGGAACAGCTTGCTGAAAAAGCCAAGAATGACGGTACCGGCCTTACCATATTCCATACCGGTTCCAAGACGGGTACACCGCTTGAGCCGGGTTATGGTACACCGTCAAACTTATATGATCCATATGGTAACCTGAATAGTAATCCTTTTATAAATGATGCTTTACCCTGGCAGTATATTGGGATACAGGTGGCCAATGCGCCAAACTTCAAGAATGAATCATCTCAGGGTACTCAGAAAGAACGCCATATAGAAAGTGATCTTTATGAGCAGGGTGTACCTGTGGACTTTCTCTCAGGATATCGGGAGATCCCGGCCAAAGTACCTTTTGACCAGGCAGTGGCTCCGGCAAAAATTGACCGGTTTCCTGCATATAAGAGTGAGAAAATCTATCTCAGCACTTTTGACCTTGGTGAGCGGATTACCGTTGACAGACCCTTTGAGGATGTAAAAAAAGCCTATGATATTCAGAAGGGTTTGCTTGATGAAGCCAAGCTGGCTTTTGAGGGGGATCCTAACAATACATACAAAGAGATTCTTGGCGATCCTGATATGACTGACTACCAGTTGGGTGCAGAACTTCTCAATGAAGCTCTCTACAATATTGTCAAGATTCGCAGGATATTGGGTCTCCCTACAATAGATATCAGGGGAATTAAGGAAAAGGTCATGCCTCCTGCAGGGACAGTAAACTATCAGGAAGCAATAAATCAATGGAATTCCCTTGATGAGTATCAGAAAAAAACCAGGTCTCCTATCCACAGGATGGTATCAAGGCTGAGAGAAATTGAAGGAGCCAATATAGAATACGGCTTGATGTTGGCCAAGGAAAAGCTTGGATTGCAGGCTGTAACAGACAATGGCGAGGTTGTTGGTTATAGGGTGGACAACAACAAGATTGAACGGGCAAAAAACTGGTTGTACCGGAAACTGAGCAAACAGAGGAACACCTCAGCCAACATGCTGGAATCTATCCGCTGGCTGCAGTACGGAACAGACGCCATGGTCAACAGCCAGGATGTAGAAATCATATTGAGAAGTCTTATCAGCTCAAGTACCACCAACAGGAAAGTTAAGGGGAAAAACCTGATGTTGATGCCTTCTACTCTTATGGAGTTAAAGAGGGCCCCTTATTATTATAATGAGGAGGATGATAAAATCAGTTACCAGGCTTCAGATCTGAAAACCTATACCAATGATCAGGGAAAGATTATCAGTATGGAGGTCTATATGCCCCATTGGTTTGAAGAGATGTATGGTAAAGAAGTAAATATCAAAGATATTGATCCCAGATTGACAAAGATACTTGGGTTCAGGATTCCCACTCAGGCCCTGTCCTCTCTGGAAAGCATCATTGTAAAGGATTTTCTGCCTGTTACTGCTAATGATATTGTGATTGTTCCCAGTGAGATTGTAACCAAGACCGGCGCCGACTTTGACTTTGACAAACTCTTTGTAAATCTTCCCAACTATGAGATAGTGGACGGTGAGGTCAAGTATGCAGAATATCTAACTGATGAGGAAGAGTTATGGGAAAAGAGAAAAAGATCCTTCACTACTAACTTTGCAACAGATGAATACCTGGAGATCCAGGATGCATATTATGGTGCCCTTGTGGACATGATTGCGGATAAACAGACACAATATGAAACTGTGCTCAAAGCTATAGGTGATGAGGGATTTACCTCAAAACTCCCCAAAGACGTAAAGAATGCGCTTTCAGGAGTGTGGGATTTTATCTGGGACCGGAAAGAATTTCTCCAGGAATCCCAGCTCAACATTGAGAGTGCAGTTATCGCAATGGAGGAGGTCCGGGAAACTTTTACTCAAAGAGTTGAAGACATCAAAGCTCTCAAAGAAGAAAGGGATGCCCAGCTGAGAGAACTTTATAAGAAATATAGATCCATGTGGCAGGAGTTGCCCATTGATCTGAAGAACGGTCATGAGCGCCTGGACAATCTCAAGATAGAACTGCAGCGCACTCTCCTCCTGAAGCCTGAGAGGTTTGGAGAACTCAATGCACCAGTCACTATTGATGAAGGTGTATCCGTTCTCAAGGATACAGGTAACAGGCTGCTTGAAGAACGTGAGAAGAGACTGAAAGAATATCTTGGCGATGACTTTTATGCTGCTAAAAAGAGATATGAAAACGCCCTATATCAGGTTGGCAACCCAGTATATATGCAAAAAAAGGGTTATGAGCTTCAAACCGCTAAGCAGAACATTAGTATCGGCGCTCTGGCGGCCACAGCTCATATTAATTTTGCACAAGCCAATGTATACATAGATAACATAAATCTTGATATTCCTTACAACATCTATACAGACAAAACGGATACAAGCTACCCAAGCTTTGCCGGTCTAAAAGACAGTAGCAGTAAATACTATATATCTGATCTTATAAATGAGCTGGTCTCTGCATATGCGGATAGTCCCAATGACCCATTTATTCATGAGATTGGTGGTAGTGGAGAGAATGCAACCATATTTGCCATGATGCTTAGCCTAGGTGTACCTGCGGACTATCTGATTGCCTTGATGAATCAGCCTTTGATAAAGCATTACAGTAGTCGTCTGGATGTAGAAAAGAGCGCCTATTTTAATGCCCTGAGAAAAGAAGGCTCAACTGCTGTTATGGGGCCAGCAGAGTTTACCAGAAAGTATAAAGAGAGCTATCGCAGGGACTACAAGGTATCATATGATTCCAAACACATAGCAAATACAAATAAGCTCTGGAGACAGGCTACTATTCCTTTTGTGCCGGATAGTGCAGGAAACCCCCTGTTCATGGATACGGGTGAGTGGGACCATGCTGTACAGTATTCAGCCCTTGTAAAATATCTTCAGCTTAAAGATCTGGCCAGTGATTACTTTAAGTACATACAGGCTTCCACTTATAATACAAAGCATGGTGGTAAGAACATATTGTCTGCAATGCTCCTTAATGAAATGACTGAAGATTTAATCACCAGGGGCCCGGAAGAGGTAAGGTTTGTAAACTATAACAGACTCTTTAAGGATGGGGGTTTTCTTGCTCCCCACCGCAGAGCCGTACAGGAGTCAATCAAGATCCTGACACCTTTCCATACCTTCATGAATAATGACAGTATTGTAAGGATGATCAAGGATAACCTCATAGCCCCCATGATAAGAGGCAAGGAGTTTATGTCCTTTGATGACCAGATTGGCGTGCTTGACAGGTTCAGGAGTGAGCTGGCAACAGCAATTTATCATTCTTATTATGGAGATAGGAGGTTATTTCTTGATGAGCGCAGTCTTATTGAGACATATGAGGCAAATCCGGTAACCGGGAAGTTTGATCATAAAAAGATAAACAACACTATACCAAGAAGGACTAAGGAACTCAAGAAACTATTGAAGAAATCTAACTATCTTATAGATAATTTTGTACCTCATCTGAGAAACAAGACCCATATTCCGGGACATTATATTGACAACATGACCCTGAAAGGGTTCTCTGGCAAAAAAGTGAATCCAATGGAGCTTGAGATGTACACAGATGCCTGGAGGGAGCTTCATGAGCAATTCCCGGAATATTCCAAAGATCTGTTCAAGTTTCTGATGCTTCAGGCAGGTACAACAGAGAGTCCCGCAAACTTCCTCAGGATTGTCCCCAATGAGATATTTGCTGGAGATCAGGATGTAGGGATGATTAATGCTCTGAAAGCATTTATGCCTAGAGAGGGCGATACCAAGACCAAAAACATGTATTGGTTCTTTGATCAGTTTGCCCTCAATAACAGGGATAATCGTATCTTTAGATGGGTTGCCAGTAAGAGAACTATCTCTTCAATGAAGGAGAATGACGCCTATCCGTTCATGGTAAAAACCATGGGGGGCTTACGCAAGTATTATGTGAACGGTAAGGAGATCTACCTGAGAAAAGAAAAGAAAAAAGATTCAAGGACTCCACCTTATCCAACTTTAGACTTCAAAACATACGCCTCGCTGAAAGATTACAATAGTACGGCGCCAAGCATTTTCACGGATAAGGATACCGAGACAGGTACAAATAACCGGGAAATCCACCCTCTGAGCAACAGGCCAAGAAGAATAGAAAAACTTGAACAACTTAAATCAGGAAAACGTGTGAGTATTAAAAAAGTAATAGCCGGCGGACAATGGGGTATTGACATGGATTCTCTTGAGATTGCAGATAGTCTTGGATATGAAACCGGAGGTACTGCTCCTTATGGGTGGAGAACTGAACGTGGTCCCAGAAAGTCTGATCTTGAGAAGTATGGACTGGTTGAAGGGCCCTACGCAAAAAATGCTGCAGAAGCTTATCGGCTAAGGACAATAAGAAATATTGAGAATTCTGACGTAACAGTCATTTTTGCTCAGAACCGGAACAGTCCTGGTACAAAACTTACCATACAGGAGGCTGAAAAAATGAACAGGCCGTTGATTATAAACCCAGACACCCAAGAACTTAGGGACTTTATCGCTGACTATAAACCTGAGGTCATCAATTTTGCAGGAAACCGACAAACAGGTATGACCCAGGAATTCATTAACTATGCCCGCAGGACAATCCGTGAGGCACTATTACCCTGCAGCTAATGGGATGCCAAGTCACATATAACAATAAGGGAGAAATTACCAGTGTAAGAGCTCCCAACATGAAGGCTTCAAATCTTTACAGAGAGATTCAAAACAAATATGAGGATCTTACCCCAAACCAGGTCTTGGAAGTATGGTCTGAGAGTTACACCGGGGAATTTATTGGGAACTATCAGGGAAGATATGATGAAAATGGTGAGGCAGTGTTTGAAGATGCCAGAGGGTTTTTTGTTCCTGTAGTGGATGAGATCAGATTCAGTGACGATCAGACCGGTAAACTAAAGGCCCTTGCCAGTCAGCTCCAGGCTGATGAGAACGGGCTGTTTCCTGCGGAGGTTACCGAGAAAGATATTAAACAAGCCCTTAATGAACAAAATATCAGAGGTGTAAGAGTTGGTACCACACCTAATGGAAGACACTATCTTGCGGTCAATGATAACTTTTACAACCCGTTTAAAGAGGCCTACTACGCAAGCAGCAAAGATGTTTCTCTCCGGGACTGGAAGCTTGGAAACATTAATACCCAGCTTTTGCGTACCCTGGACATTCAGGCTGAGTGGACGGATGAGCTTCAGGAAGACGTAATTGGGCAGGCTGATATTCTCAATAAGATAATCAAACTTGCTGATGGTCAAGCCGATACCAAGGATGTGACCCATGAGATCATGCACGTCATGGTTTCTATGATGAGGGGTTCTGCCAGGTACAACGCTATGATTACTGAGGTTACAAAGCTTCCTGTCTATGAGGCCGTAAAAACTGAGTATTCTCAGTATGATAACTATACTGATGCCAAGCTGGCTGAAGAAGCCCTTGTGACTTATCTTACAGATACTGTAGCTGATGAGGCCACCTCAAAGACCTGGTATGAGCTGGTGTTGGATTTCTTTAAAAGACTCTTTTCAAAGAACAGGAATGCCATCAATCTCTTCAGGTCATCCGCCAGGAATGTGCTGAACATGGATCTGGATGAGTTGGGAGTAAAATCCAATAAGGAACTGGACTTTACATTTGATGATGAAACCTGGTATAAGATTGATTATATCCCTGAAGCCCAGGACGCTATACTTGAGAAGTTTGAATCCATCAATGAGGAAGGGCATACTATGGAGAAAGACCGGTATAAATTCAGAGGAAAGATATACCGCTACCGCCCTTCAGACTATGTGAATACTTTACGGAAGGACATCTTTGGGGGTGTCACGGAATTTACGCCCGAGCTTAAAGAGCTCTTTACCACTAAGGGCACCATACTTCACTTTTATGAAAAGCTCCTCATGGATACTTTTATTGAGGTTGAAAGAACAGGGAAAAAGATTGATTTTGTTCATACGGAATATGTAGATGCTGTTTATAATCATCTAAGTAAGCATCCAGAGTTTGCAGGTAAAGACAAGAGTTATTTTACTTTAAGTAAAGATCATCTTGGGGTTCTTTTTAAGGGTATAAGACACCTTTATCAGAGTATCAAAGAGAGAGATGCCAATGCTAAAATCCTTACTGAACAGTTCATACCCGATGAGCGCAACAATGTAGCGGGTACGGCAGACGTTCTTGTTGTTCATGGAGATGGATCTATAGCCATTTATGACTACAAGAACGTAAATCTTCACAAGACTGGTAAAAAGAGAGAGTTCCAGAGACCTGACTTTGATGACAGAAAACTCCAGCTTTACGACAGGCAGCTTTCTCTGTATACAGATATGATTAAGAACTTTCTAGGTCTGAGTCATCTCCAAGTCAGGCAGTCAAGAATCATACCTATAAATGTACAGTATACGGGCGAGAATATAACCACTCTTCAAATGAACCATCCGGGTATGCGCCTGAGATGGTTACGTCAGCTGGCAGTAAGTCATGAGATGGTTCCGGAAGATACAGATCTGAGTCATTTTCTGCATAAGCTTTACAACGAACGGGTATCACTCAGGGCCGCAGCAACCAAAGCTACGGGAAAAGAGAGGGACTTTATCCGCTACAGGCTTGATCAGATCAATAACGATCTTTCTAACATCCTTATTGAAGGTGAGATCAACAACATGCTGACAGGTCTGATTGATTTTGCCAAGGCCATCAAAAAGGATGTCAAAAGTCTTACAGCTGGCGGTTTGAATAATGTTAGGGCCCGTATGGAGATGTACAAAGATTTTCCTGTTGCCTTCCGGAAGACTGTAGAGGATATGGAAGAGGATACTGAAGAGAAGAAAGCCTCAAAAATGTCTGCAGAAAGCAAACTACAGGAGTTCAACAGTCTTTTGGATGAGGCATATGCGGATATTCTGCAGGAGATTATTTATAGGGGGCAGCAGAAGTTTGATCCTACCGGGGAGAGAAGCATTCTTGAGGGGGGAAGGGGCCCAGGTATGATATCGGAAATGACTGAGGGCCTGAATAGAATTGATGAGCCGGTTACCCAGACCATCTTCAAGATGTTCAGGGAAAAAGCTGAAGAACAAAGACTTCTGCTCTTAAGCTATGAAAGTGAAATCAATAAGGCTTACAAGGAATATAAAGCCTGGGCCATAAAACAGGGATATAATGCTGCGGGATCCGGAATTTATAAGCCTCTTATTAGGAGATCCAAAACCCATATAGGGTTGGTTACTCCATATACAACGACCTTCTATGACAAGAAGCAGGAGATCATAGATGAGCAAGCTACCAAAAAGAGTGCGGGCAAGTCTACAGCTGCTGAGGTACTCTGGATGAAAGAGCACATGGAGTTCAATAGTGAAAAGTGGTCTGAAAATCTGGATGCTCAGAAGAAGAGATTAAAAGAAATGGGTACTCTTACGGATAAAGAGATCAATGAGAAGCTAAGCTGGTATGATCGGTATAATCCTACAATAAACGAGTCTGCATGGTTCAGGGCCAACAATTATTACCTGAAGCCTAAGAGTTGGGAAGATCCAGCCATGAAGAAATGGGTAGCTGAAGACTACAAATATATTATGGCCAATAAGCCTGCCAAAAAATATTATGAGATGTACCTCAAGTACAACAGGATCATGATGGAGATGGCAGGCTATGATTCTGTACAGCCAAATTTCATACCCAAGATCAGGGCGGATATGGTAGAAAAGCTCTCCAACTGGGGGGAGTTTGGTTCCCATGTGAAAATGGGTACCGTGGATATCCTTGGGCCAATGCAGTTAAGGGAAGTTGGAATGCTTCAGGGGGCGCTTGATGCTGACGGTAATCCAACAAACCAAATTCCCATATTACATACTGATGATATTCTTGAAGGTGTAGGTGACCGCGAAATAGCAGAAATGAAAAATACTCTGGTTAAGGAGGGTTATGATAAGAATACTCCTGAGTTTGAGAATGAACTTGACAGGAGAATCTATGCCAAAAGAAAAGCCCGAGGTATTGATCAGACTTCCCAGGACCTGACGGCTTCTTTAAAAATAATGCTGGACAACGTGACCAGGTATCGAGTAATGAGTGATATTGAGGATGAGGTTGTTATGCTGAGAAGCATTATGGATACAGATCAGTATACCCAGATTCCCACTGACAATACCGGGAGAAGGCTTTACAATCTTTTTAGTTCTGAGGCTCAAAAAAGACTGGGAGCCAATCTTGGAATGCAAGGTCTTTTGGACACCTTTATCAATGCTCATATGTACGGAAGAAGGACTCAGGGAAAAGATGGAGTCGTTTATATTGCAGGTAAACCTTATAGTGCAAAACAACTGGTAGACAAACTGCACGAGCTTTTGAGTCTTTCATCCATCGCTTTAAATCCTATTATAGCAAGTGCCAACTGGACTAATGCGCTAGTAAATTCCAGGATTCAGGGGAGAAGAGGGAGATATTACACAAGACAGAACTGGAAAGAATCTATAGATGAGATAGCAACCGTCTCTGATAAAGTCTTGACAGCTATGTGGTACTTTGAACCGTCTTCAAAAAATATGCAGCGTGATCGTGCTGTAAGGAGCCGGACAGGCGTATTAAATAGACTTACCTCAGGGAGGTTTGCCTATATTCTCCATAGAGGCACCATCAATCAGTATGGTGCAAGTAAGGTTAAACAACAGCTTGCAGATGCTGGATATTTAACTCCTGATAATCCCTATTTTGGTGACGATGCTGTAGGGAGAACAGTACTAATTTCTATGATGAAAACCTGGGTCCTGGACGTAGATGGTAAGGTCAAAAATCCCCATGATCCCTTCCATAAGATTGAAGATCCAGAAGCCAAGTCGCTATGGGAGCTTTTTCAGCATGAGAACCTGATTGAGAATTTTGATCCAGACACAATTCCTGTTGAGGGACTAACTAAAGAGGAACTTGCCAGATTTAGAGCTATTGTTTTAAAAGCTCAGGCAGAAATCAAGGGTTCTACTTCTCCTTGGGATTATAGTAGAGCAGACTCTCATATTGTAGGACAGCTGCTTAAAAAATTCAGGGACTGGATTCCTCCTATGGCCGCAGCCAGGTTTGAGTCTTTAAGGTATGATCCCCTTCTGGATACCTACACTCAAGGATATCTCAAAGGAACCTGGAACGATCTTATAGGTCAGGGAACATCCCAGCTCATTGCGGAGGAGGAGATGGTTGAGGTGAGAAAGATATATTATTTCTGGAAATACTATGCCGGTCCCACGCTGGCCAGATTTGGTAAACTTCTTGGAGAAACCATAGGGATGGGCATGTGGACCCCTTACAGCAACAATATTGATGAAAAGAGAGCAAGATTTGCCTATGACAGGATTATTGCAGAAAACCCTGAAATAAATCTCAAGAAGTTTACATTTGAGGCTTTTCTGGATTTCAAGAGGAATCAGGTAAAAGCTGCTGCAACGGAGGTCAGGTATGTGCTCCTGACGCTTGGTGCAATTGCGCTTATCAGGGCGGCCACTGACTGGGATGAGGATGATAACAGGAACGCTCTTACAAGATATATCTATAGAATGATTGTGAGAACCAACCTGGAGCTTACATTTTGGTTTGATCCTCAATCTGTGTATACCCTTATACGCTCCCCGTTGCCAGTGCTAAGATTATTTACAGATCTTCACAAGGCTCTTGGAAACTTCATGATGGAGAGTGCAGAGGGTATTGGGCTCCTTCCTGAGAACCGTAGAGACAAGACACCATTCTTTTATTATACTCTAAAGAATTTTCCGTTTATTAATCAGATTCTGTCTACAATAGGGTACTTTCCTTCATATAAGGGTCGGGACAGTTTCATATCCAGATACTTTGAAGAAAGGGTTTTGAAATGATGTAAAGATTTTCTATCTTTAGGGTAAATGATCATTTTTTATAATAAAACCGTTTAAAACTCATGAATGACAAAAAACGCAGTACTGAGGTTGTCAGTGATAATTCACTGAATGATGCCAAGCTTGTAGATATTCTTGGAGCAATCCAATCTACTTTGGCACAGCTCACTAACCAAGGAGCTACTACACAGAGCACAATTGATACACTTGCTAAAAACTTTGTGACAAGCAGCCGTACAGACGAAGATGTAAGTGAAACTGAAGTAATCCGTTCACAGAACCTGGCATGGCCTTTCAATCAGAAAATGATTGCAGCGGTTGAATGGGGAAAACTGATGGATGGTTTTATTTTGGGTCACCAAATTAATGCAAACCTTGTAAATCAGCAAAATCTGATTAACACAAATGCTATTACGCAATCCAATAACGCCAATAACTCTTTGGTTACTACCGTTTCGGATTTGCAGAAACAGATTGCACGTTATAGTGAATCTCTTGGAGTTACCCTCCAAAAAGAAATTGATACGTTAATTGTACAGCCTTATCCTTATGCTGAGAATGCTCCGGCAACACAGGATACAGGAGGAGAAGGAGATGATACCGGAGACACCGGTGCGGAAGACGAATAGGAAACTTTTCATATCGGGGTAGATTGTGTAAAGAGAGGGCCCTCCCAGGTTACCCTCTCTTTTTTTTTATCTAATAGTTTGATTATCAACTTTTTTGTATATTGTGGTCTCTAGAACAACTACAGTTCCTATCGCACAATGATTAAACTAAATCAATTTGCCATATGGACTCTAATGCAGAGATTAATAGGGTTATAGCAACGCTTTATAACCAGGGTCGTTCTCCGTCCCAAATTTCAGAAATACTGAATCATGAACACGGGATAGGTGTTCTAAGCGAGGCGGCTATCCGCTCACGAATTCAAAGAATGAAAAAGTCAGGAGCACTGGATGCTGCAATTACTTCAGACCCTGCATTACGTAGTGACATGGAGCTCATCCGGGAAGTAATTCCTGAAAAAGAAGAGCTGTTCAAGATTGGAGTTTACGATATTGAAACCACAGGTTTCTATGCAGACTTTGGGTACATCCTATGTGCAGTCTTCTATGATTTTAATGCAGAAAAATTTGATGTATGTAGAATTGATGAGACAGAGTATTACAAGAATCGGATAGGTAAGGATAAAGCCTACTGGAAAAAGATTGATGAGGAGCTTGTGGAAAAAATCAGAGACACTTATGCATCTTATGATATGATTATCTCCTATAATGGCCGACGGTTTGATGATAAGTTTATCAATACCAAGCTGACCAAATACCAGCTCCCACTACTGCCGCCTGTGAAGTATATAGACATGTACAGTATAGCAAGATACCGTATGAGATTGAGATCAAAGAGGTTAGATACCCTCAAGCACTTCTTTGAGATGGATTCCTATGATGATGGACATGACTGGACAATGTGGCAGATGGCGGCTGCAGGTGAAAAGAAAGGCTTGGATGGGGTAGTTTATCATTGTAAAAGAGATTGTGTAAGGCTTGCAGAATTGGCTAAAAAGATGAAAAGTCATATTCAATACATAAATTAGCCGTATATTTATAGATTATGATTGTGCAACATGAAACCAGCACCATCAGGAATAACACCTGGAGAGGTGCTAAGTATACTATTACGGATAATGGAGAACCAATTCCTCTGGATGGAGCCACGGTAGAGACAAGATTCAGAAAAGGAGATGTAACAGGAGAGATCGCTTTTATATTATCCAGTAATAATGGAAATATTAAAATCACGGATCCGGGAGTAATAGAAGTACTCCCGGTTTCTATTGAGCAGGAGCAGGGAGTCTATTATGGAGATCTTCAGATCAATAGAGGAGGGGTGGTAGATACCTATGTCAGGATAAAACTTACTGTAGAGCCGACTACAAACTATCAAGAATACTAACCATGGCAGATATAAATGTTGACATTAGTACTCGAGAGTTTGAGTTCATCAGTGAAATAAACACGGATGAAAGGCTAATTCTTGTGTATGTGGAAGATTGTAAGGTCTCACCCCTGGCACCTTGTGAATGTGAAGACGCTGATATTAATCTTGAGGACTTGAATTCCGCCGGTATTACAGATATAATAAGTCTTTCAAAAAAAGAATATCTTAATCTGAATCCAAAAGAATCCACAGTTCTGTATTTAATTACCTGTTAAATACTGAATTGTGGCTCAGATACTAGTTCCCGTAACGCTAATTGACAACACTGGGGCATGGTCTCCTTCAGATCCTACTTTAATTGATGAAGGTACTGCAGGTGGTGATGGTGGAGATGGTGGTATATCGTCTCCAAATAATCCGACTTCTAATGATCCCATAACCTATGATATTACTTCAGGTGCAGATCCTGGAGTAGATACGGGACACATCATTTCGGTTTATTGGTATAAAACGGGAGCTAGAGATGTTGATGCTACCATGGAGCTACGTCAGGGGTATGTAAGTGAGGCATCCCCGGGCACACTTATAGCTTCAGTCAATACTGCTGTACTTAGTGGAACCTCTTCATTAGCCTCACATAATCTTACTACCGGAGAGGCATCAAACATTACCGACTATTCAGACTTACAGTTAAGATTTTATGGAGTAACCAGCGGTGGGGGTTCTCCTGCAAACATGATTGTTGACTGTGCGGAATTATTAACACCGGATGCTCCTTCATCTTCTAATGCTGCAAGTTCTTCTAATCCACAGAGCTCTTCAGCAGCACCCTCAAGTAGCCAGGTACCCAGTTCAAGTAATCCGGAAAGTTCCTCCAACGAGGCAGCATCATCTTCTCCAGTTCCTTCATCTTCGCCAGTACCTAGTTCAAGTAATCCAGAAAGTTCAAGTACTCCTGAAAGTTCTTCCAATGAGGCAGCTTCTTCATCACCAGTACCTTCTTCATCTCCGGCACCAAGCTCCTCTAACCCGGAGAGTAGTAGTAATGAACCAGACAGTTCTTCTCCAGTACCTTCCAGTTCTCCTGAGCCCAGTAGCTCTAATCCGGAATCTTCTTCAAACGAAGCAGCTTCTTCCTCTACAGCACAAAGTAGTAGCCCAGTACCATCATCTTCTCCAGCACCTTCTTCATCCCAGACTCCAGTATCTAGTACAGCTGATCCTGGTGATTGGTATGACCCAAGTTGGAGCCACCGTATAGCAATTGTAAGTAATCCTGATCTTGTAGATGAAGTAATTAGCAACTATGCGTACTACTTTAATCTGTCCCAACTGGACAATTCATTTTGGAGCATTGTACAGGCAGATGGGGATGACATCAGAGTTACTACTTCTGATGGAACAACAGAAGTCCCCATATATCTTGCAGATATAGATGATGGAAATAAAACAGGTGCACTATTTTTCAAGGATACTACTGATGCTACAAATCATGAAGTCTATTATATCTACTTTGGTAATTCGGGAGCAACTGCATATGCAGATACAGATACTTACGGAAGATATAACGTATGGACAGATTATTCAAACGTATGGTTACAGAATGAGGTTCCTTCAGGTACAACAGATGCTGTAAAAAATAGTGCAGGAAATTTCAGACATGGTACTTATCAAGGATCAACCACATCTAAGAGTGTATCTGGACCACTAGAAATGCCTGCTATTGACTTTGAAACAGATGATACAAACTATATAAGTATTAGTGCAAACTGGGAACTCCCTGATTCAGCTTTTACGATGGGGGTGTGGGCTAATTTTGAAAATCTTGATGCAGCAAGGTGGTGTGGCTCATTATGGGATCCTTCAAGTAATTCTTTAAAATCCTGGTTTTTTAGATGTTTAACCGACGGAACTATAAATCTTGGTAAATTTTCTGGCGGAACCTTTTATGAAGTCAAGTCAAATACTGGAGTTGGAACAACACCTGGTTGGAATAGTTACGCTGTAACTGTACCTTCTAATTATGCTACCGGAGCAATATACAAAAATGGTTCTGCGGTAGGTATGGCAGATTCTACACTCTCCAGCGGAATAACTGGCAGTAATACAGTAACAGGTGTAGAAATGAGATTAGGAGCGCGTGATGACGCTTCTAGTCCTATACCTTTTGATGGTAGCATGTCTATTTACTTTACCAGTAATAGCGAATGGTCTGCCAACAAGATTGCCACCTACTATAACAATCAATATACTCCTGATGAATTTTGGGGTGTTGGTACTACTACTGCAGCATCTTCTTCAGCACCACCCTCTTCGTCTAATGCCCAATCATCAAGTACTCCAGAATCTTCTTCTAACGAGCCTGATTCCTCTTCTCCAGTACCAAGTTCAAGCAATCCAGAGAGTTCTTCCAACCCTGTAAGTTCTTCTCAAGGTAGTTCTGATCCTGTAAGTTCTTCTACTCCTGAATCATCTTCAACGCCTGAAAGTTCGAGTACAGAACCCAGTTCTTCTCAAGGAAGTAGTGATCCGGTATCATCAAGTACGCCTGAAAGTTCATCTAATCCTCAATCCTCAAGTACTGTACCAAGCTCCAGTCAGGGAAGCTCATCACCTCAATCATCCAGCACTCCGGAAAGTAGTTCAACGCCTGAAAGTTCTTCTGCAGTTCCATCTTCTTCCCAAGGTTCTTCATCTCCAGAGAGTAGCTCTACACCAGAATCAAGTAGTACTCCCGAAAGTTCAAGCGCTGCTCCTTCAAGCTCACAAGGATCTTCTTCACCTCAAAGTTCCAGTACTCCAGAATCTTCAAGCACACCTGAATCAAGTTCTGCAGTACCTTCATCATCTCAAGGGTCAAGTTCTCCTCAATCATCATCAACACCAGAGAGTTCATCCACTCCAGAATCCTCATCAGTAGAACCAAGTAGCAGTCAGGGATCTTCTTCCCCGGAAAGCAGTTCTACGTCTGAATCCAGTAGTATACCAGAATCAAGTTCAGCTGAACCATCATCTTCTCAGGGAAGCAGTTCTCCTCAAAGTAGTTCAACACCTGAAAGTTCCTCTAATCCTCAGTCTTCATCAGCAGAACCGAGTTCATCACAAGGATCCTCTTCTCCTCAAAGTAGTTCAACACCTGAAAGTAGCTCAACTCCGGAAAGTTCAAGTGCTGAGCCATCTTCTTCTCAAGGGAGTAGTAGTCCACAGAGTTCCAGTACACCAGAGTCATCATCGACACCTCAAAGTTCTTCTGCTGTACCAAGCTCTAGCCAAGGGAGCAGTAGTCCAGAGTCTTCAAGTACTCCTGAGTCGAGCAGTACTCCAGAAAGTTCCAGTGCTGCACCTTCTTCATCACAAGGCTCAAGTTCTCCACAGAGTTCTTCAACTCCTGAGAGCAGTAGTACTCCTCAGTCTTCAAGTACTGAGGCTAGCTCAAGCCAGGGTAGTAGTGATGCAGAATCTTCAAGTACTCCTGAATCGTCTTCAACACCGGAATCATCATCTGTTGTAGCCAGTAGTAGTCAGGGATCATCCTCTCCTCAATCATCTTCTACTCCAGAAAGTAGTAGTACCCCTGAGTCAAGTTCTACAGAGGCATCAAGCTCCCAGGGTAGCAGTTCTCCTGAAAGCTCATCCACACCAGAAAGCTCTTCAACGCCAGAGAGTTCTTCAGCAAAAGCATCATCTTCCCAAGGATCCTCAGATGCCGAGAGTTCTTCAATTCCTGAGAGCTCCAGTACTCCTGAATCAAGCTCTACTCCAGAGTCATCTTCAGAGCCTGAAAGCTCTTCTCAGGGCAGTTCTTCTCCTCAGAGTAGTTCTACACCAGAAAGTTCTTCTCCTGCACCTTCCTCAAGTAATCCTGTAAGCTCTTCACAAGGTTCAAGTAGTCCAGAGTCTTCATCAGGAGAACCAAGTTCCTCTAAATTTCCATCATCCTCTGAACCTGCGTCATCTTCTGGTCCAACATCATCTTTTCCAGTACCTTCAAGCGATCCAGAAAGTAGTTCACCGGCCCAAAGTAGTAGTCCAGTACCCAGTTCTCTAATTCCCGGAGTGTCTTCATCAGATACATCCAGTAGGATACCTGGAGTATCATCAGGAGCCTCCTCTGATCCTGCAGCCTCTTCTAGTGCACAGAAGTCTAGTTCTGTATTTACAATACCTTCAAGTCTTATATCTGAAGTTTCTAGCGCATTAATACCAAGTGTAGAGCTAGCAAGTAGTTTCTCATGGATCAGGTCTTCAAGTTCATCCTCAGCCTTTCCTATGGCTTTCTTGGGGAACTCTCCGATAGAGATTTTTATTGGGGAGAAAAAAGTATGTGATATCTTTAAACGATGTAGCTCAACCGCCTAAAACCTTAGAGTAAAAAAGGGGGATCAGAGCAAACATCCCCCAAAGTAGTACCAATATAAACGAAATCCATGCTCTGCTCCTGCTTTCAGGAGGTATATCATCTGGTAATTCGTTGAGGATTTTTTTTAACTCACCGACTGTCGATTCTGAACTAAACGTATATTTTTTATTTTCCATATCATTTGGTTTTCCTCCTTAGCTTATAATTATCTAATCGGCTAATCCTGTCCAGCATATCCTTGACCTTATTTGCCCAATTATCATCATTATATACCTCTCCTAATAACTTGTGTACTATATCTAGTTCGGCATCCATTTTTCTAGCGTCCTGCTGCGTATATTTTTTGTTTCTGTACTTAGTTACTTCTTTCATATCATTTTGTTTTATCATAATCTACCCCTGCTTTATAAATAGCATACACTAGTGTTCAATAATCTCTACAGACTCAATAAGAGATTTTTCACAGTTGTTCAATTCTGTTACAACCTTGCTGTATTCTAGAATGGAAATAAGAAAAACCAAAATCATCACTAAAAATCCGACTCTATAGACTTCTAGTTGTGTTTCTACTCTTTTCATAACTTTAATATTATTTATTGTTATACTGTTTGTTCTTCTGACTTGTTCAGATGAAATAAGTGATCTATTTCTCTTGCCTGAACATATATACAGTCTGCCATGTGAGATAAGTCTTTTATATCAGCATAAGGTCTTCCTATTTCAACAGCTTCACAGTAAGGACAACGTGTTAGTCCAGTCCGTGCCCTATATACTGCTTGAGTAGAAAGTATTGCTTTGAGAAGTAACTTAAGGTGGGGTTTGACCGTTCTAATTGATCCCATCAAGACTAGCATATTATTGATTTTTTATCTACATTTACTATCTGCCATCCAGGAAGATCTTGAAGAATATGCTCAGCTGCTTCTGAAGTAGTAAATCCTTCAGGACCTGCTATAGTTCTTCTGATTTCTACCGATCCGTTTGTAAGAGTCACGGTATATGCTATATGAATTATTGTTTCCTCCATGATTATAAATTTTCTATAAGTAACTCCAATAGGTTTATTTAATGAGATTGTTCTTTTCTCATTCCAAAAATTTAGCATGTCTAAGATTATAATTCCACGGTAGCACTAAGTTTACGGTCTATCAAACCCTCTTTTAAGATAAGCATATCTTCATAGAGACCGCTTTTTACCTGGCACTTACCTTTTGTGTGGATGATTAGAGCACACTGTTCTGCCTGAGCAGAAGAATGGTTGAGAAGATCTATAAAAGTCATGATAACCCATTGAAAGGTATTGATCTCATCATTATGGACAATTAGTTGAGCAGATCCTCCTGTTTCAACATTATTATCTGTAATAACATCTATATTAATTTCCTCCCGGCTTACATTCAGGGTTTTTATCCCGGGTTTGGTGTCCCAGGTCACCAAGCGATTCGGCACATTCTCCACAAATAAACTGATTAGATTCGGTGTCAATAAGCCATCCAGATTCAGCAAGTTGTTCAACAAACTCCTTATAATTAGGAGTTTCCCAGTCATCTAGCATTTCACAACGGCTACACTCTATTGTAAATAAATAATACTTTAGGATACTCTTATTGCGTATATCCTGAGTTTCTATACTTTTTAGATTTTTCATAGGTAAGAAAGGATAAAAGAGGAGCCCCAAGATGGAGCCCCAATGAATTAAACCACCTTATGAAGATTCTTCTGAAAGTTCTGTAATCATCTTATTAATTTCTATCAGGGCAACCCTGTGAATGGCAAGATGATGAAATTTCTCATGGACCCCATACGATACGGATTCTCCTTCAGCAGGAGGACTGATTCCAGGATCCCTTAGTAATTCTTTGATTGAATGAAGATCTGTGGCAATTTCTGATTCGTACTGTTTTGCAACAGTCTGAAGGCCAAAAATCATTCTACTTTTGTCATCCATTTTTTTTCTGGTTTACCCAGGAGCATATATAGCGCCTGGAGTTCTTCTAATAATTTTTTTCTTTTGGAAAAATTAGATTCCTTCATCAGGATCTCTTCCAATTCCTGGCATTTCTCTTCCAGTGTCATATCCACGTTTTTCAATAAGTTTTGAGATCTTATCTGCACGATGAAAGTCTTCATCATCCAGGGCTCTACGTAAAGCTTCATCAAGATCTTCAAGTTTCTGTTCTACAATAATATGAATTCGGTACTTATTGTTATACATTGTGTACCTTTCTGACTCATAGGTAATATTTCCCTCTTGGGTCAAACCTTTGGAACTCGGCTCAAATTGCTTAAGAAAGCTCTTTATGGCACCTACTAAAACACTCATAGACCGAATATAATAAATTATCTGCTTTTAAATTCAGTTTCTTCATTTTTTGCCCATTCACCTTCTACAGGCTCTGGTTCTGCTAAATCAAGAACATCCTCTTCAGAAAGAGACTGAGGAATTTGTCTGAGTTGGGCTGCCTGTCTGATCAGACTTATAATGTCATCATACATGTCAGGCTCAATAATAATTACTGCCGAATCTTTTAGTTTGGCATGTTGAAACAGTTCTGCATCTTGCTGTTCCGTAAGTTCTGGAAGAAAGATTTCTAGCTTGGTAGTATTGTCCACAAGGAGACCCTTATGGCGGATGATTGCGTTGGGTACTGATACCATAACTTCTTTTCCATAAAGATAAGTTATCGGTAGTAAATATCAAACTCAAAGCTGAACTTTCTGAATAAATCAGTGACATCCGATACCCTGACGCCAAATTCTTTCTCTAACTCCTCCCTTAAAATTTTATGTCTTTTTAATATTGCTGCAGGCATGTTATACTTCATAATCATATGACCAGGATTATTTGGCCAATCCGGAAGTTTTTTTACTGGTGTGGTTGCCATCTTTTTATAAAGAGAGCTTACTCTAGTATATTTACTATCAATAATCTTAATCACATCTTCTATAATATTAATTGCCATAGGCATTCTATAAAATACATGATCTACAGTGCTCCATACACTATCTACAACACTACTGGAAACTAACCTGTCATTCAGGCTATGATACTCGCTGATTGTGAGATTCTTGTTTTCAAGAACATCTTTTGTGAACTTTACAATCAGTGCTATAGGTTTTGGAACTATCATAGTTTCATCAAGCTCAAGATATGAGTTTACAAATCCATATTCCCACATAAGCATATATAACGGTATGGGTGGAAGTTTTTTACGCTCAATGGGTATCTTGTTAATCTGATATGCAAAGACTGGTAGAACCAATAGAGTAGGTATGTTTATCTCTCTATAGATTCTTGTAAGTGTAATTGCCAATTTAATAATAATTTCATAAAAAAATCCATTTCTATAACAGCATATTCACCTTTGGGAATGAATCTGCCTTTTTCACTCTTTTTAGTGAACTGATGTAAGATTACATTATACCCATCATCAGGCATTTGGTTGAGAAGCTTAGTATAATTCACCGTCCTTGCTTGAGTCTTACACTGTATATTCACAGGAAGTGGACCATTTTTAAACTCATTTTTATTGATAAGATCAACCTTTTGATCATCTCTGGATCTACTTTCACTACGGCTGGTGACAATATCAGGATAGATATGTTTCAGTTTCCTGATACATATTCGCTCCCAATTATGTCCAGCAGTACGGTTCCTTTTACTCATGAAACCAAAGATGCAGATTTATCTATTTTTTACCAAATACTTATCATTATCAATAAGCGAAAAAGCCACTCTTGCAAATGCTTCCTCACTGAAGCCCTCTTTTGGCCACTCCTTTGCAATGTTCTTAGCAATAGTAAACAGCTTAATGCCAAATGTACGATGCACGTTTTTAATATATCGCACAAACATATATTTGATCTCATGCTTGTCAGCATCTGAGGTATTTTGATTAAACAATAACTCCATGTTTTCACTCTTAAAAGGTCCCAATAGAGTTAATGTTATTTTCCGAAACACTGTATACACCTTGAGTTTTTTTGTAGGGAGAAGGCCGTAATTTGTATGGACTTTGAATAAGTGATTAACTACAGGTGTGTCATTAATACTATGCTTAAGAACAACCCTACTAAACCACACCGGAATCTGCGGTGCCTTTGTAAAGAATTTATCCTCCTTGTAAAGTTCTCTTATTGCCCATAATCCGTTCTTTATTAAGGCATTTTCTACACTACTGAAGTAAGGATTGGTAATAAGATAACTATCCCAACTATTAATACTCCAACTGTTCATATGCTTTTTTCTAAATTGAGCCATAAACCGTTTTCCAATATTAGAATACATGACCTTACTTAGAGCCCTTCTTACAGGAGCATATCCTCTTACATTAGGAGAGAAGTGATGAGCCAATGCCACATAAATTAAAAAACCATATTTATGCTGATTAAGTGCTGACAAAAAATTAAGTCCCATTGTTTTCATGCCCTCATCATCACTATACGTCAGACCAACAATACGTAGATATTCATCCCAACTTTCAATCTTTTGGTCAGAAATCAAATTATTAAGCTGGTTGTAGGTAAGTACTCTAACGTCTGAATAATTCTTTGCTATATCCAGCAAGTCTTCAAAATTCGTATCATTTGTTACGGTACCAGATGAAACTATAGTATGGCGGTCTATAATAGAATATTTCCGTTTAAGATCAGAGTTCCACTGATAGTCCATAATGCGCTTTACATTATTCAGTTCTAGTACCTCGCTATTGCCAAATCTATTAAACATCTCATATAACCAAAAAGAGTCAATCACTACATGAGTAGCCAATTCTTTTTTACGGGTTATAGAGACCTTATTTTTTTCTCCAAAATGCCGAAACCTTCCTCTTGAGAAAGTTACATGTTTTGGAAAAAAGAGTCTTGATCCTGGTGGTAATGATGAAGTCTTATTCATTTTGACAAAACTTTTTATCTCCTCTGCATACTCTTTCCGTACAGTGTGTACTAGACTTTGGAGAGATATAACACCATTAGAATTAATATCCACTATACTACTAAGCTCAATCATTGCATCAAGTATTTGCGGACATTCTTATCTGCCATCATAGGGCTGAGTATAGAAGAATGTCTTGCCATAAGCGTCTGAGCAAGACTAAAGCTCACATCAACTCCCAGCACTTCACTGGAGATGATTAGTCCAAGATTTTCAATCATCTCCTGACGGGTGAAACCTTCTTTCATTTTCTTCTTTTTCTCCAGAACCATGGTAGTGTGGTTTGCTACCCTGGTACCTATGACGGAACCAATATCTGCCCTGTACTGCCCATCAGGAGATACCACAGGCTTCAGTGCGGCAAGGGTCTTCCTGACATCAGAGCTGAAGATGATCTTCCTTGCTTCAGGAATCTTGTCCATATCCCCATTGATAAATGTAGCAAAAGACAGTGCCAGGTCACTTCCTACAGCCATACTTCCTAACTGTTCAATCCTTTGTAGAGATTCTTTGGACTTGAAATCTTTCAGATGTCCAATGGTATAGAAAAATCTGGTCCACGCTCTTGCATCAGATCCCTTTGAAGGGTCTTCCTCACTTCTTACCACATCATCATTCATCAGCATGAAGTTAATACAACGAGAGTCTACATGGTTTTCTTCTGCCCAACGTGCCCAGACATTGGAGTCATAGTGTACTGTGGCAGACAGATACCGGCCCCTCTGAGCCTTGTCCATGGTATTTACAATGAATTCTCCATCATCCGGATTGGATGTAAGGATAATATGCCAGTCCTTGGGGAGTTTCCAGGAGATATACTGTCCCCTGTCAATCAGCTCCATAGTTGCTTGCAGAAGCCTCACGTCTGCCCTGGAATAGTCATCCAGAAGCAAGATCCCGCTTTCTCCACGGCCAGCAATCCAGTCAGGAATGGCATAGGACATCTGTGGGCGCTTGTCTGTGGGCATCCAGCCCCTCTTATAATAAGGAAGCAGACTTTCCTGAGCTACCCACTTTTCTTTACCTTCATGGGTAATACAGAACATTTTGATTGGATATCCACACAAATCACCAACCTCTTCAATCTGAGACATGTTGAGCTTTACAAAATCCATCTCCATCTCTTCAGCCACCTGAATCACTGCAGATGTCTTACCCAGCCCTGAGTCACCAATAAGTTCAGCACTGATACGTGTAGGAATTCCAAGCTCTGTATTAGCCCGGTTTGTGGTAATGATATATCTCATCAAGTCTTTTGCTTCATCAATATTAAAACTTGCCATACTTAAATTGTTTTAAAGTCTTCTATTTGGTTTAATTCTAGAATTGCTTTCCATAGGATATCCTGCCCTATGGGTTCATTGTGATTGATCATAAGTTCAATTGTGTCCAGGTTTACGCGGTTAGCAATATTACCCAAATACACAAATTCGCGGTCTTTCTGTATATGAGGCCCCCCAACCGGTGCAAGGTGGCGAGCTTCAATAATTTTATGTACACTTCTAAGACTCCAACCGTATCTGGGCTTAACCTTAAAAGTAGGCTTGGCTATCTTGTAGTAGATAACATTGTCATTTATGCGACCATGAATATGGGTCCATGCAGGATTCGTGTTTATGGCCCTTAAGGCATCAACAATGATTCTGAACGCATTGGTTTCTGATAACTTTGTCTGAGATTTTATATCTCTAAGATAGACCGCATAAGTTCTGTTATTTTGAGAGATAACATCACCCTTTTTTATTAAGTACATACTCAAGAGTATCATTTATAGCTGCAATAAGCATATATGCTGCCATATCTCTGTTTGTTTTGTCATCAGAGATAAAGAGACTATTAATATTTTCAATTTGCTCTGGTTCTTCAAGTACACATAGAAAATCAATATTCTTATGTTTACCAGTCTTACCTTTCTCAAGAGCCTTGATCATCTCCTGATCTGATTCTTTATCTACAGCTTCAATAACAATAGTATGAATCTTCTCTATTTCCAGATCCAAATGTTCGGCTATTGTTTTAGCAATATTCAGATATTGTTTTTCATTTTCTTTACTAATATTCACCTGAGCAAGATTCTGCAGATCATATTTTCCTGAATACAGAACAATGGAAAAGCTAATAATCTCTGAAATGTCTGAAACGATAAACAGGTCTCCCAGTTCAAGTTTCTTGGTTTTAGGTTTTAATAAGTTAAGCATCTTTAATCTTAATTGTAAATCCTGGATAATTTGTGAAGTCTTCAAGGTTTTTTCCCCTGCGTGATAATACCCATACAACAGGTTTTACTGACTTTGTTTTCGGAATGCTGGCCCACCCGTCAGTAAAGTATATAAGCATATTGAACCGGTTGGCTTTCTCATTGAGATACCTGATTGGTTCCTCAAAAGAGGTACCGCCCCCGCCGGTTATATTCCGATTCTTGATTGTGTTCAGGTTTCTATACTTGTAGATTCCCTCTTTTGGAATATGTGTGTCACACTCTGCTACAATAATCTCAACACCAGATCTACGCATACCCTCAATTTCTGTAAAGAATTCAATAAGTTCATCTGAAGATATGGATCCTGATGTATCTACAGCTACAAGCACCCTGCTATGACGCTTGATTTTTATGGCAGGCATTCCCGGGAACCTGATACTCTCCCGTTTCCTGCTTTTCTTTAGATAAGTAGTGTCTGCATAACCTGTATAAAGTCTTCTAAAGATTTTTTTCCAGTTATAGGTAGGTTTAGGATTAAGAATCTCCTCGATCATTTCTCTAAGGTAACCAGGAAGATTTCCTATAGCCTTTGAGTTCATACTGACGGCCTTAGCTATCTGCTTTCCTGTCTGAGCCTCAACCAGTCTCTTTTCACTTTCACTAAGACCGTTAAACTCTCTCCATGTTGGATGGTTATCATATTCAGGTATACCATCTCCTTCCCCGTTTCTGTTTCCTTGATCATCATTACTAGAACCATCACCACCCATACCCTGACCTCTCATAGCATCACAAATCTGCTTACATTTCTTACCGGCAGAACTCTCTTTTTCCATCTCTTTTTTTAAGAGCTGATAATAATAGTTAGTACCTTGTTCACGATGTCTTTGTTCATTCAGATTAAAAGCATCCAGAGTCATACCAGGAACCAGTGAGGGCATGGTAGTGTTGTTTACCTTCATTACATGCTGGTTAATTTCAATATCAGCCGCTATATTGAATAACTCCTTATTAGAGTATTTAGTACCCATAATAGGGTGATTGAAGCAGATATGAAGTAGTTCATGAAGAAGAACAAATTTCTTCTCTTTCTTGTTCTGTAAAAATTGTGTCCAGAATACGGGGTTGATTACCATGAACTGATTGATGCCTTTTTTATAGACACCTGCTGTAGATACTTCAATTCCACTATTCTCACTCACAGGAGCTACGTATCTATTAACTGAACTAAGTATCAATCCATAATGAGGAGCTTCAATTATGATGTCTCTAACTATAGTATTGATCTCTTTGATACACTGTGTTACCATATAATAGGTTCTTGATTAAGCGTTTTCAATTGATTATTTACTTTGTCATAAAACTTACATCCATAGAAACCTGCACCACCTTGCGCATAGGTTTCAGCCGCGGGATGTACAACATGAAGCACATGTCCATGTTCTATATAGGCTTCCCAAGCCTGGGCTTTCTTTCCAAACATTACATAGAGTAGGTCAGATTTTTCCTTTGAGAGATTTCTTATAAATCTCTTAGTCCATAGTTCCCAAATTGGGAAATGACTCTTGGGTTCACCTTCTCTTACGGTAAGTGCTGTATTAAGGAGCAGTACCCCTTGTTGAGCCCATGATATTAAAGTATGATCAAATGTGCCGCCATTTTGGTTATCCTCCCATTCTTCTTTAAGAATTCTCAAGGAGGGGCTTAGCGGCTCTTCTTCATTAGCAAATGCAAGACCGGTAGCTTTGCCATCATGGTAAGGATCTTGTCCTATAAACACTACTCTTACAGTATCATAGGAACATTCTAACATTGATCGGAATATATGTCTTTTGAGCGGATACACAGTTCCTTTTTTAAACTCTTTTATAACTCCGTCAAGAGTTACATCCAATATTCTTTCCATATTCCATTGTCTTGTAATAATATCATACCATGTACCAAGAACGGCCTTCTTTACCTTATCTGATACTTTCATTCATTAAATGTTTTACTATTTTTTTAGCGGCATTATCGTCACCATTCAATTTAATTCTAAGTTCAGTGAAGTCCTTCACTTCCTCATTGCCAAAATGGAAATAGGGTAAATTGTACTTTTCACTGTACATCTTCATATGCTTCAGGCCAGTAAAGTCAGGATCATAATTAATATAAAGATTAAAGTACTCTTCCAGGGCCTCAATCATCCATCCTTCAAGAAATTCTGTTTCTGACTGTGGAGCAAGTGATGATAGTCCGAGAGAGTCCCAATAAGATATAACATCCTTGTAACTTTTTGTGATAACCAGATCCCGTTTTTCCGGATGAAGAGGAGCATGATGGGTGGGTAAACGGAATTTCTGCTCCCTATGAGTGTAAAATTCCGGCCTAACCCTGAGCCTGCACCACCCCTGTATGAGATTTCTGCAATTGAATTCAAGGAATCTAACTGTAGTGTTAGCCGGTCTATAGGCTTTCCATGCTGGTGTGGCAGCATTGAATAAGTAGATAAACACGGGATTATTACGATGACTGTAGTCAATGCACCTGTCATTTTTCCAAACTTCTCCTGCATATACATTAAAGTTTTTGAGTGTGGATCTCTTCTTTATCATCTGGGACTTCCAATATTCTTTCTCAAAGTCATAGAATTTGTCCCGATACCGTATTCTCATATCCAGAGGATTTTCCTCTACTTTAGTCATATCTACTTCATAAGGTTTGGTGTCTCGCAGATCCTCAAAAATCTGTTGTAGCGCCTGTTTATAACTCATTTTTCTGCCCTGGATTTCTTCCAAATACATTAAGAGCGACACTGCATTCTGAGGCCTGTGATCATAGCCAAAATCCCGCCATACTAACTCATCTTCATAAAGATCAATAATAAAACTAGGAGTAGATTCTCCTCTTGGGGAGATCATATACTCATTAAGCTCAAACTCGCCTAAATAATGATGATAGATCTGTTCATCCTTAATATACTGATTAAGCTGTTTTTTAGTAGAGATACGGATATCTGAAGATCCAAACCCGTACTGCATTTTACCAGTATTTAGAAGACATGTGTTTCATAATAAGATTAGGATCTACAACTTCTCCTCTATCATCTTGCATGTAATGAATGCTGACATGTTCAGTATTTCTATTCTTAAGGTACTTTTCAAGCTTTTTAGCAATATCCTCTGAATTCTTACCTTCCAGCTCTACTACCTCTTTAATGTAATAACTAAGATTAATTTTTCTCTTCATTAGCTGCTAATATACATAGGAAAAAATAGGGGCACAAGGCCCCTTTTGGTTATACATCATCCAGCCAGTCATCATCATCATCTTCTACCTCAGCTACAACTGTACTTTCACTAACAGCCTCAGTCTTGGCTGCTGGTCTACTATTCTTTTTATTTTGCTTCTTCTCATAGTCACTCCACTCTAAAGTACAGTCACCATCACCAGCCTGGATAAATCCAAATCTTGCGGCATTAATAAAACCTCCTTTCTTTTTGACAGTCTTGATATAGACAGTCTTGCCCGCAGACTCTTCATTGATCTTCTTACAGTAGGTGTCTGCAAAGCTCTTAAAATTGTCATGACCTATACATACTTCATTCAGTTCAGACCTAGAAATACCGAATGCCCCTGCAATTTCATAGAGACGGGTATTGAAATTTACATATTCATTCTTGATTGTTTCCTCAAGAGTTTTTTCACCCCGAGGCTCAATATTATCCTCATTGACATCAAACATCCTGTCCCTAAGTCTTCCACCATCAGGACGTGAGTATATAAAATCAATAGCTTCAAACGGTTCACCGTTCTTTTGTTCTCCTTTTTCATAGGAGGCGCTTTCAAGGCTTACATTATCCACACATTCACTGAGTGGAAAGCCTTTAATTACTTTTACCTGGTCTTCACCAAAACCATATTTACTCATAAATCAAGATTTAAGATCGGGAAATATTTGTTCCCAGTTAACAATTAAAGAATCATCATCTTCAAGGTGGGAGAGTTCAAACTCCTTCCCCCTGAGGTGTTCAGGACGGGCTCCAGTGACAAGATCATTAGTCCTTGTTACAAAACTTAGAATATTAGTCTTATCATTATCAGGGCTCCTGTAGAGAGTTCCGATAGCATCGCATTTTTGTGATACTATCTGTTTAAGTTTGCCTGTCAGGCCAATATCCACTGCAGCAACAGTACTTCCTCTAGCCTTTACAGAGCTTTCTCTTAGATGGCCGCAAATAATCAGAGTCTTGGCCGGTAAATTCCAAAAAACTCTAAGGATTTCATTAACGGCATCCCTAAGTTTTAGATAACCTGCTCCGTACTCAAGATCAGTGAGAAGATTACCTTTAAAATCTTCACCCTGAGGTGTTTTCTGATATTTCTGTTTAGCATATGATTCACATAAAGCCTCTATCTCTGTAATAGTGTCTAAAGTAATGAAGTCATAGGGACATACGCCTCCATTTTCTTTCTTCATCTGATTAAGACCTTTGGCAATCATCTTAGTTGCTATAATAGGATGTACCCCCTGCTCTGCAGCATAGGACATCATGTTTACACCTTTAGCACCAAAATGAGCTAATGAGTCGTCATAGTTGAGAACATAATTATTAGGCAAGAGTGTCAGTGCATGAGTTTTACCAACCTTAGGCTGGCTTACAATGAGTAGTCTCTTGATCAGGCGTGGTTCTTTTTCCACGCGAGTTGGAATGTCAGTCATTTAACATTGATAATTTTAGTAATTGCCTTTTATTGGCTTCTTCAATTAAATCATTTACCCAAGGCGTATCAGCCTTAGGTATCTTTAGTTCTATACATACCTTATCACGTACAGTAAGCTTGTCTGCCGGTATTACTGGTGCAGGTTCAAGTGTTAATTTTTTTACAGGATAGACTCTTTTGGCCTCCTTAATGTCAAAGATCCATTTTTTCCAATTACCTCTCCCATCAGAGGGAGTCTTAACTCTTGCATTGGGATCCTTGAAAGCCTTTACCATAGTTGCGTGAGAAAGTACCCAGACTTCGTACCGGTTATGAAACAATTCTATGGGTTTTTCTCTTACTACAGGTATGAAGAAGAAATCATGATCAGATATCATCTCATTTTCAAACACCCCAAAGGTCATTTCAGTATTGTCACTATATATACCTCTTATATGTCCGTTTATGATATCAAGACCAGTTAGCTCTTCCATTTTATTGATTGCTTCAGTTCTTGTCATTTCTTATAAAATCCATAAGCTATTTTTTCCGCCTTTGTAAGTTGCGGAAACCTATTAAACTTGGCCTCATTCTTTACTACAAACATGCCAAGTCTCCCCTCTCTTACTTTTAATAGATGACCAAACAAAACACCTTTTGTTGGAAATCTAAGAGGTCCATATTCTACAATATTCAGCCTGTGAGGGTCATGCATCACCAGAGCTGTATCAGATGCCTGCCATAGGGAGTCTGAACCAAAGATATCACTTTTCATTGGATAATGGAGCTGTTTATTTCTAATTCTTTCGGGCATTTCAATGGCCCTGTTCAGTTGACTCAAGATCATATACTGACTGTTGGGAAACTGCTTCTTAAGCATAAGTAATTCCTTGCCAAAATTTACTAAAGCATCCCTTTCAGTTTGTTTGGGAAGACGTCTCACCAGTAAGGAGTGATCATAAACAATCAGACATTTTTTATCCAATCTTTTGGAACAGAAAGCCTGAATGATTTCCTTAATCTTACCTATAGTGTACATCTTTTCAACAAATCTAATATCCAGCTTATCATGCTTTGGAATAATGTTCTCCTTGATCTTTTTCAAAGTTTCTTCTCCACTAGTATGAATATCTTTAACAGCTATTCCAAGTTCCCGACTTATCATTCTTTCTATGATCCTGGCTGCAGCCATTTCCATAGTAAAGAAACATACAGCTATATCATCAAAAGGATTCAGATCATCAACTGCAAAGACAAGCTCATTCATCAGGGCTGTTTTCCCGACGCCTGACATAGCTCCTATAATGTTTACAGTTCCCCACTCAAGACCATCAATACCAGCTTTATTTAGAGTTGGCCACGGGGTTTTAAGACTCCGGATATCTCCAGACATCCTACCCTCAATGTATCTTTTTGCATCATTACTAGCCTGCTTATAATCCTTCATACCCCATTTCTTTTATAAAGAGATTTACTCACCCTGATGATTATATTTCTTAGAAATCATCTAAGTCATCAAGCATCTCTCCTCCAAATGGCAATTCAGGTTCCTGGGCCGCCTCATAAAGATACTGCTTGCATCTTGATACTACAGTCCCATCAGGATTTTGTTTGTAGAAAAAGTTATTGGCATTGCCCGCATACTTTGGTTCAGTTACAGAGGCAATATGCTTTTCTGTGGCACGCCAGATCATATCTAAATCTGCATCTTCTTCTTGAATAAACCTGTTGATTTTCTTTCTAATCACCTCAAGGTCTCCCTTCTGATAGGGTGGCCACAGGTTTCTCCACTTTTGAAGCCATTTATCAGTAATTAATTCTTCATCCTGACCAATAAGTACCTTGGCTTCAGGAGTAAGTTCAGCAATAGCAAGGTTCTTGCTCTTGCGTGTAATTAGATTATGAGCCTGAAGTAATCCTACTATAGGTTTCTCCAGACGCATAATCAGTTGTGTAATGTCTTTGCGTAACTTCATACACTCAAAGGTTTTTCATAAGTAATCTTTTTTGGATCTATCCCTTCCAGGGAGCTCTTTACCCAATGGTAATCTACAGTGTTCTTACTGTAGAAAATAATAATTTCTGCCTTGTGCCCTTTTCTCCACCTGATGGCGCGTCCTTGGCGTTGGATATAGTGTCTTTTATTAGAGTTTACCTGGAGCATAATGGCTATATCTACATCTGTCATATTATGACCCTCATTCAGGGACTGAACGACTGCTAGTCGGTTGATCTTTTTGTCATTAAATTGTTTATAGTCTACAAGATCAGTCTTGGAGTGGTAAGTATAAGGGCATATTTGATTAGCAACCTTTATGCTTCCACAAAAGATGAGTATTCTCTTGTTCTTGGAGATTTGATCCAAGATTATTTTAGCTGCCCTGACTTTACTCTTAAACATGGAAATACTCCTCATTCTTGTCAGGTAAAGAGTTTTTGGGGCCTTACCTCTGGGGTATCTGCCAATATGTTTGTTCAGAATAGAATATCTTTTAAACTCTGTAGTTACATACTCGTGTTGTTTGGTCTTGACCTTAAAGTCTTTTATCTGACCCATCTCCACTGGAAATACCCGGATCTTGAATGGTGCTACAAGCTTCAGGTCAACAGCTTCATCCACATCTATACTCTCAACCAGGGGCATGCGCATATGTTTGAGGATCTTGAGCTTTATCCCTCTCTTGGGGATAGTAGCTGACAGGAACAGCACACCACTGTATTTCCTGTACCGCATGGTATCACAACTGTAACTTCTTATAGTGATATTGTGTCCCTCATCCAATACGATCAGATCATAGTAGGCCGTCTCTTTATGTAGGGACTTATAACAGATTGTCTTCACATTGTGAGTGAAGAAATCGAGATATCCCCACTTTGCCCACTCTGCAGGCACTGTAATGTCTCTGATGTCAGCCTTGGGTACTACCCAAAGTACTTTAGGACTATCTGTACGGGACATGATGTAGTCAATGATGGCTTTGGTCTTGCCGCTACCAGTGGCTATCTCAATTAGCCCATGCCCTCCAGTAGCCTGGAGTTTCTTTACAATCTCTTTCTGTATCTTATTCTTTGCTTGTTGCATTGTATCAGAAATATCATTACAGTTGTCTAAGTTTTTCAATATAGAGGATGTACCAAGTTCTTTTAGACCTTTTTCCCCCAGACACGATTACTTTCATATACTTTCTTGTATGAGTTGATTAAATGTTCCATTAAGTTTACAGACCTTGATTTCCTCTGATATTCCCTCAGATATTCTCTATTTGCAACTCTAAGAATCCAGTAGGTCGCATAAGGCGATCCGGTACTTCCCCTGTTTGCTATTATTATTTCCATGACTTATTCATATTGCTTCAATTTCAGACCGTATCTCATGGGCTTTGTTAATATAATACTCACGGTTAAGGTCAGGATATTTGCTGGCCTTTGGTGACCGGAGACTTCTACAGGGGATGATTAGATCTCCCTTATTGATTGCATTCAGTCTGCCATCCATCCAGAGCTTATACAGATTTCCTGCTTTTGCGCTGGTACTGATATAGTATCTGAATACTCTTTCCTTGTATTTCTTTATACTTACTGTTCTATTGGTATTAGCTACAAGAACTACATAATTGAAGGCTTTTGTCTTCTTTACCCCAAAAACAAATTCATGAATATTATTACATGCATTTACAGTGTCTTCTATTGGGGTACCCTTGGTGAAATATTCATTAAGTGCCAGGGGGATGATTGTTGCAGATGGATCATTATGATAAGAGTCAACCCCGAGAAAATCATCATAGATCCGGAATCTTCCCTTTCTCTTAACTTTTCCATCTACTGATAGTGCAATATAGTTATTTACATTGTCAATCACAAGCTTTTGATATTCAATATGTTCAAGTTTAAATTTGGTCAGTTTTTCCCAATTATTACATGCTCTTTTCCAGATACTCTCATAACTTCTTGGGATTCTAATTTCCAGACCATCTGTATTAAGCATGAGTAGTTGTGCACCAGGAATACTATCTATAAGATCTTCAGCTAAGGCAAGAATACCTAGTTGACAGTTTACAGTAACCTGGAGATTACATCTAATATCATATAGAGAAGAATACTTATCTGCAAATTTACCCACAGCTGCATTACATGCCAACTTGTAGGTGTTATTCATTGCAAAGTGGGTTTTTTTGGGATATTTACCACGCTCATTATAAACCTTTTCCCGGAACACTTTACAGAATTTGGCACCAAGGTGTTTAGGAAAGATATTCCAGTTAATGACAGCGTTGGGATACTGGCTGGTGACATCAGAACTTTTGATGATCCAGTCACTATCACTATCATAGACTCCTTTCTCAATACAGCCGTGTATTCCGCCGAAACCAACTTTTGAAGTAATTCCACTCCAGTCAAACTCATACTTATTTTCTTTAAGATTAAACACCATTCTACCAGTCTCTGGATCCTTTTCTCCGTGAAGAACAATAGGACTAAAATGGTCATCAATTAATCTTTTACAGATTCCGGTCCGGGCCTTAAACTCAGGCCTCGGAATGGTGGCAATATTTATTTTTTTATACTCTGTATACTTGTTCCTGAAACTTTTCATGGTGGTCTTATAGGCCTTTGCAAGATTATAGAGTATGATCTTCATGCCCATAGAACTATCTGAAGAATGATCTAGATTCAAATCAAACTTTTTTTTAATAAGCCGGCGTGCCTTAATCTTTTCCTTACTATTCAGAAAATGAATATAAGTGGCTTTAACATCATGTTTACAATAGCTGATAACATTGTTATACGCTGTTTGTGTGTTTATTTTAGAATCATGATGATAAGGAAGATCTTTAATGGATTTCATTCTATATACAAACTCCAGATGCTTCAGGCTAGTGGCACGAGCCCTATTATCATAGTGCCACATTTTATATAAACAATATCCCTTGAAATCCCAGTTATATGTGGGGATCAGGGGTTGTTTGCTTTTACTTGTAATAATTGAGTCCCGGATCTTCCTAAGCTCATCCGTTGTGATTTCCGGGCATTCTATGATGGACTGGTAGACCGGTCCGTCAAACCCGTAGATATTGTAGCCTATGAAGATATTCTTGGGATCCTTCAGAAATTTCACCAGCTGTGGCATTTCATTGATGTTGCCGTCTTCCCATAACCCGAAAATCTTATAATCTTCTGTGATAGGATTATAGAATACAGCTACAAAACAGTTGGGAAATACTTCCGAATCAGTTATCCATGGTACCATAGGCTAAAGTGTTTTGTAATTATGTAATTATGGGTATTTTAACTTGATAGTCAGTTTCTTATCTTGTAAGTCCTTGGGCATTCCAAGTGAGTAACCTTCTAAATGAAGTGATATGAGCCGCACCAAAGGTACACCCTGGACTACTAGTAAGGTAGATAACTTGTTTGCAAATCTTCGGAGACTTACATCATGTATGGAGAGAATTTCTGTGGCTCTTGGAGGAACAGAAACCTCAACTCCTACTCCAACGACGTCATACGTCTTTACAGGTACTATTGATGATACTGAATCTTTTGGTGGTACAGTTTCTGGTGACATACGCGCTATGGAATTCCAGTCCGATACTGAAGGTATCTTTGCTATAAATATAGTAAAATCTGATGGTAGTAACTTGAGTTTTCAAACTTTTGGTCCCGGATCCTGGTCATATGAGGGTTTACTTCCTGAAGCACCCATTATTGAGGTTACAGTTACTAATATTACCGGTTCTGCAGGTGCTGTAAACGGTATTATTAATTTAGTTTCCAGGTCTTAAATTATTACATATGTCATTTAGAGGCGCATTTAATACTGATTTTGCAGGAACAGGTGGAGGCGGAGGAGAAACTGTTAATTTAGACTCTACTTTCTTTACAGCTACAGTATTGGATAACACATTATATGATCGTTCAGGAGAAGCTGATCTAATAGAACTACTTGATGGTAGTCTAATGATTATGATGGGGGCATTTCCAAGTGGAGCAGCAGACGGCTCCATATCTGAAATGGTCTCCATGACTTCTGCAGATGGTGGTCAAACCTGGACAACCCCTACAGTATTAAATCTTGATTTAGGGATGTTGGCTGATGATAGTATCAGAAACCCATCTCTACTCAGGTTATCCAATGATGATATTCTTCTGGTATTTCTACATATTGTGGATTCTCCTAATGACGCTGATATTTACTATGCTAAATCTACGGATGATGGTGCTACTTGGGGAGATGCTACTCTTTTATATTCAGATGCAGAGTATAGAGCACCTGCAAATGGGGTTCTTTATAAAGCAGTAAGTGGTAGAATATTCTATCCAAGCAACAGAATCACATCAGGGACAAATAGCAACAACATGGTTGCTAATTTGGAATTACACTATACTGACAATGAAGGAACCTCTTGGACAAGTGTAGATTTGCCTACAATTTCAGGTCCAAGTGATAAATGTTTTGAGCCGGGAATGTTTGAAAATTATCACGATAATACCCTTACTATTTACTGGCGTACATTATCTGGATATCTATATGCAAGTGATTCTACAAACAACGGGGCAAACTGGTCTGCTGAATATCAAATGGACTTTTATGCTCCGAATTCTCAAACCAAAATCAAATATGTTTCTGCTCAGGAAATGTACATTGCGGCTTCAAACGAGTTAAGTAGGAATTCTGCTACAGGTACAGTTGTTCCCCCTACAGATTACTATCTAAATAGAAGACACTTAGTACTGTCTGCAGCAACTCTGGATGTTGATAAGAACATAGGAGAATTTACACCATTTCATATTCTTCCGGCTGAAACGGATAATACCGGCTGGATTCAGTCTGCTGCTTTTATTCAGAAAGGTAACGGACTCATAGTTACCTACATGTATGGGACAGGGGGTGTTGATCCAACTGCTCCTACAAATTACCAGACGAGGTTGTTGAATATTCCAGTATATTCTATTCCTGTACAAAATCTAATGCAAAAGAGAAACTTAGTTGTTTCAAGAGGGTTAATGATAGATACTACAACAGGAGATACTCAAACACTACCGTCAGGATTTACCTATGTAGGTTTAAATGATGAGCTTGTGTATTTTGATGCTAACGGGACAATGCAGGGGCTCACCCTAGGTACTAATCTAACTCTTACATCAGGAACTCTAAATGCGGCTGGTGGTTCAAGTAATGGTATATTTGATGCTACAAATGAGGGGGCAACAGCAGCGATTGATGCTTTCACTGTGACAACAAATGGATTTTCCTTGAAAGGAAATGGGTCAAATCAGGTTTTCAGTATTGAAAATGAAGGTGCTAATAATCACACAAGATTCAGTTTCAGAAATTCAAGTCCTACCACAACTCGAAGAAATTTATTTGAAGCATATAGATCATTAGGATCAGTTGCATCACCAACTGATGTGGGCGCAAGCCAGACACTTTTTACTGTCGCAGCTTATCCTTACCTAAACGGTGCATACCGAAGTCCTCTCTCATTAGAATTTAAAACAGGAAGTACAGCCTCCGCCTCATCATATCATGGAGTAATAGATTTTTCAACAACGGCTGCAAATAGTACGGCAGCAAGATCAGCTAGAATCACCATTGATGGGGCTGATATTATTTTCAATGATCATGGGGCTGGGAGCAAAACCGGAACAGAGGCTTATAACATCGCGGTTGCTTCAGATGGTACAATATTAGACGCTCCTTATATTGAGACACTGAGTGACCTGACCGATATTCCTGCTGAGCCAACAGGAGGTACTTCCTATTCTGTATTAGAGTATGACGATAACGGTGATACTTTTTCATGGGTAGCCAACTCCGGTCGTGAAAAACATGCACATATAAGCGTGTATGGTAATACTACAGATGCAACAACAGGTACAGGTACAGAAATGTATACAGTCCCTGCAGCATATAATGGATTACTTTTAACTGCTGCTACTGCATCAGTATACACATTAGGTTCCACCACCGGATCAGAAACACTGGATGTTCAAGTAGTCAGAAGACGAGCAGGTAGTAATGCTAATATGCTGAGTACTGCAATCACACTGGATGATAACCAGTATACCGCAAGTGATGGTTCTGTAGATGCAGCAAATGATGATCTTCAGACAGGAGATACAATTTCAATAAGTGTTACAAACAATTATGATACAACAAATGCACAAGGGTTGGCAGTAGCTTTAACATTTGAACCTGCTTAAAACATAAAAACATGGCAATAGTAGATAATATAAACACATTAGTACAGGCTTATTCTGATCTTATAACCACAAGAGAAGCAGTAAGAAATGTACAGGACTTGATAAACATAACTTTAACAGATTTAGCGTCAGATATGGAAGATGCTAATAATAATGGTGTAGCTGGAATTAATGGAGGTGCCCCCGGTTTCTTACTAGACGGTACCCACATCTATTCTAGAAATAATAAAAAACTCCAAGTTCACTACGAATTGGCTAATAATAGAGTAGTATCTGTTGCACTGGTAAAGGAGGGTGCTGATATAAGCGTAGTAACACTCTAATATATCTATACTAGATAAAATAAAAATATAATGAGCTTTCGCACATCCATATCAAATACCAGGTCCACTGTAAGTTATAGTGCAGATTCCAAGGATTTATTTGGAAGACTTTATGTAGCAGCTCCATATACTCTATTTGATTCCAAACAAACTTTGGATAACGGGCCTCTCTATTGGGATGAGGAACTTGAGACTGGATCTGGAATTAGCTCTTCACATTCAGTTAATAGAGCAAGTACTACAATTACTTCTACAGTAAACACTGCAGGTAAATTTACAAGACAGACCAGACAGCGTTTTAACTATCAACCAGGCAAGGAATACGGCGCCTTTCTTACAGGAATTATCCGTAAATCAGGCTCTGGTACAGGCACTGAAGCCACTATTGGTCTGATTGATGATAATAATGGCCTTGCCTTTGTAGATAAGGCTGGAACCATGAATGTCCGTATCAGATCTTCTATTACCGGATCTAAATCAGATACTGATGTTCCTCAATCGTTATGGAATACAGATACTCTTGACGGTAAAGGTCCTTCAGGAGTTACTGCGGACTGGACTAAACCTTTGATCTTCTTTATCAGATTTGGCTGGCTGGGCCTCAATGATCCAGAGTTTGGTGTGGTAATTGGCAGTAAGATCTATATCTGTCATAAGTTTGCAGCTTCTAATGTACTAAGTGGGGTATATATGTCCACACCCAATCTTCCTGTAAGATATCAACTACTGACTACTGCAAGTTCTCCTGGAACTTCAATGGAAGCCATATGTTGCCAGATCCATGCTTCCGGAGGTCAACAACCCAATGGTATAATCAGGAGTGCTTCAACAGCAGGAACACATCTTGACGCAGCCGCTGAAAATTCTATATATGCCCTAATTGGAATTAAACTTAAGTCTACTCATATTTCTGTAGCTATAGATTTATTAGATTTGACTATACAACTTCATACGGGATCCCATAAAGTTGAATGGGGCTTGTACTGGAATCCTACAGTGGCCGATACATTTACATACAGCGGTATTACAAATAGTGCTATAGAGGTAGCATTCGGGGTTACAGCAAATACTGTCACATTAGCTGGTGAGGCTTTTCTTATGCAATCTGGTTTTGCAGAATCAGGAGGTGTGCAGGCCGGTTCAGCAGGCTCAATGAGTGCAAGTCTTACGAACGCTCTGAGGTTAGGAGCACTAATTGATGGTACTACAGATGCTATTGTTCTTGGTGTTAGACCAATATCAGGTTCTACAGATGTAGATATTGAAGGGTCTCTTACGTGGAGAGAGCTTGATTAAGTTTACAGTTCTATAAAATAATCTACTACATTATAAACACATAGAATAAATCTTGTACACTCCTGACGTAATTCCATATTGGCCTCACTAGCAACTCTATATTTGCTATAACTGAAAGGCACTATAGTGATGCGGATTTCCATCATGACAGATATAGAGTTGTCCACGCAATTCCCTTTTTTTTGTTTACAACAAGTATAATATCTGCTAGGTCACATATCGGGACTAGAGGAGTAGTGTATCTACTGGATATGGCTAATGTTCTACTATATATAAATATTTTCATAATGTTAATAGTGAAAATCTCCGCACCACACGACCAACTACTATCTCAATTTCATAATTACTTAACCATATTGCCTTTTGATAGACCGATCCATATACTATTAGCCGGTTGCTACGAGGATGTATAGATATTAATATTAATTTTTCATTAGACTCTGAGGGTGGTGTTACTCTGATAAATGTTGTTTTAGAGTTTTTCACAAGATAAACATGATTTTTTGGAACCCACTGGTATTTATATTACAATACATATAATCATTATAGGTATCCATGACAAACCTATCTTTGTCGACTACAAATATCCTAGAGATAATTAAAACGGTCAGAAAGGATTTCATAGTAGCCGGTATCCCAAGTACAGAATTCTCAATGATGATTTTCATATTCCTGCATGTTTGTTAAAGTAGCAATAGAGGATGATATTATTTCCTTTTTTTTTTTCTTTTGATGTGGGTGAGCTATAGAACATATTGTAATTTCTACCATGGAAGGTTAGAGATTATATCATCAATTCTATTAAACATCATGTTGTATATTATTGAAGATCTACTAAATCTTCCATGAGCAAAGTAGTATAACCAGGTTTTAGTACCAGAGGTTGTTACTAGTGCAAGTTCTGGTCTATAGCCAGAACCACTTTTACCTATATAAATTATCATTTAAGGAGCCCTATGGCTCTCTGGAGAAGTCCATACATATTATTAAGGATTTCAGCCATCTCTTCATCACTTGTTTCCTCTTCTTCTTTTTCTGGAGGCGTCAGTGTGAGGAGAGCCTTGTGTGGATCAAATATTCCATATCCACTCTTATGATCAAACCCGGGATCATTGATATCTGTAGTACAACTTGTAATGAGATCATAATCAACTTTAACTCCAGCCCCTATTAACATTGCACAAACACCGGTTACCCAAGGTGCAGCCATACTTGTACCTGAAAGTACAGCATAACCGTTATCAAGATAAGTGCTAAGGATTTTTTCACCAGGCGCCATCACATCCAAGGGTTGACCATGGGATGTGAATGCACTCACCTGCTTATTTCTGTTTACTGAGCCTACAGCAATACAGCTATCATATGCTCCAGGATAACTCATGAGACTGTTTCCGGAATTACCCGAAGCACAGATCATAAGAATACCGGCATCATGTGCTCTTTGGCATGCTGCCTTCAGATCAGGAATATCTACTTCAATACCCAGACTCATGTTCAGAATATTACATTTTTCTGCTATTGCACGGTCAATAGCCTCAATCAAGTGTTTTACAGATCCAGTTCTTCTGCTAATTACTTTATAAATATCAATTCTGGCTTCGGGTGCAATGCCACGTATACCGTGGTTGTTCTCAAGTGCGGCAATGATTCCGGCTACATGTGTACCATGACCATGTTCATCAAGTAAACCGGTACCTGTGAAATCCAATCCATATACATGCTTAAGATCATTATGTGGTGCTAAACCAGTATCTACAACACCTATTTTCACTCCTTTACCTTTGTATCCTTTCTGATGAAGAGTATCAATTCTATAATCAGAAAGATTCCAAGTGATGTTTTCAGTCAGGGTAAGTAATGGTGTAGTATTATTTACAATAAAATCCGGAATCATAATCTTACTCATAGCATTTAATTTAATGATGCCGGAACTGTTGAGTGCAAGATACTAAATCTCTACATATTCTGCTACTTCTATGAGATCAATTGGATAATCATCAAGCTCCATGAGCTCATCCAGAAGCTTTTTAGCCTCCTCATGCCCATCACGACCACTTAATGCTAGTTCTACAGTCTGCTGTATTCTCTCTCTGGAGCCTCCTAAAGCTCTGTATAATTTATCTTTTGCTCTTACTATACGTATAGGTGTATTTTCAGTGCTTATTGCTATCAAATGCATATAACGAGTCTTTTAGTATTTTTAAAACATCTTCATCAATCCAATATTCTGCTTCTAAGGGCCGTTTTGTTCTCATAAGAGTATCAACATCCGGAATCTGAAATTTAATCTTCTCAAGTATATCTATGGCCTGATTTGGGTCAATTGCGCCCTCTATTACAAGGGCATGGAAGATCATGGCAAGATTGTCTAACTGTATGAATAGGCGCTTTATTCTATTCATTTGAGCAAATTTTTGCTTATATATAGCTAAACGGTAAAAAATAAGAATTGTACAGGTGATGCAAATTCCAGTTAAAATGATTGAGACTATCATAGCATATTGGTTTAACTGCAATTTACAAAACTTGAGTATAATTACTCTTGGTTGTCTTGGATATTTTAATTCACTTGGAATATATGGTTGTCTTTACTTTCTAAGTTTACTTTATTATCTTAGTTATCTTGACCATCTTAGCTCAATTTAACCTCTTGATTATCTTGAAAATCCTGATTCACTTCCAGCCCATGTTTGTATTCCTTTTTTTTTTTTTTT
>Ga0098074_1000180_pt1 | contig 52982 bp, 40 predicted proteins | sample 32_taG_FD_75064 | JGI IMG/M metagenome (GOLD analysis project Ga0098074, IMG submission 75064) | Marine viral communities from the Gulf of Mexico - 32_GoM_OMZ_CsCl metaG | ecosystem: Environmental > Aquatic > Marine > Oceanic | place: Atlantic Ocean: Gulf of Mexico | collected 2015-07-12 | reverse complement strand
ACACCTGGACCAATGATTTCAGCAATTTTACCCAACGTTCTGCTCACAACTTGAGCAGCTTGACGCATGATTTCAATTTCTTGCGGAGATTTGTAAATTATCATGTTTTTCTTCGAAAAGTTCATTGGCGACAAAGGTACATTTATTCAATGTAATGAACTCCTTTTGCCCCAAGAAAAAAAACCTTTCTCGACGCAAACTCATTGGTTACTTTCATCCATAAACTAATGAACAGTTACATTTCGAACATAATTGATTCCTTCTTGCGACTTCACATAAAGCAAATATGAACCTGCATTTAAATTCTCAATATTGACTGAAAACGTTTCATCAGTAGGATTATTTTCCTCCAACATAATTCGACCTTGCATATCAACTATATGTATCGATGAAACACCAAAATCGTGTGACACAAACAACATTTCGCTAGTTGGATTTGGCCAAATTTTAAGTGAATTTTCATGTAATTCAAGTTCTTCCGTAGATACATTCATTTCACACAATTCAGAATATTTTGGTGCAATCAAAGCATTTACTCCCCAATTCTCATACACTTGATTAGAGTTATCCTTAAAACATAGAATTGCACCCGTTTGCTCAAAAAGCGGATAGAGAGGAAGACTAAAGCCTACATTTGCGCCTACTCCTTCAATCAACGTGATATAACCTGAATCTGCAGGCTCTGTTCCGAGCGCCCACCTTTTGTGATACATTCCATCCAACAACAAAACAGAATCCTGACCCATCACCAATAAATTTGGATAATTTAAGTTAGTCATTGTCTCTGGATAAACCTGTCCAATTGTTAAGTCAAAATCATACAAGAGTGTATCACGATTTTGATGCCAAGCAAATACTTTTTTAGTGGCAACATCTTGTCGAACAAATAGGGTATCACTTGGTATCGAATATTGTCCTGTTTGATAATTTTGCTGACTTCCCCAACCATCTATCCATTCAACAATTTGATGTCCAGTGAGTCCGTGATAATCAAGACCTAAAATAGTGGAGTCTGGACCAAAAGTCAATGGCTGTGTTATTGTTACATGCTCATGTCCCAAGGAACTGTACAAAAAAGCACCTTGAATCCAAGTGGCATTAGATTCTGGTATTGGCATGTAAGATTGTGCAATAGTAGCAAGACTAAAAGTCATGATAATTAGTGTAAAAAGTTGTTTCATGAGAATAATTTTTAATTTATAAATGTAACGATTCCAATCATTCAAAGGTTAGTTACCTCTACCACAATTGTGGTATTTTTAACTTTCAAACTTTAAATTATCTCTTTTGATTCAATTTTATCCTTTTAGATTATGTTTCTTTGCGACTGTTTAGAATAATTATAAATAGTGGTCTTATGAATGTGAAAAATTGTTTCTTCAGTATTTGTGTTTTCCTAGTACTTTCTTCAGCAGCCATTTCTCAGTCTAAAAACGCATTTTTAAATCGCGCTTACTGGAAAAAGCATCCTTCTATTGAAACAATCAAATCCACGATGAAAGATGGAAATGATCTTTCAGAATTAGACAAGAATCAATTTGATCCTGTTGTTTTCGCTATTATTGAAAAAAACCCAACTGAAACAATATTGTTTTTGTTAGAAAATGAAAACAATGGTGTAAACAAAATAACGCACGATAAACGTACCTATTTGTTTTGGGCAGCATATTCTAGTAATTTAAGTCTCGTGGAAGCATTGTTGGAAAAAGGTGCTAAAACGGATCTATTGGATGAGCATGGAAACACAGCAATGCTTTTTGCTGCAAGCAATGGACTAACAGATAAAGCAATTTATGAATGTCTCATAAAAAATGGCGCTGATGTTTTAACCGAAAAAACGACTTCAGGAGCAAATGTCATGTTGTGTGTTGCACCATACTTGAATGATCTTACACTCATCGATTATTTCACAAAACTAGGTTTATCCATACATGCTACAGATGACAATGGAAATGGTTTATTCAATTACGCAGCTCGCAATGGAAATCAATCTTTATTAGATCAATTGATTGCATTAAAAGTTGCTTATAAAACACTCAACAAGGAAGGTGGAAATGCATTTGTATTCGCCTGTCAAGGTTCACGATCAAAAAGTAATAATGTCGCATTTTACAGCTATTTAACATCACTGGGAATCAATCCGAATTTCACTACAAATTCAGGAATGAACGCATTACACATACTTGCAGGAAGAACGATCGATTTAGCAGTGATCAATTATTTTATCGATCAAGAAGTCAATATTAATCAAGCTGACAAAGACGGAAATACTCCTTTTTTAATTGCCGTAGCGCGTCAAAAAAACGATGAAATCATACAAGTTCTAGCTTCGAAAGTAGAAGATTTTAATCATGTAAACAAAGATGGCGAAAGCGCATTGATGCTGGCTTTGCAATCAGGAACAGATGTAACTGTTAAATACTTGTTCTCAAAAAACGCCACAAGGAACACGCATGACGCTAAAGGCAACGGGTTCGCCTATTATCTATGTCAATCGTACGATCGGAATCACGACGATAGTTTCACGAGAAAAATGGAATTATTACAACAACATAACATTGATATTTATGCCATTCAACAAAACGGCAATTCCATTTATCACAACATTGCAACTTTGAACAATGACTTATTATTGTCTGAACTTTCCCTTTCTAGCAAAGGCATAAATCAGATCAACAATGACGGAATGGCTCCTATTCACATTTCTGCCTTAAATGCCAGTAATGATTCAATCTTGCGTCATTTATTGGAGTTGGGCGCTGACAAAACAGTTACAACTGAATTTGGCGAAACAGCTTATGACTTGGCATCGGAAAACGAGCTATTGAAGTCGAATAACGTCTCTATTGAATTTTTAAAATAACAAACAATGAAATCTCTCTTCAAATTTCTTTGCGCACCATTCGTATTGGTCGGATTATTTTCACTCACAACTACAGGAGCCGATCAAAAATACAAATGCATGATCCAAATGACAAATTATACTGGCGAAGGAGCATATGTTGCCGCATCATTGATCAAACCAGATGGCAGTTTTGAAAAAACACTAACGATTGCTGGAAAAGACACAAAATGGTACCCAGATTTGATTCATTGGAACAATTCTAGAAAAAAAAGTAAACAAAGCTTGGATGGAATTACGGGCTCAAGTATTACAGGTGGTCAGCGCTCAATTTGTGTTTTCACAATTGATGGAAGTAAATTAAACAAAGGGTATAAAATCAGGTTTGAATCTGCAGTAGAGTCACAAGTTTACTATAAAAATGATTTAGAGTTTGAATTAACAACAGCCAACATCAATCAAAAAATTGAAGGTTCGGGTTACATACGCTATGTTCGCTTAATGCCTTGATTGAATTATTATGACACTTTCAATTTGGCGACTGAGTCACTTACTTTTAGCCATTAGCGCTTCTGTTTTTCTACTAATTGCTTCAGTCACTGGAGCAATTTTGTCTTTTGAACCAATCAACAATCGTTCGCACAACTTTTCAACTGAGCAAGTAGAGGAATTGACCGTAGCTGAAGTGATAGATACTTTACAAAGTAACTATCTTGAAGTAATTGCTTTGGAACGCGATGACAATGATTTTTTCAGTGCCCAAGTGCTTACCAATGATGGTGAATTTCAAACTTTCTATGTTGATTTAACAACTGGAAAGAAAACAGGTGATATCATTGAACAATCAGATTTTTTTGCATTCATTACCACTTTGCATCGCTCACTATTTTTAGATTCACTTGGTAGGTTTTTTATTGGAATTTGTGCTTGTTTACTGATTTTGCTTGCAATCAGCGGAATTATTCTCATTTTCAAACGACTGAATTCCTTTCGGTCTTTCGTAAAAAAAATTGAAAACGCCCATTTTTTTCAATACGCACATATTACGTTAGGAAGACTATTGTTTATTCCACTATTGATCATTTCCATTACTGGAAGCTACTTGTTTTTGCAACGAATTGGTGTGTTTCCTGAAGTCACACCGATTGAACATTCAATTTCCTTTAACAGCACTACTTCTTATCAAACCCCAAAAGAAATCGCTGTATTCAAGGAAACAAAAATAGCACAATTGAAATCGTTGGAATTTCCATTTTCACCTGATGAAGAAGATTATTTTCTACTCAAGACAGATAAAAAGGAAATAGCAATCCATCAATATTCAGGCAAGATACTAAGCTCTAAAAACTATCCTTTCCCTGCACTGATCTCAAGACTGAGCTTGGATTTGCATACAGGAAAAAGCAATCGATTGTGGGCGATTATCTTGTTCGTCTCTGCTATAAGTATTCCCTTTTTTATCATTTCAGGTTTCGCACTATCAATCAAACGGTGGAAGGGAAAGCTCAAAAACACCCATTCTCCAAAAGAAAGTGAAATCATTCTATTATTTGGTTCCGAAAACGGAGGAACGAAGCAAAAAGCACTTTCCATGCACAAGGCCTTGTTGCAAGCAGGAAAAAAATCATACATTGCTTCATTGAACGATTTCCAGGACTTTCCAACCATGGAACATTTAGTCATCCTAACATCGACTTACGGGACTGGAAATGCTCCAGAAAATGCTTCTAAATTTCTGAAACAACTCAAAACTCATTTCCCGAAACATTCGTTTGACTATTCAATCGTTGGCTTTGGTTCTCACGCTTATCCCGATTTTTGCCAATTTGCTGAAGATTGTAACAATCAATTGACTCAATCCACCAATAATCATCCTTTTGTACCACTTCATAAAATACACAATCAATCTAATGTTCAATTCTCGCAATGGGTGAATGATTGGTCGCGAAAAATGCAAGTACAACTTCCTCCATTAGTATTCAACAAGTCACAGTTGCGCTCAAACAACTTCACAGTTCTTTCAAAAACGGAAGCAACAGAGTTGAGTGGCGACAGTTTTACCCTTCAACTACTTCCGGAATCGAGTCAATCGTTTCAATCGGGTGATTTATTGGCAATTCTACCACCAAAGGAAACACAAGAGCGACTTTACTCCATTGGAAAAACACTCGATAAAACAGTATTACTTAGCATCAAAAAACATGAGCGAGGAATTTGTTCGACATATCTACATGATTTAAATGTCGGAGATATGGTAGCTGGGAGGATTCAAAAAAACCATCATTTCCACCTAAAAAAAACATCCAAAGAAATCATATTTATTGCCAATGGAACAGGAATGGCACCATTTATTGGTATGTTGAACGAATCTGAAAAAGTGATATCAAAAATTTATTGGGGAGGAAAAACGCATCACTCATTCGCACTATATAAGTCATTAATTGAAGAGAAAATAAATATCGGTCAATTGAAAGAAATTTCACTTGCATATTCCAGGGAAGGCACAAAAGAATACGTATGGCATTTGATTAAAAAAGACGCTTCATTCATTGCCAGTCATTTAAAAAACAAGGGATTAATTTACGTATGCGGATCTTTGCAAATGGAAAAAGATGTTCTAAGAATATTAGAAGAAATTTGCAACCGAGAACTATCAAAACCTTTGAGTCACTATCGTCAAAAAGGCAGGATTTATTCTGATTGTTATTGAAAAAAATGTCGTGATTAATTTCTAACGAAAAAGTTCAAAGTCCAACTTTAATTCTTAACAATTCTTTTAGAATACTTCCTCTTATCGAGTGTAGTACATTCAACAACATAAATGCCATTCTTAAATTGACTTAAATCAATTTTTTGACTATTCGTAGGACGATTAACTATCTTCAACTCTTTACCTTGAATATCGAATACTTTGATATAAAGAAATATATCACTATTAGATAAGTCACACTGTAAAACATCTTGAAATGGATTCGGAAAAAGTGTAAAACTCACATCTTGTTCAGGAATTCCTAAATCAAAAACAGCAATACATTCCGAAGTATCAATACATCCATTCTCTTCTACGATAACAGCGTAATTACCGTTTTCCATTGGCTGATAACTTTGATTTACTTCATTAAGAATATTACTATTGGTACTACAATTAAACCATTGATAATTTACGCTTTGCTCCTCAACCATCAGGTTTGGTCCTACTTGCGTAATAGCTGTATTAAAACTTGGACAAAGTTTCAAATTAAATAGGTAGCTATCATGCAACCCAATAGAAGTAATTGGAGGTATTTCATTGAAAATCGTAATTTGGTCGTAAAATGATATGGATAAAATCAAATCATCATTGTCAATAACTCCAAAAGCATAAATTGTTGTTAAAGAATCAATTTCAAAGGGAAGTGATTCAAGATTACTTCCAGTTGAGGAAAAGCTTAATAAAAATGCATTATGAGAACTGCCTGTTACCTCAATATTTTGTTGAGTTATTGGGTCTATTAGAGAGTTATTAAAGAAGCCTCCTAAATAGATTTTGCTTCCATCTTCAGAGCTTTTTAAGGCAAGCGGTCGTAGATTATCAAAACTTTCAATAGTTTTACACCAGTTAATTCCACCGTTTAGATCCGATTTAAATAAAAAACCATTTTCGGCTCCTAACGATTGTTTAACAAAACCATTACCTGCAATTGTGTAGTTAATTTCATTCGTAAAATAACCTCCAAAATACAGTTGGCCATTGTTAACGTGTATAGCATTTATTTCTGATGTATTAGCTGTTGTTGGCGCATAGTGCCATACATAATTCCCATCAGTGTCAAGAGAGATTAGGATTCCATTAAAGGCACCTGTAAAATTAACTATTGCATTGTTTATCGAAGGGTCGCAATCAAGTTGATTTGTAAAATTCATTAAAGCAATATAACAACTACCCTGATCATCAACATCAATCGCTTTTGCTACTGAATATCCGCTAGATTCGAACAATTTTGCCCAAATAAAATTTCCAGATTCTGTAAATTTCACCACAGCACTATTAAAATCATTATTAGCTGAATTTAAAAAAAACTCATTAACTCCTGGGTCAAAATCAACACTTCCGCGGAAAGAAAACCCAACATAAAGCTCATTCGAATTACTAGAACTAATGGCAGAGCCAATAACATTTTGATTCCCAGTAAAGGTTTTACACCACTGAAAATCTCCAGTTGAAGAAATCACCATTACAAACCCTTGCCAAACATTTAATTGCGATGATGTAACTAAAAATTCAGTTGATTTTAAATCAAAATCAACTGATCCAATATAATCCCCTGACATTGCTATATTTCCATTGCTCATAACTTTCATGTCATGGACAAGTACTGCACCAGTTCCTTCAAAAGAATGTGCCCACAATACACTTCCATTTTCATCATACTTAGCAATGAAACTTCTTTCATTGGGAGATTGATCCCCAACTAAACCAGAAGTGCTATCTCCTAAAATTTCACCTCCGTACTCCCCAACCACGTAAACGTTCTTGAATTCATCCACGTCAATTTTCATAATAACAGCTTTAAAAGAAGCTCCAATTTGAATTCCCCAATCTATCTGTAAGTCTTGTGCTGCTGCAGAAAAATGAAATGAAAGCAACAATAGTATTAGTTTTTTCATGATTAATTGAAGATTTTAAAATTTAACGAAGGAATATACATTTGTTACCGATTCAATATAATTCAAAATAATAGGTCAACATTAATAGCTCAATAGATAGAATAAAAATGTCTGTTATGAATTTTATAATCATGACAAAGATAAAGGCATAGAAAAATGAAATCACAAGGGTATTCCCTGAAAATCACCAAAATAAAAAAAGCGTACTCTTTCGAATACGCTTTTATTGAATTATAATGAGTTTGACTTACGCCAATACTTCTCTTACTTTATCTGCAGCTTCTTGCAACAACACAACAGAATGAACATCCAATCCAGAATCATCAATCAATTTTTTCGCTTCAACAGCATTTGTTCCTTGCAAACGAACGATTAATGGAACTGGGAAGTTACCAAACGCTTTGTAAGCATCAACAACTCCTTGAGCAACACGGTCACAACGAACGATACCTCCAAAGATGTTGATTAAGATTGCTTTCACGTTTTTATCTTTCAAAATGATGTTAAATGCTTTTGAAACACGCTCAGCATCAGCAGTTCCTCCAACATCCAAGAAATTCGCTGGATTTCCTCCAGACAACTTGATGATGTCCATAGTTGCCATTGCCAATCCAGCTCCGTTCACCATACATCCAACGTTACCGTCCAATTTAACGAAATTCAAACCAGCTTCACCAGCTTCTACTTCTGTTGGATCTTCTTCAGATGTATCACGCATTACAGCATAATTTGGGTGACGGAACAATCCGTTTCCATCCAATGTTACTTTTGCATCAACTGCAATGATTTTGTTATCAGATGTTTTTAAAACTGGGTTGATTTCAAACATTGCTGCATCAATTCCAACATATGCATTGTACAATGAAACAACAAATTTCGTCATTTCTTTGAATGCTTGTCCTGACAAACCTAAGTTAAACGCAATTTTACGCGCTTGGAATCCTTGCAAACCAACTCTAGGATCAACCAATTCTTTGTGAATCAAATGAGGAGTGTGTTCTGCAACATGCTCGATATCCATTCCACCTTCAGTAGAATAAACAATCGTATTTTTTCCAGCTTCTCTGTCCAACAAAACAGACATATAAAATTCAGACGTTTCAGATTCACCTGGATAGTAAACATCTTGTGCAATCAACACTTTGTTTACTTTTTTACCAACTCCATTAGTTTGAAGAGTTTCCAAGTGACCACCTAAAATTCCCTTCACTTTTTCTTCTACCTGATCGATTCCTTTTGCAAGAACAACTCCGTGAGAACCTGTCTCTTCAACGATTCCTTTTCCACGACCACCTGCATGAATCTGTGCTTTAACAACATACCAGCTTGTACCAGTATCTGCAGTTAATTGTTTTGCTGCCGCTACAGCGTCAGAAACTTTGTCAACTACCACACCTTCTTGGATAGCTACACCGAAGCTTTTTAAAATCGATTTACCTTGATATTCGTGTAAGTTCATTTTCTAAATTTTATGTGCCGTAAAAGTAAGTGGAATATTTTAATTAGTCAAGGAATAATTGACTCAAAAATCCTCGAAATAATGAATCATCATAATTAAAAAATGATATTTCATTCTTTGCTCATAAACCTTGCGATTCAATAATGAAATTTTCAAAAAAAAGAATCATTATACACCGTAAATGAATCTTTAACAAATTTTTAATGCCTTGATTCACTTTTTTCCATACATTAGCGCAAAATTTAACACTAATTTATTTTTAATTACTATGAGAAAAGTATCATTATTCGTAGCGGTAGCTGCACTTTCAGTTGGAACATTGGTTTCATGCGGTAAATCAACAAAAGGTAAAATGGATGGAGAATGGAACATTGATTCAATGTCAACAACTTCAACATATACAGCATCAAATGGAGATGTATCATCAGAAGTTGAATCTTATGAAGGAACAACTTACAAGTCAACTTCAACAGATCAAAATGGTTCAGTTACAGTAACTGGGACTGTTAATGCGTCAAGCTGGAACATTAAGAAAGATGGAACTTGGGATCGTGAATTAACTTATACACTTTCTGGTTCAGGTTACACTTACAAAACAACTGAAAAGTCTTCAGGAAAATGGGATTTCGCAACTGGAGTTGGTGAATTCAAGAAAAATGAGCGCGTTGTTTTCAGTACAACGTCTGCAACGACAACAGAAGTAAGTACAGTTGGAAGTGTTTCTCAAACGACAACAGATACAGATACGTACTTAGATGGTGAAAACACAATGGTTTTTGTTATTACTGAGTCTAAGAAAAAGAACTTAGAAATGGAAGCTGAAGGATCTAATACTTCTACAAGCGGAAATTCATCTACAACAAGTTCTTACAAAGCAACTGTAAAGATGACATTGAAATAATCAATAGATTTCAATCAAATAAAAAAGGCTGATTCAATTGAATCAGCCTTTTTTTTATGTCTCATAAGTCTGTTTAAATTCTTGCATTCATCCAAGAACTTGAAATGTCTTGAGAAGCAAATTCATCTGCCTTACGTTTATTAATATCACTCCAAATTTGGTCGATTCCATGTTGCAGCGCATCTTTTTCTTCTTCCATTGCTGAATAAACAACTGTTGGATCTTCAAAATAATGCTTCACAAAATTCGTATCAAAATCGCCGCTTTTAAATGCTTCATGCTTTAAAACAAACTTCCCAAAATCGAGTGTTGTTTTTAATCCTGAAATTTGGTAATTGTCGATTGCTTCAATTGTTCTCAAAATTGCAGATTTACGGTCTTTGCCCCAAACTACCAATTTGGCAATCATCGGGTCATAGTAAATTGGAATGTCCATTCCTTCCACAAATCCATCGTCAACACGTACACTTCTTCCACTTGGAATTCTGTATCGCTTCAAGTTTCCAATATCAGGAGTAAACCCATTGATTGTATCTTCGGCATAAACACGCACTTCAATTGCATGACCATTGATTGACAATTCATCTTGTAGCTTTGGTAATTTTTCACCTCGCGCAACACGAATTTGCCATTCCACTAAATCCAATCCTGTTATTTCCTCTGTTACTGGATGTTCAACTTGTAAACGCGTATTCATCTCTAAGAAAAAGAAATCCAAGTTTCCATCGACCAAGAACTCAACTGTTCCAGCTCCAACATAATTACACGCTTTACAAACCGCTACAGCAGATTCTCCCATTCGTTTGCGCAACTCTGGAGTTAGCAAAGCACTTGGAGCCTCCTCAATCACTTTTTGGTGACGACGTTGAATAGAACATTCGCGTTCAAATAAATACACTACGTTCCCATGCGTATCTGCAAACACTTGAATTTCAATGTGCCTTGGCTTCGTAACAAATTTCTCAATAAAAACTGCATCATCGCCAAACGAAGAGCGCGCTTCATTTTGAGCCAATTTCATTTGCTCTCTAAATTCAGATGATTTTTCTACCAATCGCATTCCTTTACCTCCACCTCCAGCAGAAGCTTTGATTAAGATTGGATAACCAACTTCTTCTGCTACTTTAATTGCTTCATCGATGTCCGTAATCGCGGAATCAACTCCTGGAACCAAAGGAACATTGTATTCCTTTACTGCTTGTTTGGCACTTAACTTGTCCCCCATTACCTCCATCGATTCTGGAGTTGGTCCAATTAGGATGATTCCATTTTCTGATAGTTTTCTTGCAAATCCTGCGTTCTCAGACAAAAATCCGTAACCAGGATGAATAGCATCAACACCAAGGTCTTTGCAATGCTGAATGATCAAATCTTGTTGCAAATAACTTTCTGAAGAGGGACTTTTACCAACATAAACCGCTTCATCCGCTTCCAACACATGTGGTGCATTCTCATCTGCATCCGAATAGATTGCCACACTTTTAATCTCCATCGATTTAAGTGTTCTAATAATTCTACGTGCAATTTCTCCTCTATTTGCAATCAGTACTTTCTTCATCAAAATCATTATAAAGTGTAGCGCGAATTTACAGATTTTAGTTCAAAACGAGAATAGAATGCACTAATATTATACCCATTTACCCGTAATCTTGGTTATATCTTCCTTGAAAAATTCAACATTCACAAAAGGATTTGTGTAAATTTGTTGATGAATCAATTATTCCGAATTATTACAATGAAATTTTGCATCCACATTACATTTTTTCTTTTCTCATTAGCAGTTTCAACCTTCGGTAGATCCCAATCTGATTCAGCAGCAATCTCAAACTATTTTTCTGGAATCCAACTTGAACAAAAAACCGATAGCCTCATTCAAAAAATCGAAAGCTTTAAACAATCAATTGCTAAAACGGATCTTGATCAATTTTACTATCATTTTGCAAAATACTTGCTGGTTCATGGTGATATTGAAAATGCCAAAATGAATGCAAAGAATGGAATAAACATCTTGCGACAAGATTCAACAACCTACAAATCAATTAAACTTTTCAATCTAATTGCTGCTGCTCATTCGCTGCAAAAAGATTATGTTAAAGCAATAGAATATTTCAATCGTTCCATTAAAATTTCGGATAAGATCAATAACAAAAAACAATCTGCCTACCTTCAAAACAATGTTGCCAACATTTTTTTTAGCATCCAAGATTACACCTCTGCATATGACTATGCACTAAAAGCATACAACAATATAAAAATTGAGAAGGATGACCCCTATCGATTGCAGATTTTATCCGTACTGAGCGTTGCAGAAGCGAAAATTGGTAAGACAAAGTCTGCAAGAGCACACGCATTAAAGGCAATGAAAGAAGCTAGCGAAATCAAAGATTCAATTTCATTGATTGTCGCTTATTACTCTTTAGGAGACATTGCTCTTTCTATGAATAACTGGCAACTTGCAAAAAAAGAATTCTCCAAGTCTCTAGAGTTAAGCGAAAAACTGAATAATCATAATTATATCATGTTAACGAGTATTGGGTTATTAAATGTCTCTATTTCGTTAGCTGAGTATGAAGCTGCAATTAAACATGGAGAAAATGGATTACAAATAGCTATGGCACTACAAAATGACAACACCATCTATTCCATCAAAAAAAATCTTGCTACCGCGTATTTCGAAACAGGAAAATCAGAAATGGCGTATAAACTATTAAAGGATGCTCATCTCATTTATACAGAATCTACCAATTCAGAAAGGCAAAAAGCAATAAATGATATTTTAATTAAATACGACACTGAAAAAAAGGAAAAAGAATTAGCAACTCAAAACGTTCAATTATTAGAAAAAGACATTAAGACTTCCAGATTCTTTCAGATCATTCTAACTCTTTGTTTCTTAATTTTACTTGGAATTATCTACTTCATTTTTCAAAGACATCGGACAAAACAAAAATTAATTCAGCAAACCATTGAAAATGAAAAAAACACGTTGCTAGCCTTAATTAGTGGTGAAGAAGAAGAGCGCACACGACTTGCCACAGAATTACATGATGGATTGGCTTCCTCATTGACAGCCGCACGATATAAATTAGAAAATAACAATGTGCATTCTATTGAAGACAAAGAAGCGTTGATTGCTTTACTGAAGCGAACCCATGAAGATACAAGAAGAATTGCTCATAACCTTTCTCCACTGATGCTAGAAACTTTTGGTCTTTATAAGTCAATAGAACATTTTGCATCAGAAAATCAAAATCAATCTTCAAAGATTCAAGTTTTCTTGAATGGAGATGATACCATCATTAATAAAAGTACAGCGTTAATTATGTATCGGTTTTCGCAAGAATTAATTCAAAATGCACTCAAATATGCAAACAGTTCGTTGATCTCAATCAACTTTATTACTTCTGCCGATTCTATTTCTTTAATGGTAGAAGATAACGGCATCGGATTTGATTTAAAAAAGACACATCTAAAAGGAGGCTTGTTAAGTATAAAATCCAGGGTGGAATCTCTCAGAGGTGACTTTGAGGTTAACTCGACGCCAAATCACGGCACAGTAATTCATATTAATTTACCCGTTGAATAATGAAACTATTAGTAGCAGATGATCACGAATTAATTTCTGGAGGAGTTATATCATTTTACAATAAGCATTATCCAGAAATCTATGTCGTTAGCGCCAAGAACAAATCTGAATTGATATACCAGCTCAATGAAACCAATTTTTCAGTGATTCTTCAAGATTTACAATTTGGAAAAGAGGATGCAAGAAAAATACTCAGTTTAATAAAAAGTATACGTCCTGAAATAAAAGCAATCATTCTTTCTTCTCACATTGATCCATTTTCAATAAAATCAGCAATTGCTTCAGGATATGATGGTTATATCTCCAAATCGGCACCTATAGCAGAACTTCCGGTCGCACTTCAAGAAGTGTTAAATGGTAAAACCTATTTTTCATCAGATGTGCAAGAGCGATTTACTGAAGCAGCAATTAAGGGTGAGTTTTCTTCTGTATTAATCCAACTTACAGAAAGAGAAAAAGAAGTACTAATGGGAATTCAGAATGAACTATCTACCAAAGAAATTGCCCTCCAACTCCATTTATCTGAAAAAACAATCGAAGCATATCGATCAAATTTATTTGTGAAATTTGGTGTGAAAAATGTTGCTGGACTCGTTAAACAAGCAATATTAAACGGATATATTCACTAAAATTAGGGATTACCCTATGGAATAAACTAGCATTTACCCTAAATAGCTTTTTAGAAAGGAAAGAGACCTTTGTCAAAAATTTAATTTAGGATTTTATGAAAAAAATTATTATTCAATCATTATTGGGTATTTTACTGGCTACAAATCATAACAGTTCCTTTGCTCAGGCATTTGGAGGTAAAGGTTCAAAGCAATTAACCATAGGATTAGGTATCACTCAGCACTGGACGAATTATCCCGAAAACGGAAAAGGTCCAAAAGGTAACACTTCACCACTTTACGGTTCTCTTAATTTTCAATTAGAGTTCGGAATTGCAAAGTACATTGGCATAGGCGGAAACATAGGTGGAGAGTTTGCCAATAACTTATCTCGAAAAACAATTGGATATAGCTATTTAATTGGTTACGGACTAGGGGCGGGCACATCATCAGCATTCAGAAGTATTGCCATTCCGATTGGAATCCATGGAAATTTTCATTTTTTACAGTTGATATCTGATAAGTCTGGAAAATCAATTGGTGAAAAAATGGATGTATATGCAGGGATTTCTTTTGGTAGTGGTCCTGCTTTTGCAATTGCTAAAAAAGATTTTAAAAACTATGGCAATGATGTAGGATTTATCCTGTATGGAGGGCCACATGTTGGTATGCGTTACTATCCAAAATCAAATTTTGGGATCTATGTTGAAGCAGGATATGGGAAGTCGTTTTTGAATGGTGGAATAAGTTTAAAATTTTAAAATCATGAAAATTCTATCTCTATTTATTGTGCTTTCTGGCATTGGTCAACTATATGCACAAAACAATTTTGTGGTCAATGGTAATACACTAATAAATAATACTGGTTCGGTTTCCTACTCTATGGGACAAATAAATCACTTAAACATTGAAACTACAACAGCAATGATTTCTGAAGGTGTTCTTCAACCCATAGAAACAATTGAGCAAGTTGGATTGTCGATTATCGGATTTCACAACAATTTTTCAATCTATCCTAATCCTGCTAATAGTAAAGTATACATTCAACTTAACGATCAATCAGAAACACCTGTAATATTAACCATCACTGATGTTTCTGGTAGAGTATTAGAAAGTAAGGAACTAAATACAAGGTTTTCTGAATTCACTGTTCAACAATTACCTAGTGCATTGTATTACATTACAATTACTTCAAAACTTCAATCAACAACAATTCCATTAATAAAAAACTAACAAATGAAAAATTTACTCTTAATCTTCGTCATTATAACATCAAGTTATACACTGAAAGCACAATCACCTGAAAAGTTTAGTTATCAGGCGATCATTAGAAACTCCAATGGCGACTTAATCGTCAACTCAACAATTGGCATTAAAATAAGCATATTACAAGGAAGTGTTACTGGTAGTCCAGTTTTCACTGAACTACAAACAGTACAATCTAATCTGAATGGTTTAATTTCATTTGAAATTGGAACAGGGGTTAATATTTTGGGGAATATTTCCTCTATCGATTGGTCAAACGGCCCATATTTTATCAAAAATGAGCATGATATTTTGGGTGGAACCAATTATACAATCTCAGGTGTTTCAGAATTATTATCGGTTCCTTATGCCGAATATGCAAAAAATGGACTACCAAATGGAAGTGCCGGATCCACCGTCTATAAAGGAAATAGTAATTGGGAAAGTAACCAAGCATTATTCAATGACGGAACATATGTCGGTATTAATCAAACAACACCAATTGGTGCTTCAGGCTTCGACGTAACTGTAAACACTAATTCGAATAATTGGGGAGGTATGTATGTAAACACAACTTCATCTGATGGAAAACCTTTTTATGGTTTTGCTGCTAATGGCATTGCACTTGGTTGGTTTGAAGTTAGAGGTACATCAAGTGACTTAGTCTATTATAACGGTTCAACTGATATTCTTACAATTGCTGGTGATGATAAAATTGGAATAGCAAATACAAACCCTCAATATACCTTAGACCTTAATGGCGACTTGAGATTAAATACAGGAATTAACGCGTCAGGAAAAGTGTTAACTTCATCAAGTTCGGATGGAATTGCAAATTGGAGCACAATCAATGATGACCATATCGCAAACAGAGAACTTTCCCACTTCTATTCTGCTGAAACGTTCTCTGAAAATGATGGTTTCACTACTGTGACTCGCACTTCAAGGGGATATAGTTTTGTCAATAATTTTAATGAAGGAATTAGTGCTTCAGTGAATGTTCCAAATGATTGGGACGGAACACCAGTACAAGTTGATGTTTATTATTATGTTTTTGGAACAGGAACAGGTACGGCCGGTTTTTTTATTCGCTGCAATGGTGTTTCGGTCGGTGAGAATTACATTTTGGATCCTGGAACTACCAATGCATCTCTAAACAACATTTCAGGAGTAAGTGGCACCTTATATAAACAAACCTTTACGATTTCAGACTTAAGTATTAATGATGATTTGATCCGATTCTATTCCATTCAACGAAATACATCCGGAACCTTTACAGGAGATTTAACGTTTTTGGGAGCAAAGATTCGCTACAACGCAAAAAGATAATTTAGATTTAGATTTCTATAAAAATGGTGACTATTATTTAGTCGCCATTTTTTTATACCTAAAGTCGGACTTAAAGTTCATTTGATTGTTGATTATCCTCTATGGATTCAAGCGTTTTTTTCTCCAAAACACCATCCTTTGGAACAGGTGTCTGCTGCTTTTTACGTCGAATTGGATAACGCTTATTTTCTTTTTTGCGGAAAATATCAAAGAATCGTTGCACAACCATGAAGTCTTTAGTAGTATTAAAATCTTCGCGGTAATGAACCCCAGCTCCTTGTGTAAATCTTCCTTGATTTTGAGATTGAAGAATGGAATTATCATTCGATTCATTGAATACATTGACTCTAAATGTCCCACTTTCATTCAACTTATATTCAACTTCCAAATCTCCAATTAATGATGATTTCGATTGTTCACCAGAAGTATTGTTCTCAACACCAAACGAACCTGTGACTGTTAATCGATCATCGAGGAATCCTTTGGAAATTCCAAATGCCACCTCATTCCCAGCAATATTGTCTGAACTTAAGTCGACGTTTAATTTATAACCTTGAGATACTTGATCCAACAAAGCATTAATTTGACTTGAAACCAAATCTAATGCAGCTCCTCCGCCCGCTTTTGTTGAACCTTTCAATGGCAAGAAGTTTTTCGTCAGCAACAAGGAGAAGAACTGTCTATTTAATTCATCTTTATCACTTGTAACTCTTGAGAGTAAGGCTTTTCCAGACTCATCTGCTTTTGGCGCTTTGATATCGAAATCAATTTTAGGTTTCATCAAAGATTCTGTCAAATTCAAATAACATTGAATTTCTTGCAATCCAGACCCTGTTTGATCGGAAGACAATTCTGCAAAACTCGTTTTCACTTTATAATAAGTACTTAAATCTAGATTTGCTTCATACGGGTTTCCTGTCCAAGTAATGCTACCTCCAGGAACAATGTAAAAAGTTTGCTTAATTGGACCCATTGCAAAATTATATTTCCCGTCAGAAATCACATAAGTTCCTTCCATCGAAATGTCACCCAATTGATTCAATTGAATTCCCAAATTTCCATATCCATTGGCGATAATTTCATCACCTAATTGCTCATTAAAAATGATTTTCAATTGCGCATCTTCGGTGACATGAAAGTTCAAATCCAAATCAACTCCAGTGAAATCAATTTTCTTTTCTAAATCTGCAATTACAGAATCCTTTGAAAGAAATGTGATGAAATCTTCTCCTTCTTCTAGTTCTCCAGAACCGTACATTGGGAAATTAATCCATGTTCCTTTTTCGGTTTTCACATCGACAGAAATCTCCAAATTATCTGCATATCCAAAAATTTCAACCATTCCAGTTGCATATGCCTTCCCATAGTACAACTCACCCAATTTATACTCCGTGTTCATTACTAAGAACTTTTGTAATGGATAAGGTTTCCAAGGTTGGAGACGGTTTATTGTCTTTGCATCATCCTCAAGGTTGATTGATACATCAAAGTTCCAATCCGCATAATCATCATGATAAATGGAACCAATCAATGATCCTGTATTGCCTTCAGCATCTGAAACTGGCATGTTATCAATGTAAAAACCATCTGCATCAGCTTTCATTGCTCCATTCATTGAAAAAGTTGTCCCCAATAATTCAATTTTTGCCGAAGCATTGTCGAGTTGCACTGTTCCTTCTATAATCGGTCGAACAGCCGTTCCTTTCACTTTCAATGTACCGTTTACAAACCCTCGAATATTGCTGATCACGTCTGGATCCATAAATGCATTCGTAAAAGCAATGTTTGTTTCATCAAACTTCAAGTTGAAATCCAAGTTATCATTTTCCTTGTCAACAAAATAATTCCCTTCAAAGTCTAATGATTGAATTCCTTTGTACATCAACTCACCTTCCAGTTTAATGGTGTTCGTTTCTTTGTTCCAATTCGACATCACAAAAACATCTCCTACTTCTTCTCCATCGACTTGAAAATTTTGCAAATTCAAATCTCCCATGTAGGCTAAATTTTCATAAGGATTTGTGATGTATCCCCAACCATTCAATTTTCCAGAAATTGGAGTAGATAAACCAGCTAATACCGACAATTCATCCAAATCTACTTCATTCAATTCGAATTTTAATTTATCTGAATCGTTGTTAGATATTTGTCCATTAATATCAATATACTGATCATTGCGCGACAATCTAAATCCTTGTACAATCAAATTCGTTGAATCAAGATGTATAGACGACTCTTGGCTAATATCCCAACGCTTCTCATTCAAACTAAAATAGGATGGCTCCAAGGCAAAATCCATATTTGTTGAAGACTCAATATGTGTACGCCATTGTATAGCCGTTTCGTTTGGTGTCTCTGGATTCCAAGTCAATTTTGAATATAAATCATCTCCGTTTCCGTTCGACACAAAGTGAACATTTTGAATGGAAATTGAATCATTCAATGCAAAATGTCCAATGGTATAATCAGCCTCCAAGTTCTTTGCATGAATTTGTTGATTGATCTTAACATCGAGCAAAATCTTTTCTTCATATTGAATACTCGAAGACGTCAACAACATATCAAAATCCTTGGTGACACCATCGTATGCTCCTTTAACAACTGTTCCTGAAGCAACATCCAATCCTGGGACAAAAACTTCTAGGAAATCATCCAAATCACCCGTTGTAATTGAGTACACAAAATGATCTTTACTACCATTGTATTGCCTTCTGGTTTCTTTAAACTGATAAAGACCCGGAAAAATCTGTGAGAATTGCTCTTGGAAATTGGGAACAATATTATTGAAGTCTATTTTACCTTCTACTTTAGCATTCGCCAAGGAACTTTTAACATCAAACACGTCAGATTCTTGACTACGATTCACATCCATTGTCAACGTTGGAATTTTAATCACGCGAAGTCCTTCTTTGTACTCCATTTCTGTGAGTGTCACATTTCCACGCATTTTGTTTGGATCCAATCCAACAACATCCAAATTGATTTTTGAGATAAACGAAGTACTATCTGCTTCGGTAATATTCAGTTTTGACAACAATGCTTTTTCAAGGTTAATCACCATTTTCATCGATGGCTCACCGTTCAAATCAATCGTTCCAGAATAGTTTAAATTCAAGTTATTATCCGAAACAGTTGCTTCGGCAATGATGACTTTATCGATAAACGAAGCTTGATCAACATGAATTTCTGTGTAGCGATAGTCTGCCAAATCGAAAGTATTGATATCTCCTTCAATTGACATGAAATGGATATCTGAAAAGCTGAATGCTTCACCAGAAAGGAAGAATGTTCCATCCACTTCGCCGTACAGATCATTATTCAGGAATTTGTCCAATCGAAATTGGTTGACCTTAACATCGTATTCACCCGCTTGGGATCTTTTAAAGAAAAATGAATTATTCGCTTCATTGCGTTGGAAGAGAATTCCATTGTCAAGATTTGCAGAACCAATGGCTGTTTCAATGACATCAGAAGAAACTACGAATTGTGAATAAATTCCATCCAATCGCACATCTTTCGCTTCAAAGTACTCCATTCTTTTCAGGTTGTCATCCAAATCGATGTGTCTTTTTTCAGAGCTAACGGGCAATTTCAAAGATTCTATGTCATTAATATCAATGTAGGCGTAATCCAACCTCTCCTGATAAAATGCGGATTCCATTGCTCGAAAATCGGGTAAATTCAATGTACCATGTACGCGGGTGTGTTTTCCAGTCGTTAACTTGAAATCCGCCACTTTTAAATTCTTGACTTTCTTCGTAATGTTCCCCGTAAATTGGGCCACTTGATCCATTCCCTCCAATGCAGTTCCAAAATAAGACACATCAAGCAATGAAATAGTAGAAGGCTGAAGTTTCACGTCAAACGCAACACTGTCCACAAACTCCCTGAAATCCGTATAACCAGAGTACAAAAACTTAAAATCGTTACTGTAGATCTCAGAATTTGGTGTTTTAATCGAAAGGTCTTTGAGCGCCATTCCATTTGGCGACAAATAAACCAATGATTGAAATGCCGTTAAATCAAACCCACAACTTTCGGATGCTCCAAAGTCAGTAATTTTTCCAGTGATTACTTCATCCTTAATTTTTAACCCTAACAAAGAAAGGTGCACATTGGAAAACTTCAAGTGATCATAATCCATTCCGAAATCATTTCTTCCTTTGCGATTGTCATCATAATGAAAACGCAAATTAGAAATGTGAATGTCATCAACCGTCACCGGCAATGGATCTGAAGGAGTTTTTTCCTTGCCTGAATCAAAGTAATCTTGGATGAACCAATAATTGTAGTCTCCCGTTAAACTATCTCGGTTAATTTTTACAACACCTCCATCCAGCGTGACATCATCAATGTGAATTTTCTTTTGAAAAGCTGAAAGACCAGAAACATTGACAAGCAATGAATGAATATTGGCCAAAGTATCTGATTTTTCATCTAAAACCAAAACACCTTTTAAATCTATTCGATCAATAAACACAATGTCTAAAGCATCAATTTTAAAGGTAGTATTCATTTCCTTTGACAGGAATTCTGTCGCCAAATTTGCCAAATAAGTTTGAACTGTACTGGTGCGAATGGCAAATGCAAATACGATGAACAAAATGAGAATCCATTCCAAGGTTCCGCCTACAAGTTTTGCTACTATTTTTAGTAATTTTGCCATTCAAATACAAATCTACACAAAGTTGAGTCAAAAAGACACAATCATATTAGGAATTGAATCATCTTGTGATGATACTTCTGCAGCGATTATCAAAAATGAAACCATTTTATCGAATGTGATTGCTGGACAAAAGATCCATGAAGAATATGGAGGAGTTGTTCCAGAGTTGGCCAGTCGCGCTCATCAACAAAATATTGTACCAGTAGTTGCTGCAGCTATTAAAAAAGCACAAATAGAATTATCTGATATTGATGCCATTGCATTTACGAGAGGTCCAGGTTTGCTAGGCTCTCTTGTTGTTGGGACATCTTTTGCAAAATCATTTGCTTTGGCGCGTAATATTCCGATGTTGGATGTTAATCACATGCACGGTCATGTTTTGGCCCATTTTATTGATGATACAGGACCAAGCAAACCTACTTTTCCATTTTTATGTTTGACTGTTTCGGGCGGACATACCCAAATAGTGTTGGTAAAGGATTATTTGGATATGGAAGTCATTGGTTCTACCATTGATGATGCTGCCGGTGAAGCCTTCGACAAATCCGCTAAGATTTTAGGGTTTCCATATCCTGGAGGTCCTTTGATCGATAAACATGCAAAAAACGGAAATCCGTTGGCATTCGAGTTTTCGAAGCCATCCATTGAAGGATACAATTATAGCTTCAGTGGATTAAAAACATCCATTTTATATTCCATTCAAAAACGCCAAAAAGAAAATCCATCGTTCATTTCGGAAAACTTGGATGATTTATGCGCTTCGATTCAACATACCATTATTGAAATCTTATTCAAGAAATTAATCTTGGCAGCAAAAGAAACAGGCATCAATCAAATTGCCATTGCTGGAGGTGTGAGTGCAAATAGCGGATTAAGATCTAAATTAACTGAAGTTGGCGCCGAATTGAACTGGGACATTTTTATTCCAAAATTTGAATATTGTACTGATAATGCTGCAATGATTGCGATCGTTGGTCAAAAAATGTACGAAAAAAAGCTATTTGCGGATCAAAACATTGCTGCCACTGCTCGATTAAAAATGTAGTTTGTTCATTCAAACTCTACAAATACATAATTAGCAAACATTTTGGTTTACTTATTCGATTTAGCGCGTATAAATCAGTATATTAGATATTCTCAAAATCCGAATTACTATGCTATTATCTACAAAACCCGAATTAATCGAGAAAGAGACAATTGGTTCTTTGTCTTTCAACCAAACAGTTTTAGTTGATCAAGATCCATCCATTCACAATCAAATTGAGCTTGCAGTAAGACTTGGAAATGCTTATCACAGTAAAGTATCTATTACTTTTATGGATGATACTGGTTTAAAGCGTGTTGAAACCACAATTTGGGCACATGGTTCAAAATTTATTTGTCTTAAAGGAGGAGTTTGGATACCAATTTCGCGCATTTTGGATGTGAAATTCTAATTTCAAACTAAGTGTATAATCTTGGATAAGCGTTCAATCGTTTATCCTTTTTTTTTGCCAAAAATTGTCGTTTTACAGTACAATGACTCAACAATTTTCCATTTAGGATTACAAGGATTATTACAAACTTTTGTGTGTTATCCGAGTTCTTGTTAGTACATTTGAAGTAATCCAAATAGAACTATGAAACAGCTATTAATTTTTCTTTTTTTACATCTTACATTTCTTGGTTGGAGCCAAGATCCAGTGAAATGGAATTTTTCTTACAACAAGGAAGAAGCAACTGCTGAGTTCACCGCAACATTAGAGGACGGATGGCATTTGTATAGTCTTACTACAAAACCTGATGCTGGACCAATTGCAACGTCATTTCAATTTAATGAAAACGATGCTGTTAAATTAAAAGGTAAGACCAAGGAACCTGAAGCAATTGAAGAATATGACGAAAATTTCGAATCGCACCTAAAGTTTTTCGAGCACAAAGTTGTATTTACTCAAAAAGTAAAATCTTCAGAAGAAACATCCTTAACTGGCTCTGTAACGTATATGGTGTGTAACGCAACTATGTGTTTACCTCCAGTTGACGAGCATTTTGAAATAATTTTAAACTAACTAGAAACACAGATATCATGAACTTTTCATCCATTTTTAGAATTTCCCCAATCAATTTAGTGGTTGTTTTCTTGTTATTTTTCTCTGCCAATGTAAAAGCACAATTCGATTTGCCGGAGGACATTGTCAAAGCAGTATATTCTGTAGAGCAGAACGGTGATGAAGCTACAATAATTGCGACTGTTACAGTGCGCGAACACTGGCATATTAACGCTAGTGTTTTACCAAAAGGAAGTTTTGGTTTGGCTACAAATTTTAGTTTGATTGCTTCGCCAAATTTCAAAACAATTGGTGGAATCATTGAACCAAAACCAACCGAAAAATACGACGAAGCAGCTGATGAACAATTAGCTTATCATGAAGGAACCTTTAAATTGAAGCGAAAAATTAAAGTGTTGAGTGAAAAGGACTTCAAAGTTGATGGTAAATTCTACTTTCAAACATGTAATGATGTTCGCTGCTTACCTGATTACACAATGAAATTCTCAGTTAATGTAAAAGGTGTTAAACAAAAAGAAGCATCAACAACTGTGGAAGAGAACCCTGAGAAAGATCCTATTAATGAAATTGCGGAAGAAACATCTAATGAGTCCACTGACACCACAACTGCAGTTACAGCAGAAGCAAAAAAAGAGCTTGTGAAAGAGGAGTCAGAAAAAGAGGATGAAGAAGAAAGTTCTCTTTGGGGAATATTTATTTTGTCATTTTTGAGTGGATTTGCAGCATTATTGACACCATGTGTTTTCCCAATGATTCCAATGACTGTAAGTTTCTTCACGAAACAAAGTAAAACCAAAGCTCTTGGGATTCGTAATGCAATAATTTACGGACTTTCAATCATCATTATTTACATTGTACTAGGTACAGTCGTGACAGCAATTTTCGGTGCAGATGCATTGAATAAAATGTCAACAAATCCTACTTTCAACATTGTATTCTTTTTAATTCTCGTAGTTTTCGCAGTCTCATTCTTAGGAGCATTTGAAATTCGAATGCCAAGTAAATGGGTGAACAAAGCGGATAGCAAGGCTGATAAAGGTGGATTGATCGGTATCTTTTTTATGGCATTAGCATTGGCTTTAGTATCTTTCTCTTGTACAGGACCAATTGTAGGAAGTTTAATTGTTAAAGCAGCAAGTGAAGGTGGAATAGCACCAATTATTGGTATGCTTGGATTCTCCTTAGCACTTGCATTGCCGTTTGCATTGTTTGCTGCATTCCCAGGATGGATGAATACCTTACCAAAATCTGGAGGTTGGCTCAATTCAGTGAAAGTTGTCTTAGGATTTTTAGAATTAGCATTGGCGTTCAAATTCTTGTCGAATGCCGATTTGGCCTTACAATCTCATTTATTAGAGCGTGAAGTATTCTTGGCAATTTGGATTGGAATTTTCGCTGTTCTTGCCTTGTATTTATTTGGTAAAATCAAATTACCACATGATAGTCCATTAGAATATTTATCGGTTGGACGAGCACTGTTTGGTACGTTAGTCCTTGCCTTTGTAATGTACATGATTCCAGGAATGTGGGGTGCACCGTTAAAATTAATCAACGCATTCCCACCACCTTCTTCTTATGCTGAATCTCCACTTGGAGTTGGTGGAGGAGGTGGATCTATATCTCATGAAAACACTGTTCCAGGGATGCATTTAGGTCCGCAAAAAATCATGGTATTTGACGAATACGACAAAGCAGCTGCATATGCTAAAGAAGTTGGGAAACCTTTGTTCATTGATTACACAGGATTCAATTGTGTCAATTGTCGAGCAATGGAAGAAACCGTTTGGGGCGAACCAGGTGTTATAGAAATTTTGCGTGATGAAGTGGTGATTGTTTCCTTGCATCAAGATGACAATCGTTCGTTACCAAAAGAAGAACAAAAAGTATTGACACTAGATGATGGAAGAACAATGGAAATCAACACCATCGGTGATAAGTGGAGAGCAAAACAAATACAAGAACACAATACTCTCACGCAGCCATATTATGTATTTCAAAATGGTGATGGAGAATTTTTATCCAATGGATCAGCAGATTATGAGCATCACAAAGATCCTAAAAAATTCCAAAAATGGCTTGAAGAAGGTATTCGCGAATTCAAATCAGCAAAGTAATTCGAACAATAATTTTAAAATCCCTCGACATCCTCGAGGGATTTTTTTTTTACTTTTACTTCATGAATTCTTTTCTGCAAACTCCCATAGAATATCTGAAAGGAGTCGGTCCGCAACGTGCCGAATTGCTGAAGAAGGAACTCAATATTTTCACTTTCCAAGATTTGTTGTTGCATTTCCCCTTTCGCTACGTTGATCGGTCGCAATATCACACCGTGGCAGATTTACATCATTTGGAATCGGCTGCACAGTTGCGCGGACAGCTCATCGCTATCAATGAAACGAATAGTGGTAAAAAGAAAAAATTGGTAGCGAAATTCCAAGATGAAAGTGGTATCATAGATTTGGTCTGGTTTGCAGGAATCAAGTGGATCAAACCAATGCTGAAAATTGGTGTTACATTTCAAGTGTATGGCAAAGCTAAAATCTTTGGTAACTCGTGGAACATCCCTCATCCGGAAATTATTGAATACAGCAAAGTAAAACACGAAACTGGATTACAAAGTGTGTATTCTAGTACTGAAACGCTGACAGCAAAAGGATTGCATTCCAAAGGAATTGAAAAAATCATCCAAAGTTTGGTTGAACAATTACCCGTTCAACAAGAAACATTACCACGTTCAGTACTGGAAAGTTGTAAACTATTGGATCGCACGAGTGCTCTGAAATGGATTCATCAACCACCCAATGAAAAAAGTGCCTCGTTGGCTCGCGGAAGATTGAAATTTGAAGAATTGTTCTACTTGCAAATGGAACTTCTGGTACGAAAACAATTGTCAGTGAAACGTTCGAGTGGACATGTATTTTCTGAAGTAGGTGATCTATTTACATCCTTCTACAACACAGCTCTACCATTCGATTTAACGGGTGCTCAAAAACGCGTTTTAAAGGAAATTCGTCGTGATTTCTTATCAGGACATCACATGAATCGCTTGTTACAAGGCGACGTTGGTTCTGGAAAGACATTGGTTGCATTATTTGCAATGTTGATCGGTATTGGCAATGGATTTCAAGCTGCAATAATGGCTCCAACAGAAATTTTGGCCATTCAACATGCTGAAACACTGCGTGAATTCTTGAAAGGCTTCCCAGTTACAGTGGAACTTTTGACTGGATCAACAAAGAAAAAAGAGCGAGTTGGAATTCATTCTGGATTAGAAAACGGGACCATTCAATTGCTTGTTGGGACACATGCATTGTTAGAAGATGTTGTTCAATTTAAAAATTTAGGCGTTGTTGTGATTGATGAACAACATCGCTTTGGTGTTGCTCAGCGTGCTAAAATGTGGAAAAAGAATGTCATTCCACCACATGTACTCATTATGACAGCTACTCCTATTCCGAGAACCTTGGCCATGACATTCTACGGTGATTTAGAAGTTTCTGTCATTGATGAACTTCCGCCTGGAAGAAAACCCATTTCAACGGTTCATAAATATGAGAAAAGTCGATTGGCCGTGTTTGGATTCATGAAAGAACAAATCGCTTTGGGGCGACAAGTTTACATCGTTTATCCATTAATTAATGAGTCGGAAACGCTCGACTTTAATAACTTGATGAGTGGTTATGAAGCCATCTCTCGATCATTTCCTTTACCCGATTATCGCGTAAGCATTGTACATGGTCAGATGAAACCAGCGGACAAGGAATTTGAAATGCAACGCTTTGCTAAAGGAGAAACCCAAATAATGGTTGCAACTACCGTAATTGAAGTTGGAGTCAATGTTCCCAACGCTTCTGTGATGATTATTGAATCGGCAGAACGATTTGGATTGTCTCAATTGCATCAGTTGAGAGGAAGAGTTGGACGAGGAGCTGAAAAATCCTACTGTATATTAATGACAGGTGAAAAATTATCCAAAGACACATTGAAACGCGTTGGAACAATGGTTAGAACGAATGATGGATTTGAAATTGCTGAAGTCGACTTGCAGTTGCGTGGTCCAGGAGATTTAATGGGAACACAACAAAGCGGCGACTTAGATCTTCGCATTGCAGATTTAGCCAAAGATGGACAATTGGTAGTTAGAGCTCGAGAAGAAGCCCGAAATTTGCTGGACATTGACCCAAACATTGAGTTACCAGAAAACCAAATCGCGCGAACAATTCTGACAGAAACATTGAAGTCTAAGCCCGATTGGGGAAAGATTGCGTAGAAAATTATCGATTGTGGATTACGGATTATGAATTGCGGATTATTAATTTTTTGCAACAAATTTCTAAGTATTAAATGTTGTTTTTTATTTGAGGTAGTAAATTGCACAATTCGTAATTCGTAATCCTATATTTCGAGATATTTTTCTACCTTTAGTACGAACTAAAAAACTACAATGAAAATACTCGTTTACATTGCTTTATTTTTCACGTTTGGTGCACAAGCCCAGTTAATCAGTGGAGATGTTGTTACAGAAGGTCGTCAATTAGTATCGAAAAGTAGTTTTAAAATTACAGGTTCGAAAGCAGGCGAAGTTTATTTTGAGTTGGCAGTTGATCGCATGGGAAATGTGACGTCACAACGTTTGATGACAGAAAAAACAAGCATTACTTCTACTCCAACTCGAATGAAGGCTCAAGAATATGTGAGTGAGTTGAAATTTGAACCTGGAACGATTTATCCACATTTTCAAAATGTTGTTGTGAAAGTTACGGTTGTTGTATTGCCTCCAGCCAAGACTACTCCTTAAGAATTCATACAGTTTGTACACATGAGTTATTCGGAAGACAAATTCAAAGATCACATTCAACAGGTTGTACAAGCAACGGAATACGATCCGAACAGAGCTCTTACCTTAAGTGAATTAAAGGAATTGGCTCTTTCCATGGGATTGTCTGAATCTGAATGGGATGAATTGCTGCAAAAAGCAGAATCTTCTTTAGTTTCGGCGCTCGCTCACATGAAAGTTGAAAATTACACCGATGCCATTCAATCTGCAGAGGAAGCAACTTCCATCAATCCGTATATCAAGGATGGAAATGCCATTCTAGCTCAATGTTATTTGAAACTAGCATTTGTAGAAAAAAACAATCAGCTTCTGTCCAAAGCTGAGCACTATGCGCGTATGGAATTGACAAATGACCCATTGGATAGCGTCGCACTGAATGTCATCAGTGCTGTAGAGGCTCAAAAACAAGAACAGAAATCGAGTAAAACGAACATTAAAATGGTTGGAATCATTGGAGCTGGACTGCTCGCCATTTTTCTTTTATTGTTTATGTGCTCGAAAAGTGGTGAAGAAGATCGTCAACAAAATTCGCCAAATCCAAACAATCAAAGCAGTATTGAATCCGTTGCTAGCAAAGTTGAAAGTACACGATCTATATATCATTCAGCTATTCAGCGAAGAAATGAACTTGCGCTGGAATTACTTGGAGCTGTACAAGCAGAACATTTGAAATCAACCTTGAAGTCAGCAATTGTTGACTATTCTTTGAATGATATTGCTAACTCGGAAGCGACGTTTAAAATAGCATTTGGAGAAGCAAAATCAGCCGGTTATTTCACTGATTATGACTTAGTTTCCATGGAAGGGCAAACCAATCGCATTGCTACAGCAAAAAAGCGCTATTTGGTGGAGGTTGCTAACTTTAATTCGTTTTTAAAAGAACATTCAGAATATCAAAACGATTACACTGCAATTCCATATGAAGAATAGCCTCCTACTCCTGTTTCTTCTTACTATTAATTCTCTTTGCTTTGCACAATATGAGGATGTTAGTGATGTGCCGAATCCAAAAACGAATGACAATGGATATGTCTCTAATCCAGATGGTATACTCAGCGCCTCAAGTGAAATTGAAATCAATGGAATTCTTGCTAATATAGAACTCCAAGATTCCTTTCAAGTAGCGTTAGTCTGCTTGAATTCAATTGGAACAAATGTACCGAAGGATTTCGCAACCGATTTATTCAATGAATGGAAAATTGGATTAGCGGATAAGGACAATGGTTTATTGGTGCTATTTGTCCTGGACCAACGAAGAATAGAATTTGAAACAGGAAATGGAACAGAATCTGTACTAACGGATTATCAATGCACTCAAATCATTGATGAATACATGATTTCCGATTTCAAATCAGGTAATTACGACAAAGGGTTGGTACGAGGAATGAATGCCGTAGCCAACCATTTTTCAGGTAAAATCATTGATTCATCCATTGCTGACGCAATTAATCGCTATGGATCTGATACCGAAATGTATTCCGATTACAGTGTTCCATTTTATCAAAAATCACGTTTTTGGTTGATTGTACTAGCATGGCAGCTTTTGTATGTCATTGGTTTGCTTGTTGCACTTCTGATCATTCGTTTTCACTACGATCCCTATAAAAAGTATGGAATCATTCGCTATTTTAAATTAACGATTTACTTCTTTTTATTTCCTATTTCCTATTTGTTCTTATTCAAGTTGATTGAAAATTTAAAGGAACGATATCGCAATATGATCCGATTCTCTGGTAAGACAGGTGAACTTTTGCATAAATTAGAGGAATCTGAAGAAGATAAATACTTGACACAAGGTCAAATTACGGAGGAAATTATTCAAAGCGTCGATTACGATGTTTGGATTGATTCTAAAGCGGAAGATTCACTCATTTTAGCTTACCGACCATTGTTTTCGAGTTATTCCAAATGTCCAAAATGTGGGTATCAAACCTACATCCAAGATTACGATCGAGAATTGGTCGCAGCTACAACCTATTCTTCTGGGTCTGGAGAGCGCAAGTATTCCTGCAGGAATTGCAAGCACGAAGTCATTCGCAAATACACCATTCCAAGAATTCAAAAATCTTCTTCAACATCTTCTGGAGGATGGTCTTCTGGTGGAAGTTCTTCTGGTTGGTCAGGTGGAGGCGGCGGAGGCTCTTGGGGAGGTGGAAGTTCCAGTGGCGGCGGCGGCGGACGAAGTTGGTAAAACAAATTCAAGGATTCAATAATTCAAACGCTTTACTATTCAAAAATTGAAAATCAGTTGAAATTAATAATTAATGTCCTGATTTTTAGCGCGGACTCGAATCTTTCAATCTTTGAATCTTTCAATCTTTGAATCTTTGAATTTTTGAATTTTTGAATTTTTAAATCTTTGAATCTTTTAATCTTTCTAGTCTACCAAATTAGTGGCGAAAAATTTTCTAGTATCCCTTGGTTATAAATGGACAATTGATACATATTCAATCCCGTAAATAATACCAAAGCTGCGATTAAACTCCATTTCCATGGTTTGAACCAAATGTATTGAATGAAGCACGCTAATCCAAAGGCGAACACAGGATAACTTTGCACCAATGCACGCGTTGAATAACTTGCACCGTAACGCCAATCTGACCATGCTATGATGATCCAAATATTCAATAAACAAAATGTGACAATACTGCGTTTGAAACTCATCCCTTTCATCACAAAGAATCCGAGAATCATGAAAATCGCGACAGGCGTGTACAAAAACCAACCTTTTTCAGGACCAACAAGAACTCTGAACCATGGATTTAAGAAGAACCATTTACTTCCTACGTTGTAAACCAAAGAACCCGTTGTGTAGTGCCAATACAAAAACTGAGGTAACATTGCAATGATTCCAGCTATGACGGTCAAAACAACTTGTTTTTTATGCAACCAGACTTGATGCCACTTTTCCTTTCTCGCTTCTTTGTTCGTTGTATTCCATAAAATTGGTATAAAAATCATGATCAATTCAGTTGGTCGAGAAATGACTGCTAATCCAATTGTCGCTCCTATGATTACAGCAAATTTCCAATGAAATTGTTGATGCCATTTAATAGTCGCCCAAATTAAAATAGCGTACAAAGGAAAAATATAAGAATGACTCATTGCACCATCAATGGATGTGTATTGAATCAAATTGGAGGTCAAACCAATGAATAAAATTGTTAGTGCCGTGACTGATTCACTAAAATATTGCAACAAAACCAATCTTAAAAAGATAAAGCCAATGATGACCGAAATGATTGCTCCAAAGAGAATGGAATATTGGTAAGGCGCTGAAAATCCATCTGTTCGGTAAGAAGTTGCATGTGCAATTGCGTGACCAATAAAGAAGTAAGGAGTTTGCATTACTGCTACTCCACTCAAATACTTGTTCGTAAATCCCCCGTTTTCTAAAGCAATGGCTTGATAAAAATGTCCACCAGTTACATGATACATTGAGTCAATTTCAGGAACCCATTTTAATTCCTTGACGTCATCATAGATAAATTCAGCTGGCAAGTACATGTAATAACCAAAAGCATCCCAAGAAGCTGCGTTATAGCCATTCACCTCGTTGTTTTGAAAATAGATACCTCTATAAACAACAAAAACGATTGCAACCAAAAGAATAGCAAGCATTGATGCTTTTGATTGAATGAAATTGAATTGACTTTTCATAGAGTTATGGTGAACATTCAGTAGCTTAAAAGTATTAAAAAGAAGCCAAAGTTGAATAAAAAATGAATTTAGCTATATTGCTTGGGCCTTAGTAATTTCCCTTGCAAATAAGTAATATAGCTAAATCCCTTCGTGTAAATAGACAGCCATAAATCAATTACTTATAACATTAAGAAAATCTTTCATCATTTTCCGAAACAACTCATGCTCTTCTTTCTTAATGCAATAAGGTGGATTGATGAACAACACATTTCCCAATGGACGCAATAAAATCCCGTTTTCCAAAAAGAAGTCATAAGCTTTGTCCCTGATATTCGAAAAATAAGAATTCCCTTCTCCAGTATTTAATTCGATTGCCAAGATTGTCCCGCATTGACGTACATCATGAATCGTTGTATAAGATGCTAACTCTTTTGCAAACTCAGTATTCCATTGAACCAATTGTTGGATATTATCCTTGGTTGATTGCTTTTCAAATAAATCCAAACTTGCACAAGCCGCTGCACAAGCCAAAGCATTTCCTGTAAAGGAATGACCATGTAACAAGGCTTTCGTCGTTTCTTCTGAAAGAAATGCATCGTAAATTTCATTGGTTGCTACTGTTAATCCTAAAGGTAAAACACCACCGGTCAATCCTTTCGACAGACAGACAATATCTGGCTTATTCAAGCAGTGATCCATAGCAAACAAACGTCCAGTTCTTCCCCAACCTGTCATGATTTCATCAAAAATCACTTTGACATTATTGACTTGAGCAAGTGCTATTAATTGATCCAAAAATTCTGGACGGTACATGCGCATGCCGGCTGATCCTTGGACAAGCGGTTCTACAATGACGCAGGCAAATTCATTGCTTTCAAAGTAAGATTTAGCTGATTCCAAAATTGTTGATTCGTTTTCGATGGTTGGAAACGGTAAAAAATCAACATCAAAAAAGAAATGTTCGAAAGGCTCATTAAAGTATCCACGTTGACCAATCGACATAGCGCCAAAAGTATCACCATGATATGCTCCATCTAATGCCAATACACGTTTGCGCGATTCACCTTTGTTATAATAATATTGAAACGCCATTTTTAATGCGACTTCAACTGCTGTTGAACCGTCATCAGAGAAAAACACTTTCTCAAACTTAGATGGTAAAATTCCAATGATGCGCTCCGATAATTCAACGGCTTTTGGATGAGTTGCACCAGCAAAAATGACATGATCTAGTTTGGAAAACTGTTCAGAAATAGCATTTCCAATGTAACTATTTCCGTGTCCGTGGACATTCACCCACCACGATGAATTGATATCCAAATATCGCCTACCATCTGCCGCTATCAACCATGTATCTTTCGCTTCAACGATTTCCAATGGTGTTTTAGCAGTTTGCATTTGCGTAAATGGATGCCATACAAACTGTTTGTCTTTTGATAATAAATCTGACATTATAATTTCGATTTTATTTTCTCAGCTTGCTCTAAAATGAATTCCTTAGAAATAGATTCAGCCATTGGAATACGTGTAATCACAGGAATATTTGTGGCTGCAATGATTCGTTCTGTTTCTTTATTTTCCTCCCCTACGAAGATGATTCCGAATATCGGAATATTGCGATTTTTCAGCACTTCAATAGTAAGTAAAGTATGATTGATACTGCCCAAATAGTGTCTTGAAACAATAACTACAGGTAATTCCCATTCTTTTGCCCAATCAGCAATTGTTGTACCATGGTCGTTCAATGGAACCAATAATCCTCCTGCTCCCTCAACGATGAAATCCCCTTCAATCGCTGGCAAGTCCAAGGAATTTGGCAATTCAACACCATCCACTTTTGCTGCTGCATGAGGCGATTGTGGCGTCGACAATAAAAATGCTTCTGGAAGAACTTTTACTGAATTTGTCAATCCAGCCACTTTTTTAGAGTCAGAAGTATCCAAATCTCCAGCTTGAACTGGCTTCCAATAAGATGCTTCCAATGCTTCTGCAAGAATGGATGAAACAACTGTTTTTCCTACATCTGTTGATATTCCTGTAATAAATAACTTCATGAATACTTATAGATTTGGCTATTAAATGATTTGTTGAATTGAGATTAGACGATTCATTGAATCTTTGAATCTTTGAATCTTTGAATCTTTGAATCTTCAAACCTTCAAATTAATTTTATCTCAATTCCGCCCCCAATTTCTCTTCCAATCCTTTTTTAATTTTTTCCATCACTGCATCGATTTGCTGATCTTTCAGCGTTTTTTCAGCATCTTGAAATTTGAATGAGACTGCGTACGACTTTTTCCCTTCTGGTAAATTCTTGCCTTCATACACATCAAACAATCCTACTTCACGCAACAAATGTTTGTCCGCTGATTTTGCCACTTCTTCAATTTGTGCATAGTTAATTGCATTGTCTAACAACAACGAGAAATCTCTTCTAACAGCAAATGTTTTTGGCAATTCTTTGTATTGAATTTTTGTCATTTTCAATGATTGAAGAATCACATCCCAATCTAAGTCCGCAATGAAAACATCGTTTTTGATTCCGAAGTTCTTTTTCAACTTCGAAGAAATCCAACCCATTTCACCTACTTTCGATTTCAATACCTGCAATTGAACTCCATCCATTAAATCCGTTGATTTAATTGCCTTTTCCTTTAAGAGACTTGACAATCCCAATCGTTCAAAAACTGTATTGACAACTCCTTTTAGTGAGTAAAACGACTGTTGATCATTCGTTTCCGTCCAATTTTCAGTTGCTTTTTTTCCTGTTACCGCAATTAACAAACGCTTGTTCTCTTGATACCCAGATTCATATTTTTGATAAACTTTTCCAAACTCAATCAATTTCAAATCAGGATTTTGTCGGTTCTGATTGTGAGCAATTACTTCCAATGCGTTAAAAATCAACGACTGACGCATCACATCCAATTCCAACGATAAAGGATTCAACATTCCAACGTTGTGTTCACTTTTCAACGTTTCTCCTCCTAATTTCTCAACATAAGAAGAAGTCGTTAATGAGTTGTTCAATGTTTCAATAAATCCTTTGCCGACTAAAAATTCTGCAATGGTTGCTTGAACCTTTTCTGGATCCGGTTTTGGGAACAATCCAATGGACATATTCATCTTTTCCGGAATCGGAACGTTGTTGAAACCATAGATTCTCAATACTTCTTCAATCACATCTGCTTCTCTGGTAACATCCACTCTGTAGGCTGGAACTTCTAATTGAGCAATTCCATTGGATTCAGATAATACCTGAATATCTAAATATCGTAATATTGCGATTTGCTGTTCTTTCGCAATTTCTGTTCCAATCAATTGGTTGCAACGTGCAAAGCTGTATTCAACTTGAGTCGACAATGGAATACCATTACCAACAACAACTGGTGCCATCGCAATTTCTCCTCCAGCAATTTCAAGGATCAAAGAAGCGCAACGTTTCAGCGCGTATTCAGTCAATGAAGGATCAACTCCACGCTCGAAACGAAATGAAGCATCTGTATTTAAACCATGCTCTTTTGCTGTTTTGCGCACTGAAACAGGATTGAAATAAGCGGACTCTAAAAAGACGGTTGTTGTTGAATCAGAAATTCCAGATTTTAACCCTCCAAAAACACCTGCAATGCACAAGTGGTCTGTTCCATTCGTAATCATCATGTTGTTGGAAGACAATGTTCTTTCTACCTCGTCCAAGGTTGTGAATAAATCACCGTCTGTAGCGTTTTTTACAACAATTTTGCCATTCAGAGCATCACAATCAAAAGCATGCAACGGCGTTCCCAATTCTCGCATCACATAATTTGTAGCGTCAACGATATTGTTAATTGGAGACAATCCAACTGCTCTCAACCTTTTCTGCAACCAAGCAGGTGAAGGTTTTACTTCAACATTTTCAATTGTCAATCCAGCGTATTTTGGACACAGCTCAGAATTTTCAACTTCAATTGAAACCATTTTATTTCCTGTTGCTGCCTTGAACTCAGAAACTGCGGGTAACTGTAATTTCAAATCTTGACTTTCGTGGGTATTCAAATACGCAATGATGTCTCTAGCAACACCGACATGTCCCATCGCATCAGCACGATTTGGAGTCAGCCCGATTTCTAATTCATAATCATCTTCCAATTCAAAATAACTCGCAGCACTTGTTCCAACGGCGATAGAATTGTCCAAGACCAAAATTCCTGCGTGAGACTTCCCAAGACCTAATTCGTCTTCCGCACACAACATCCCATTCGATTCAACACCTCTAATTTTGGAAGATTTGATTTTGAATGGTTCTTCTGGAGAAGGATACAAGGTACAACCTACTGTGGCCACAACTACTTTTTGTCCAGCTGCTACATTTGGCGCACCACAAACAATTTGTAAAGGTTCCCCTTGCCCAATTGTAACTGTTGTCACCTTCAATTTATCTGCATCTGGATGTTTTTCACATGTTAAAACTTCACCAATTACAACTCCTGCCAATCCACCTTTTACGGCTTCAATTTTCGTCACACCTTCGACTTCTAATCCTGTATCTGTCAAAATACCATCCAATTCTTCTGGAGTTTTAGTAATCGACACATATTCCTTCAACCAGTTGTATGAAATTTTCATGCTTTTCTTTTGTTTTTCAAGAATGCGAATTTAACATTAATTGAGCGAATGAACGAAAATATGGGGCGATTTCATCTGGATTTTGATTCAAAACTATCTTCATAATCAAATTTTAACAATCAATTGCTTGAAAGCGTTTCAAACTTAGGGTTTTGTTTGTAGTTTTACTCCTCGAAAATGGATACAATGACATGAAGAATTTCCTTGTTTTCTTATTACTACTCCCGCACATTCTTTTTTCTCAAGAAAAAGCGACGCTTTCAGGATATATTCGAGATGCTCGAAATGGAGAAAACATCCTAGGGGCAAAAGTCTACGTTCCAGAATTAAAAATTGGCGTTCTCACTAATACCTATGGATTTTATTCGCTTCAATTACCAATTGGCGAGCACACGATTGAGTTTCGAGCAACCGGACTTCCTTCAATTTCAAAAACAATTCAGTTAAAAAAAGACACAATCATTACAGTAGAGCTCGGTGCCGATGTGCAACAAATCGGTGAAGTTGAAGTCAGTGCTAAAAAATCGGAAAATGTCAACTCAGCACAAATGGGTCAAATGGATCTTTCGATGGGAGAAATAAAAAAACTTCCAGCATTCATGGGAGAAGTTGATTTGGTGAAGACAATCCAATTATTACCTGGAGTTTCATCTGCTTCAGAAGGTGGGCAAGGGTTTTATGTTCGAGGCGGTGGTCCAGATCAGAATCTGGTCTTGTTGGACGAAGCAACGGTTTACAATGCTTCTCACTTATTTGGATTCTTCTCTGTTTTCAATGCAGATGCGGTAAAAAACGTCAATTTAATCAAGGGTGGTATGCCTGCCAATTTTGGAGGAAGAATGTCTTCAGTTTTGGAAGTAAACATGAAAGAAGGAAACAATAAACGCTTTGGAATTTCTGGAGGTTTGGGCGTTATCTCTTCTCGGCTAACAATTGAAGCACCAATTGTGAAAGGCAAAGGATCTTTCATTATTTCTGGAAGAAGAACATACATTGATGGCTTGATGAAAGCATTCATTAATGATACATCTCCATTTGCTGGTTCAGGTTACTATTTCTACGATGTTAATTTCAAAGCAAATTATAAACTCGGACCAAAAGATCACATTTATTTGAGCGGTTATTATGGAAAGGATCAATTTTCTTTTGGGAACAAAGAAGATGATTTCACAGTGAAAATGCCTTGGGGAAATGGAGTTGGTTCATTTCGATGGAACCATTTATTCAACAGCAAGTTATTTCTCAATGTAAGCGCTACTTTTTCTGATTATCAATTCTCTTTCGGCTCTCAGCAAGATGAATTTTTATTTAAACTGAGTTCTGGAATTAGAGATTATGGTGGTAAAGTTGATTTTTCTTATTATCCCAATTCGCGTCACAAAGTAAAATTTGGTGCACAATACACTTATCACACATTTACACCAACAAGTGTGTCAGCAAAGCAAGATACTACAACCTTCGATACTGGACTTTCGCAAAAATTGTACAGTCACGAAACTGGAGTGTACATTTTAGATGAATACGATGTCACGGAAAACATCCGTATCAATGGAGGATTGCGCTACAGTACTTTTTCGCATGTTGGTCCATTTACACGGTACATAAAAGGTGATATTTCATCTCCAGATTCAACCATTCAGTATGGAAAAGGAGACATCATCAAGTTTTATCAAGGTTTAGAGCCTCGAATTTCAGCTCGATTTGCATTAAGACATCGCAATTCGATTAAAGTAGGTTATTCATACAATTATCAGTACGTTCACCTTGCTTCGCTCAGCGCTGTTTCGCTTCCAACGGATATTTGGTATCCAACAACGGATATAGCAAAACCTCAAATCGGATGGCAAGGATCTGTCGGATATTTTCAGAATTTCAAGGAAGATTTGTTTGAAACATCCGTTGAAGTGTACTACAAGGAAATGAAAAACCTCATTGAGTTCAAAGAAGGTGCGCTTCCTTCGGATAATGTGAATGACAATACGGATAACTTATTGACTTTTGGTCGAGGTTGGAGTTACGGAATTGAATTCTTCGTTAAAAAAACCAAAGGAAAATTCACAGGTTGGGTTGGCTACACATGGGCAAAAACATTGCGCCAATTTGATGACTTAAATGAAGGAGAAATCTATTCTGCAAAATACGATCGTCGCCATGATTTGTCTGTCGTTGGAGCTTATGATCTCAACAAGCGACTTTCATTTGGAGCAGCATTTATTTATGCAACAGGAAATACATTGACACTTCCTACATCTTGGTACTTGAACGGACAGGATTTATTGTTCAACTATGGTGCCCGAAATTCAACTAGAATGGCACCTTATCACCGTTTGGATGTTTCTGTAACATTGCATGATAAAGAATTCAAAGAAAAATTAGATCCAGCAACAGGTGAAATGATTCAGCACAAAAAGCGCTTTAGAAGCAATTGGGTGTTGTCAGTGTACAATTGTTACAATAGAGCAAACCCATATTTTTTATATGTTGATAGCGATGGAAATTTCCTCGATGGCGATTTTCAAATTAAAGTGAAACAAGTAACACTGTTTCCAATTATACCGAGTATTACATGGAATTTTGAATTTTAAATAAGGCAAATAGAGTCAAGACTTCAAGAGTCAAGACTAATCCTTTTTAAACAAAAAACTCTTAATTTAAAAGAGAATATGATGATGAAAAATAAAATAGTAAACTTCGAAAGAACACGTCTTTTAGTCTTGACTCCTGCAGTCCTGTCTCTTGTTTTCTTGACATTTGTATTCTTGAGTCTTTTTTCGTGTACCAAAGAAGTGATGATTGACATTCCAGGCTACAAAGAGCAATTGGTTGTAGACGGTCAAATCGAAACAGGACAACCTCCATTTGTATTGTTATCGCGTTCGAAAGACATTTATGCACCAACTGACTTCAATTCATTTTTAGGAAGTTTCGTTAGTGGTGCAATTGTTACAATGTCGGATGGAACAACTACTTATACTTTACAAGAAGTTTGCACAGACAATTTACCTCCTGGAGCGGAACAATTTGCCGCTGATTTGTTTGGAATTCCTGTTTCAGAAATCAGTAACTATCATTTGTGCGGATACACTTCTTTTGATCCAAACACATTTGGTCAAGTCGGTAAAACGTATACATTGAATATTGAATTTGAAGGGAAATCTTATTCAGGAAGCACACAAATTGTTCAACCTACAGCATTAGATTCGGTTTACTGGAAACCGCAACCAGATTTAAGTAACTACGGATATTCTTATGCTTTTTTGAGTGATCCTTTGGGTGGTTATGATGCTTACAAATGGGAAGTAAAACGTTTGAATACCGTGAATGGCGAACCAGTTGACACACGATTCAAACCAACGTATAGTCCTGTTTTTGATGATGAATTCATTGATGGGAAATCCTTCGAATTTTTCTACGAAAATCCAATGTCTTACGATGATGAAAATTTGCCTGACAACTTAAAAGGATACTATAAACAAGGCGATACTGTTGTTATCAAATTCTCAAAAATGGATCGCTATGTGTATGAATTCATGATCAGCAAATACACCCAATTGCAAACGAACGGAAATCCATTTGCTTCACCAACAAATATTGTATCAAACCTATCTGGAGGATGTTTGGGAGTTTGGGCAGGTTATTCGCCAACGTTTGATACTTTGATTTGTCAACCATAATTTTGTAACGCTAGCAATTTGCCTCATAAAAACCCATTAACTTTGTGGCTTTATAAATTGTACAAAGTGAAGTTAACTCTTGTATTTTTATTGTTCATTGGTGCTTGTTTTTCGCAACAAACAGTTGTGAAAGGAACTGTTTATGAAGATAGCACGGATAGAACTTTGTCCTTTGTAAAGGTATTTTTCAAAGGAACACAAGTCGGCACAACTACTGATTCGTTGGGAAGGTTTGAATTGATTATTCAAAATGAACAATTAAAAAGTGATACACTCATTGCAAATTTACTGGGGTTTAAATTGCAACAAATACCTATCCAGCGAGGCGAAATCAATCAACTTTCAATACATTTATCCTCCAGCATGTTTTTGGAAGTGGATGAAGTGACTGCTGTTGCAGGTGAAAATGTTGCTTGGCGCTACATGCGTAAAATCATTGAACACAAAGATGAAAACAATCCAGATAATTACGATTTTTATTCTTCAAACGAATACTCAAAAGTGCGATTTGATCTTAACAATTTCACCGACAACATTAAGAAAAACATTTTGCTCAGACCATTTGACTATATCTGGGACAATACACAAACCACCGAAGATGGAACGCGATTCCTTCCCGTTTTATTGACAGAAAACCTGATAGAACATTATTACCGAAAGTCGCCAAAAGATTCCAAAGACATTGTTATCGGTGAAAAAACAACAGGGTTAGCCGGACCAAATTTGACCAAATTCACGCAAGATCTCTACTTTGCTCCGAATATTTACGATAATTACGTCACGATTTTGGACAAATCCTTTCCAAGTCCATTGAACGACAACTATAAGAGCAATTATAAATTTTATTTGCAAGATAGTATCATTCACGCGACAGGTAAAACCTACAAAATCCGATTTCGACCAAAACAAAAACACGAACTAGCATTTACAGGTGAAATGTACATTGATTCGGGTTCTTATGCAATCACTGAGATTAATTTGCGTTTCGACATCCAAGCCAATGTCAACTTTGTTCGTAGTTATTTCATCACGCAGAAGTACGACAAGGTAGATGGAACACACTGGATGATGACAGAATCACAAGTATTGGGCGATTTTACAGTTTTGGAAGGAGAAGAAGATATGACAGGATTCTTTGGACGAAAAAAAGCTATTTTCAAAGATTTCACCATCAACCAAGAAATTGATGCGAAAAAATTCAAAGGAGTTGATATCATTGTTGCCGGAGAAGACAAAGAAAAAATGGATGAGGCCAACTGGGATTCCTTGCGAGAAGATAGTTTAACGGATGAGGAACTAAAATTACTCGAAGTGACTAAACGTGTGAAAGATGATCCAAAATTCAAAGCTCGCGCTGTTTTGATCGCGTCAATTACAACGGGCTATGTTCCTTTAAAGTACTTCCAACTCGGAGATGTCTTCACATTTTACAGTTACAATCCTGTCGAATATTCTCGTTTCAAGCTTGGATTTAGAAGCAACCCTAGAAGCAAATTCCCGCTTTCATATTCTGCTTATGGAGCTTATGGAACAAGAGATGAAACATGGAAATATGGAGGCTCATTGGTTTATAATTTCACTCCAAAACGCAAAGCTACACGGTTAGGAACTAGCTATTCGTATGACATACAACAAGTGGGTCGTAGTTTCAACCAAGTTCAACACGATCATTTTGTAAGCATTTTGAATCAAGGAATTTTTGGTGCAACGAGAAATTACATTCATGAATTCAATGCATATTTGGAAAAAGAATTTATTACTGGACTAATTGCAAGAGCTGGAATTTATCATCAAGAATTTAGTCCAACATTGTTTCATTCATATACAGAATGGTCAGAACCTGGAACGAGAGACACCATTTCATCGTATGCTTTTTCCGGTTTAAATTTCACCTTTAAATTCAGTCATTACGACAGTAAAATCAGCGGTGAATTCTATGATAAAAAAAGCCTCTACAAGTTTTTCAGAAAGTATCCAGAACTTGCGCTGAACATCAATTATTCGGATAAAAGCATTCTGCCCACGTCAATCAACTACCTGAAGACTAAATTGTCGGTTCGTCAGAAAGTTCGTGCCAATAAAATGGGATATTTCCTCTACAATGTGGAAGTTGGTAAAACGTTTGGAACAGTTCCCTATTTTCTATTAGACACACCATTTGGAAACGAATTAATCTTAAATGATGTGTATTCTTTCAATCTCATGAACTTTATGGAATATGCTGCAGACCAATTTGCAACCATTCACTTAGAACATCATTTCGACGGATTGATATTGGATCGAATTCCACTGTTGAACAAACTAAAATGGCGCAGTTTTGCTTTTGGTAAATCGTATCTTGGTAGTTTGAGCAATGCCAATAGAAATTCAAGGTATGAATTACCTACAACTACAAGAGCAATCACAGATCCTTATTACGAGGTTGGTTTTGGTATTGAAAACATTTTCAAATTTGCCAAAATTGATTTCATTTGGCGCTTGACTCCAGGAACAGGAACCTATTACTATTTCTTAGTGAAACCATCGTTTAAGTTTAGCTTTTAGACTTTTTATTTTTCACCAAACTATTCTCATACGCCAACGATACTATTTCCAACAACAACTCTCGTTCAATCAAAGCCAATTGTATGGTTGTCCAACCTTGTAATCCCCATTTATTGTCAACAGGGAAAATCATGGCTGAATCGATCGTAGCGTAAACCGATTGTTGAATCGGCGTTAGAACAACATTGATGCTTTCCTCCTTTTCATCCAATGTGGCAAAGGTTTTCTTTGTTTTGAATGCAATGCGATGAAAATGTGGAGCCGCTGTTGCTCCCTCAAAATTGAGCGCTAACTCCTTAAATTCGTTGACTGTTACCATGATTGTGAAGCTACAAAAAGAGATTCATTTGACAAAAATTTTCAACTTTAACTAAAGTATTAGTTGTTTAACTAAATATTTAGTTGTAGTATTGTGATATGAATTACGAATTGACAAAAGCAGAAGAACAAGTGATGCAAGTTTTGTGGGAACTGAATGAGAGTTTTGTGAAAGAACTCGTGGAGAAATTCCCAGATCCAAAACCAGCATACAATACAGTATCGACAATCATTCGCATTCTTGAGAAAAAGGGATTTGTTGGTCACAAAGCATTTGGAAGAACTTTTCAATATTATCCTTTGGTAACAAAGGAACAGTATTTGAAATCATCCACAGAGCATTTGACAAAAAACTATTTCAATGGTTCTGTCAATCAATTTCTATCCTTCTTCGTGAAGGAAAAAAATGTTTCGCTGGAAGAAATTGAAAAAATCATTAACGAAATTGAGAAACCATGACATTATTCCAATTCATTTTGATTCAGGTCAATCTGTTTTTTTTATACGGATTGTTCACCGCTTTCACCCGCTCCTCCACTCGATTCAAATTCAATCGATTTTATTTGTTGTTCACTCCAATTGTTGCAGTAGCACTTCCATTTATTGAGTTGAACTTTCAAGCATCGCAATCAATTGCAGTTATTGTTCAGGAAGTCGCCATCGTTGCTCAACCAATAAAATCGACAACCACAGAATCGCTTTCGCCATTAGTTGTAGTCTATATCATTGGACTTCTTGCTCACTTGATCTTCTTTGGATGGAATTTAGCCAAAGCCATGCGACAAGAATACACTGAAGTATTGTTGCACATGGGAAGGGTAAAAGTGGTTCGCGCCAATTGTCCAAATTCATTTTCCTTTTACAATACAATTTACATCAGTGACCAAACAGAAGAGCACATTGATTTAATTGTGGAACATGAATTGGCGCACATTCAGCAAAAACACACATTTGATTTGATCTATTTTGCATTCGTTCGATCGGTACTTTGGTTCAATCCATTGTTGATACTTTGGAATAAAAAAATCAAAGAAAATCATGAATATTTAGCAGATGAAGTGGTAATGAACTCGAATGTTGCACTCACAGATTATGCACAAGCATTACTTCAAACGCATTTAAATTCTGCTTATCCGCATTTCGGAAATGGTTTCAATGCACCATCATTGATTCGAAAACGCATCATTAAAATGAAACATAAAAACAAAAAATACATGAAACATTTAATTTTAATTCCAATTTTAGGAATGATGCTTTATGCGACGACAAGTTTGAATGGAACGATTCAGCCTATTCAGACAGTAATCACCAATCAAGTTTCGGATCCACAATTTCCTGGCGGACAAGAAGGATTGATTCAATTTATGATGGACAATGTCCAATATCCTAAAGAAGCTGCAAAAAATGGCTCAGAAGGAACAGTGTATGTTGGTTGTGTTATTGATGAATCTGGAAATGTAACGAATCCAACAATTTTAAAAGGAGCGGAAGACGAAACCTTGAATCAAGAAGCAATTCGTGTTGTTGAAGCAATGCCACAATGGAAACCAGCCACCAAAAATGGTAAAGCAGTGAAAGCTGAAATTCAACTGCCGATAAATTTTACTTTGGGTAAATAAATTGACCAACAAAAAAATGGAAAGGTGAATCAATTTGGTTCACCTTTTTCTTTTATCTTGTGTAAAAAAGTCATGGAAAAAACAATCAAAGAATACCCAAAAGACGATGTTGTCGTTCTTTGGGAAGCTCACAAATGTATTCATGCAGGAGTTTGTGCTCGCGGATTAAACTCCGTTTTCAAACCGAAAGAACGTCCCTGGATTAACACAGACGGAGCGTCAAAAGAAGCTATTATTGAACAAGTTCAACAATGTCCATCTGGAGCATTGAGCATGAAGTAAGTTATTTCGTTACTTCTACCGCTTCTTTCTCTTGCACTAATTCAGGCAATTCTACTTCATTGCGATACAAATCTTCCATTGTATCACGTTTTCTAATCAATTTCGCTTCACCATTGATGATTAATACTTCCGATGGTCGCTTGCGTGAATTGTATTGATTTGCCATGGTAATTCCATAAGCACCAGCATTTTTAATGGCCAAAATGTCACCTTCACGCACTTCATTCAACAAACGATCGAAACCTAAAGTATCACTTTCACAAATGTAGCCTACCACAGAATACAAGCGCTCCTCTCCTGTTGGATTGGAACAATTCACGATATGGTGATAAGCATTGTAAAACATTGGACGCAATAGGTGATTTTGACCGCTGTTTACTCCAACAAAAACAGTTGATGTTGTTTGCTTAATGACATTCGCTTCAACCAATAGTTGTCCTGATTCTGAAACGATGAATTTTCCTGGCTCAAACCACAATTCCAATTCGCGACCATATCGTTCACAGAAAGCAACAAACGATTTTTGAATTTCATCTCCAATCGACTCAATGTCTGTGAGGTAATCACCTTCTTTGTACGCCACTTTGAATCCACTACCAAAATCTAAAAATTGCAAATTCGGGAATAAAGTCGCCGATTCATACAACAAATCTGCACCTCTTAAAAACACTTGCGCATCAATGATATCAGATCCAGTATGCATGTGCAAACCGATAATATTCATTTTATAATGCTCCACAATACGTGTAATATGACGCATTTGATGAATCGATATTCCAAATTTAGAATCAATGTGACCAACAGAAATATTGGCATTTCCACCCGCCATAATGTGTGGATTAATTCGAACACAGCAAGGATAAGAATTACCGTATTTTAAACCGAATTTCTCCAATGTCGACAAGTTGTCAATGTTGATATGAACACCTAATTCTACTGCTTCAACAATTTCGTCAAAACTCACTCCGTTTGGTGTGTACATAATTTGATCAGGCGCAAACCCGGCTCTTAATGCCAAGTAAACTTCTTCAATAGAAACAGCGTCTAAACCTGAACCTTCGTTTAACAAGACGCGTAAAACATTCACATTGTTCAAGGCCTTCATCGCATAATGCAACTTGACATCCAAAGGATTGAATGCATTTTTCAGTCTACGGTACTGTGAAACGATGACTGACGCATCATACACATACGTAGGTGTTCCAAATTCTCTGGCAATGTCTTGAAGGAGATGATTGTTCATTTTTGTAATTTTCGCACAAAATTAGAGCATTTATCTCACAACACAATGTTATTTATTTAATATTGCGTTAATTATTTAACTTTTACTAACATTAAACAAACATCATCCAATTGCTCTGCATTTCCCATCCAATCTTTGAAATACTGTCCAAGATAATTGATTTGCATTTTTGTGCTCAAATTAGCTGTTTCAACCAATTGATCCAATAATATGCTCTTTTTCATTTTCTTTCCTGCATGACCGCCTAACTGATCAGCAAAACCATCTGAGAAAAGTACAATGCGATCATTGGCGCATAACTGAATCGTTTTTTGTGTAAATGGCTCTTCCGTGTAGGATTTACCAATTGGTCGACGTGTTCCTTTTATTTCAATCATCGAATGTGTGCTCGACTGATGGCGAAGAACACAATCTTTCAAATCTTCCGAATTTTGAATCAATTCGTTGGCACGGATGATGTAAGCGTTGTGATTGGCACCACAGAAATGCAATTTGCGCGTTTCATGTTCCAGTTGGCAAAACCCAATATCCATTCCGTCGTTCACAGTTTCGGCTCCACGTTGTAAATTTTCATTCATGTACTCGTTCAACAACGTCACCATTTGTTCTGAATTAGCATGCTTGTCATCTCGGATGATTTTATCAAGCGAATTCATACCAATTAGAGATACCATTGCTCCAGGAACTCCATGTCCAGTACAATCAGCTACTCCAAAAATAGACTTCTGGTACATTTCATAGGAAAAGTAAAAATCGCCACTTACAATGTCTTTTGGTTGAAAAAACAATTCAAAACTTAAAATATCATTTGAATGTTGTATCAAATTCGGAAGACTTGCTTGTTGAATGTGCGTTGCATAATTGATACTGTCAATGATTTCTTTATTTTTCAATGATAATTCCATTAGAGCTCCATTCAAAGCGTTGTTGGTCTTTTCAATTTCGATGTTTTTAGAATTGAGCGTTCGATTATTCGCCTGTTTGGCCTTGTTTGACTTCCACAGTAAAGCCACTCCTCCCAATAAAATAATTGCTGCTAGAATCAGTACAATTACCAATCTAAAATTCTTTTGGGATTCGATTTCTAGGTTTTTATTGATCTCATTTTGAAGTGCTTCGGCAGTTTTTAAACGATCGATTTCCAATTCCTGATTTTCCGACTTGTATTTCGCCTCCAAATCCTTCAACATCGCCGCTTGTTCTGCTATTCCCAACGAATCTTTCAAACGATTATGGTCTTTCAAAAATTTATAAGCTTGATCGTAATTACCCAATTTAGAGTACGCTTCACTGATACCAATGTATCCAGCAATCAAAGAAAATTCATCGCCAATTTCGACCTTAATTTCATTCGACTTTTTAAATGATTCAATTGCTTTTGCATATTGCCCTAAATCGTTGTAAGTATTTCCAAGATTATTGTAATTAAACGATTCCCACAAACGATTCTTACTCTTAACGTTCATGGCTAGAGCCAATTCAAAGTATTTAATAGCACCTTGATAATTTTTTCTACGACGCTCAATATTCCCTAAATTATTGTAGTTCCCTGCTATCAGGCGTTCATTGTTCAGTTTCTTCGCGTAGTTCAAACTTTCCAAGTAGTAGAACTCACCTTTGTCAAGATTTCCGCTTTCCTTGTATCCATTTCCTAGACTAATGGACACGTTTGCCATCATTTCTTCATTGTTGACTTCAGAATAATAGTCATACGCTTGTTTCAAATAATAGATTGCAGGTTCTGATTGATCCAACTTCAAGTACGATTTACCAATCTCTGTTTTAAAGCGAGCAACAACAGCCGATTCATTCAAGTGATTGGCTACTTTGATGGCCTTGTGATAATAGCCAATTGCTTTTTCATATTGATCATTATCGCGCTGAATATTCCCCAACGCACGATAAACTTCCGTTTCCAATAAATCGTTTCCTTTTAAATAGGAAGTATTGATTCCTAAAGCTATGGAGTCTATCGCTTCTCTTGAACCAATGGAATCAATCCAGTAAAATTGCCACAAGGCAAGTTGATTGACAGCATATTTTTTTTTCGAAAGTGCAGATGAATAGGTATCAAAAATTTGCTTCTCTGTTAATTCTCCATTTTTGCTCGCAAGAGTCCGCGATAATTCAGGCAAAGGATCTTGACCATAGGCTACAATCGATTGTAGAAATAAGAGTAAAAGTAGTTTTAGCAAATTCTTCATATGTACGAATATAGGAAAACTATTTATTTCCCAATGAGTTATCAATTTACATCGATTGCAAAGTTAGTTTGGTTTTACAACGTTCAATTGATCCAATTGCTCGATCCAATAAATCTTTTGCCAAAGTTGCTTTTCCACATTCTTTGTAATAATGAATTGCTTGATCGTAATTTCCTTTTTGCTCGTGCATGATTCCGAATTCATTGAACATATTTGCCTTATCCACGCCTGGAACAGACAGTCCTTGCTGCAAGACTAACTCCAACACATCAAATTTTCCGAGTGTCGATAACAATACACTGTAATTAGAATAAATTGCTGGATAATGTGGTGCCTTTTCCAATCCTTTTTTATAGAATTCTTCGGCTTTTGTCAAATCTCTGAATTTCGTTTCATACAACCATCCGAGGTGATTGTAGGCTTTACCAAAATTAGCATCTTCCACTAAAATTGATTCTAGACGCTTGATTGCAGATTCATACAAACCATCTTTGATATCTAAATCTGCTTGCTGGAATTGTTCTTCCAATTTTGCTTGAATATGTACCGACATTGTTCTCTTCTTTTTCTTACTAAAATAAACAAAAGTCTAATAGCTAGTCGTTTGCCTTACAAATTAATTTTCAGTGTTCGTTTTCGAAACAGAATACAAATCTGTTCTTCGATCATTCAAGTTTCGAACGCTACCAAAAGAATGCAGCTCACGTAACAATCCTAAGTCCACATCAGCAATTAAAATCATTTCGGTATTTGGAGTGGCTTCCGCTTTGACACCGTTTGTTGGAAATGAAAAATCACATGGCGTAAAAACCATCGACTGTGCAAATTGAATGTCCATATTATGAACATTTGGAAGATTTCCCACACTTCCAGCAATGGCAACATAACATTCGTTTTCAATTGCTCTAGCTTGTGCACAATGACGAACACGGGAATACCCATTTTGAGTATCTGTTAAAAACGGCACAAACAATATATCCATTCCTTCGCTTGCAAGGATTCGGCTCAATTCTGGGAATTCAGAATCATAGCAAATCAATACACCAATTTTACCGCAATCCGTATCAAAAGTTTTGATAATATCTCCACCTTTCATTCCCCAAACCTTGGCTTCATCTGGTGTTACGTGAATTTTTTCGTAGCGTTCTAAATGTCCATCTCGCTTACACAAATAACCAACATTGTACAACGTTCCATCAACCAATTCAGGCATACTTCCTGTAATAATATTGATGTTGTAACTAATCGCCAATTCTGAAAATCTGCGTACTATTTCTGGTGTATGTACCGCCAAATTCCGAATGGCTTCAGGTTCCGACAAATGATTGTCACTTGCCATCAACGGCGCATTGAAAAACTCAGGAAACAAGGCGAAGTCACATCGATAACCAGAAACAGCATCTACAAAATATTCTGCTTGCTGCATCACTTCATCCAAATTCTTATACGCTCTCATTTGCCATTGAATCAAACCTAATCGAACCACCATTTTCTTCGTTGCGGCCTTGTTATTTGGTTTTTCGTAATAGATGTTATCCCATTCCATCAAAACCGCGTAGTCATTGGATTGTTTATCGCCTTCCAAATATCCTTTCATCACCATTGCTGGGTGAAAGTCATTCGACATTTGAAAGTTCATTACTGGGTCATTGATTTCCTTACTTTTTACTTTTGCAATGTATTGTTGTGGTGATAATTCGTCTGCATAGGAATGATAATTCGGCATTCTACCACCAAAGGCAATTCCTTTCAAATTCAATTTTTCACACAACTCCTTGCGGTAATCATACAAACGGCGACCGATTCTTAATCCTCGAAATTCAGGTTTAATGAACACATCAATTCCATACAGAACGTCACCAGCGCTTGTATGCGTGTTAAACGTATAGTTAGCCGTAATTTCTTTGTAAGTATGTCCGTCTTCAAACTGATCATAATCAACAATGATGGACAATGCACAACCTGCCAACTCACCGTTGACTTTTACAACAACTTGTCCTTCAGGAAATGTTCTAATTAATTTATCAAAATGACTTTTCTTCCAATATGCATCTTGCATCGAAGAATAAGACTCAATCATAGCTGCTTTTAGCTGCTGGTAGTCATCGAAACTTAAATACAAAAGTTCGATATTCTCAATTTCTTTCATTACCTCTTAATATAAGAAAAATTATTCAATTGAAGGAAAGAGCTCAACTTCAATTTCTGGAAACAACTAGTTGATCAAACCTGCTTCTTTCAAGGCAGCTTTCGTAGCGTCAATTCTTTTCGCGCCAAAATCGTCCATGTTTAGCTCTGGTTTCGGATTGACATTTGTGGCAAAAAAATAAACTTTTTGTCCAACTTCAACATACCCAACAAACCAACCGTTGTCCTGATTACCTGAAACAGACCAACCAGTTTTACCAGATAAGGTATATTTTTCTTCTTCGTCGATTACCATTATTTTCTTTGCCAGCTTCGTTGTACGTTCTGAAACTCCTAGACCGTCATGATAAAATCGTTCCAAGAAATCAATTTGTTGGTATTGACTGATGCCAGATTTACCTTCCAACCAAAACTGATCAATAGTTCGAGGTGTAAATTCCATGTTGCCATAATTGAATCGACCTAAGTACTGTTTCATGCGATCGTATCCAATTGTTCGCGCTACTTCTTGATAACAAGGAACACACGACACTTGAAAAGCCTCATCTAAATTCATGTCTTTTTCCCATACTTTCATGGCTCTTGGTTTTCCATCCCAGATAAACATGGAAGAATCACTTTCTATCGCACCTGTTTCTAATGCAATGATCGTATTTGGTATTTTAAAGGTAGAAGCCGGCAATCGTTCAGTTTTCGCCCATTCCAGGTCGTTGGAATAGTATTTCTCTTTTTGAAAATCAAACAATAAAATGGAACCTTCCAAGTTGGAAGTATCTAAAATGTGAGCAAAAGCCTTTTGAATTCGCTCGGTATATTTCAGCTCGGACTCACGCTTTTCTTTGGGTGTTTTAATCACTTTTTTCGGTGATTCTTTACAAGCAAAAGTCAAAAATAATACTGCTAAAACTCCAATATTGATGCATCTTTTCATGTGTAGTATTGTAAAGTGAAATTCAAACCATGTGTAACTAATACTAAATTAATCATTTTTCTTATCGGAATACAGGATTTTTAATCCAGAATAAGCGGCAGAATGTAAAATATCTGCATGATCATTGTCTTTGAAATACTCGAAAGTGACGTTTTTAGGGAGAACACCTTCAGATTTTTTTAATGTTTTAGTGAGATTTTTGGCATCTCTGACCATTACTTTCCCTTCATTTCCAACTGCAATATGAATTTTGGTCGCAGGATTGAATTGAAACGTTTCTTTTAATAAAGATTCGGCATTCCACCACAAACTTGGACTAACGATAAGATAGTGTGAAAACAACTCAGGTTTTTTCGCTAGAATTTCTGTTGCTACTAGTCCTCCCAACGACTGTCCAATCAGTGTTGCATCATTGGAAGTTCTAAAATTTGAATGAATGATTGGTTTCAACTCTTGCTCCAAAAAAGTGATGAAATTTTCTGACCCTCCAGTTGTAGGAAAATCTATTTTGTCCTGTTCAATCGTAGTTGGAAATGTAAAATCACGTTTACGATCAACATTTGAAATTCCTACCACAATTGAAGGTGGAATGGTATTGATCCAAGAGTAAGATTGAAATTGAACAATTCCCATGATGTGAATAAAGTCCTCGTACATTGAACCATCCAACAAATAAATGACAGGATAATTGACCGTATCATTCTCCGCATATCCTTCAGGCAAATAAATATTTACTATTCGTTCTTCGTTCAAGACTGCACTATGAAATTTCATTTCAAAACCAACAATCAATTCATTTCGTTCAATGTGTTGTGCAAAGGTTCCAATGGAACACAAAAAGAAGCATATAAAAAGAAAATGTTTCATTTTTTTCATTTTCTCAAAGCTAGTCAATATTCGCCTTATTCAATGATAAAATTAATAGAGAATAAGCTGCTCTTTCTCAATTTTTTAGCTATTTTGGGCATCTATTATTACTAATAAACAGAATACATTATGAAAAAACTAACTGGAATTCTACTACTTTTCTTGGTTGTTTTCGCTACTTCTTGTGACAGTGAAACTCCCGAAAAAGCAAGAGATTATTACAAATCAATTATTGATAAAATCAATGTCTTAACTGGAGAATATGAAGCTGATTTGATCAAATCCTTTGACAAATTTATTCCTGCTGAAATGGATGCCAAACTGACTGCTTTGAAAGGTTATGTGAAGCAATTGGATGAAGACTTTTCTAAAATGGAACCATTTTATGGTGATGCGAGTCTTTTAGATGGTGGAATTGATGTTGTGGACGCTTACAAAGAAGCCATTCCGCTTTACGAAGCAGTGGTGAAAAACGAATCGACTCCGCAAAGTGAGTACACAGAAGCCAATTCAACAATTTACAAGGATTTAATGAAGCAAATCAATGACAAATTGAATCCAGTTGTGGATCAAAACAAAGTAAATTCGAAGGTTTTTGGTGCCATGCACAAAGTGAAAATCATTGAAAACTCAAAAGTAGAAGCTATTTAACTTGTTGTTTTTCCATGATCCATTTCGACAAGTATTTGGATGCTTGTAAACTTTGGTGTTGAATTATTTGAGCAGTGATATGTTGT
>Ga0098074_1000177_pt1 | contig 53449 bp, 64 predicted proteins | sample 32_taG_FD_75064 | JGI IMG/M metagenome (GOLD analysis project Ga0098074, IMG submission 75064) | Marine viral communities from the Gulf of Mexico - 32_GoM_OMZ_CsCl metaG | ecosystem: Environmental > Aquatic > Marine > Oceanic | place: Atlantic Ocean: Gulf of Mexico | collected 2015-07-12 | reverse complement strand
GCTTGGTCATATAAATCACTAGTCATATTATCCATAGCATAATCTGCCTGTTTATCAGACCAACCATCTAAATCACCTTGCGTATTAGCCGCACATTGTAACATATGCTGTTCAAATTGATTTCTCATTTCATCGTAATCATATATTCTAATTCCGTTTTCATCTGTTCTATAATTTAGTTTAATAGATATAAATTCCATTTTATTTTCCATTTTGCTCACCTCTACTTTCTTTCAATTTATCGTCAACTTTTTTAAGTTTTTGATAAAGTTTTTGATATTTATTATTATGAAAAATTATATTATTTCTGTTCAAGTGTCCTTCGTGTTTAATACTCCAAGTGTTATCTGGTTTAGTGTCTTCTATTTCTTCTTCTGTAGGTATATGTGGCATAGGATACTTATCTATTCCGTCTTCAAAGTCTTCTGCTTCTCTTAACTTGTAGTTATCCATACGTTCTATTAACAACTTCTTGCACACTCCCATGTTTCTTCTCCTCATATTTTATTACAATAGTTTCTTCATTACAATTTTCACACCAATAACTACTATCGTCTACAAAATCTACAAGTTCGTGTGGATGATTTACATTTGTCCAAGAACTTTGATTTACATTCATTTTTTTACATTTTTTACATATCCAATCAATGCCATATTCCATATATACTCTAATTAAATATTGGTTTCTATCATTCATTTAATTCTCCATCTAGTATTCTATACTGATTAATCCATACATTTTCATATTTTTCCACTACTGATACTCCGCAAAATATCCACCAACCTCTTCCAAATTTTTTGTAAAATTCTTCACGTTCTTCAATAGCTTTTTTACTCCAGGGGTCTACAGACTTAAAATTTTTTAGTCTATCTTCAAAACTTTCCTTGATTACATTGTCTTGTTTTCTGTGTTGCCAAGCTTGTTCTCTATTATTTAATTTCATATTTCCTCCAAAGGTTTAGGGTAATAATACCTCACGGTGACGGCTTTACATATTACCCTGTTATATAGCTAGTATAGGTTTCCATGGACTTTACGTAAGACTCACCTATCTGTTGCTATTCTTAATTTTTTAGGCGGCTTATAAACTCTAGAGTCTACTGGCTAATCCATCACCGCCCAATTATATAGTTAAGTGTATACGCCAACCAGCTTTTTACTGTATACATTTGCCTAGGCTTCAGGCTACCAATGACTTAACTATATATTTATTAATTTCGTCCACGTGGTCTGCTATGCTTCCCGTGAGACTAAATTTACTACAGAATAAGGCAAAACCTTGTGTACCTGGTATTAAATAGTTATCGGCTTCAACTATCACAAGGAATGATTACATGTGCGTCTTCTGTAGTTTTACTAGCAAGAGAATAGACTTTGTAGAGAGGGTCACGCTACGTTCTCTATATGACTTCTGTACAGTAGCCAGTCTCTATCAAGTGGTCTAATCTCAGGGACCTTATGCATTTTAGGAACCTACGCTCTTGCTAATTTTGTTATTGTAGGATATATCTGATTTTCCATAATATGAACAGATTCTCTATCACGATTTGTAGAGTGTGTAGACACATATGTAGCCGCATTTAACAAATCCCAATAATTATTCATATTGTTATTCAAAACATATCTTGTAAACTCTTCAAGATATACACTTGGCATAAGTTTACTCATTTCAATAATATGTCTTTTCTTTAACTTGGTATTAATCAGATTAGGGAACTCTGTTTCAAAGATTTCCACTAACATACCTACTGTTTGAGAAATATTATTCTCTAATTGGTCAATACTAGTGTTACTATTTTTATGTACTGCTTTTTTAGTAGTCAATACATTTCCAATAGTTAAACCATTTAAACAAACCAATCTAAATGCACCACCCATAATATTTACTGATGTACTACCATCATAACTATTAGAAACAATCAATTGTGGATTAATTAAATCGCCTTTGTTTACTTTTACTTTCGTTTTAGGAAAGTTCCACTTCCAGATAGCACGTTGTCCACCAGAAAATGTTTTGGCTTCTACGAGTTCTGTTTGTGTACCTCTTAATACTTTTTGAACTTTGCTGACAACTGACCTATTATCAACAACTTTATATTCTTCAGTCATACAAGACAATACATCTCCTGTATCTTCTCTTATGATGAATTTATGACCTGTACCAGTTACTAAAGTTCTTTTCTTTCCTTCAGCTTTCATAAATGTCGCTGGAACTTCTTTAACTGGAAATAGGGTTTCCTCCATTGCTACTATAGACATTTTTATACTCTCCTCTTTCTACTTTCACTTTTTTTGGTGTTCTACCAAACTTTTTAATTTCGTTTTCTATCATTTTACTTCTATTTGCGTATCCATCAATAATCATTCGTTGCAAATAAGCAAAACCTTTACCTTGATATACGTGTTCATCTGTTACATAATTATGTATAACCTTTTCAACTGCATCATCAGGTATCTTTGATATTGCCTGTAAGAAATAAAATGTTTTTTGGTTATCTTTATCAGAAGGTATCTCTTTTCTAATTAAGCGTATTACATCTTTCAATTTATTGTTATGCTCTCTTGCTTCTATTAGTTCGATAATTCTTCTTTGTGGATTATATTTTCTTCCGTTAATATGTCCACAACATTCACACTTCATAATGGTTTCACTTCAGTCTTACTAGCCCACGTTTGTTTACCGCTATAATAAGATTCATAATTTCTATGCCATTCGCAATCACTCTTTTCAAGAATAACTACATCGCAATTAATTCCTTTATTAACTAGCATAGCAGTTAAGCCATTGACTTCAAATTTATTACCTATATCTAAAGTGTGTAAGTGTACAAATCCTTTCTTTGGAACTGCTTTCCATTCAGTCATCGCATACCTCACAATTAGGATTTACAGTAGATAAATCCATATTTTCTACTAATCCTTTTCTGCTTTCTAACAAATTCTTTTTTCTTCTTTCTGTTGAAACAAGTTCTTGAATTGTTTGAAAGTCTTTGGTTAATTTTTTAATTGGTTGTTCGTGTTTTCCGTTTAATGTAGTGTTTGATAAGCATTCGCTAAGTAAGTTTACTTCGCTATCACTTAATTTAATTGTTATTACTGCTTCGTTCATTTTCTTTTTCCTCAGCCCAAGTTCTTTGCACAATATCATCTATAATGTCTTTTTCGCTGGAACCAATTTCTAAAGTGTTTTTTATTTCTTCAATAATTTTATTCCAAACAGTACCAAGACGCAACAATTCTTGTGCTTGTTTAAGTTTATCCATGATTCCTCCTTATTATACGAGAGCTCTAAGTAGCCATACCTGTATTCACATGACCAGGAATATCCTGGTTAATCTCAATACGTGAGCCCTCATATAATATACAAAATAATTTTCAGGAAACAAAGTCCTAAATTAGACTTGGGGTAGAAATATGAAGATAACCTGGTTAGGTTTAATTCATCTACCCCGCTGTCTGGTGATTTAAAATGGTAAATCGTCTGCTTCTAATTCATCAGAACTAATGCGTTCTCCGTCTTCCCACTTATGTACTTTACCTACTTTAAGTGATGAACGAGTTTCACCTTCTTGATTTTTAAACTCAGTATTTACCAATTCCACTAAACAAGGCAATCCCATTACATCAGCTTCTTCAACCATTTGTAATTGAGTATTACCCTCTTTGTCTGTTCCAAAAGCCATACCAATACTTGCAAAGAACTCAGCATAACGTTTGTTCTTCCAAGAATCTTCTTCAGATAAGTTTGGTGTTAACCATATACCTTTATCAGTACGATATTCCTTGCCTACAGCTTGTTTCCCAGTAACACTAGCACCTGTTGGTACTAATTTACCATTGTTATCTTTCTGCTGTTCAGCAAACTCAATATCCTTGGCTTCTTCTGCTACTTTAAAAGTGATATTAAATACATATGCACCATTATATTCTTTTGACTCAAACTTGTTAATATGAGCTGGATATGTACCTTCAGGTATTGGTTTATATGTGTTTTTACTTTCATTGTATATCGCATTTTCTATCGGTTTCATTTAGTGTCTCCAGTTTCCGTTGTGGTATATTCTTGAAATAAAGAATTTACCTTTGTTTTCAATTCAAGCATTTTATCGCTGTATTGTGCTTTACCTAATCCATCAAAATAGAGTCTTGGAGAAACCCAAGTTCCATCTGCTGTTTGAATAAAGCGTGTTGTACTTCTTCTAGAATTAGAAAATGCACCATCTTTTTCCATTTCGTCAAAAGTTTCTTGGTCTATTTTCCCAGCATCTAGCATTGCTTTTGCGTCTTCACGAGTAAATTTACCCATCTTGTTCTACCTCCATTGGCTCTTCTATCGCATAAGATAGATAGCTTTGGTTAATATTCAAGTTTAGATGACCATTACGTGTACCACCCCACATTACAAATGTCATTATTGGTTTTCCGTGATATAGCTTTGTACCAGTAAAGGTAGCTTCACGAAATTCTTTACCATCATTCACACCTATTGTGTATTTAGCGTTTACTTTATATACATCATCTCTATAATCGTCTGTATTGTTGATTTCTTCTAACTTCATTTTGCACCTACCTTATCAGCTTTGCGTTTTAGTTTTGCATACGCCGCTTTAAAGTTAGCATCATTGATAGTTTCATCACCAATTTGTTCGATTACTTTTGCCTCTAACTCTTTATCGTCAATTACTTTTAACAATCCAAAGATAGATTCATATTGCTCTTTATTTAATTTATCAGGAGCTGTTGGCAAATCTTCACCAGCATAGATATACAATCCTAATCCGTGTAGTGCTATTGCTTTTGCTAAACAACGTTGTATTGCTGTGTTTATTTGAAAAGCATTAGGTTCTAATACAGTTTTGTTTGTATGGTCTAATACTGGGTGTACTTGAGTTCTTCGTACTTCTTCTATACTTACTGTTACTTGTACAAATGCACCAGCTTCAGTACGCATATAAGGTGTTTCTACACCATTATCAAAATAAGTATGTACTTCCCAAGTAGCTTGAGGAAAGTTTTCTAATAATACTCTCACAGCCCAAGCCCAAGAAAGATAGCTAAAATTACCTTTCTTCTCAATGTGTTCTTTGACGTCTATTTTACTTAGTACTTCAAATACGTTATTCTGTTTCATCGTTACCCCATTCTTTTTCAAGTGTTTCATAATTAGATAGCATTGCAAACCAAGTTTCTTTGTCGCAACCTCCCTCTACTCTAGCTGCTGGACTCATCATATTATGATTTCCAGACTTCTGCACTTCTAGAAATGAACGCCATTCACTTTCATAAACAACTACATCTCCAAAAGTTTTACTATTTACGTTCGCCATCGTGTTTACCTTCTTTCTTTATTTCGTTTACAAATAGTTTTAATCGTGTTGGTAATACTGCTTGGTAATTACATACTGCACAGCATCTTCCATTTTTTATTGGCTCTGCATTGAATCCATAAGGGTTTCCTAATTTCTCTCCACAAAGACAACAATTCTTAGGGTTTTTATATGTATCAAGCGTCATTTCTAATCTCCGCATCTAAAGCATTCTCAGGAAGTAACTGTGCCAGTCGTGTAGGTATTACTACTGTATTATTACAATGTGTGCAACATCTACCTTTTTTAACTGGTTCAGCGTTATGTCCCTCCGTCCAATATACATCTCTTACTTCAGTATCTGTAATTGGGTTATATCTTGTTAAGATTTGCTTATCTATGTCTTGATTACAAATAACACATTCTTGTGTTTCACCTTCTATCACTAGATTTCCTCCTTTCTAGTGTTTAAATGTTATATAATCCAGGACAATATTTACCTTGAAATTCACAATACTTACATTCCCACTTATATACAGGAACATTTTCACTTCCAGGGTTTAACATTTCTGCTTCACCTTTCACATTATCGCTTGTTTCATTCAAATCTGTCCAATAATCAAACGCCGCTTCCATATACATATTAGAAATTGGCTCTTCTTTCATTTGTGAATTATCTTTGTTATACCACATAATTGATAATCTCACATCAGTTATATCTTCTTGGTTTCCTAGTCCTATAGCATATGTAGCTAACTGTAACTCATAATTTGTACTAGGACTTTTGTCTGGATTTCTACCAAACTTCATACGCCATTTCCAAGCACCTGCGGTTTTAATATCATATACGTGTATCATTTCACCTTCACGATTGACAACACCAATATCTAAATGACCCATTACATTGAGTTCAGGTATTTCTATTCTATGTTCTGTAAATACTTGTATCTCATCAGGTTTATCTACGTGTTCTTGTATGTCCCAATCTTTTAATGCTTGTTCAAAGTCTGCGTGTACTAAAGTTCCTAATCTTAAAAGTCTTGCACTCTTTTCTTCTAAAGGTTCTAGCGTTAAATCTTGTTGCCTATGCAACTGCTTTCTATAACAACTACCTGCGCTACTAGCACTAAACCACTCTTGGTAATCTTTGTACTTTTTACGATTTTCTTTGTTTTTTTGTTGTAGATAATCGTTATATATCTTTGGAATATCTATCATATTTCCTCCCTGAAATGTCTCTAAATATAGTAATATCAATAGAAAAAGTCAAGGCATATCCACAAGGAATACACCTCAACCTTTTGTTTACGCACCAAGTAAAACAAGTAGAGTGCTAACCATTAATTACTGCCCAATCTTGTAAGAAATATTGAGTTAACAACGATTCGTTTGTATCATTTTCAATCAGATAATATCGTCCAAATGATTTTCCATTTTTTACAATACGTTCTGTATTAATGATAAACCCATCATCTCTAAGATTGTATATAATACCGCTAAGTCTTGTAGCATTAAATTTTGTAAACGCTTCCATTGATGTGATGCGTCTATGTCTTTTTAAGTGCTTTAAGATGCGGTATTTTTGGCTGTTTTTATTTACCATATTTCGAACCCTCCAGATTGTTCCATAAATATTGCAAAGTCTAACATTTTTTCTCTATGAAAAGGATAATAACTACGCCAATCACGAGTTTCAACAAGCTCATCATATCTCTTTTTATATGTTTCAGGATAATTGATTGGTGCTAAATCAGATTTACCAGCTTCTTTCTCTGCTTGTTTCTTTAAAGATGCTAATCTCTTTTCTAACTCAGCATTAAATAATTTTGCTTCTTCTATCCCAGCTTGTATACCAGCGTGATGTTTATCTAATGTGCCATTTAAATGATGTTCTTTAATCATTTCAGCTAATTTCTTTGCTTCTTCTTCTGAGACTAAATGACCACTATTATAATGTCCATTCTGAGCTGTTTCTATTGATATAAGTGGTGTCTTTCTATCTTTAATATATTTTTCACATCCATATTGTATACAATAGTCCCATACTGGTCTCCAACCCCAGACATTAAATCTATAATCCGTGTAGTTCTCATTTTTAGGTTTTTTTGCTACTAAATCCATTCCCATACTAAGACCTCCTTCTTAGCAAATCAATTAAACTATCCATTCTAATTGCAATACGTCCTAACAATGTTTCTTGTCTGTATTTTCTATATGCTTTTAGAACAGCAATACTTTTACGTTTATCAGTATGTTGTATTTCATTATAATACTGATGATAAGGTTTAGACATAATCATTCTCCTCTACTATTCTATTGATATTTTCCATCGTATCCATACCATCTATCATACCATTAGTTCTAACGGAACGACCCATAGGTGGTTCAAATTCAAAATCAATATCTATTAATGCGTTTAATCGTTGTGGTAATAATTCACCTTTATTAAACTTCTTGCGTTGACACATTACCCATATAGATAAGGTGTGTAATTGTGCATCAACTGGTGAAATCCACTTTCCTTTATGTATTCTTTTTGGAAAGCGTTCTGGTCGTATTTGTGTTGGAGTATGACCATATTGTTCTATGTATGCTTTACATTCTAAATAACGTTGTGTCCATACATTACTTTGTCTATTCCATTCCCAACCAGCAATATTTGTACATAAATTATATTTCCATTGCGGAAGTTTACGTTGTTGCATTCTATGTTTTATCTGTGATGCCCATTGATATAATCTACGCTCTGCAATAGGTCTACGATTACAACTATTACTTTGCATTGGTAATCTACCCCATTTAGCAATAAATTTATTATAAGCTCTATATTGTTTCATAAAGTTCCTATAATGCAACGATTGTTTATTTGGAGCTTGACGTTGCTTGTACTCCCATTTTTTAATATTCATAACTACCTACTTTCTGTTTACTTGATTAAAGATATTAAAATACGTCTATAGTAGGATTACGCATTGGGAAGCTATCCCCCTACAATACCACTTAAGATACACCTGCGCTTATCTTTGTTCGGTATCTTGATTAGCATAGGTTTGCTCAGTCATTTAACCATTGCCTAACTACTCAGATATACTTTTGATATCCAATTGCCTCAAGGTGGATTATGTGCGGTGTTACATTATTATCCACTTATATAGCCGTATTTTAATAATTTTTGGACCTCTACCAACCTAATTGATAAACAACATAACCAAAGGAACGAGGTAATGAACGATAAAGGTCCTTACTACGAGAAAAAAAACTTATTGGTTTCATTATGCATTGATGCCTGGATTTATATAACCGATTTGTGCAAATATTTCATTCATCTTATACATACCGTGATTGTAAATGACTATCTACTATGCATATCGAAATAGATAATACTATATAAGACTGGTCACGTTTCAACTACTTTCCTGGATTAACCACGTAGTTTACGGTCGCCCACAAGAGGCATAATTCCACCAAATTATATGATATAGAGACAAGGGGACTAATCCTCATCTCTACATCGTTGCCATACTATAATGGTAATTTTAGTTGTAGTCTTCTACAACACTTATGGTACGTAACAATACATCAATGTCTTCATTAGAAGCGTCAATGTTCTGTTTTCGTATTAGTTCACATATAATCTCTACTTTACCACGTGTCATATAACCACCACATAGTATTGCATTGATTTTATGTATCATAAGAACTTGATTTATTCTCATTTTTCGTCCTTTTTACGCACGAGAATGTGCATAGGTTGCATTATATTATCAATGTGAATACGACATATCACTTAGAGATAATAACGCTGTATTTCAGCGATTTGTGTAAATCTATTGTTGTTTACCCATGTTTACTTAAAAGTTTATAGTATATAGGGTGTTTCTCTTTACATATTAAACTATATCTATCACATATGATTAAAATATTAAGGTATATATGCCATATCACTTAAAATAGTACTGTATCTGTAATAGAATGATAATAATAATAAATAAAATAAAGTAAATAAGTGCGTTCCGTTGCCAGGTGCACTAAACCCCGAATCTTATTCAGACACTAGCTACTGTTAACTAGATTGGATAGACGAAGCTACCGCTTTAAATTCCTCTAGTGAAGCTTTAACATCTGAGCCTTCGCCCGTAAGTCCCATAGTCTTCGCTGAGTCAATTAAAGAGTTAATCTCTTTGTCTACTAACCAACCTGGTAATCCAGCTCTAGAGTTGAGACGCTTAGTCAAACTAGCCATCTTCAGTTGTACCTGAACATTGAATAGCTTTAACATTAGCTGTTTCTCATCTATAGCGGGAGTAGCGTTTGTTTTCGCTTTAGCCATAATTGATTTCTCCTCATAATGAAAAAATTGATATTGAAAGTCACAGTTAGGGGGGTAGGGTGTGTGTGAGTAGGTCTATTTCAAAATGGTGAAAAAAAATGTTGGAACACATGGGTTTTATTACTTATATTAGGGTATTATGACAATAACTTCTAAAGATATTCGTAGAGATGGTCTCACAGGTGTTGCTCGTAGACAACGAGAAGAATCTGAGAAACGTCTGAATAAACAGTTGGTCGAACTTTTAAAGAAAAAGAAAGAACCAAAGAAAAAGAAATAAATATTATTTACTAATTATTTACTAGTATATACTAGTAGATAACAGGTAGATAACCTTGTAAAGTTAAGGTGTTTGGAGTGGGTTGTCAAGGAAAAAAATATGGCACACGGAATATTATGGTTATCAAGACTTCCTTTAGAAGACCAACTCAACATATTAGAGGAGTTGGAAAAGTTGGGGAAAATCCATAAATGGTTAAATAACGATAACATAGAAGACGAAGATATGGTATTGTCTACAATTGATATGGAAGATGAAATAAAAAAAGTACCTTTAGAGATTAATGGAAATAAATATTGGGTAGATAAGGAAGTAATGTATTTAATTGAGTCCTTACATAAGCAATTAAGTAAAAAAAAATGAAATCGAATACGATTAAATATAAACGCCATTATGTCTATGAAACCTTGGAAGAATTTTATGACCACCACGATAAAGATACTCCTATTGTGAAAGATTGGAGAACAGCCAAAGAAGGTGATTGGGTATATAGTGATGATGGAAATATTGTTCAAATTTTAAAAGCAAAATCAATGTCCCACCCTGGAGATACAAAAAATTATAAGCTCACAAACGGATATGTCCGAACAATTGTAGGTACATTCCTAAATAAACCTAAAACTTTTATGGATACGGATTTTGATAAACACCCAAATAGATATACGTTTTCTACCAATCCAGAATTATTAACGGGTGCGCAACGAATGAAGAAACGAACCAAGTGTACTCAGAAAGAAAAATTATTTGCAACACAAGTTGCGGTAGGAACGGATGCTGTAAGTGCGTATATGCAAACGTTTAAAGAAGACAATGCACAAAAAGCACGAAAAAAAGCAGTAATATTACTTAAACAGGAGAGAGTTATGAGTGAAGTAGAAAAAAGTGCAAAGGATATAGCAAAGCAATTAGGAATTGACCACGCATATATCTTAGGGTCGCTGAAACAACTAGCAGATACTAGTGAAGACCAGAATATTGCACTACAATCATTAAAAGAATTGGGAAAAGCTATTGGTACTCTAGGAAACCAAGTCAAGAAAATTGATACAGGTGTCGTAGGATTATTCCAAGGATTTTCACCAGACCAAATAGAAAGTGCACAGCGTAAAGCATTACCTGATGCCTTTGAAGATGAAGTGGAACCACAGGAGGAAACTGATGATATGTCCACATTGTAGTAGTATGCTCACCAAAAAAGAAGGGAAAAAACGAAACAAAGAAACAGTAAAACAACAATTTAGCTGTAAGTCTTGTGGAAAATGGTTTTCAATACCTATTCCTTCTGATATAAAAGAATATGACTCTAAACATATTGAACCTGGAAAAATCTTTCAGGTGTCAAGTGATGAGAGGTTGCGTATTCACGGGTTGACGGATGTACACGTTGGAGCGAACGAATTTGATTTAAAGAAGTTTCAACAAGCAATTAAAGCTATTTACGAAGACCCGAATGCACGATGGTTTGGTAATGGTGATTTGATTGAACTAATTCCACCGAATTATAACATTAATCAGCGTGGACAATCTATGGCTCCTGAGGACCAATACACCGCCTTTCTAAAATTGGTGCAACCAATTGCGGATAAATGCCTATTTATTCGTGGCGGGAACCACGACTACTTACGTAGTTTTAATATTTTAGACTTTGATGTCTGTAAGACTTTAGCGGCTGAAATGGATGTACCTTACTTTAGATTACCAGGGTATGCAAAGATTAGTATTCAAGGTAAAGACTGGTTTTTAGTAAGTGGACACGGAAAAAGCGGCGCAAAGAATGGTGATAATGAATTAAATCAAATGGCATCTGTCTATAGTGACGGAGATGTCTTTTTCTTAGGACATAATCACCAACTATATTGTAAACCAATGGATTCGTTAACAATTGACAATAACGGAGAAGAAACACTTAAACGTAAATGGTATGTAAGAGGAGGGTCGTTTATGCGTTATGCAGATTATGCACGATACTCATTTTATGGCATTCAGCGTACGGGTTGGATTACAATGGAATTTACAAAAGAACAAATAAACTGTTGGGAGAACTAATGTTTAATTTCAATAAAATAAAAAAAGCAATTGTGGAGATGTTTACTATGAACGGAAACGACTTAAAAACAGGTCATAGCAGAAGAAAGTATGCTACGAAGAAAAAGAAAACAACCAAAAAAAGAACTACAAAGAAAAAGGTTAAAAAATAATGGCTCGTAGACAAGTATTTGGTATTCAGAAAGTCCGAAAAGTGCAAAAGAAAAAAACACGACAAGGACAATCAAAGAACACCAAATTTGGAAACAAATTGTCTAAGAAATATTATAAGAAACGTTATGTAGGTCAAGGAGGATAAATGGGAAAACGTAATAAACCGACTCTTACAAAGCACGATATTGTTCGTTCTATCAAGGAGTTGGAAAATCGTATTAACTTTGTTGCAAATCATATGCGTATGCTAGATGATGTGTTAGATAAGTATATACGAATGAATAAAGACCAAGATAAATTAACCAAATTTATCGAAAAAGAAGTAAAAGCAAATGAACATAAACAAGAAAAACGTAAGCAAAGCGGAAAAAGCTCTACTCCTAGCGAGTAAAGACTTAATAGCGTTTGGGAAACTGTTTCTTCCCGATGACTTTATGCGTAGTGAAACTCCTCCGTTTCATTATGAAATGGCGGATGCAATTGATGATAGTAGTGTCAAACAATTAGCGGTTATTCTACCTAGAGGACACGGGAAGACAGTTCTTACGAAATGCTCTATTATCAAAGACTTTTGTTTTTGTCCGAAAGACGATATGCTATTTTATGCGTGGGTGTCTGCGACGCAAAAACTAAGTACGGGTAATATGGATTATATTAAATACCATTTTGAGTACAACGATTCTATCAAATATTATTTTGGGAATCTTAAAGGAAAGAAATGGACAGAAGAAGATGTGGAGTTAACAAATGGATGTAAACTTATTAGTAAATCGAATGTTGCGGGTATTAGAGGAGGTAGTAAACTACATAAAAGATACGACCTCATCATTTTGGACGACTTTGAACACGAAGCAAATACTATCACGGCTGAAGCAAGGGCTAAAAACAGCAACCTCGTTACTGCTGTTGTTTATCCTGCTATTGAGCCTCATACTGGTCGTCTTAGGGTCAATGGTACTCCTGTGCACTTTGATAGCTTTATCAATAACCTCATCATTAATTACGAACGTAGTCAGAAAAAGCAAGAAGATTTTGCGTGGAGAGTAATTACGTATAAGGCAATTCAACCCGATGGTACGTCCTTGTGGGATAGTTGGTTTCCTTTATCAAAGTTAGAAGAAAAGAAAAAATTCTATCACGATTCAGGTACACCTTCAAAATTCTATCAGGAATATATGATGGAAGTACAATCAGAAGAAGATTCTGTTTGGACACAAAAACATTTAAAGTATTGGGAAGGGTATTACGAATATAATACCGAAGAAAAACAAAGTTATCTAGTAATGGACGGAGATAGAAAACCAGTCAATGTATTTATTGGCTGCGACCCTGCTACGGATATTAATACAAAAGAATCAGACTTTAGTGCTATTATGGTGATTGCGGTAGATACTAATAACAATCGCTATGTGTTAGAATACGAGCGTCATCGCAGTATTCCGACTATTGGTACAAAAAATCCTGATGGAAGTATTATGGATAAAATGGGAGTAGTAGATTATATCATTGAATTGTATAACAAATACAATTGTGTAAGTGCTACTGTGGAAGATGTTGCTATGAATAGAAGTATTTTTCAAGCGCTAAATGACGAAAGGAGGAGAATTAATCGTTATGATATTAGCGTAATTCCTGAAAAACCAGGGGGTCAACAGAAAAGAAATAGAATTTATTCAGGTTTATCTGGCATTTTTAGTACAGGTTCCTTATATTTAAGAGAAAATATGTTTGATTTAATTAACGAAATCATTACATTTGGACCAAGAATGGCGCACGATGACACTATTGAGAGTTTATATTATGCGAATTTACACGCTTTTCCGCCTAATTATAAACAAGATGGTGCAAGTGGTAAGCCTAAATGGTATAAACCAAAAAGAAAAGCGAAAAGTTGGGTAACAGCATAATGTGGGAATTATTTAAAGACAAAAATGAATATAACGAAAAGAATATCATTGGATTTCTTTCGTTTGCGTTAATGTGTGTATTTGGAATTGTAGATTTAGCTATGGGTATTATTGGTATAGAGCTTATGGTTAATGACTATATTTATAATTCGTTTGTTTGGGTTACTCTAGGTTCGTTTGGTATTGCAGGTGCAGAAAAAGTTTATAAAAAATAAGGAATAAGTTATGCCACAAGACAAAAAATATCCAAATGAGACAAGAGAGGCATTTTTACAAAGACTACAACAACAAAAAGATTTACCTAGAATGGAAAAACCACTAGGAACTATTGAATGGAATGATGGTCCTGGAGATAATGCGTTTAAAAACCCTGCTCCGCCAAAACTAGAAAAACCTATAGGAAAAGTAGAGTATAATAAAGATGGGACGTTTAAAGACCCTGGTCCTCAAAGAGTTGCTCCAATGAAAACTCCTAGATATATGCAAGATTTTAGTCAAATGGGTACTGCAGCACAACCATATACAAAAAATCAAAAAGATATGGATTATCAAACAAAATTAAAAAATATGAATTTTGATGTTAAAGTAGATGGAATTTATGGTCCAAAAACTGCAAGAGCTGATAGACAATATCACGAGTATATGCAAAAAGGATTTGATGACCAATATATTTCAAATATTATGTATGCAAAAAAACAAGGATACCCAGCGCATTTATTAGAAGACGGAAATGTAGAATTATACAAAAAATGGCAAAGTGGTATTAACAATTTATCAGACGAAGAATATAAACAAGTATTCCCTGAAGCAAGAACGAATAAAGAGATTTATCAAGATACGCTTATGAAAGCAAAGAAAAAACTTGGTTCATTCAATTTATTTGATGCAATTAAAAGAACAAAATAATGGCTGAATTTGGAAAAACATCTAAGTTGCGATTAAATACTTGCGACCCAAGATTAATCGAGATATTTGAAAAAGTTGTAGAAGACTTTGATTGTACTGTATTGCAAGGACATCGTGGAGAAGAAGAACAGAACAAATTATTTGAAGAAGGGTTTAGTAAACTTAAGTATCCAAAAGGAAAACATAATCAATATCCATCGTTAGCTGTAGACGTTGCTCCTTATCCAGTAGACTGGAAAGATAGAGAACGATTTACTTATTTTGCTGGATTTGTTAAAGGAATTGCTACTTCATTAGGATATAACATTCGTTGGGGTGGAGATTGGGATTCTGATACACAAGTAAAAGATAATAACTTTGATGATTTACCACATTTTGAGATACGAGATTAATTAACGAAGAATAAAAAAAAATAAATGCCTAGAAGAAATAATAGACGTAAAACTAGAAGGAAATAATAATGGCTAAAAAAGGTAGAAAAAATAAAGCACTTGTAAATAGAGAATTATTTCAAAAAGCGAATAGTTATTATCGTAAAAAATGGTTTATGGATTCTCAGAAATGTATGGACTTCTATTTAAATGAACAACTTACTGCTGAAGAACAAGAAGATTTAAAAGAAGGTGGTATGCCAGACTTTATTATCAATCGTATTACACCAGCGATTGAGATTATGAAATATTTTGTTACAGCAAACAATCCAAAGTGGCAAGCAGTAGGTACAGAAGGTAGTGATACTGATATTGCTCACGTACACTCTATGATTTCTGAATATTGTTGGCATTTATCTGGTGGTAAAAGTTTATTTGGTAATGTCATACAAGATTCTTTAGTTAAAGGGGTAGGATTTTTTAGAGTAGATATTGACCCTGATGCTGATAAAGGTATGGGTGAAGTGGTATTTAGAACTATTGACCCTTATGATGTCTATGTAGACCCTATGAGTAGGGATTTTCTTTATAGAGATGCAAGTTATATTATTGTACAAAAGAATTTGCCTAAAACTCAATTAACAAAAATGTTTCCTGATTTTAAACGTAAAATTGTTAGAGCTTCAGGAAATGCTGAAACAAAAAATTATTCAATGCGTGATGTTCACGAATCTACAAACATTCAACCAGGAGATGTCGAACAAGAAGCATTTGATATAGAAGGGGAACAAGATGAAATTCTAGATTATTATGAAGTGTACACAAAAGAACGTGTACCTTTTGTTAATGTATTTTCAAAGAAAACACCTACTCCTGAAGAATTAGAAGCTATCAAACAACAAGCAAAAGCAAATGTTGAAATGATGGCTCAAGAAAATGAAGTGCGTTTAAAAGAACGTGAAACAGAATTAGCTGGACTTGTAGCACAAGGTGAAATGCTTCAAGAGCGTATGGAACTTGAACTACAAAAAACTCAAGAACAAATGGCGGCTCAAGTAAATGAACAAATGGCGTTAATGGAAGCGCAAATGGTTCAAGCTCAAACACAAACTATTCAACAAGTAATGACTCAAGCTGAATTTAATGAGTTAAATAAAAGTCCTATGTTTAGGTCAAACTTAGTAGAAGCCGTAGAGTTTTATAAAACACAAGTAAAGATGTGTGCAAGTGCTGGTGATATGTATTTATATGAAACAATATTACCAATTAAAGATTATCCAATTGTTCCAGTACCATATATGCATACCAATACTCCATTTCCTATGAGTGCGGTATTGCCTATGATTGGTAAACAAAGAGAAATTAATAAAGCACACCAAATTATGTTACATAATGCAAATCTTGCAAGTAATCTAAGATGGTTATACACCGAAGGTGCTGTAGATGAAGAAGAGTGGGAAAAATATTCATCTGCTCCAGGTGCGATGTTAAAATTCAGACAAGGATTTACTCCGCCTACACCAGTACAACCATTACCAATTAACAATGCGTTCTATACTGTAACTCAACAAGGAAAAGCAGATATAGAATACATTAGTGGTATTTCATCTAGTATGCAAGGTGTTGGTCAAGATAGCCACGAAACTTATCGTGGTATGTTAGCAATGGATGAATATGGAACAAGAAGAATTAGACAATGGGTAAACAATTGTGTAGAACCAGCCCTAGAACACTTAGGGCACGTATTTAAAGATATTGCACAATTTACCTATACATCACAAAAAGTGTTTAGAATTGTACAACCAGAAGCTGGTCAAACACAAGGTGAAATAGAACAAGTATCTATTAATATTCCTATGTACAATGATTTTGGAGAAGTTGTAGAACGTTTTAACGATTATAGCGCTGCTCAATTTGATATTCGTATTGTAGCTGGTGCAACACAACCAATTAATCGTTGGGCATTATTAGACGAATACTTCAAATGGTATCAATCTGGTCTTATTGATGATATAGCAATGTTAGAGCATACTGATATACGTAACAAGAAATCTATCTTACAACGTAAATCATTATATAGTCAATTACAACAACAACTAGAAAGTATGACTGAAACATTAAAAGATAAAGAAGGTACTATAGAAACACTACAACGACAAGTAATCCAATCTGAAATACAAAATAAAATAGATGAAGGTAGTAGAGAAGTAGATTCACAAATTACGAAGACTATTGCCCAACAAAAACTATTGCAACAACGTATGGTAGATAGGGAAAAAGAATTATCAAATAAAAACGTTGATAATACAGAATAATAATAGTAAATTAAGGAGATTTACAGTATGGAAAACATAGAGAACAACCTAATGATTGATGATGCGGAAAGAAAGCAACAACAAGAATTAGCCCCTCAAGATGAAGGTAATGATACTGTTGCAGAAAATTTTTTTTCTCAGCTTGACAAACAAGTTATGGGTGAAACCCTGGACGAAGATAGTCCAGAACCAGCTCAACAGACGCAGACAACTTCCCCCGAAGGGAACCCTGAACAACAAGAGCAAGTAGCTAATCCAGAAATGGATGTAGCAAATTTAGAAAAGAGATATAGTGATTCTTCTCGTGAAGCTAAACGACTTAACACTCGTTTAAAAGAGTTAGAACCTTATATGCCTTTACTAAATGCTATGAAAGAGGACCCGAATTTAATTTCTCACGTTAGAGGTTATTTTCAGGGTGGTGGCTCAGCACCTACGAGTGTAAAAGAGCAATTAGGATTAGACGAAGATTTCGTTTTTGATTATGACGATGCTGTGTCAGACCCTAATTCAGAATCAGCAAAGTTGTTTAATGCAACTGTTGATGGAGTGGTGCAAAGAAGATTGAATGATTTTGCTCAAAAACAATCAGAACAATCACGTAAAGCGTCCGAGGAACAAGAGTTTAAAACTAGACACAATGTTTCTGAAGAGCAATATGATGATTTAATTGATTATGCAAAATCACACAAACTTACTTTGGAAGATGTTTATTACTTAAAGAATAGAGAAAATAGAGACCAAGCGGTAGCTAATAATACTAGGAATGAAGTAATTAATCAGATGAAGAATGTTAGGCAAATGCCAACAAGTATTGCATCATCAGGGAACGCACAAAGAGAAGAAAAATCAGTAGACGATGCCGTCTTTGATAAGTTGCTTTCGACAGGTACTGGGTTAGATAGTATAATATAATAACCTAAACATACCCTTAGGAGGGACTAAAAATGGCAGATACAAGTTATCCCAAAACAAGCCCTTTGGCAATTGTTGATAGTACAGCATTAAGCCAAGGTGGTTTTAGCGGAATTGCTGGTTCAGCGTTAGATACTGGAGATTTACGTAGACGATATGACTTTTCTGAAAGATTTTCAGAATTAGCTCTAGCTCAGACACCTTTCTTCAGATTGGTTTCAACTTTAGCGAAAAAACCAACTGATGACCCACAATTCAAATACACCGAAAAAAGACATTCTTTTATGAAAAGATACGTCTATGTAGTAGGTTTTAATAATGGTACAGCTGATGTATTCGATTCAGCAGATATTGTAGACACAAGTGCTGCAGCTATTACAGCGGCTAATCAAAGTGTTTCTTTATTTGTTGCTAGTGATTACTACTCAGCAGGTAACATTCAAAACATTCAAGGAAATTCAAATACCGAAATTCACGTAGGTGATGCAGGAACAGCTCCTGAGTTTTTGATGCCAAATCAAATTCTTAAAGTACCTGTTTCTTCAACTGATGGCGGTGGAGCAGTAACAGATTACATTCTTGTAAGAATTGATTCTGTAGGCGCTCAAGAACCAGCAGACCTATCAGGTGGTGGCGGTTCAGCAACTGCTGAAGTGAAGCAAGTTGAGGCAACAGTCCTTAAAGCTGCTAACTCAGCTGCGGCACTTTATTTGGCTTCCTTTGCAAGTGATGCTCCAGTTTGTGAAGTATACAATCTAGACATTGCTGAAAATCTAGAAGCTAAAAGAACTATGGTCGTAGGTACATCTTACGCTGAAGGTTCTTCACTTCTAGATAAAAGTTGGAAAGACAACCCTTATTCAACTGGTTATGGACAAACTCAGATTTTCAGAACTGAATTTGGTATGACTAATACAGCTAGAGCAACAGCTCTTAAATATGAACCAAATGAGTGGGCAAGAGTTTGGAAAGAAAAACTTATTGAACACAAATGGGACATTGAACACGCTGGATTATTCTCAACTCAAATGAATGATTCTGCTGGGATTCAACATACTCAGGGTGCGGTTGACTATGTCTTGAATTATGGAAACATCTTCTCTTGGACAAGTGCTAAGTCAATTGATGACTTCCTACAAGATATGTCTCAATATCAAGACCCAAGATACAATAGCGATAAAGCAACTGTATTCCTATGTTCTACTGAGGTTTACACTTGGTTACACAAACTAGGTGGATTCTTTGGTAACAACATTGGCATTGACGGACAATTTAGAGCTGACTTAGCTGTAACTGGACGTAAGAAAGTTATGGGCTTAGATGTAACAACTATCTCAACAGTATATGGTGATTTAAATGTATCAAGATGTATTGCATTAGATGGTTCTCACGTCAAAATCCTAGCTGTGAATATGAACAATGTTAAATACAGACCTCTTGTTGCTAATGGGGTTAATAGAGACACTTCTATCTATGTCGGAGTTCAAACTTTAGAGAACTCAGGTATCGATAAAAGAGTCGATATGATATTAACTGAGGCTGGTTTCGAATTTATGATGCCAGAATCACACGCTATTTGGTACTAAGGTACTAAGTAGGTAATTTGTGGTCGCTCCCTGAAGGTTCTTTACCTCCTTTCTCCCTTTGGGGAGTGGACTGCGAAAAGGAATGAATTATGAGATTATGGGAAAAAGTAAATAATATCACTGGGAACGAATCCAAAGCTCGTTTCTTAGTAGAGTATTTAAATGCTGGTGCAAAATTTATTGTTTCATCATTGCCTGAAAAGTTTTTATGGTCTGTTGCTTCTGAAATTGAAATATATGGAAGAGATGTAGTAAATAGCACAGATACAAATGTTATAGGTAATGGTTCATCTATTGCTTATGATAAAGTATTAGCAGTATATCGTTATGATGGAACAAAAAGAAGAATTGCACAAGAAATCCCTGATAGAATGATTCATTTAACTGATGAAAGTGATAGTTTAAACTTTCCAACAAAAATGTTTCCTAAGTATTATAAATTAAGTGGAAAGATATTTATTAAACCAGACCCTGATTACAATGATACTACTTCAGATTTGGTTTATACAAAACCAGGGGCGGTAGCAGACACCACAGTTACAGCTGGAAATGGTGATAAAGGAGTTATTGTTTATTCAGCACCGCCAATTATTGATGAAAACACAGATGCTTGGATATTAACAGAATATGAGAATGTCGCTATATTATATGCGGCTTCTTTGGATATGTTACGTTTGTCTAATGTAGCTGATGCTGAAAAGATTTTAGAAGGTGGGGTAAAGAGTACTGATGCAACAAGTAAAACAAGTTTAAGTGCTATCCATTGGTTAGAAGATGAAGACCCAGAAATGGCGGCTAGTGTTATATCAGTATCTCAAGGAGATTTAAGTTTAGCAAATACACGAGTACAACAATCATTAAATTTTTATCAACGTGCTATTGCTGAATTAAGAAGTATTACTGGTGCAGTAGCAGCTGATGAACCACAACAACAATCACAACGTAGACCAGAAAGGGTTCAACGATGAAAGTTTTAGAGATAATGGAACGAGCAAATACTCGTGATACAAATTTAACAATAGCATATATTAAAGATGCAATAATGGAAATACAATCTAACAACGAATTAGATACAGAAGTAAATAAACAAAACATTGTAAAAGATACAAGAGATTATGATTTACCTCCTGGATTAATTGCTATCAAATCTATTAGTGTGTTAGATACTGAAGATGATAATAAATATAAAGCAATTAGAAGAATGTCTTCAGACCCATTAGTAACTGAGGATACCAACCCATGAGCTATGATACAAATAGAACCTATGCATTTATACAATCTGGTAGAAAATTACGTTTATACAAAATAGTTCGTAGCGCTGGTAGAATTATTGATAACCAAGGTAGAGTTAAAGGTGGTTCATTAGATGATATTATTTATCCAGATGAAAACATTACAAATGGTTTACGTATTGAATATACAAAATTAGAAAAAATATTTGTAGACGAAGACCCAGAAACAACTGCTGATTCAAGTTTAACAGAAAATACATCGCCTGATGAAAGTACACACGTTAATGTAAATAGAGTGTTGTCATTAGCAATAGTATGCTATGTAAAAGCACAATTAGCTGAACGTATGGGTAATCTTCAAGAAAAAGAATATTATATGAGAGAATTTTATAAAAAAGTTGCTGATAATGAAGGTAATAAGAATAAGGTCTTTTTTACCAGTACAATGAAAACATTTTCAGTAAAATAATAGGAGAACGATATGGCTAAGGGATTAAATGATTATTTAGTACAAGAAAGCGTAGCACCTTATATTAAAGCAGTAGATGCAACTGGTTCAGCTATGGACCCTTGTAGAGCTGTGCATATGAATGGTACAAGCGCTGAAGTAACATTAACCATTAATGGTGCTGATGTAGGTATATATCTAATACAGGGACATACTTATAAAATTAGTGCAACAAAATCTAGTTCAACAAGCGTTGTATTTTTATATTAGGAGCGTGAAATGATTTCAGCAAATCAATATCAAGATATAGAATTACAACAAAATGCAGATTTTTCTAATGTTATTACATTTGATAATACGCATACTATGTTAACAACTATGAGTTATTCAGCAGTTATTGTTACAGATTATGACCATACTTCATTTACTGGTCCTAATAAAACTTCAGGTACTGATGGCGTTGCAAGTGGTAGCGATGTATGGGCATCTGGTAGCGTAACAAAAGTACATTTTGACGTTGTTGCGGATAGAAGCTCTAATACTGTAACATTGACATTACCAGCAGAAGCTATACAATTCTTTGCTGATGATTTTGAAGGTCAATGGGACTTAGTAGAAAAAGATAGTGCTGGTGGTAGTGCATATGTAAGACAAATACAAGGTGATGTAGTAATTTCAAAGGGAGCAGTAAAATTGAATATGCAGTTTACTGATTCAGTAGCATAATGGCTATAAGTACTAAAATACAAACAAATCCAGTAGTTAAAGCTGATATACAAAATAATACAGCTTCTAAAACTGTAGGACTACAAGATAGTGTTAAAACTCAAGATAGTTTTACTATTGATGCAGCACAAATACCTGTAAGTTTAGATAATAGTACAGCAACTAATGTTAGAGATGCTTTAAACGATACTGCAACAAGTAGTGCATCACAAACACTTACTAACAAAACAATTGACGCTGATAACAACACTATTTCTAATTTAGAAGTAGATAATTTAAAATCAGGTGTATTAGATACAGATTTAAGTTCGGTAGCTAGTACCGATACAACATTGCCTAGTGCTAAGGCGGTTAAAAGTTATGTTGATGAAGTTGAATCAACTATCAACGCATCAATAACAGCACAAGATTTAGATTTTCAAGCAGATACAGGGGGTGCATTAAATATAGATTTAGATAGTGAAACGCTTACTATTGCTGGTGGTACTGGTATAGATACTACTGGTTCAGGTAATCAAGTTAGTGTAGCAGTAGATAGTACTATAGCAACAAAAACGTATGTAGATACTCAAGTTGCTGGTGTAAATACTATTGAAGAGTTAAGCGATACTAATATATCTAGCGTTTCTGATGACTCTTTACTACAATATGATAATGCAAGTGAAAAATGGATTAACGTAACTGAAATAAGTGGTGGAACATTTATTTAGTTGATAGGAAAATAAAATGGCAAATAAATTAAAAATAAACAGAACGGCTCCTGGTAGCTATTCCTCTACAGGAAATCCGTCTTCACTTGATTATGGTGAATTAGCTTTTAATAATGGTGGAGAAAAGTTATTTATAGGAAAACAAACAAGCGCAAGTAGCAATCCTGTAGCTGGTACACATACTGATGTATTTCACTTAAGTACATTAAAAGATTTAAGTGGTGGAACTGGTATTACTTATCAAGTATCAAGTGGATTAGGAGATAATTCTGGTACAGTTTCTGTTACACCTACTCAAACAGGTATAACTAGTATTTACAATTCTAATTTAGAAATTGGTAATGCTGATGGCGATAATTACATAGATTTTTCAACAGCAAATACTATTAATTTTTTGATGAACAATGGAAGTCAAAAAGCAATAGAAATTGGTGATACTTCTGTTACTATATCTCAAGGTACTTCTGATATAGATTTTATTGTAGATGATTCTTCTGGAGTAGAGGCTTTTAGGGTAGACTCAGGAACTGGTGAAACTACTATAGCAAATACTTTAAACCTAGATGGAGATTTATTACTAGCAACTGGTGATATGATGGCAGATGATGTAGTAGCTAATAGTTATCATTATAGAAGCTATAATGCTGGAACTGATACATATTCTGCTGGACCAGAAGCTTTTAGTATAGGAGCATCAGGTGGTGTAACTTTTAATGCAGCGTTATCACTTGACAATAATTTAACTGTAACTACTGGAACTGGAGCTATATTGCGTTTAGATACAAGCGAAACAGCTATAACGCAAAACGACATACTTGGTAGAATTAATTTTTCTGCACCAAGTGAAGCTAGTGGTAGTGATTCAGTACAATTAGGAGCTTCTATAGCAGCAGTAGCACAATCAATTTTTGATGCTTCAACTAATAAAACTGATATTGTATTTTATACCGCAGAAAGTGGAATAGCTGATGAGTCTATGAGAATTAGTTGGGATAAAAAAGTTACTATTAAAGGTGATTTACAAGTAGATGGTACTACAACAACTGTAAATAGTACTGTAGTAACTATTGACGACCCTATTTTTACTCTTGGTGGAGATGGAAGTGGTGTTGACGATAGTAAAGATAGAGGTATTGAATTTAAATGGAATGATGGTACAAACGCTAAAGTTGGATTTTTTGGATTCAATGAAGATAATGGTAAATTTACATACATAAAAGATGCAACAAATACGTCTGAAGTATTTAGCGGAACATTGGGAGATGTAGAGTTTGGTACATTAGTGTTAAACAATTCTGCTGGTAATTTAGATGGTGCGCATATTGATGGCGGAACATTTAGTTAAGGAGTTATTTTAGTGGCTAATCGCATTAAAATCAGAAGAGGGTCTGGTACACCTACTACAAGTAATACAGAAGCATACGAATTAGCATACGATTATACAGCTGATATTCTATATATACACGATGGTGCTAGTAATACTATGGTTCCAGTTGGTACTGGTACAGTAGATACAAGCGGTAGTCCATCAACTAATGAATATGCACGATTTACAGATAATAATACCATTGAAGGTAGAAGTTATTCTGCAGTTCGTAATGATTTAGGTCTTAATATTAATAGCGATGTATTGGCTTACAATGCTGATGTTCAAACTATTGCAGCTTTAAATCCAGGTGTTAACGAAGATGGTAAAGTATTATCTTGGAATGAAGGTAATGAACAATATGAATTAGTAGACCAAAGTGGTGGTGTAACTACATCTGGTTCTAACAATCAATTACTTACTGACGATGGTTCTGGTGGTATAAATTCTGAATCTAAACTTACTTTTGATAATTCATTTTTAGAATTAACTGATTCACAATTAAGATTAGACAATTCTACTTTTGGAACTTATAATTGGGAGTTTCAACAAGATGATGGCGGTGATTTATTATTTAAAGTGCCATCAACTGGTGGAGCAGAAGTAAGAATATCTGCAGATGGAGGTGCTAATAGTTGGAAAACTACAGAAGTACTTATTGCTGGTGAAATTAATTTACACGCAGATGGTACTAGTTATTTTAAACAAGGAGCAACTCCATTAGTACTTGGAGGTACGTCAGCATATACTACAGGTGGTACACCTAGATTAAGTATTCAAGGTGCAGGTTTAAACATTGGTAGCGGAACTAATGATATGTCTTATATGAGAAGAATAGCTACTGGTGAATATCAATGGCAAACTTGGAATGGTGCTAACGATGGAGAATTACATTTACAACCTTATGGTGGAAAGGTTGGGATTGGTACTGCAACACCAGCAAGTGCTAAGCTTCATGTGTTGGGTGATGATAATGACCCAGGCTTAAGGATTCAAAGAGGTAATAGTGGTGGTCAAAATTTATATTTTAGAGGTTATCAGATATATAATGCTGGTAATCATCTTGTAATATCTGCTGCAGATGGAAATGAATTAAGACTAGGACACGTAAGTTCTACAGCACAGCTTGTGCTAGATTCATCAGGTAATATAAGTACTGGTGTATGGCAAGGTACAGCTATAGGATTAGCTTATGGAGGTACTGGTGCTACAAGTGCAGCAGCTGCAAGAGTTAATTTACAACTAGGTGATTTAGCAACATTAGATAATGCATCTATATCTGATGTTACTGGTTTACAAACTGCATTAGATGGTAAAGTTCCAACATCAAGAACTATAAGTGGTGTAGGATTAACTGGAACTGGAAGTTTAGCTTCTAATAGAACATTTACTGTAGATTATTTAGCAGCAACCGATGATAGAGATGTAAAACCTAATGCTATTACAACAAGTGGTAGAAAACAAGTAAGGGCATACTTTGCTACATTGGGTGGACTAACTGGTACTGCTAATAATAATTATCAAGATTTATTAGTTTTATCTACATATTCTGACGGTAGTGGTGGAGATGTAAATGCTTTAGCATTTGATAAATCAGAACAAAAAATTAGACATTATTTAGCAGACCAAAGTGCTACAACTTGGGGAACTGCAAAAACTATTGCTTATACAGATAGCACAATGACTGGTACTTGGCAAGGTACAGCCATAGATGCAACTTATATAGGAAGTTTACCAGCAAGTAAGATTACATCTGGTACATTTGGAACTGCAAGAATACCAAATTTAGCAGCTTCTAAAATTACTTCAGGAACTTTTGCAGATGCAAGAATAGCATCATCATCAGAATGGAATGAAGCTTATACTTGGGGAGACCATTCAACAGCTGGATACCTAACTTCATTTGATATTACTACGCAGACAGATTCTAAATATTTAAGAAGTAATGCTGATGATACTTGGAGTGGCAATATATCTACTACAAGTACAAATGGTATTCGTTTTGGTAATGCTAATCAAACAGACGGTAATGACGGATTTATTGCTGCTGGTAGATTTGCAAGTGGATTAAACATTGTAGGAACACAAACAGTAGCTGGACAAGGAAGAAAAGTAAGGGTATACGGAGATTTAATTGATAGTGCTGGAGTAGCGTATATTAAAACGAATAGTTCATTAAACGCTTCCAACTTAACATCAGGTACTGTACCTTTAGCTAGAATATCAAACTTATCTACTGATAATATAGCTTCTGATGCAGCTATAGAAGCATCTAAAATAGGTGTTTTACCAGCTAGTCAAATTACATCTGGAACTTTTTCTTCAGCCCGTATGCCAGCAACTTTTGGACAAGATTCAGTTACCAGCAATGACATAACAAGTAGAATAGAATCTGGATTTCACGAAACTTCGAGTGGAACAACTGCGGAGGGTTTTCCTGTAAATAGTAGTAGCTATCAACACATATTAGCTGTAACTCATAGTAATAATAGCAATTATTATAGTATGCAAATTGGTGGTAGTTTTTATGACCAAAATTTTTATGGAAGAAAAACAAGTGGTAGTGGTACAACAAGTTGGGTAAGATTTATAACTACTGCAGACGAGGGTAGTGGAAATGGCTTTGACGCTGACACATTAGACGGTAATCACGCATCTGCATTTTTAACTACATCTGGAACAGCAGCAAATTCTCAATTATTAGATAGCATTGATAGTACTGGATTTACCAGAAAAGGTGTACAATCTGGAACACCAAATACAGCTTCAAACAGAACTACCTTTACTTGTAATGATGCTATTGAAACAAGTAATGGAAATCAATCTGGATTAGAAGTATGGCAAGATACATCTGGAGCAGACGCATTTATGACATTTCACGTTGCTGGAGATTATGCTGGATATTTTGGATTAGACGGCTCAACTAATGATTTATCTTGGGGTGGTTGGAGTAATGGTAATGGCAATAAATATAGAGTATTCCACGCTGGTAATTCAACAAATATAACTTCTGTTGGAACTATTAATACTGGTACTTGGAACGGAAGTGTTATTGCAAGTGCATACTTAGACTCAGATACTGCACACTTATCTGGAACACAAACATTTAGTGGAGCTAAAACATTTAGCAATGGTATTAATGTTGGTGGTTTATCTACTGGAGGTATTAGTGGTAGTAATTATAATATTACTGGAGTAAATGCAATATCTTTTCAAGACCCAGGAGCTGGAGAGGGCATAACTTTTAGCAATTTCCAAATTTTTGAATCTCCAGACAACTTAAGTAATGCTGCTGGTAACATACAATTTGTTACTGGTGGAAGTAGTGGTACTCGTAGAGCAACTATTGATACAAGTGGTAATTTATATGCACAAAATAATATTACTTTAGGTGGTAATATAAAACTTACAAACGAAAGAGGTTTATTGTGGGATTATACTCCTAGTACAGCAAATGGTGGATATATAGCACATCCTGGTGGAGCTATGTATAGAACTAGTTCAGGTACTCATACTGGAGCAATAGCTATTACGATACCATCTGGTGGTGGTCCAGCAGATATGATTTCTTTTTGGGTAGATGTATTTGACTATACTTCTTATGAAAGTCAATCATTTTATATAGCTGGATATGCATATCAAACAGCAGGTAGCAATGAGTGGGTAAATGAAACTGCTCTTATGTTAACGCCAAAAAATAACCACGCAAGAACTGTAAGATTTGGACATAATGGAACAAATCACGTTGTATATATTGGAGAACTAGCTGATACTTGGAGCTATCCACAAGTTACTGTACGTAATGTGCAAGTAGGATACGCTTCTGATGTAGACCTTTATGATGATAATTGGGATATATCTTTTGAAGCTAGTGCGTTTGGAAATGTAGATGCAACATATTCTGGTGCTGATACATTGCCTTCTGCTGGTAAAATTAAAATGGTAGATGGTTCAGGTAAATTTATTCATAATACCACTTCTTCAAGAGATAAAATTAGAGTTTGGAATAGTGGTAGTTATGCTATAGGTATGCAATCATCATTTACATTTGGCGGATTAGAAAATCAATACGCTATGACATTCCAAATGAATAATCAATCTTCTGAAAGAGGATTTTGGTGGGGAGATGACGGACATAATCAAGCACAAGGAGCTATGGCTCTTACAACAGCTGGTGAACTTACAGTAGCAGATAGTATTAGAGTTGGATATGGAGAATCAGATACTACAACGCCAGGAGCAACTTTTGATTTAGATGTAGATGGACAAATATATGTAAGAAATACTGGTACTGCATCCTTTGCATTGGGAGAAGCAACTAATCATTTAAGAATGAAAGGTAATGGAACTGATGCATTCAACTTTTTAAATAGTGGTAATGGTTGGGCGAATTTATATTTTAATAGAGCATTTGCTAATGATTATTTTCAGGCTAACAATAATGGAAGTTTATTAAGGTTAAATAAATCATCTTGGTCTAATGCTCCAAATCACGATATTATTTATAATGGTTATCGTGGAACCATGGGTGATTATACTTATGTAAAATCAGCTGGTAATGGTACTGGTACTCATGGACAAATAATTGTAGCTGATAGTTATATATTTATGGGTAGGACTAACATTGAAGAAGGAGCTGTTTCTGATAGTGCTACTGCTCCTATGGCTGATACTTGTTTTAGATTAGATGCTAATGGTAACGGATTATTTGATGGTGATGTAGTAGCTTCTTCAACTCTTATTGCTTCAGATATACGACTAAAAGAAAATGTAGAAGATTTAAATTATGGTTTAAAAGATGTAATGAATATGAGAGCAGTATCTTTTGATTGGAAAGATAAAAGAGATAAAACTCACGACATTGGAGTTATTGCTCAAGAAATGGAAACAATTATACCAGAAGTAGTAAATGAAATAGATACATTAAATAGCGATGAAGAACATCACAAAACTGTAGACTATGCTAAACTTACTTCAGTATTAATAAAAGCAATACAAGAACAACAACAACAAATTAACGAACTTAAGGAGAAGTTAAATGGCTAAAAATATTATAGAACATACGCCTGATTTTGAAGTTGCTGAAGGTAGTAAATATGTAGAAATACAACATTTACTTACTAGAAACACAGCAGATGGAACAGAAGTAGAAATTATAGATTATAATGAAATACAAGAAGTTAATGATGCTATATTAAATTCTGAAAATGCTAAAGCTAAATTAGAACAACAGTTAGCTGATGTAGATTCTGATTTAACAGCTTTAATAGCAATTAGAGACGCTGAATAGTATGGCACTACCTTCATCAGGAGAAATTAGTATTGATGATATATATGCTGAAACAGGCAATGAAAATGAATTGAATGCTTCATTGGTAGATATATCAGATGGTACGTTTGTAACAATAAATACTGAGAATGCAGCAGCAAATAGACCAGATGGTTCTGCTCCACATGAAATGTCTGAGTTTTATAGTTATGACCACGACTTAACGTCGTCTTCTTGGGGAGGTAGTTGGAGTGCTGGTAATATAAGCATTGCATCTAATCCAGGTAGTACAAGCTATTATAATAGAAGTATTACATTTAGTGGATTTACCTCCGATGTAATAGATGTGTACTATACAACAAACAGTGGAGTAGTAAGAGGCGGATTGTCTGTAGCAACGTCTACCTCAGGATTTCCAAATAATAGTGCTACATATAGAACTGTAAATAGTGGTACTGGTAATTTTGGTACTGCTGTTAGTATTAATGGTAGCGGTACATTGTATTGTAGATTTAAATATGTACAACATAGTTCATTGCACGAAACAAGCAATAGAACGATTAAAATAGTAGCAGACGGAGAAACCACACCAGGATTTAATCAAATTAATTTTGATGATAGTGGTGGAGGTTTCCCATAGGAAGAATTATGAAAGTAATTGAATAATTTATAATAATTTTATAAATTAAAGTGTTATTAATAGCAAAATAGGAGAAAAAATGGCTAAAGAAAATGAAACAGCAAAAGAAATAGTTCAAGAACCTATTAATTTAGAAGAACAATTAAAGGTAATTGAAGCTCAAATTGCTGAATTACGTGGAACACACAACTACATAAATAGTCTTTTACAACAAGGCTTTAAAGTTGTGCCACCAGCTGAAGCTAAAAAGTAGAAAGGGAGGGGGAGAAATCCCCCTTACTTTAATTTGAAATAATAGGGGAATACAATGGAAGTCGGTAAAGACACTAAATTTACATTATCTATAGAAACTGGAATCAGTATAGTCGTTACCATAGGTATGATTATTGGTATGTGGTATTCATTACAAGCAGAAATAGAACTTGCTAAAGAACTACCAGAACCAGAAGTATCACGTATGGAATATGATTTAAAAGACCAAATGATTCGTGAATCAATTTTGAATACTGAAGGTAAAGTAGATAAACTTGAAGAAAAGGTAGATGATATTAAAGAAGATACTAAAATGATTCAAGAAACCCTAATAAATATGAATAACAACTAATGAGGTTTACTGATGAACAACAAATTTATATCATACTTGGTATTAACGCTCTGCTTATCACTATCTTGGTTGCGCTCACAATCTGTCAACTTAGATAATTTTGCACAAATACAAGCACTTAATATACAAAAATGTGCAGTAATACAAGTTAATGCGTCTTGGAATCACAAAAATAGAGTTGAGATAGAAAAGCTATCAAAACTTTGTTATATTGGTGAAATAGATTTAACTAATAAAACTGTTGGCGCAGTAATACAAAAAGAATGGAATATTAAAGTTGTTCCCACTATTATTATCCTTAAAGAAGGAAAAGAAATTGAAAGATACGAACCTGGTATTAGTATGAGGTTTGACGAAAAAGAGGTATTTGATAAAATTAAAAAACAAATTCAATAGGAGATTATTATGAATTGTGAATGTGGATGTGGACAATGCCTAAGTTAAATGTAGTTGCTAGTATTATTGATAAGGTTGCAGGTCACGTAGACAAGTTTACTTTAGACAAACAGGAAAAAGCTGAGTTAATTGCAGAAATTAACAAAGCACAAATGGAAGTCAATAAAGTAGAAGCTGGTCATACAAGTATCTTTGTTGCGGGTTGGAGACCTTTTACGGGATGGATATGTGCTACGGCATTAGGGTATCACTTTATTTTGCAACCTTTACTTACATTTATTATGTATAGCTTAGGAAATGAAATTGCATTACCAACCTTTGATATGGGAACTCTTACAACAGTACTTCTCGGAATGCTCGGGCTTGGGGGAATGCGTTCGTTTGAGAAGGTAAAGAAAAGTGCCTAAAAAAGAATATAAAATATTAGGTTTTCACGGAGGATTACATAATAATTCTGATGCAAAAGATATTCGTGATATTGACCTACAATCGGCTACAGGAGTGTCTGTACATAGAGTTGGAAGATTAGTTGGTATTGGAAATAATACAAGCACAGCAATCAATTATAATGCGTTTACAAGCGATATAGAACCAGGGTATGGACTACATTATTTTTCTACTGATTATAATAATGCGGAAACAGCAACTTCTGAAGATTGGTTAGCAATATATGATAAAGCAAATACCAAAGTAAAATATTGGTATCGTGATAAAGCAAACGATGATGCAAGTCCAGCATTTTCTCTTATAGAAACAACATTCGGCGCTAATATTAATCCTAATTATTATTATGCTGATGGTTTTTTAAGAATAGGAGATGCATTACACGGACAAGAAAGTAAATGGTTTGGCTATATTGATAATGAATTATTTTGGAAAGATGAATTTGGTACACAAAATATACATAACATTAAAGAATGGTCTACAGGTACTCAAGAATTAAAATCATTAGAAGTGTTAATTGGTGATAATATTAAAATGGTAGATATGTCTACCGCTAATCCTTCAGCTTCAGATTTAGGTGATGGCACTACAAGAAAACTAATATTAGGATATTGGACTACTGAAGGTGGAGAATGGAATGGAAATTATGTATTTGGTGTTACTCCTATATATGAGGGCAATCAAGAAGGACCTATTTCTACTATATATGATAATTTATTAAATAAATTAGAAACAACTGTGCCATTGTTTAACAAAAGAGTAATGTTTCAAGTACACATACCTATAGGAACTGCGGCTACTGTAACCGCAGATGCTCCACATAGATTAGGAGATGATAGAATCATAGGTTTAAATTGGTATTTTAAAGAAGAGTCTGAAGAAGATTGGATTTATTTAATGAATACTGATTTAAAAAAAGGTGGAAAACATTATTGGGAAAGTTATAATTCTGCTACAGAAACAGCTTATGGTATATGGGATGGTAAAACAGTTACTGATAGTGGTTCTGTTGTCTCTGTTACTGAAGGAGTAGATATTTTAGAAGATAGCACTACTCCAGCTACACATATTAATTTTAAAGATAATAATGATGGAGCTATAGGAAGTGGTGATAATTGGATAGAATCAGGTACAGGTGCTTCTACTACGGGCAAATCATATCATCAAGTATATTTAGAAGTAAATTTAAATAACGAACAAACAAATGGATTTGGAACTACTAGTGTTCCTAGAAAAGGATTTTTAAGAGTTTGGGGTGGAGCTAATTCGCCTTTATATGTAGGGAACGCTACTGAAAGTGGAGGAGGTAGTGCTAGTATAGATTTATTAACTGGAATAGGAGGTACTCCAGGAACTGATTGGGATGAATATTTTGTACCAATGACATTACCAGGAGCAGGTACTGATAGAGAATTTAGAGTAGAAGTATTAGATGAAAATTTTTCCGTTATAGCAGATAGCGGTATTAAAACAATGACAATAGCAGATAGTGGTAAAGTAGCACCACCTGAATATGAACAAGAGGTAGAAATATAATGGCTAATTATTCAGCAATGAACCCAGGCAAATATCATTTAGGGGTAATGTTTGATTTTCCTCCGTTGCAAAATAGAAGATTAAATGAAGATTATTTAATCAAAAATGTAAAATGGAAAACTTCTGCTATGGTAGGTCGTAAGATTTATATAGGAAATGTAGAAATTGAAGATAGATATAATCGTACACACACGTTAAGTGATACAGTATTAAAGTCGAGAGCTGGAAGATTTGATTCTTTTACAATGGATAGAAGACTTGATGTAGCTGTAGGAGATGGAGAAGATGTCGTTCGTTTAGCTTCTTTTGCAGATAGATTATTACAATTTAAACAAAACACAATGTACGTTATTAATTGCACTAAAACACAAGAAATATTAGAAAGCAAAAATAAATTTAAAGGTGTAGACCATCATAACGCAGTATGTGAAACAGATTATGGTGTAGTATGGTGTAATGAACACGGAATATATATGTACAATGGTCGTTCTGTAAATGAATTATTTATTACCGAAGGTGTACGTAATGTATCAGAAAGTACTTGGAATGCGTTTTACAAAAAAGGCGAAACAATGTTAGGATATGTTGCTAGTTCTAAACAAATATTATTTTATCGTGGAGTTGACGATGCTGACAACACAACTGGAAATGTGTTAATTTATGATTTAGTAACTGGTTCGTTTGTACAAGGAACAGACCAAGGAAACAATGAAGATAAAACCAATCTAATTAATGATTGGAATAATGATTTGTTATATGGATATGAAAGTAGTGCAAATAATACATTGTTACAAAAATGGGCTGTAACACCTACTGCTGGTATTGCTACAATGGATGTAAAAACAAAATTCTTTAATTTTGAAAATCAATCAAGAAAAAAGATTTACAAAGTAGAAATTACTTACAAAGGCGGCGTTATTAATGATATAGACTATGAAACAACTAATGTACATCCAAAATATTCAGTAGATAGTTCGAATAGTTATACTGGTGTATTTAGAGATGCTAGTGGCAATGCTATTACAAATATACCTAGTAGTAGCGATTGGAGCGTCATAGAGCTATATACAAGCGCAATAGATAATAATAACGTTAAAAGTATCAGTATTCAACTTACAGAAGCATCTTTGGGTGCAGTTAGACAAAACTTTGAAGTTAATGATATTGCTATAATATACAGACAAAAGAGTGTAAAATAATGGCTGAACAAGCAGAAAAAAAGTTTGCAAGTATTACTTATTCTGGTGGAAGTCCTAATGAAAGAGCAACTAGAAGAATAGGGCATCATAAATATCAAGAAAAAGGACGATTTGTAAATGCTATGCCAAGCGATTTTGATGGTCAAGAAGGTGATATTGTTTATATGGCAAATCCTGGTAATTTGAATAAAATAGAACAATTTATTAAACATCAGGGTAAATGGATTAATTTAAGTCAAGGACAAGAAACACAAATTTCTCCAAAAAGAAAAAAATGGGTACAAGCAAGGGTTAAGTAAAATGTTGATTATAGACAATAAAAGTATTATATTATATACAAAAAACTCAAGGATACACTATGGCTAAACCTGCTATTAAATCAGCAAGAAGAAGAAAAGCACATTATTCTGGTATGCAAAAGGCTTCTATGTATGATGCTATGATGCAAGAACAAATGGGTAAAATGGCTGTAGAAAACATTTATGATGAAGAAAATCAAAAGCAACGTAATATTGCTGCTTTAGGTGAAGTAGTTAATTTTATGGACGCAAGACGTGAACAAAAAGAACGTATGCGTGAAGTAGAACAAGGTGTTGCAATTGCTGAAGAAAAAGCAAAAGGTAAAGCTGTATACGATAAAGTAACACTTATGGATGTTTTTGAAGGTAAAAATAAATTAAGTGAAGTAGGTATGGAATCTTGGCAAATAGGTAAACATAGATATAGCGCAGCTGATATGAGAGCGTTAGCACAAACGTATCAAACAAATAAAATGCAACAATTTATTACTGGAGAATCAGACCAAGTACCTGTAATGCCTAAAGGTAGTGGATGGACATATAAAGCGGGAGAAACACAACCTATATTAGGTACAGGATATTATGGGGTTAAAGCGGCTAAAGTATTACGTGAAGAAGATGCATACAAAGCTGGACAAATTATTTATCAAGCAGATAGGTCAGCAAAAAGTTATGGTTTAGATAAATGGTCTTCTAAATCTGAAGTTGTAGACAAATTAATAAAAGATAAGTTTAGTCAAGATAGTGCAAACTATGATGCAGATTTAACAGCTATGGTAGGACTTACTGATGCAGAAAAGACTGAATTTACTGAAACCTATGCAGAATATAAAGACTTAGTAAGTATTAAAAAGAACGCAAGAACTAAAGAACAAAAAGCACGTATTAAAGAAATACAACAATTTATGAAACCTTATTATAACAAGATTAGTGATAATATGGCTTGGGAAGATGTTGCTCCTTATATTCGTACAGCAGAATCAGGCGATAAAGAAATGATTATTAGAGAAAATGAAGCGGGATTAGGATTTGATTTAGGTCCATACCAAATTAATACAAGATGGTTGTTTGCTGGTGAAGGAACATTTCAAAAGATGGCTGGTACAGATGCATTATATAAACCTTGGGAAGAAATAGATAAATTGCTAATGGGTGATTTAAGTCAAGAACAAATGCAACTACTACCATTAGGAACTACAACTTATACGGGTAAAAAACAAGGATTTGATTTAGGAGATATGGTTGGAAAAAATTCTATATGGCAACGCTATAAAGATAGAGATACTATTAACCCGTTTGTAGAAGAATATAGCGAAGAACAAGAATTATTAACTAAGGCTGGTATTGTAGATGAAAACTTACAATTGTGGGATACTCAAGCTGATACTAGTCAAGTATACATTATGGAAGACGAGGTAGAGTAATGGCTAACCCATATTTAATGGCACAATTAGGATTATCCATTTATAGCACTTTAAGTGGAGCTGGTGCTGAAGCAAGTGCAAATAGAGCGCAAATAGCTTCTAACAATATACAAATAGAATTTTTAAATGATGCATTAGGGTTTACAAAAGATACTGCACAAGCACAACGTGAAGTAGCTGAAGATGATTTTAAATTTAGTTTTGAACAAGCTGGAATAGAGTCTGGTACACAATGGGAAGGCATTGGTAGAACAATGGAACAAACATTAGATTTAAGTAAGTTTGCTAATGTAGGTGCAATAGAATCAGAAATGAATTTTTTAACTAAAAAAATGGACCGAGCATTTGAATCTCAATTTACACAATTAGAACGTACTAGAGAGCAAGGATTAGCTGAAGCGGATGAATATGAAATAAGTACGGTATCTTCATTAGAGAATCAGAAAAAATTATTAAAAAGACAAAACCAACACTTAGCAAAAAGAGATAGTTTTTGGGAAGTATTATTTTAAAGTAGGGTAGAACAATGGCTGTAGAATACGCAAATATATTAAGAACGCTAAATATGATGATGGAAAGTCGTGCTAGAAGAGAAGATGCTAAAACAGACGCATCATTAAGAGCATTACAAATGGCTCAACAACAAGAACGATTTGATAAAGAACTTGCGTTTAAAAGAGAGCAATTTGGATTACAACAACAACAATTTGAAGCACAACAACAAGATAAGTTTATGGATAGAGCAAAAGGACTTGCTCAAGTTGCATTAACTAATTGGGGTAAAGAAGCATCTACAGTTTGGGATAGTACATTTAATGGTTGGTATGGTCAATTTTTAGATGGCGAAGAAAAAGTTATTATTAAAAATAGAGAAGATGCATTAGAAAGTTTAATGGGAAATGGAGATTATGTATTTACTGGTGCTGATGGCAAACCAATTACAATGACAAAAGAAGCAGCAGATGATATACTTACGCAAATGGGTGATATTTATAATGCAAAAATTAATGGTAGCGATGTTACTTCAAATTTAGATATTCTTTTTACTAAATACGAACAAGTAACTGGAGCAACATTAACAAATTACGACCATGGAAAACAATTTAAAGCTGGGTATGATAGATTAATAGCAGAAATACAACAAGTAGAACTTGGTGATTATGATTTTAATATTTTAAGAGACCAAATGAATGCTTTAGATGATGTAATATTAGACCCGTCATTATTAGGAGAAGATGAATCTAACATTTTAACTCCAGATGTATCTGATGAGCTTACATTAGAACAAGTATTAAGTACATTAGATGCTGAATCAATGAATCAGTTTATTAATGTAGATGGTAATGATGCAAACATTTTAGCACGTAAACAAAATATTATTAAAGGAATACCAGTATTAAATGAATGGGCTGTAAAAGTAGATGAAATGACTGTACCTTATGATGCAGACGATGCAACAAAATTTCAGAATTTAAAAGGTCAAATGAATATTATTAACGCAGAAATACAATCTAGTCACAGTTCTTTAAAACAATTAAATTCAGAAATTAAAAAGAGTATAGGTGCAAATGATAAATATATAGAATTTCAAAATGCTCAAGGAATCGGTCTGGATATGAATAATCCTAATATTTACGATATAGATGAGCAAGAAGCACATAATAGAGAAAAAATGTTGCTGGAAATACAATTAGATGTTTTAAACAATAAAAAAGAACAACTAACACCAGCATATAACAAAGCATTCCGAGGGTGGTAATAAATGCCAGATTTAAATAAGTTAAGACAAGGTTTAAACCTAGAACAGAAAGTACAAAAAGAATTTGAAGATAATCTAAAAAGCGTATCTACGCAAAAACCTATTAGCAATATTATAGGTTCTACACCAGCACAACAATCTGGTGGTATGATTGGTCCTAGACGTACTTTCCAAGAAGAAAAAAATATGTTTGAAAATCTTGGTAGTGGATTATGGGACTTTGGTAGAGAGGCTGCAGAAACATTTACTGACTTAGCGTTATTAGGAATACCAAGTGCGGCTTCTGATTGGGACCCGTATGCTGAGGGAGGAGAAACTTTAGGAGGTAAACTTGGTCAAGCGGTAGGTAGTGCAGCTGGATTTATGGTTCCATTTGTAGGTGGTGGTGCACTTATGCGTAAAGCTGTTGCAAAAACTGCAAAGTTTAGTGCTGAAAAATTAACTAAAACTATGACGGATGATATTGCTAATGTCTTAACGTCAAAAGGTGCTATCAAATATGGTAAAAAAGGAGACTTAGCAGATGGTATTAGTAAAAGTGATGACATTATAGAATCATTTAAAAAACACGTATTAGACCCAGCACTAGTAAATCCTATTAAAAAATTTGATGCAGCATTTAAAAATGCGGCTGCACGTGAAAAGTTTTCAGACCAACTTATGAAAAGCTCTTTTAAACTTATAGATGATATGGCTAAAAGCAAAGGTATTGTCATCAATAAAGAAATTGCTGGAGAAGCAATTGATGATATAGTAAGAAATGTTTGGAAATCAGCAGATGGTTTACCAGTAACAAGTATGCAAACTGCAATAGCAAAAAATTTACATAGAATTATTCCATTTAATATGATGCAACAAGGTGGTAAAGTAGCAAATTTATATGGGCACTTAGGAGAAGAGGCATTATTGTTTATGGGTGTAGAAAACCTTATGCACGCAATAAAAGTAGGAGGTGGAGATATAGAAGCTGATTTTGCTGGTACAACTATGCACGCTTTTACAATGGGACATATTCTAGGAGCTGTTCGTTTTATTCCAGGTGGTACTAGAGGCGGAATGCTTCCAATGTTGCGTGGTAATGGTATGCAACGTGTAGAACGTATTTTAAAATCTAATAAAAATTATTCAGGAACAATTGACACAACTACTAAAGAAGGTCAAGAAGCTCTTATGTATCAATATAAATTCTTAGCTGGAATTAAAAATGATGCTTATATAGGCGGACCAATTGGACCAAGTTTTGCTAGTTATATTAAAAAACATCCATTATGGAATAGAATACCTGAACAATCACCTAATGTAAAAACATTTGAAGATATTATTTTTAATAAATCACGAAGTAAAAAAGCATTACAACAAAAAGAAGATGCGGCTACTATTATGCGTGATGCACTAAAAGATTTAAATAGAGAAGTTCAAGGAAAATGGAGAAAGAAATTTGTAAAAGAATGGGCAAAAGATATGGCGGCATCTACTCCTAGAATGGCTGTAGGTGGTTATACTATGGGTGGTATGAATGAAGTATTTTTAAATCCACATATTCCGTTTGAAGATAAATTAATTAGTTTTATGACTGGTGCATTCTTAATGAAACACGGAAAAGAATTACAGTATAAAAATATTACTGGTAATTGGGAAGCATATCAACCACTAGGAATAAAAGCACACAAAGAATTTAATAGAAGACTATTAGAGCAAGAACAATTGTTAAATGCATTTGGTACTTCAATGAAAGATAGTCCTGAATGGTCAAATCTTTATTTAAAATCATTAATAGAATCTGAAATTCCATCTTTAGTTCGTAATCAAACTCCTGAAAATTTAGAATCATTAGATAATATACACAATATGATTATTACAGGAGGTAGAGGTAATGTTGGATATACTACTGTAAAAGGTAAAGAGGTAAAATTAAGAGAAAATAATCAAATTAAAAATGATTCTCAATATGAAGCTATTTACAATGAATTAATTCATCAAGAATCTTCTCAAATTAGAAGAGAACAACACGAAACAGAAGTATTAAAATCTAAAAGAGAACGTAGATTTAAATCTTGGGGAGAATTAACAAAAACTGAAAAAAATAGATTTGTAAAAGATGCAACTAAAGAAGGGTTAAGAAATCGATTAGATGTATACGATAAATTTAATGATGCAAATACAAACTTTTTGAGTGAATTAAGAACTGAATTAGATACCAATGCTTTAAATATGATTAATGTTTTTGGTAAAGATTCTGGATTGTTTGCTCAAATAGAACCTGGAAGATATGAATTTAAACAAATCCGTATTAAGTTATCTGGAGCAGACCGAAAAAAATTAGACATTCAAACAGAAATGGCTATTGATGGATACAATGATTTAGTTAATTTAATTACTTCAGAAGGTGTTCATAAAAAATCAAGTACTCCTTGGGAGTTAACAGGAGATAGATTTAGCACAGATAAAATGCAACAGTTAGTTGCTACTTATCAACAAGGACTAGAAACAATAAATGGTGCTTTAAAATTAACTGATATTAGACAACAAATTGATTATGCATCTGAAACATTAGCTGATGGATTTAGATTTTTAGATTTACATAATTCAATTAAAGCCGCTGCTGGTAAAGATGGATTGCAAAAACTTTTTGAACAAAATTCAGCATTTAGTGATATTTTCTTTGAAGAAGGTACTGGAAATAATATTGTTGGTAGCATTCTTGTAGCTAGAGGTAAAAAAGTAGATAGGCAACAAACTAGAGTATTAAATGCGGTATTGCAAACTATTCGTCAAATGCATCCTAATTTAGACCCAGCATTAGGAAGTACTACTACAAAGACTATTACAAAAGAACAAGCTAAACTTGTAACAGATACGCTTGAAAGTAATCATATATATGCATTCACTAACATTTTAAATGCAAATAAAAGAATTACTGTTACAGAAATGGGTAAACATATTGCACAACGTTTTAATATAGAACGTTTGCGTAATGGTACAAAAAACAATGGTGAGCGTATAGATATAGAAGATATTGGCGTACTACAAGCATTAGAAGATTTTGGTATTACTAAAAACTTTACACTACGCCCTGTAAGTAAATTGTTGTTTGATTTAAAAAGCGAAGGTTGGTTGCAAAGAACTGAAACTGATGGATTACCAAAAACAATTGAAGCGCTTAAACAACAACAAGCTACAGAATCAAACTTAGGAATGTTAGAAATATTAAATGCTATGAATGAATTAGTAGTAAAAGGTGATTTAAAAGCTAATGAAGCTCCTATGATTTTTGATAATATGTTAGCTACCTTACAATCAATTATAAGACCATATGAAATCAATCCAGTAAATTCTAAAGGTGAATTTATTAAACGAATTGATGGTAAAAAAGTAATCCAAGGACAAGGTATCTTACATAGAAGTGGTGGTAATAAGTATGAAACTGGTATTACTCCTTGGAAATTATTAGATATGATTAATCATATTGAAACTATTAAAACAGAAGGGCTAACAAATCAAACACAACGATTTATTACTGATATAACTGATTCTATTGCTCGTACAGAAAATATGGATTTAAAACGATTTAGATTGTTAATCTTAAATCTAATGGGACAAGGTTCTCGTTTTAGTTATAAAAGTGCTACAGAAATATTTACATTAGCACAAGAATATAAAATTTACGACCCTAAATCTGAAACAAAATTTTTAGATGAAAATTGGGACGCTGCAACTATTAAACAATATAGCGAACAATTAGTTAGTAGATTAAATAGAAATTATAAAGATGAAAATATAGCTATTGATGAAGTAATGAGAGCTGAAAAATTTAATGAAAAAGATTTTCCAGAACCAAAAAATATTAAATTAACTGATATATTAAATAAATATAATTTTGCAGAAACAAGTCCGTTCTTTTTACCACCTGAAAAAGGTAATAGCATTACAGACCATGTTAAACATATACAAGATACATTAGAAATTACATATAAAAACGATTTAGATAAATTTGTTCAAGATTTTCAAAAAGAACTTCCTAAATTAGATGTAAATGGTAAAGATGTAGATATGCAAGAAGCTACTATTGCATTAACACAATTCTTACAAGCAAAGAATAAACAATTAAAAGTCACTCGTTATGACTGGGATAGTCAAGAAAATCTTAATGTAACAACTTCAGAAGATTTAATACAAGAACCTATAGTATTGCAAGTGCTTCGTGCAGCTCAAAGTGATTTTGCAAAAGATGTAAATATATTGCAAGGAAGAGGAATTAATACTGAAGGAAATAGACAAAGTTTATCAGATTCTGGATTACGTAATAATGCATTAGAAAATATGTTTACAGGAAGTTATTCTTCTATAGACAAGAATTTTACTCCAAGTGATATTTATAAAACAAAAGAACAAATAGAATGGGAGTCTATTAATGTTAGATACCCAGAAAATAAAGCAAATCAAGAATTCATTGGATTTCGTTGGGGTAAACAAGAATATGTTTATCTGATAAAAGCTGATGGAGAAAATCTAAATACTATTGCAAAGAAATATGTAGAAATGTTAGATGCTAGATTAAAAGCTGATAAAAATGTAAGAATTAACAAAGAAGACTTATTAAAAGAAGTAGAGATTGTAGAAGTTTCAGATGGTGTATATGAATGGAAAATCGGACAAGATTGGACATTAGCACAAGACAAAATGCATAAAGTAATGAATGATATGATTTATGATAGAATTGTTGGTGAACGTTACTGGAACGAAAATATGCGTACTTATGAAGGTGACCAATTAAATGGATTATTAAAACGTGCATCACTATTTAACAATATTAGTGCACAGACACAAACAGATGCTTTAGTAAAAATGCATTTGAAAGTATTGCAACGTAAAGGACAACGTGGAAAATATGAAATTACTTTTGATGGTAAAGATGATGTTATTGAAGTATTAAAAGATTTAACAAACTCTAAAAAACGCTGGAAACAAGTTACTGTAGCTGATGAAGTCATTGATGGTATTGATATAAAAAACTCAGTAATAGAACAAATCAAAAAAGATATAAAAGATTTAAAAGCTGAAAATAAAACATTAGGCGATAAAGCTGAAGCAGAATTTGAAGGATTAATAGCAAATGGAAAATTTGCTGATGCATCAGACGTTAATGGTATTACATTTGTAAGCGAAAAACATTATAGAGCATTGGCATATTTAGCTGGTGAAACAAACATTAATAATGTAGGTGGTATTAAACCTATCATATTAGGTACAGGTGCAAATCAAAAAGTATTTGTTAATAAAACAGCTATGGTAAACAATCCAAGATTAAAAAACGTATTTAAAGCAAACGAAGATGTAGCTTGGATAACCTTTACTAGTGCAAGTAAACAAATAGGTGGTAGAAGAGAAATTGAATTAATGAATGTTAATGATGTTTTAGAAGCTAAGGCAATAGATGCAAAATACAAACAAGATATTTTACCTGAAAATATTAATATTGTTAGTGTAAAGAAAAATAAAGATTATGCTACATTATCTATTAATCATACTTCACATTTAAATAGTAGAGATGCTAGACAAGCGTATTACTTACAATATGTACAACCAAAAATGCAAGAAATAAAAAATAAAATCTCAAGCCTAAAAGACCCAAGTAAATCTAATTGGACAAAAGCATACTTTAAATCACTTGTAAATGAACGAGCAGAAACAAGACTTAGCTTAGGACAAGAAATGTTAGCTAGTGAAGGTATTATGCAGGCATTTGCACGTAATAATATTTTGCCTACAATTATGACAAGACAATGGGAAAATCTTGTAAAGAATAATTTAATGAATGATTTATTTAAAGTAAAAACTCAGTATGGTGGTAGCGGTGTATTATCTCCATTAGACTTTGGTGTAGGGGATGTATATCTTGGAAACCGATTAAAAAACACATTAATTGTAGAAGGTAAAATATACAACTATGGTGAAGCTGAGTTGCCATCTGCAGATGGTTTAAAATCTATTGATTGGGGTAAAAAAAGAAAAGGTACCGTACATTTAATTAAAAGAGTAAAAGGAAATTATGATAAAGTTATTGATGTATTTGACCCAAAAAATAAAGTTATTAAAGAAACCTTAGAACTAGAAGGTATTAATCAAAACTCTACATTGGCTGAATTGCAACAAGCGGTGTATAAATCTTTACCTAAAAACGAATACCAAGTAGCATTAGCTGTAGAGCGTAATCCACATACTAAACCAAGTAGTGTAATGATTGTAGGGCTAAAAGGATTTTTAAGTAAAGATATGTCTAATCAGTTTAACTTAAATAGCGTAGATGTAAAAAGAGCGGCTGAAGGAGACTTTGATATTGACACAGTAAATTATTGGTGGAATGCACATAATAATGTAATGAAGGAATATGTTAAAGGTCGTGAAATGATACAAGATTCACAACCGTTAGAAAAAACACCTGGACAAATGAATTATGATAAGTTAAAAAATACGCCTGAAAGTATTCAACAATATATGGCATACGAGCAAAATGCTCAATATTTACGTGGTTCATTAATGAATGCTAATAGAATTGTACAATATTTCTTAAGTAATAAAACTACAGAAAAACAACATTTTATTAATGGCGAAACTGGTAAATCAGAACGTATTGTATTTGAATTTGGTGAAAAAGGTTCAAAAAGATATATCACTATTAGAGAAGGTGCTGATTTAAAGAAAGTATATCAAAAGATTGCAGACTATAACCAGGCAATACTAGACTATGAAAATGGATACGATATTAACAAGTTTAGCGATAAACAGAGTATTATGGATGATATATTCTTTAATGCAAAAGACGGATTTTTTGTACAAGCTAAATTAAAAAATGTTACCTATAAAGGAAAAACAAAAGATATTGAAACTGCTGAATTGTCAAGATTAGAAAATGCTAAAATAGATACAAAAGATAGAGAAATAATTACCAAAGCATTAATTCGTCCATATGAAAGTATTTTAAAATTATCTAATAAGATTTATAAAGATGGTGAAGCTCAAAGAGTAGGATTTAGAGAGTTAGTAGCTGAAGCAGAAAACTTCAATTATTCTATGAATCGTGCAGAAATTTATGCAAATAAATTAAATGGTAAAAGTTGGGATTATCAAGCAGATTATTTTGGTGGATTTAATAAAGATGCTCGTTTAACAAATACAAGCAAATCAAATGAAAATTATATGCACCACGATAGAGTATTGTCTGAAGTTATGCATATTAAAAACATTCAGTTTAGACCTGTAGGTAGTAAAGATGGCGCAAAAACAAATGCTTTTGAAAGTGAAATATCAGATTTAACTAATAGACCTTTAAAAGATATGGATAGTGCAATTCAAGAATTTAATAAAGTGTGGAAAGATGATGTTAAAGCATTAAAGGTAGCAAATGAAATTCAAAATAGAATAGATAAATTGAAAAGAAGTCGCCGTCAACAAGCTACTATCAAAGGACAAGGACATTATAATTCATACAACTACAATAATAGACAAATTAAAAAATTGGAATATGCTAAAGAAAAAATTCTAAAAGAATTAGTAATTACAAAACCTACTAAAGATAAAAAAGGACAATTAATTACAAACAAAGATTTTGAAGCAATTAGAGATGCAAAAATTAGGTCAGAAATATTTGAAACAAAAAAGAAATTAAAAAAAGACTCACTAACAAAAGAAGAGTTCAAAGAAATTGAAAATAAAGTTGAAAAAGATTTTATAGAAAATGGAATACCAGTAGAAACTGTAAGAGATTCTGATATGATTAATACATTAGCTCTTATGGAAGGTTTTGGATTCTATGGATATAGACTAGGTTCAGAAATAGGATTTTCTAAAAATGAAGGACAATATAAATATATTGAATCTAAGGTTAGAGAAATTAAAAAGAACTATGGCGTTGCTTGGAAAGAATATTTTGATAAAAGAAATGTAAAATGGACTACAGAAAAAGAAATTAAAGACTGGTTTTACAAAGAAATAGATAGCTTCTTACAAGGTCTAGATGCTCAACAGCAAACTTGGTTTATGTTAAGATTAATGACACCTGATATGAATACAAGTAAATTAGTAAATTACAATGGAAACTTCTTTTTTGCTCCTACTACAAAAAATGTAGAAAAGTTTATTAATTTAGGACTAGGATATATGATAGACTCACAATCAAATACTAGTTCTATGATTAAGTTTAACACCTACCAAGTAGATGCATTTGTAAAAGGTCTAGGTAGAAGTTATGAATATGTATACAATAGATTACACGGAAAAGAAACAGATGTTAAAGCATTGAATGAAGCTACAGGTAAAGATGTAGAACATTCATTCTTTGTAGAACCATTTGAAATTGCAACAGGACATAGTAAAGCGGAACTTGTAGATGCATTCTATCCTGGTAGCGCTAGTAAAATGAGAGAGCAATTAGAATTTAGTAAATTAGATGAATATAGTAGATTGCAAAGTATGTTTGGTGTAGGTATGGTTAGAGATATTATTACTAATGGTAAAGAGCTACAACTACCAACACACGTTATAACACGTATGAGTATGTATGGTAGACATATGCAATTAAGAAGTATAGAATCTTTTAGAAAAGCACAAGAGATAGGAGATTCTTTATTCTTGTATCAAAAAGATAAAGGCGGTATATTCAACAATGGAGATACTATGTCTGGAGGTAGTTACCCTGGATTAGACCATATGGGTAGAGTTAAATGGGGTAATGAAGTAGACACTCCAGAAAAAATTTCACAAAAATTAATAGATGAACTTATAACGGAATGTTAAATGGCTTGTAGATACCCCTCAGAACAAAGAAAAAAAGATGCTGAATCGTTTTTAGAAATTGCTAGAGATTTTCAAAATAAAGAAGTTATAGCACAATTTGGTAAACACGGTGCTGATATGTTTAATCGTTTAGTACACCAAGTAACTAATAATGAAGCACGAGTACCTTACACAGAAGAATTAAAGCTATTAAAACGATTAACACAGCGCACTATACAAAATATAGGAACTTCTAGAGGTAGATTTGCTGAGTATATGTATTTACCACAAGAGCTGTATAAAGATATTCCATTTGTTGCTGATTGGTTTAAAGATGTACAAAAATCTAATGAGTATATGAAAGGTCAAACTTCTATGGCAAACGAAGGGTTAAATAAAATCTTACGCTTGTTAAAAGGAGATGCATTAATTGAGGGCTCTAAAGTAAGCGATAAATTAAAGTTTACAAAAGCACAAAAAGAATTAAAAAAATTGTATGGGGAATATAATAAATTAAGAAGAGAAGGAAAAGAAGGTGAGGCAGATAGATTATATCATAATGAAATAGCTGAGTTTATGAAGAAAGGTGAAGGAAAAGTATTACAACAATTTCACGAATTAGCATCTGCGCCAAAGAAAAGAACTAAAGAAGATAATAGAAGAACATATGACGAATTAGTAGAAACAGGAGAATATTCTGGAAATGTAATAGAAGCTGCAAAAGTATGGCGTGAAAATTTACAACCAGAAGCTACTAGATTAATGATGCAAGGTATTGATAATATGTTGTATGGATTAAAAAACAACAATGTTGTTATGAAAGATTTAGACGGATTTGCTAAAACTGTTGAAAAACTAGAAAGCGTAAGAGATAAATTTAAAGATGCTGATTTGCAACGTAATGGATATTTTCCTGTGTTAAGTTTAGATGTATTTCCTACAATGTCTAAAGCGTCTGAAATGTTGGTTCGTGCAAAAACCCCTAAAGAAGTAAAAGAAGCTACAGACATATTAGATAATTTACAAGATGTGCTAAACGAAAATATTTATATTAATAGAAATTTAACAGACACTACTGCAAGAGCTGAGCGTATTAATTATAATGTATTTCCTATTATGCAATCATATGCTAATAATGCAATACGATTTAACTACAATGCATTTAATACTAGAAAATATATGGATGTAATGAAAGATATAATGCAAACTCAATTAAGAGGTGATAACAAACAAGTAGAAGCAAAATTAAATTTTTTAAAGAATTATGTATCTGATAGTTATTCTGATATTGTAGGAACACGATTTGATAGCCCTACTGCTGGAACACAACTTGCAAGAATGATTACAAGTTTAGAGTTTGCAAGTAAGTTAGGATTAAACATTAGAGGTGCTGTTCGTAATAGTACTCAAAGTTTATTTAACTTATTGGTTTGGTGGAAATGGAATTAAACAAGCTAGAGAAATTTATAAAGACACAGATATGATGGCTCGTATTAATGAAGGGCTAAAAAATAATGGTGTATTGTTTCCTGAAATTACAGATATTTATGGTAGTATGAAGTTTACTCGTACAGAATATAACGAAAGAACAAAAACATATGAAGAAGTTATAGATACGTCTATGGGTGATAGAATAGGAGACCAAATACAAAAGACTTCTGAGCTTTTAGGTAAACCTATGACTTGGGTTGAAAATAATATTAATCGTAGATGGACATTTAAAATAGGTTATGCATTGGCTTGGAAAGCTATTGAAACTAATTCAAAAGCATATCAAAAAAGATTTGAACGTATATTAAAAAGAGATTTAAAAAGAGAGAAAAGAGAAGAAACTGTAGAAGAATTACGTAATAGTAAAGATAGAAACAGAAAGATATTTAGAGAAAATGATTCTACTGAATATGAATTTAGATTTGAGCAATATAAAAGAAAAGTAGCTGAAGCTGAAGGTAATGCCGCTACTAGAAATTTACACTTTGATTATTCGCCTCTTGCAAAAGCAAAAATTATGCGTAGTCCATTAGGAGCTATAATAACACAATTCCAACATTATGGTTTTAATTTTTTTAATTTACAAAGAAAAATTGTAAGAGATGGTACTGATGCTGTATTTACTAAACAATGGAATAGTGAACCTGCTTGGAGAATGTATCGTTTAGGATTAACATATTTAGCAATTAATGGTATTATGTCTCCATTACTAAATTTGAATTTAGGAAACCTTGTACAAAATGATACTTGGGAACGATTAAAAAATTATCACGATGTAGTAGCTGGTGATGAAGAAACTCGTAAAAGAGCGTTCTTTGGTAAAGGTCCTATTATAGGAACATTCGGTGGTCCGTTTATATCAGATGTTGTATCAATAGGAAACATTATGGGAATACACGATATGGATGAAGATTCAGCATTAGCATTTATGGCTGGATACCAAGATATGTCTGAGTTATCTGGTAATGAAAAAATGAGCGAAGTAGTTAGAGTATTAAATACGCAAACGCATCGTCTGTTTACTAACACTATACCTAAATGGTCTAAAGGAACAAATAGCTTTACACTATTACAAGGTGAATTAGGATTATATCCTAGAAAAGAAACTCGTCAAATGCAAGTTGTACAACCAGCGGTTAGAAAATTATATGGTTTAGATAAAGAAGAACCTAAAAAAGTACAGCGATATGATTACAATAAAGCCGTAATGGAAGCATTAGATAAGCTATAAACCCTATCTGTACAATATTCTTAATATAACTATCCACTAGATTTGTCTGTTTACTTGGTGCGTAAACTTAATTGTATGATTTCTTAAGATGATTAATAAAGAACTTATTAATTTTAATTAATTTATCAACTTTTTTGATAATGTCTTTTTTGTCTTGATATTTTTCAGGATGTAAAAAGGCATCAAACTTTTTGTTTTCTAATTGTTTCTTAATACGATATAAATCTTTTAAGTCTGTTTTAGTTTCTTTTATAAATGTTTGTCTATGTTTTGTTTTTTCAATTTGTTGTTGGTATTTTTGCCATTCAATGTCATCGTGTTTTTGATTCATATATTCTTGATATAATTCATTATCGTTCTCACTCATTAAACAATACCTCCTGTATCGTATGTACACCTATGCATACAGCATCTGCGTTAGTTAAAGTAATTTTATGTTTATCACCTGCCCAATTTTGTGCAAGTGCTTTAAAATACCTTTTTCGTTCTTGATAATCTTTTGGAATAGATTCTTTACCTCCACCAATAGTAAGTTGCCATTCTCTAGGTAATACTCTTATTATTTCACACCCAAAGGAAGCCGCTATACCTAACCACATTCCATAGTTTTTACCAAAAGCAAAAGCACCTCTTTCATACGGACGACTCCATACCCTTTCAATTACAACTTTAGGTCGTATCGATTCGGAACTAATATCAATTTCATTACGAGTTGATACAGAGTCGCCCATACATTTTTTAAATACTTCTGCTAAATCATTTTCGTCCCTGGAGGATGGACAATTACTGGTAGATTGGAGGTATATGTGATTACGATGGTATTCAAAAACAGCAATCGCTCCATTCCATCCAGGGTCTATACTTAATAGTTTTTGTGTTTTCATTATTCTTTATACTTAGACATTACACTAATAGCTTCTGTTCTATCAAAGTAAACGCTACATTTATCTCCATTGAAGCCCATAGTATAACTACCTAATTGACCATATCTAGCCTTTTGACAAATAATCTCAGACTCATATCTATCATTTTCTCTATCATCTACCGCATAAGGATAATAAACAAAGAACGCCGCTTCAGCAGTTTGTTCAATTACACCACTTTCAGCAAAGTCTGATAGTTTAGGTCTTGGGTCTAAACGTCTTTCAATTTCTCTATTTAATTGAGATACTAATATAGCACTACAATTAATTTTTTTACAAATCCATTTATAATCTAACATAATATCTTCAATTTCAAAACGTCTATCTTTATTTTTACTTCCATCTGTACGAATAAGTTGGATATAGTCATCAAGGACAACGTCTGGTTTCTCTTTAGCTATCTCTTTCATAGCATCTGCAAGAGTTTTACAATCATCGTGCATTATAAGATTCTTGTATTTTTCACCTAGTCGTTCTTTTGCTAATGCAATCTTACTAATTTCAGTATCAATGTTTCCAGCTTTACGAATCCTTTCATAACTAAATTCTGGAAACTCCATTACTAATATCTTTTTCATCATTTCAACATTAGTCATCTCACGATTAAATAACATTACTTTAAAGCCTTGTTCTAATAATCGTTTTACAATATTTATCACAAGCGTTGTTTTACCGTGTCCTGGTCTACCACCAAGAACTGTAACTTCACTTCTAGTCATACCACCTGCTGCTTTATCAAGCTGTTCAATGCCAAATGGTATTAAATTACTACCTGTTTTCAATGTTTCTATTGTATCGCCAATAATATCTTCAGTCTCTACAGTTTTATTAGGTGTAGTATCTTTCAAATCTTCAATGGCTTTTTCGTGTTGATGAATAATATCTAATACATCTTTCTTATTATTCATACTTGCATTGAATAGTAATCTTGAACTATGAATTACTTTACGCTGAATAAATTTCATCCAAACGTCTTTTGCATATGCTTCAACGTGATGAGTATGTGGAACCATATCTGTTAGTCCGCTCAAGAAATGTATTGTTACATCTGCTTTATTGTCCTTTAGCTCTCCGCTTACTGTAACCAAGTCAATTGCAGTATCATTCTTATATAGACTATGAAAAGCGTTCCATATTGTTTTGTGTTTATCTGTGTAAAATGCTTCTGGGTTTCTTATATGTGTTTTCGCTTGTTCAAATAATTCATTTCCCTTTAATAGAATACAACCTAATACCGCAATTTCTGCCTCTTCATTCTTAGGCATTTCGTGCATATCAGTTAATTCTTTAAAGTCTTTTTTATCAGCCATATTTCCTCCTAATCATCAAATAAGCTAATTTGTTCTCTTTTTGGTATATAATTTGTAATCACGATTTCATTCTTTTCTTCATCGCTATGTAATTGACCAGCATATTTAATTGATATTGTATCGATATTATAATATCTATACATTTCCCAAATTTCAGGTCTATCATCATAAGATACCATAAACTTTCCCCCGCCTTTATCTATATCGTCGCAGATTTGTTTTAAGTCTATATGGTCTTGTTCTGTAAACGAATGTATGTAGTAATCATTTCTATTTGTAGCCGCCCAATAAGGTGGGTCCAAATACCACATATCATCTTCATTTGGTTTATACTTGTCAATTAACTTTCTAAAATCCATATTTTCAATAAATACATCATTTAGCTTTTTTCTACTTGCTTCCAAGCCATCCAGAATATCATCATTCCATTTAGCCGCATTTGATAGTGGCAAATATGGATTCTTGTTAAAAGCAGTTTTCAATACAAAGAAGTATGATGCCGCTCTTTTATAATCTGGATATTGTGTTAGTGTTGTGTTGTGTATCTCTTTTCTAAAGTTTTCGTGAAGAGTTCTAGATAACAGAATGTGTTTACAATGGTATCTAAATTTATCGAAATCCTCCGCAACCGAAATATACAAATTAATTATATCATTATGCAAGTCATTTAATATATTTATTTGCGCTTTATTTTTGCGAAAGAACATACTTCCTCCGCCAAGAAATACTTCAATATATCGTTGATGGCGATATAATAAAGGAACAAGTTGTCTAGATAAAGAAAATTTGCCTCCATAGTAAGGGAATATAGTTGGACAATCATTTTTCATTAATCATTAATCCTTCCAACAATTATCACATAAAGCATCACCGCTTTTGTGTTGACTCCAAAACATTTGGTCTTTTTCATTCATATATTCCCACCAATTTAAATCATCTGAATATTCTAATACTCCACATTTATCACAAGTATTTAAATCAGTGTTATCTACAATATAAGATATTGCTTCAGATATATGTTTTGGATTATCACTTTTTGTTTTTAATCCTACCATATCTTTTTCAACTATCATCGTTTACTCCATTTAGTTCTCTCCACATATTAATGTAAGATGCATTATCTTCTACCCCTACTGGTAACACGTGAGAACAAAGTTTATTCTTTTTAAATTGTTTTCTACGTTCATCAGTCATACCAATATGCAAAGCACCTGGACCATTTCCTTCATCGTCTTGCCCTATATAGAATACATCACCTTTATCTGTAGAAAAACAAATACCAGTTCCTTCTTCTGGATATTCTTTATCCCATTCTTGCCACCATACGTGTTCAATTGTTCTACCTAAAAGTAATTTTTGTGCTGAATCATACCACGTTTTTGTTCTATCATATTTTTCTTTTAATGTTTCGCTCATTCAAATACCTCCCTTGCTTGGTCATATAAATCACTAGTCATATTATCCATAGCATAATCTGCCTGTTTATCAGACCAACCATCTAAATCACCTTGCGTATTAGCCGCACATTGTAACATATGCTGTTCAAATTGATTT